>ENA-ORSL01001189-ORSL01001189.1-human-gut-metagenome-genome-assembly--contig:-NODE-1189-length-22767-cov-6.610602_pt1 | contig 22767 bp, 19 predicted proteins | sample MGYA00242190_ERZ509157 | MGnify/ENA primary metagenome ERZ509157 (study PRJEB26280, sample SAMEA2338664) | human gut metagenome | biome: human gut; feature: human-associated habitat; material: faeces...
TGTTTCTCACGCTTGTGCTAATTATGATGTCGTCAGCATTCGTGATGGCGCAAGAGAATTACGGCTTCAAGGTAGCCGGCGTAGATGTGACGAGCGACAACTATCTTGACCTCTCCAAGATTTCCGGAGTGAGTGGCAAGGTGTATTTCGACCCCAACACCATAACCCTCACCCTCGACAACGCCACTATTGAGGCAAATGACTGTAATGCCATCTTGAACGAAACCTGCGACAACCTTTTGATAAAGTTGCTCGGCACAAACACCATTAATGTTACCAACTCGGCTGGCATATACACGCGCGAGTCGACAGTTATTCTGGGCGACGGCGGTGCAAAGCTCAGCGTAAAGAGCGACCTGTGCGCCTTGCTCTTCGGTGGTTGTCCTCTCGAGATCAACAATTGCTGGTTGGAGGCAGAGGGCAAATGGGGCATATCTGCAAGCTACAACGAGGCAGAAGAGGAGCTCACCATACGCAACTCTCACGTGGAAGCTACGGGCACTTCGGGCTCAATCTGCGACATCGCCGGTCTGAAGCTTGAGGGATGCCACATCGACATTCCGTCCAAGGCGGCGTATGACGCCGACAAGAAGGCGGTGGCATTGAACGGGGAAACCGTGAAAGAAAAAGTTGTGATTGAACCCAACAGCTATGGCATCTATATCGCCGACAAGCCGGTGACAACACTCAACTATAAAGACCTCACAAGCATCTACGGAGTGAGCGGCAGCGCCTCTTACGACCCCGAAACAAAAACCCTCACTCTCGACAACGCCACCATCGAAAGAAACTCTACCGACGGAACGGGCATTGTGAACAAGACTGTCTCCGACTTCACCGTCAAGCTGATTGGCAAGAACACCGTTACAGCCGACCTGGCAAGCATGGTGTTGAACCAGACGTCTACCATCACCGGCGACGGTTCGCTCTATCTCACGAGCAAGCGATTCTGCGGTCTCGACATGGAGGGGGCTTCCGTAACCATCGACAACACCAGTCTGTTTGTTAAGGGTGGCTATGGCATAGCAGGTTTTATTGGAGCAGAGAGCGAGGTGCTCACCGTGCGCAACTCTTACGTAGAGGCAGAAGGCAGCGGCAGCGGATCTATCACACTCATCAGCAACCTCATCCTCGACAACTGCGCCATCACACAGCCCGTCGGTGCGGAGTTCGACGCCGACCAAAAGGCGGTAGTTTTGAATGGCGAGGTGTTTAAGTCCAAGGTGGTGATTGAGCCTGACAACAACAGCATCGGCACCATTACAGCCGACGTGCTCGCCCGCAAGCAAGGCATCTACAACCTTAACGGCGTAAAGCTGACCCAGCAGTGGGACGACCTGCCTGCCGGCATTTACATCGTAGACGGCGTGAAGCGCGTGAAGAACTGATATAGCAAACGAATAACTAAAAAATAACGGAGGGTGTGCATGGAAAAATAGAATGCACACCCTCTAAGCAGTTACACGTCCATATTCCTCATGTGTGTCAAACTAAGAATAACCTCCATAAATTCTTCTACTGGTTGCACCTCGTATATAATACGGATTATCATCAGCCGATGCGGTGGTTGAGGGCAATGCCACTACGATTGGAGCAGGTGTCACGGGGTAGGCGAGCCAACCCCGTGCTGACATATTAAACCGTACTTCGGCAGTTTATCAATGGCAATCCGGTGATGGAGGCAACCGCCGAAGGACGGTTGTATAATCATAGCCCCAGGTTGGCTAGCCTACCTGGGGGCAGAGCCGAGAGAATTAATCTACCGCCGAAGAGCGGTTGTATAAATCACGGAAAATAATTTTAGCAAGTTGAGTCAGCGTCCCGCCATAGGTAGTGGCGTACCTCCGGCACGCGAAAAGTGAAGGATGCGCAGAATCCCGGCACGCATCCGCTTCGCTCCGCGTACCGGGTTACGGAAAAGTGCCGTCGCTCCGCGACGATGCCGATGTGGCGATGGCATTTCTACAACCGCACTTCGGCGGTAGTTGCGTGCGCCACGGTGTCACGGTGTAGGCGAGCCAACCCCTGCTAACGTATGAAACCGCTCTTCGGCGGTTTTCCTCCACGTAACATCTTTCTACAACCGTTCTTCGGCGGTTTTCCCTCTGAGCATGCTGATTAGGCGTCGATGTGCGTATAGCGAGAGAGGCAGAAGTTGGAAATTTTTCCAGATTTGGCATAAAAAAACGGTGAACTGTTTGATATTCGGAATAAAACGAGTACCTTTGCAGACCGATTATATCCAAAATTAGCGTTTTATTGTCTCACTGCGAATGCTTTTGGCCGAGCGAAGCAGGAGGCATAACTTGTGTAATTATTTAAAAATTAGAATTTTAAAAGTGGATACTTTAAGTTACAAAACAGTCTCAGCCAATGCTGAAACAGCACAGAAAGAATGGGTTGTGATTGACGCAACAGACCAGGTATTGGGTCGTCTTTGTGCGAAGGTTGCAAAAATTCTTCGCGGCAAATACAAACCAAACTACACACCTCATGCAGATTGTGGTGACAATGTTATTATTATCAACGCAGACAAGGTTGCCTTGACAGGAAAGAAGTGGACAGACCGCGTATATCTTTCTTACACAGGTTATCCAGGTGGTCAGCGTGAGTGCACTCCAGCCATCATGAAGTTGAAGGCAGAGAACAAACACATCAAGCCGGGAATGAACCCGTTGTTCATCAAGGTTATGAAGGGTATGCTTCCAAAGAACCGTCTTGGACGTCGCTTGATCGAGAACATGCATGTGTACAACGGATCTGAGCATCCACATGCAGCACAGAATCCAAAAGTTATTGACATCAACAAGCTTAAATAATATTGAGGTAATATGGAACAGATTAATGCAGTAGGCCGTCGCAAGGCCGCTATCGCACGTGTATTCGTGAAAGAGGGAACAGGTGTGATTACAGTCAACAATCGCACATTGGCAGAGTATTTCCCAAATCCTATTCTTCAATTTATCGTTAAGCAGCCGTTGGCATTGCTTGATGTAGCAGAGAAATATGATTTGAAGGTTAACTTGGTAGGCGGTGGTTACAAGGGACAGGCAGAAGCCCTTCGTCTTGCAATTGCCCGCGCATTGGTGAAAATCAACGCAGAAGACAAGAGCGCATTGCGTCAGGCAGGTTTCGTAACCCGCGACCCACGTGCCGTAGAGCGTAAGAAACCAGGTCAGCCAAAGGCCCGCAAGAGATTCCAGTTCAGCAAGCGTTAATATTTATATTGATCTGGAACAAAATACAGAGTTTAGTATCCAAACCGTCGGGACTTGTGCCGCATAGTTCGGAGCGCTACCCGGGGGTTGATTAAGTAGAAAGTAAACAAAAAAGAAAAAGAAAATGTCAACACCAAGTTTTGAACAATTATTAGAGGCAGGTTGCCATTTTGGCCACTTGAAACGTAAATGGAATCCTGCTATGGCTCCTTATATCTTTATGGAGCGCAATGGTATCCACATCATTGACTTATACAAGACAGCAGCGAAGCTCGACGAGGCCGCTGCCGCTCTCAAAAATATCGCTAAATCAGGAAAGAAGGTACTCTTTGTAGCAACAAAGAAGCAGGCAAAGCAGGTTGTAGCCGACAAGGCATCAGCAGTTAACATGCCTTATGTTATCGAGCGTTGGCCAGGTGGTATGTTGACCAACTTCCCGACTATCCGCAAGGCAGTCAAGAAGATGACCAACATCGACAAGATGACAAAGGACGGCACATTCGACAACTTGTCTAAGCGTGAGCGCCTTCAGATTACTCGCCAGCGTGCGAAATTGGAGAAGACACTCGGCAGCATCGCTGACTTGAACCGTCTTCCTTCAGCATTGTTTGTTGTAGACGTGTTGAAAGAGCACATCGCAGTGGCAGAGGCTAATCGTCTTGGTATTCCTGTATTTGCAATGGTTGACACCAACTCAAATCCTAACGACGTTGATTTCGTAATCCCTGCAAACGACGATGCATCTAAGTCAATCGAGCTCGTTCTCGACACAGTATGCGCTGCTATGGCAGAGGGTCTCGAAGAGCGTAAGGCAGAGAAGGTTGACGCACCGGCAGAGGGCGAAGAGAAAGACGCAGCTCCAAAGCGTGAGCGTCGTCGCGTGCGTAAAGCCGCTCCGGTAGAGAAGGTTGAAGTTGCCGCTCCAGCCAAAGAAGCAGAAGAGGCAGCAGAATAATCTTCTTCACCTTAATAATTGAAATTTAATAACTCGAAAAAATTTATATTAGATATGGCAGTTACTATGTCAGACATCAGCAAACTCCGTAAACTTACGGGTGCTGGTATGATGGATTGCAAGAAAGCGTTGGAAGAAACCAACTGCGATATGGATGCCGCTGTAGAGATCATTCGTAAGAAAGGTCAGGCTGTGGCAGCAAAGCGTGAAGACCGCGAGGCTTCTGAGGGTTGCGTTCTTTCTGCAGCAACTGCAGATTTCTGCGCTATTGTAGCTTTGAAGTGCGAGACCGACTTCGTTGCAAAGAACGAAGGTTTCGTAGCCTTGACAAAGGCTATTCTCGACGCTGCAGTCGCTGCGAAGGCTAAATCGCTCGACGAGGTTAAGGAGCTTGAGGTTAACGGCCGCAAGGTTGCCGACCTTATCGTAGAGGAGATTGGCAAGACTGGCGAAAAGATGGAATTGGGCGCTTATGAGTGTCTTGAGGGTGCTGGCACAACATGCTACGACCACCTTGGCAACAAGCTCTCTACCATCGCTACATTCACTAAGCCTGTAGAGCGTCAGGTTGGCCGCAACATGGCAATGCAGATTGCTTCTATGAACCCGGTTTCTGTAAGCCGCAACGATGTGCCTAAGGAAATCGTGGAGAAGGAATTTGAGATTGCACGCGATAAGGCTCGTGAGGAAGGCAAGCCAGAGGCAATGCTTGACAAGATTGCAGAAGGTCGTCTTAACAAGTTCTACAAAGAGTCTTGCTTGCTCGAGCAGGAATTCATCATGGATCCGGCTCTCACTATTGAGAAATATCTCAAGGGTGTTGACGCTGACCTGACTGTTACAGCATTCAAGCGCGTAAACTTGAACGTGGACTAATCCAATAGGACATCAATAATAAAAAAACTCCGGAACCGTGAGGTTGCCGGAGTTTTTTTGTTGCATTACGTTTTGCTTTTCTGGTTGTGTCTGAAGGCAACCGGACGGTCGTGCTCCGTCTTTCTGTGGCAATAGGCGTTTCAGTCGCGGAAATAGATGGTTTGTGAGCCGTCGAGGGTCATTGAGAGGCGGTCGTTGCTCACGCTTACGTTTGTGAATGAGTCTTTTCCGTTGCTGTGGATGGCGTCGCGCAGGCTTGCCTCAAGAGTTTCCTTGCTGAGTCCCGTAGACTCAAGATGGGTGACAAGAGCTTGTCTTACCGCGTCGATGTCGGTGATGTCGGGGTATTGGCTGAAGTCGATGGCTATGTCGTCCGGATCCATGTGGCCGGTGATTGAGTCGGCAGAGTATGTAAGGGTGACTGTGTTTCCGGCGATGGCGTATTTTCCGCTTATTTCGGCTCCGAAAGTTGCCGAGACGGGCAATGCTGCGGTTTCGTAGGGCATTGTTCCGGATATGCTCATCATCACACCCATCTCAAATGTTTTGTCGTTGTTGAAGATGATTTGTTGTCCGTAGCCGGCCATCATATAATCGTCGATTTGCTCTGCGCTGCCTTCGGTTGTCCATGACCCGATTATCGCTTTTTCGAGCGATGGTTGCTTCACGATTGCTTTTTGCTGTTTCTTTTCAGAAGAGCATGCCGATGCTATGAGGATTATGACTATTGAAATCAGAAATTTTGATGATGTGCGCATACTTGTCTTGATTTTTTTTGCAAAGTTAGTGCAAGCCGAGAGTAAAGAAAAGAACTTGCACCATTTTCTTTATTGTTCGGGTGGCTTGAGACGGGTAAAACGAAAAATTTGGCAAAAAAAAACCGGCTGCCTAAAAAGCAAGTCGGTACCTAACTATTTAATAACTATGAGAAATCAAAAAATAAGATAAGGCAATTCAGCCCATCTGTTGAGAGATTAATGGTTTATTCCCGCTACGTATCCTTTGCGCTGCATAAGCAGTGACGCATTTGGATGGAAACTATGGGAAGGAGCCACTCTCACTGAATAATTTGTGTGGTTCATAATAAAGTCTCCTTTCTTTTAATAATTCTGGCCGCTCTCTCGCGCGCCTCTTAACCTAAAACAATCTTTCTTTTTTCTGATGCAAAGGTAATGCCATATTTTGTTCTGACCAAAGAAAAAGTGTTAAAAATATGTTTTAAAACATATTTTTCCAACATCTTTCTATTTACTGAGATAACATCTAACCTCTCCAATCGGTAGTTTGCCCTTCATCATCAGCGGTTTATGCGAAGAGTCGGTTGAAATCCAGGTGTGCATATCGTCTGACGATTTCTTCTTGCCGTCGGTTGTGAAAGAAAACGATACGTGGTAAGCCACGTGTTTCGACTTGTCGCGCAGTTCGATGGTTTCCGTGCCGACAAGCCGTATGCGCAGAGTTTCCTTCTTTTTTCCAGAGAACACAGTCGTTGTGTAAATGTGGTTTTTTACCATTGCTTTATAGTCGAGCGCACGGATATAGAAGAAAATGCTCAGCATGTCGTAAGCCTGGCCGTTTGCCTGCAGCCGCACCACGTTGTTTGCTTTTCCCGGGCGTATGCGGGTGCATTCGGCGAGGCTTGTATTGCCGTTGTATGAATAGCGTACAATGTCGATTCCCGAGTGTTTGCCCTCATGCGACGCCTTCCGGTATACGATTGGTCGCATTCCCGAAGGTTGTATGGTGCAGCTCAGAGTGTCGCGCACGCGAAACACCTTGTCGGCCCACGAAATAGTGCGGGCTGATAGCGATGCATCGTAGTTATATCCGGATTTTTTTATCGACAGGGTCGCAGAGCCGGCATGTTTCCAGATCAGCCCCCAGTGATACACAATGTCGTAGTGCAGCGTCTCGTTTGTCAAGGTGTATGAGTGGGCCGCAACAGCAGCCGACAGAGCCATCATCAGGGCCAGAGTCCTTATTGAGAGCAGTCGTTTCATCGTAACAGTAATTTCTATATATGACAATTCAACAGAAAATAAGTTTAACCCGAATGTCTGTTTGTGGGACAGAACTTTTGTCTTTTTGTGGAAAAAAAATGATAAATGAGAGTGGAAATTTTGTTTATATATTATATATTTGTGAAAAAAATTATAGGACCTAAAAACAAGCAAAGATGAAGAAAATAGTATTAATGTTGTTGTCGGTTGTGATGGCTGCATCGCTGACAAGTTGCGGAGACAATGAAGAACCGACGCCAAAGTCAAACAATTATATGATGTTATATCGTGTGATTATGGCAAAAAACACCTTCAACTATGGCAATCCGACGTTGAAGGTGCTGAATCCTGTCAAAAACACGACTGAGACAATTGTCCTGACCGAAGATATGGACAATCGCAACAACACGGTCTATTCGCTTGACTATGCGGTTGTGAAGGCTTCGATTGCACTGTCGCTGACCGACCCCAACGACCTGTTTGTCTATTACTATCCAGTAATGGACATAAAGAGAGAAATGAAGTTTGAGGCAGAACTGAATCTCAACATCGACGATGCCAAGACATCGCTTGTCGACCCTGTTAAAAAGGTGAAAGTCACGTCGCCTAAGGTGGCGGCCTCATTTATTGAAACAAGTGGAGCGCTTGTCGCAATAGCGCCGTTTTCGTTGTCGACAACGACAATGTCGGGAGAGCAGTCCGTTGAATACTACAAAAAGCATCAGCAGACCAAAGCGTCGGGTGTTGTTACATGGTAAGTGCAGATTCTCGTTAAACAATGGTTGTCTGTCGGATGGAAAATGCTTAAATTTGTGGCAAGAAGAACGCGCATATAGCGCAGAAAAATAAACTTAATCGCTTTTCTAAAAAAGAGACTTTATGCTGAACGAAAAGAAACAGGAATTATTGGAGAAAATCAAATCGTGGATTCTGATTTTTGTTGGATGTACGGCAATGTGTGCCGGCTTCGTGTTTTTTATCAACCCTTACAATATTATCCCTGGCGGTGTTTATGGAGCCAGCATTGTGCTCCACAACATATTCCCGTCGGTGCAAGTGGGCACATTCGGCTATTGTTTTGAAATCCCGTTGATGCTCCTGTCCTTGCTCCTTCTCGGAGCGAAGCTGGGTATCCGCACAATTGTGGCATGCCTTGTGCAGCCGCTGATAATGAACGTGCTGTCGTGGATGGCTTATCCCGACCAGGCGTCGCTTGAAGCACTTGACCCAACGAGAATAGCCGGCGGACTTATCGATATGTCCGACCATCTGATGCTCGCCACGCTTATCGGCTCAACGCTTATCGGTATAGGATGCGGTATTGTGGTGCGCAACCAGGCAACAACCGGCGGAACCGACATCGTTGCGATGATACTTCAGAAATATGCGCATTTGAAATTCTCAACAGGCATCTTTATCGTCGACTCGTTTGTCGTGATGTTTGGTGTGATAGTTATCGGATTCGGAGTGGGAAGCGACAGCGCTGTCGTTTCTGAAAATCCGTCGCTTCTGTTGATGTTCTATTCGCTGATTGCCATCTTCGTGGCGTCGCGTGTGGTGGCGTTCACAATTACCGGTTCGAAGAACGACAAACTGTTGTTTATTATCAGTGACGAGAAACTCACCTCGCTCCACAAATATATCCTTGACGACCTTGACCGCTCCGGCACATGCATAAAGAGTTCGGGACTCTACTCTAAGGGCGACAAGGAGATGCTTATGCTTGTGGTGAACTATAAGGAGGCCAACATCGTTAAATCGAAAATCAAGGAGGCCGATCCGCGGGCGTTTGTGATTGTCACCGACGCTTACGACACCTATGGCGAGGGATGGAAACCGCTGCCTGTGGCAGAGGAACTTCAGCCGGAGTAAGAGAACGCAATACAACATTCTGCAATCGGCACCGGAATGACGGTGCCCCCATAAAAACATATATAAGATTCTGATGATTGAAGATTTGAAAACAGCATTGTCGGAGCGCATACTTGTGCTTGACGGAGCGATGGGAACACAGATACAGCGCTACGGGTTGAAAGAAGAAGACTACCGTGGCAGCATCTTTGCCGACCATCCGCAGAAACTGAAGGGGTGCAACGACGTGTTGTGCCTCACGCGTCCCGACGTCATCGCTGAGATCCACAGCGACTATCTTGACGCCGGAGCCGACATTATCGAGGCAAACTCGTTTAATGCAAATGCCGTGTCGATGGCCGACTACGGTCTGGCGTCCTATGTGAAAGAGATAAACCGTGCCGCAGCCGCCATAGCGCGCCGGGAGGCAGACAAGCGCATAGCCGCAGGCTGCCAGTGCTGGGTGGCAGGCAGTGTTGGCCCCACGAGCAAAACATTGTCGATGAGTGCCGACGTGGAGAATCCCGCAGCCCGCGAGCTCGATTTCGACACGTTGCGCGAAGCCTATGTCGAGCAGATGTGCGCGTTGATAGAGGGCGGAGTGGATTTATTCATCTGTGAGACGATTTTCGACACGCTCAATGCCAAGGCAGCCATCTCTGCAGCCAAAGAGGCGATGCGGCTCGCTGGCAGAAGTGTGGAAATTGCGCTCTCAGCCACATTGTCGTCGACAGGCGGACGTATGCTTGCCGGGCAGACAATAGAAGCTTTTGTGGCAAGCACAGCACATTCTGGTGCGGTGGCACTTGGCCTGAACTGCGGTTTCGGTGCGGAAAGTCTGGAGCCATACATAAAGCAAATGGCATCGCTCACCGATGCCGCCGTGATGCTTTATCCCAATGCCGGACTGCCCAACGCTATGGGAGAATACGACGAGACACCTGAAATAACAGCCTCACATCTGTCGAAAATGATGGATGCCGGCGTAATCAATATTGCTGGAGGATGCTGCGGCACTACGCCGGCGCATATCCGGGCCATAGCCGAAGCCGCACGTTCACACACACCGCGCAAGCCGGTTGTGAGGAAGCCGGAGATGCGCTTGTCGGGACTTGATTTGAAAATCGTGTCGCCGGAGCAGAATTTCACCAACGTTGGCGAACGCTGCAATGTGGCAGGCAGCCGCAAGTTTCTGCGTCTAATCAACGAAAAAAACTATCAGGAAGCCGTTGATATAGCCTTGAAGCAGGTTGAGTCCGGTGCGCAGATTGTCGATGTCAACATGGACGACGCTATGCTCGACTCAAAGGCGGAGATGGTGCATTTTCTGCGTCTGCTCGCGGCGGAGCCCGATGTGGCGCGTGTGCCCGTGATGATTGACTCTTCGAAATGGGATGTCATCGAGGCAGGACTTAAATGTCTGCAAGGAAAGGGCATCGTCAATTCCATCAGTCTGAAAGAAGGAGAGGAGGTTTTCCTTGCCCATGCAAAGTTTATAAAAGAGATGGGTGCGGCAACGGTGGTGATGGCTTTTGACGAAGACGGTCAGGCCGACACGTTTGCCCGCCGCACGGAGATTTGCGCGCGTGCGTATAAACTGCTTACGGAGAAAGTGGGTTTCCCGGCTGAAGACATAATCTTTGACCCTAACGTGCTGGCTGTTGCGACAGGCATCGACAGCCACGACCGCTATGCGCTCGACTTTATAGAAACCGTAGGTTGGATAAAGCAGCATCTGCCAGGAGCAAAAGTGAGTGGAGGAGTCAGCAATTTGTCGTTCTCCTTCCGGGGCAACAACTATCTGCGCGAGGCCATGCACTCGGTGTTTCTTTACCATGCCATAGCCAAAGGTATGGATATGGCGATTGTAAACGCCGCCGCGATGATTCCCTATGACGAGATTCCCGCCGATGTGCGGCAGACCATAGAGGATGCGCTGCTTTGTCGCCGTCCCGATGCGACCGAGCGTCTGCTCGAGGTGGCGGAACACTTGAAAAACGAGAAGGCCGGAGCCGTCAAGGTGGTGGAGGAAGACTATTCCAGCCTGCCTGCCGATGAAGCGTTGAGCCGTATGCTTGTGAAAGGACGCATGGAAGGCATAGAGCCGATACTTGAGCGTTCGATGTCGGAGCATGGTTCGGCGATAGCCGTCATCGAACAGCCACTGATGGAAGGCATGAACCGCGTGGGCACGCTTTTTGGCGACGGCAAGATGTTTCTGCCGCAAGTGGTGAAGAGTGCGCGCGCCATGAAGCAGGCTGTGGCATGGCTTCAGCCATTCATCGAGCGCGAACAGTTGCAGTCGGGCCGCAAATCGGCTGGCAAGATTGTCATCGCCACGGTGAAAGGCGATGTGCACGACATCGGGAAAAACATTGTCGGGGTGGTGATGCGCTGCAACGGATATGAGGTGATAGATATGGGCGTGATGGTGCCGGCAGAGGAAATTATCGACACTGCCGTGCGCGAGCATGCCGACTATATAGGACTTAGCGGACTGATAACCCCATCGCTTGAAGAGATGTGCAACGTGGCGCGTCTGATGAATGAGCGAGGTTTGTCGATTCCGATTCTTGTAGGCGGAGCTACGGCTTCGGCGGTGCATACGGCGGTGAAGATTGCGCCGTGCTACGACCATATTGTGGCTTATACGCGCGACGCCGCAGTGATGCCGTCGATAATGCAGGAGATTGCATCCGATCCGGCGGAAGCCGAACGGCGCATAAAGGCTGAGCAGGAAAGCCAGCGCAGCGCATATGCCGAATCGCAGAAACCGCTGCTTCCGCTTGAAGAGGCACGCCGCCGTGCGTTCATGCCCGACTGGGAGGCTTATGATACGCCGGTGCCGTCGGCTATTGGTGCAACCGATGTGGAGATAACGGTTGAGGAAGCCATAGAATATATCAATTGGCGTGCGTTTTTCCCTGTGTGGCAACTTGAAGCATCGTTTGCCGAACTTGCCGAAATCCATGGCTGCGACCATTGCCGTGCGCAGTGGCTTGCAGGGCAGAAACAAGACCGCCGGAAGAAGGCCTCGGAGGCTATGCAACTGCTCAAGGAAGCTCAGGTGGCTCTTGCGCGTCTGGTGCGCGATGTCAACAACAGCATCCGCGCACGCGTTGTGCTGCTGCCTGCAAATTCTGCCGGCGACAACATCATATTCCATGCCGAAGGGGGCGATGTTGTGCTGCCGTTGTTGCGCCAGCAGAAGGATGGTGAGGAATGCCTGTCGCTGTCCGACTTCGTGAAGCCTTGCGGCACTGATTATGTGGGTGCTTTTGCAGTAACGGCAGGACGTGGAATTGAAGAAATAATATCAGGGTATCAACAGACCGACGACTTCAAGGCACTGCTCTACCAGTCGCTGTCCGACCGTCTGGCAGAGGCTGCCGCCGAACTGCTCCACGCCCGTGTGAGGCGCGAAGTGTGGGGATATGCTCCCGATGAGCGGATTGACCGCCAAAGAGCGTTGCGTGCCCAGTATCGAGGCATCCGTCCGGCTGCCGGCTATCCGTCGTTGCCCGACCAGTCGGCGATTTTTGTCATCGAAAAAATCGTTGGCTTCACGAATGTAGGAATCGCTGTGACGCCAAATGGAGCTATGAGTCCGGCATCGAGCGTGAGCGGATTGATGATTGCGCATCCTGCGTCGCACTATTTTATGATTGGCGCCATTGCGCCCGACCAACGCCGCGACTATGCCGCGCGGTGTGGCATAACAGAGGAGGAATTGAGCAAATGGCTTCCGAAATGATGATATTGCCCGAAGTGGCTGAGCTTCTTGATGCGGAGGCTCGGCGCATAAACGCACCGGAATTTGTGGCTGCCGATCCGGTGCAGTTTCCACGTCAGTTCTCAGCGTTGCCCGACATTGAGATAGCCGCGTTTTTGTCGGCAACCATCGCATGGGGCAACCGCAAGATGATTTGCAACAACTGCAACAAAATGCTGCGGCTGATGGACTTTCAGCCATATCGCTATGTGATGGATTGCGGTTATGACGATCTTGGCGAACGGTTCAATATTCACCGCACATTCTTCAGCGATGATTTTGCATACTATCTACGCGGGTTGCGTCGCATCTATGACCGCTATCCGTCGGTCGATGCATTTGCCGCAGCCAACGGGGTGGGCGACAGCCAGTATCCTTCGTGGGAACTTGTCAGACTGATGTCGCATGAGTTTGCCGCAGCCAACGACGGGGCTGTCAACAGTCGTTGTCTCCCCACTGGACTCGACACCACTGCTCTGAAACGCATCAATATGGCGTTGCGATGGCTTGTGCGCCGCGACGGTATTGTGGATATGGGGGTGTGGACAAGCATTAAACCGTCGCAACTGTTTATCCCGCTCGATGTGCATGTGGGCAACACGGCTCGCGCCCTCGGTCTGCTGCAGCGGCGTGGCAACGACCGCAAAGCTGTGGAGCAACTGACGGCACTTTTGCGCACACTCCGTCCCGACGACCCCGTACTCTACGACTTCGCCCTCTTTGGCATAGGCGTGGGCAACCGCTACACCGGCGGAGGCGTGAAGATTATTTGAATCTAACCTGCAGATTCAGTTTGATGAAAAAGTGACCACCCTGTTCGTAAATTTTTCCGAAAAGGTGGCGACTTGTGCTTGGGGTGTCGAATTTGGTGTTGTAGAAAAGGTAGTTTTCCAAATCATTGCGGTCGAAAAAATGATAGCAAATAATGTCGCCGTCTTCCTTGATTACGATGTAGCCTCCATTGGCGTTGAATGTGCCATGCCACGGCTTCGAACATGTCATTCCGAGAGCGAAAGCGAGCAAGAATTGCTTGATTTTGTATTCATACATTGGCTTCGTGGTGTTCTGTGTCAATATCAATGGGTCGTCATTTGTTTCTTGACGGGTAATCTCTTCAAGTGATGACAGATTGGTGCTATAGTATAAGAGCAATTCATCGGCAAGGATTCGCTCCAATCCCAAGTCAAGGAGTGTCAGATTATTGTGGGTCTCCTTTCGGGCAGTGCCTATAAACGACAGTTTTGCCCCGATTTCTTTTAAGTAATTGAATTTTGCCCCGAACTTGCCTAACTTGTTGAATTCCGACATTTGAGAATGGTCGACATTGATTACTTGATAAATGAAGTTGGTGCTGTCTTTGTTGGCGTTTATCAAGGTCGAATTACCGCCTAATTTAGATTTGATGCTGTAGCCTAATTCTGGCTTTGAGCCAGTGTTGAGGTCGTGGATAACAATTCTTATGTCGGCCTTGTCGGTCGACTTGGCTTTGATTGTTTTGCAGTCAATCCGTTCAAGAAAATTGTGTATCTCAGGAATGTCAAATGTGCCGGTATGCGTTTTTATGACATTTAAAATGGAATGTGCCTTTGTTTGCATTTCTTCTTGGGAAACGTCGATGGTGCAATCGTTGGTTCTCGACACAAGGATTTCTTTTTTTGCGGCATTTACAGTATATGCGGTACGGTCGATTTGGTCGTTTCTGAAAATTTTAAGAATTGGGAAAAAACGGTCATCCTGTCGATTCTGGCTGGCGTCTCCACAATACAGCCGTCCGTCGGCAAGCAATTTCAGAAGAGCGTATAGCTCACTCCATTCGCCACGGTTACCTCTTAGTTCCATAACGTTTGCTTTTGGTTGTGACTATGTGCTTGATAATCTCCGAAGCAGTGGCTTGTATTGCTGGAACGGCAACGGAGTTGCCGAATTGCTTATATGCCGACGCGTCGGCAACGCAGATTATAAAATTGTCGGGAAATCCTTGCAGCCGCGCCCATTCGCGCGGTGTCATGCGTCGGATTCCATCGCGGTTTACTTCGCCTTTGATTTTTGTTATCGGAGTAAAATTTGTCAGACGATTGTCGATGACGAGGTTTCGCTCCCGTCCCATACCGCCGACTACAATGGCGTTTGCCACCTGATTGTCAGCAATGATTTCATATCCAAATCCGTTTCCTTTGGCGGAATGGCGCTCTTTGTGAGCAATTAGGGTTTTGATGTACTGGGTTGACAGATAATACTTTACAGACACTTCTTTTTCTTCTTTTATGTCTGCGAATGTTTTGCTGTTGTCGGTTGGTTGAGGGTATGAGAAGCCATCGGTGCATTGGTCTTTTCTGAAGCCTACAATATAGACGCGTTCCCTATGTTGCGGCACTCCGAAATGCATTGCATTTACAATCTGGGGGTCGGGAACGTAATAGTCCAAATCATTCCGCAATACGTTGAGTATTGTTTCAATAGTGTGTCCTTTATCGTGGATTAACAGACCTTTTACGTTTTCCAGGAAAAAAGCTTTTGGGCGTTTCCTTCGTAGAATTTCGGCTACATCAAAAAACAAAGTGCCTCGGGTTTCCTCAAAACCGAGCCGTTTGCCAGCCAGCGAAAAGGCTTGACATGGAAATCCTGCGCACAAAATGTCGAAATCGTCGGGGATGAATGCCTTTGTTTCTTCTTTTGTGATGTCGCCGAATGGATATTCACCATAGTTGGCGAAATATGTACGCTTTGCTTGCTCGTCCCATTCTGAAGAGAAAACGCATTTGCCTCCGAGTCGTTGCATTGCCATTCGGAAGCCTCCAATTCCTGCGAATAGGTCGATAAACGTAAACTTAGGCTTTTCGGTTGGGAGAAACGGGACAGAAAAGAAATCGTTGAACAGAGAGTCTTGTAATGGTTCTGCTGCAATGTCGCTGTCAGCTGCGAGTGGGGGAAGATGGACTGATGCTGCTTTATCAAACGGTTTGCAGTGTATGCTTCCGTAATTATGAGCGTAATGCGACAGGATGGATAGTCTATCGTTCTTATTGTCAATCAGTTTCGTCATCTGTGAGGTTTCTTCGTTAGAAACATCACGGTGGCAATGACTGGAACTCGTTGATTGATAAAGATTAAGGGTCGCATCTTCTGCCAATCGAAACCTTTTGCCAAAGAATCAGGCACGTTTCCACACAAGCATCAGGGGTACGCTATTGCTATGGTGGTATGCCCCTGATGTTATGAGTTGATGGTTGTTGATGCGTGGCTAAGATGCGGGTTTTTAGTGTTTTAGCGGAATAAAAACCATTTCGTGATTACACAGAATTCGTTTGCTAAATACTTTTTTATCTGCGTATTTTGGCATAACTTTGTTGTCTAAAAAGTAATATTTCTAACGAAGAAACGGCACTCCTGTTTTTTAGCGGTGGCAGGCGAGGGTCAGAACAGTTCGTTGTACCAACTGCTCAGGTCGTCACGTATTTGCTTGTAGTGGCGGCATATGAAATCGACCAATCTTGAGGAGTAGCGTTGGGAGATGAATTCGTTTGCTGTCAGATAGCCATAGAAATTGCCGCGCGAGTCGACAACTACCGGAGGCGTTGAGGCATACTCGTTCCAAGGCGAGTAACTGCTGTACTCACTTCCATAGGTCCCGTATTCGTTCCAGATAGACTTGCTGCTGTACTCACTCCCGTAGGTCCCGTATTCATTCCATATCGACTCGCTGTCGTAGCAGTCGGCGTTCAGCTTTCCGAGAAACACATCATGGTCGCTGCCGCCATAGATGAGTAGCGTCTGTGCCTGGAGCGAAACCATGCACAGCAGCATTGCCAATGTTGCAATCGCACGTTTCATGGCATTATTATTTTACTTTCACCAATTTAAGACGCAGACTGTTGAACACCACCGTCACCGAACTTACCGCCATTGCGGCGCTTGCCCACATAGGGTCGAGCATTACACCGAACAGTCCGGCGGCAACCGGCAGCCCGATAATGTTGTAGATGAATGCCCAGAAAAGGTTCTGATGCACGATGCGCATCGTTTTCTTCGACAGACGCACAACGCGCGGCAGCATCTGCAGGTCGGACGTTGGCAGGGTCACCATCGCTGTCTCAATTGCAATGTCGGTTCCGTTGCCCATGGCTATCGATACATCGGCACGTGCCAACGCAGAGGAGTCGTTGATGCCGTCGCCTGCCATTGCCACGATGCGTCCGCGGTGTTGCATGTCGAGGATATATTTTTCCTTGTCGGCGGGCAGCATCTCGGCCTTGAAGCCCGTAGCACCCACTTCCTCGGCCACTCTTGCGGCAGAGGCGTTGTTGTCGCCAGTGAGCATATACACCCTCAGACCGAGCCGTTTCAGCGAGGCGATTGCCGGCGCGGAAGTTTCCTTGACCATGTCGGCAAGCACAAACACCGCGAGCAGGCGGTTGCCACAGCCGAAATAGATAGTTGTGCCGCCGTGGGCGTTGGCTTTTATGTCGGAATTCTTAACGTTGCGTTCGTGTGCCATCAGCTCGCTTCCCACCCAGTAGAGCTGTCCGTTGTGGTGAGCTTCCACACCTTTTCCCACGATTGCTGCGAATTTGTCGGTATTGGAAGGCGTGATGCCGCGGTCTTCGAGCGAAGCCACAAGCACACCGGCAAGTGGATGTTCCGACTGCTTTTCGGCGGCGAGCATCACCCCGAGATCCTCGTCGGTGGCGTCGGCTGAAATCTTTGCGGAAACCACAATCGGTTTGCCTTCGGTTATGGTGCCGGTTTTGTCGAGCACGATGTCGGTAGCCTTGCAGATGCGTTCAAGGGCGGTTGCGTCTTTGATGAGAATGTGATGCTCGGCGGCTTTGCCGATACCCACGGTGATGGCTGTTGGCGTGGCGAGTCCGAGAGCGCACGGGCATGCGATTACAAGCACCGACACCGCGCAGATTACGGCTGTCGCCACACTTCCTCCTGCGATAATCCATCCTATAAGAGTGATTGCGGCAAAGGTGACCACCACATAGGTGAAATAACGGCTTATCACGTCGGCTACTCTTTGCACGGGAGCCTTGCTGCCCTGAGCGTCGCGCACGGAATCGACAATGCGTGCCAGCAGGGTGGTGTCGGCGTCGGCAGTGACGCAGACGGTGATGGCGCCGTTCTTGTTGATTGTTCCGGCAAACACCTTGTCGCCTTTATGTTTTGCCACCTGCATAGGTTCGCCTGTCAGCATACTCTCGTCAACATAGGTGTCGCCTTGACTCACCGTTCCGTCGACAGGGATTCTGCCGCCCGGCTTCACGAGGACGATGTCGCCGGCGTGGATGTCTTTGATGTCGACAAGGCGCGAGCCTCCGCAGTCGTCGAGCACGGTTGCGTTGGATGGTTGCAAGTCGATAAGCGAGCGGATGGCAGACGATGTGCTGTTTTTGGCCTTTTCCTCGAGCAGCCGCCCTGTCAGCACAAACGCCACAATCATCGTCGCGGAGTGGAAATATACGTGGTTTCCCATGCCGTGCTTGGCGGCAAAGTCGGGAAACGCTATCTGGAATATGCTGAACACCCATGCCGATGCTGTGCTGAGAGCAACGAGCGTGTCCATATTTGCCGAGCGTTGCTTGACCATCTGCCAAGCCCTTTCGTAGAATCGCCGTCCGCAGTAGGCGAGCGATACGGTTGCAATTATGGCTGTTGCCCATTGCCATGTGGCTTGTGTGCCGAGCGATGTCATCGAAATCGACATAACGGCTATGGCTGTTGCCCATGCCGCCGCAAGTCGGATGATGTGGTTCCGATACTTTTCGCGGCGCAATTCTTCCTCGTCGATGTCGCCGTCGGTCACAAGGCCGTAGCCGGCAGCCTCCACGGCGGCCTTTATTTGCTGTATGTTGATTATTCTTGGATCGAAATGCACTGTCAATTCGTTGGCGGCGAAATTCACTTTCGCGATGCCGACGCCTTTCAGGGCCTGCACGGTGCGCTCCACATTGCTGGCGCAGACCACGCAACTCATATCGGTAACTTCAAATGTCTTCTTTACCATAATGCAAAATCTTTAGTGTAAAGTTACGTCTTTATGCGTATATTTGCAAAAAAATAGGCGTAGATTAATGATATTCTATTTCTCAGGAACTGGCAACAGTGAGTATGTGGCGCGCCGCATAGCCGCTGCGACAGGCGACGGGGTGTCTTCGATTGCGGAATGTGTGGCACACCGCCGTTTTGATTTCGACGCCTCGAAGGAGCGTCGTGTGGGCTTTGTGTTTCCAGTGCATTTCTGGGGCTTGCCGGCGATTGTGGCGGAGTTTTTAGAAGCGTTGACACTTGCGGATGCGGGGCGTTGCTTTGTCTATATCGTCGCCACCTACGGCACGTCGACCGGACAGGCCGGTTGGATGGCTCGCAAAGCGTTGATGGATAAAGGTGTGGCTGTCGATGCCGGTCTGTCGGTGCGTATGGTGGACACGTGGACTCCTTTGTTCAATCTGACCGACAAGGAGAAGTGCCGCCGTCGCGAGGCGTCGGCCGAAAAGGAGATAGACGCAGCGATAGGCAGAATTGTGGCCTGCAGGGGCGGAAACACAGAGAGAATGAGAATACCGCATGTGATTGCTGGTGTTTATCATGCCACCTACGGTAGCCAGCGGCAGACGCGGCATTTCCATTTGATGGCAGACCGTTGTGCCGGTTGCGGACTTTGTGCCGACCGATGCCCGTCGTCGGCGATAGAGATGCGCGACGGCAAGCCTGTGTGGGTCAAGTCGCAATGCACATTGTGTCTGCGCTGTTTGCACCATTGCCCGGGATTTGCCATCCAGTATGGCAGACACACTGTGCGGCATGGGCAATATGTGAATCCTAATGAACGAAAAAGATAAAAATAAATAATGGCAAAAAAACGGAATCCGAGTTTTGAGATATTGAGGGTGGTGGCGATGTTTCTCATCGTCGTGTGGCATTTCCTGATACACGGAGTGGGGCAGAAGCCCGACGGCATCACTTCCGACATCCCGTCGCTTTTCAACCTTTGCTCGATGGAGATGATAGGTTGCCTTGCGAAAGTGTCGACCAATTGCTATATCCTGATAACGGGTTATTTCATCATACATCAGACATCTCCAAAGTGGGAAAAGATACCGAAGACGTGGGCGCCGATAGTCTTTTATTCGGTGCTGTTGTTCTTCGTCTTCCTGCTTTGCTCAAATCTGCGTCTTGGATGGGACGATTTCGGGAAGTCGCTTATGCCGATATATTTCAACCGCTATTGGTTTGCCACCCGCTATGTGGCGCTTGTGGCATTGGCTCCGTTCCTCGCCATCGTTGCGCAGGCGTTGACACTCCGGCAGTATCTTGTGATGCTCGGAGTGATGGCGGTAATCAATTTCGATTTCCTTCTCGGCGACCAGATGAGCGGCAACAATTCGCTGCTGTGGTTCGTATTCCTGTTTTATGTGGGTGGCTACATCAGACTGCATTTCAACCACGAAGGCGTAAACCATTTCGGCAAACTGTATTTCCTTGTGGCGATAGTGCTGGCTGCGATATTCCTTGTGAAGACGTTCGTGCACTACGGGGTGTGGTCGTCGCCGATGATGGCTGACTATCACGACAACAACGGCATCCTTTTCATCGCTGCACTGATGCTGTTTCTCTGGACAGCGCGCTATAAGGCACCCGACACGTGGCTGGTGCGCTTCCTGGTGCGCATAGCGCCGTTGACGTTTGGCGTGTATCTTATCCACGACAACATCTACGTGCGCCGCCTGTTGTGGCACGACTGTCTCGACGTGCATTCGTGGCTTCACTCATGGGCGTTTGTGCCTATGCTTGTGGCGTCGACGGTGGGCATTTTCTTTGCCTGCATAGCCATCGATTCCGTGCGCGACCGTCTATTCCGCCTGCTGCGTGTGAACGACCGTATCGACACTCTTTTTGCAAAAATTAAACCCAAAAACAACGCAATATGATTATCAACGAACGCGATTTACGCCACCAGTCGGTGGTTGAGGCGGCACACCGTATGATGACGGCTGCCCGCACCGCTCCCAAGGCAAAGGGTGTGGACATCATTGAGATAGCACTTGTAGAGGAGCGCGAGGATTTGGAGAAACTGGCGGAGGCTATGCGCCGACGCAGCGAGGAGACTGGCTTCAAATTCCTGCTTCGCGACGCAGACAATATTCTTCAGGGCGAGGCAGTGATACTCATTGGCACGCGCCGTCACACGCAGGGCCTTAATTGCGGTTATTGCGGTTATTCAGCCTGTGTGCAGAATCCAGCGCAGAATCCGTGTGCCCTCAATTCCATCGATGTGGGCATCGCCATAGGCTCTGCCTGCTCCGTGGCAGCCGATCTCCGGATTGACACCCGTGTGCTGTTTTCTGCTGGTTGGGCGTCGGAAATGTTGCCGTGGCTTCCTGGATGCTCGCAGACCATAGCCATCGCACTCAGTGCCTCGTCGAAAAGTCCATACTTTGACCGTAAACCGAAAGAACAAAGATAGACAGTTAGAGCGGTGGCTACACGCTTTGGAAATTCATGTCTGTTCCGTTGTCTCCGGCAAAAAAATTGGGCGGAAGAGTGATTATATCGTATTCCGAAAGAAGGAAAAGAACGAACATAATGTCAAAAGAGACAACGGCAAGTATTGTAAGATATTTATCTGAGCTGTCATCGTTGAATATTTCATAGATTAAAAAAGCATTAGCTAAAACAATGATGGCTATGAATAAAGGAATAGGCATACGTTTTTTTGTTTTAAAGTTATGTGGCAATGAATCCTTTTGGAATAATGTGGTGATGAATTGAGGTGTGGTCGTGCCTAAAAGGAGGTTTGTTGTGATGAAACGTCACTTAATAAATAGATTTAGATAATGATAAATTCATCAATTCATAATTTATGGGCTTCGGACTCCAGGTCGTTCGAGCCCATTAGAGATAATTATCAGTCTGCTAACGAGGGATGGTCTTATTCTAATTTATGGCAAGTATGGTAGTTTGACAGACGGTGTTTGTCAAATTCAGTTTGCACTTTCTTGGTCGCATTATGGCAAAACATTTTCAAGCAAGCTTGAATGTTTTTCGCTCACCTTGCACTATCTTTTAATAAGATAGGCTTCGGTTCGGGAAAGAAAATTGAGCAAGCTCTTTTCTTTCCACTCACCTTGCTCTATCTTAGCAAAAGGTATAAACAATAAAAATTCTAATATTATGAAGAATATAGAAGTAGGATACTGTATTAGACGTGATAGCAATGTGATTTTGCAAGATGTTGCTTCGGTTAAAATTACAGACAGGCAGATTCCGGAAATTGCAAAATACATATTGAGCGATGTTGAATATCAGACGGGTGAGCTTGTCTGTGTCCCGAGCAAAATATATGACCGAATTACGTCGTCAGTGTACGAAGATGCTATCTCAAAGTTGGGCAAACGGAAAGATGCGCTTTATGGCGACGATGAGGTTGAGTTGGAGGAATTCTTGCCCGATTCTCTTTTGAAACTGTTGCCGGAGGAAGTTGTTGCCGTTCTGCCGTTTGAAAGCAATCTTGAAGATGAAGAGTCGGATGTGGAGGAAGAGAAATGTGTCAAGAAAGGGTGTGAATTGCCAGAACCAGACAATAGCAACACTCTGTATCTTGTGATTAAACAAGTGTACTTTGACCAGATAATCGCAGGAACCAAAACGGAAGAATATAGAGAGGTAAAAGAAACTACCTACAAGAGGTACATCGAGACAGGAGATGACGGCAGCGTGATGTTTAGTGACGCGATTTCTGATGAAGAATTGTCGAAATATAGTGTGGTGGACGACCTGAATATCTACAACAATGGAGTCTGTCCATTGATCCCTAAGAACTGGTGTTATCTGAATCTTGCAGTCGGCTACAATAAAAAGCGTGACACGGCATTGGTGGAAGTTGTCGACATAACATTTGAGGCGGAAACTGACAAGTCTGGTAATGTCGTCCGCTTTGATTTTGATGAATCAGACAACGTGTGCTTCTCTCCAACGGGGAAACTATGCCTGTGGATTGCGGTGTTCCATTTAGGAAAAGTTGTAAAGAAGGAAATTGTGGGTCAGTAGAAATTTAGTGGGGATAAATTTTAGGCATCCAAATGTTATGCCGAA
>ENA-ORSL01001191-ORSL01001191.1-human-gut-metagenome-genome-assembly--contig:-NODE-1191-length-22741-cov-5.387331_pt1 | contig 22741 bp, 18 predicted proteins | sample MGYA00242190_ERZ509157 | MGnify/ENA primary metagenome ERZ509157 (study PRJEB26280, sample SAMEA2338664) | human gut metagenome | biome: human gut; feature: human-associated habitat; material: faeces...
CCAGCGAAAAAGCGCTCTACCCCCCGCGCCACCGGCGCGAGAACCATTTCTTGTTCTCTTTTGGCACGCAAAAGAGAACTTATCCCTGCAAAAAACAATCCAACCCTTATATACGAGGTATCAAACAATGGAACTTTTTCTGGATGTACTGAGCGAAACTCTGGTGGACACCGCCAAGATGCTCCCCTTCCTGTTTTTAGCCTATCTCTTTATTGAATATGTCGAGACCCGCCACGGTGAGCGCATCGAGACCCTGCTGGCGGGCGGCGGCCGCTGGGGTGCAGTGCCGGGCGCGGTGCTGGGCTGTGTGCCGCAGTGCGGCTTCTCGGCCATCGCCTCCAACTTCTACGCCTCCCGCGTCATCACGCTGGGTACGCTGATGGCCGTCTATCTCGCCACCAGCGACGAGGCTATCCCCCTGCTGGTGTCCATGCCCGCCTACTGGGATAAGCTGATCCTGCTGATGGTCATCAAAGTCGTGTACGCTGTCTTCGTGGGCTTTCTGCTGGATTTCGTCCTCCGCAAGGCCCTGCCCCGCAGCCTGCGCGGCGGCTACACCGGCCACGCTGACGAGGTGGACTGCCACGAGGAGCACAGCGATGAAGAGGGCCATCCCCAGCCCATCTGGAAGGCCGCGCTCCGCCACACCCTGGAGATTTTTGTCTTTATCTTCGTGTTCAGCCTCGTGTTCGGCCTCATCGTCGAGGGCGTCGGCGAGGATGTCTTCGCCTCGGTGCTGGGCCGGATGGGCTTCTTCCAGCCGGTGGTGGCCGCACTGGTGGGCCTTGTCCCCAACTGTGCCGCCAGCGTCCTGATGACCCAGCTCTACGTCGAGGGCGCACTCCGCTTCTCGAGCCTTGTGGCCGGTCTCTGCACCGGCGCGGGCGTGGGCCTCGCCGTGCTGTGGCGGGTGAATCCCTCCTGGAAGCAGAACCTCTTCATCACCGGCCTGACCTGGGCTTGCGGCGCCGCTGTGGGCGTGGGCATCCAAATCGTGGTGGCCTTCATCGCCTGAGTATTTGCAAAACACCTGCACCTTTTCTTCGGAGAAGCGTGCAGGTGCTTTTTATTTTGGAGACAAAGCCTCTATTTTGTGATATACTCAGCTTATATATAGATATAAGGAGAACACCATGCAATATAAAATTCTCGCAAGCGATTACGACAACACCCTCGTCCCCTTCGGGGAGAGCCAGCCCCGTCCGGCCATGGTCAAGGCCGTGAAGAAGCTTCAGGCCGCCGGGGGAAAATTCGTGCTCAGCACAGGCCGGGCCTGGTCAGCCATCAACCGGAAAGGCCAGCTGGGCGGCATCCGGTTCGACTATGCCATCACCTGCAACGGTGCCTGCGTCGTGGACAAGAACGGTGCCATCGTGGCAGAGCGCCCCATGACCAACGAAGAGATGTACGCGCTGGTGGATTTCTGTGAGGACTACAACTACCCCCTGCAATTTGACTTCAAGGATGCATACTATGCTTACTGCGAGTATGACATCCTCCACAAGTACTACGATCAGATGAACAGCGTCGGTCTGGACTGCGTGGACGGCGAAGACCAGGACCGCCATCTCATCGATATGCCTCACGCGGCATTCTGCATCTTCCCCGAGGGGGCGCTGGAGCGGTTCAACGAAAAGTACGGTCACCTCGGCCTTCACTTCATGCAGGTGGGCGGCCAGCTGCCCGACGGCTCCCACTTCTATGACATCGTGCGGAGCGGGATCGACAAGGGCGCGGGCCTCGCAGACCTCTGCGAGAAGATGGGCCTCTCCCTCGCCGAGGCCGTGGCGGCAGGCGACTCCGCCAACGATGTCGGGATGCTGAAAGCAGCCGGCCTCGGCTGCTGCATGTCCAACGGCACCGACGAAGCCAAAGCCGCCGCTGACCGCGTCATCGGCGATGTGCGGGAAGACGGACTTGCTGCCCTTATTGAAGAGCTGTGGTTCGACGGCCCGAAGGCGGAGCCCTCCGACCGCAGCTTCGGCTCTGCATGGGAGACGATGGAACGATGAGCTTCGCACCCGTTTACTCTGAAAACAGCCGCGCCCTCATCCTCGGCACATGGCCCAGCCCCAAAAGCCGGGAGATGGCCTTCTACTACGGCCACCCGCAGAACCGTTTCTGGCCCATGATGGCAGCCCTCACCGGCGAGCCTGTCCCCGCCCGGGAGGACATCGAGGCCAAAAAAGGCCTCATCCTCCGCCATGGCCTCGCCCTATGGGACACGCTGGAAAGCTGCACCATCACCGGCGCGTCGGACGCCTCTATCCGGGACGTGGTGCCGAACGACATTGCATCTCTTTTGGCAAAAGCACCCATTGAGGCAGTGTTCTGCAACGGGGCCACGGCCTACCGCATTTATACCAAATATCTGCTGCCGGTGTCCGGCATCCCGGCGGTCAAGCTGCCCAGCACCAGCCCCGCCAACGCCGCCTGCCGCCCCGAAACCCTGCGCGAGGTCTGGGGCGAGGCCCTCAAAGATTATATAACCGTTTCCAACCTGTAAATTATTCATGAAACACTTGCGTTTTGTGGATAAAAGGATTTATTATGGAAGAGTACAAGGGGCGGTGCGCCTCTTCGGGAAAGGAGAAAATGCATGAGCAAAGTTATCCGCACCCAAAAGCCCAGCGTCCTGCCGTGGTATGCGGCGGCGCTGGTGTTCGCGGTGCTGTGCGCGGCGCTGCCAGCATATAAGCTGTGGGCGCTGCTGATAGCGCTGGGCGGCGCAGCCGTGATGTTCGGCGTGGCAAAGAAGGTCTGCCCGCCCCGGGTGGTGGAGCATGAAGTGCCTTTCCACACCGGCAGCGGCGATGTGGACGAGATGCTGGCCGACATCCAGCAGAAGCTGGATGCCCTCCACGCGCTGAACGAGGCCCTGCCCGACCCGGAGCTTTCCGCCGCCATGACCCGGATGGAAAAGGCAGGCCGCTCTATCATGGAGACGGTGGAGGCCAGTCCCGCCAAGGCAAAGCAGGTACGCCGCTTTGCGAACTACTATCTGCCCGACGCGGTGAACGTACTGGAGCAGTACGCAAAACTCGCCCGCCAGGGCGTGCGGGGCGAAAATGCCGCTTCGATTCGGGCAGAGGTGGAGCGGAACGCGGCTTCCATCGCCACTGCATTCGAAAACCAGCTGGATGCACTGTATGCCGCTGAAAGCATGGACCTCTCGGCGGATCTGACGGTATTGCAGAATATGCTCAAAGGACAAGGCTTAGGCTAAACGTCTGATTTGGAAAGGAAGGAATCTCTCATGGCTGATAATACGTTCAATTTTGACTTAGACGCACCCGCTGTTCCCACCCTGACCCTCGACCCGGTGGAAGCACCTGCCGCCGAGGAAAAGCAGCCCGAACCCGCTGCGGCCCCCGAGGCCGAACAGGTCAAGCTCAGCCCCGAGGAGCAGGCGATGGTGGACGCCTTCGCTCAGAAGATCGACATCACCAACAGCCAGCAGGTGCTGCAGTACGGCTCCGCCTGCCAGAAGAAGATCGGTGACTTCTCCGAGGCGGCACTTTCCAAAGTGTCCACCAAAGACCTTGGCGAGGTGGGCGGCATGATCACCGACCTTATCGGGGAGCTGAAGAACTTTGACGCCGCCGAAGAGGAAAAGGGCATCCTCGGCTTCTTCAAGAAAAAGGGTAACCAGCTCGACAACATGAAGACCAAGTACAGCAAAGCGGAAACGAACGTCGAGACCATCCAGTCCGCCCTCGAAAAGCATCAGGTGCAGCTGCTCAAGGATATTGCGATGCTGGACAAGATGTACGAGCTGAACATGGCCTATTTCAAAGAGCTGAGCATGTATATCCTCGCGGGCAAGAAAAAGCTGGCCGACTTCCGCGCCCACGAGCTGCAGCAGGCGATGGACAAGGCAAAGGCTTCCGGCCTGCCTGAGGACGCACAGGCCGCACGCGATCTGGCCGACCAGTGCGAGCGCTTTGAGAAAAAGCTCTACGACCTTGAGCTGACCCGCACCATCAGCCTGCAGATGGGTCCTCAGATCCGGCTTTTGCAGAACAATAACTCCATGATGGCCGAGAAGATACAGTCCACCATCGTCAACACCATCCCCCTGTGGAAGAACCAGATGGTGCTGGCACTGGGTCTGGCCCACAGCCAGCAGGCCATGCAGGCCGAGCGTGCCGTGACCGACATGACCAACGACCTGCTCAAGAAGAACGCAGAGGCCCTGAAGATGGGTACCATCGAGACCGCAAAGGAATCTCAGCGCGGTGTGGTGGACATCGAGACCCTGCAGCAGACCAACAAGAGCCTGATCGAGACGCTGGACGAGCTGAACAAGATCCAGAGCGAGGGCCGCGCAAAGCGTGCCGCTGCCGAGCAGGAGCTCACCCGCATCGAAGACGAGCTGAAACAGAAGATGATGGAGATCCGGAGCTGAAATGGCAAACGCAGATTTTTCCAGACAACAGAATCAACCCACCGGCGGCTTTGACGCTTCCAGCTATCGCGCCGCAGCGCCCGCCGAGGAGGAAGTGCGGCTGACGCCCTTCCAGCAGAAGCTGGCAAGCCTCGAAAAGGCCCTGCCTGCCGCGCTGAGCAAGCAGGCCGTGGCCGTGGCGCTTTGCATCGTGGTGATGCTGGGGTGCTTTGTCGGCTTTGGCGGGGCGAAGCTCCGGGCAAAGTACGACACGGTGAAGAACGGGTTCACCACTGGCGTGGCCGCAGACAGCGGCTATGCCCTGAATGAGGAGTTGACCACACGGCTCAACACGGCCGCCAACATCATCACCACCGCGTCCAACACACTGGGTGCAGACAGCACCGAAGTGCAGACGGCACAGGCTGCGCTGGACTCTTTTTCCGCCTGCCTCGGAGCGGTGCAGTCCGATGGCAAAATTCACGCACCGGACTCTCTGAGTGTTTACACCGGCGGCAGGATGCATATGCTCTACCAGTCGAACGAGACGCTTGGCGCAGCCATCGGCCAGCTCTACGCAAAATTGCAGGAGCAGGCCGCAGACCCCATGAAGATGGGCGCAGTGCAGGGGCAGTACAGCCAGTTCAACAGTGCGCAGACCATCATCAGCAACCTGCATTATAACGATGCAGTCCAGAGTTACCAGAAAGACGTCGGCGGCTTCCCGGCCAGCGTGCTGGGCAAACTGTTCGGCATACAGGAGGTGGAACTTTTCGCATGAAGACGATGAAAACATTCTCCCGCCGCATTGCGGCACTGCTTCTTGTCGTGACCGTCGGCATCACGGCGCTGGCACCGGCGGCTTCGGCCTCCAGCATCCAGCTGCCCAGCCTGCCGAAAGATCAATGCGTGGTGGACGACGCCGGTGTGCTGAGCGACAGCACCACCTCGGAGCTCGAGACCCTCAACGCACAGCTCTCTTCCAGCTGCGATGGCGCACAGATCGGCGTGCTGACCGTGGACTACACCGGCAGCGCCACCACCGAGGACTACGCCACTGAAGCCTTCAACACCTGGGGCATCGTCAGTTCCAGCAAGAACAACGGCGTACTCATCCTGCTGGTGATGCAGTCGGACCAGTACGCCGACGGCGACTACTATCTGACCTACGGCGACGGCTTCCGCAGCACCATGCTGGCCGATCAGGCAAGCACCCTCGTGCAGACCATGGAGGACGATTTCGCCGCCAAGAAGTACGACGCAGCCGTCCTCACCTGCGCCACCAATGTGGCCAATACCATCGCAGAGGTGTACGGGGTCACTCTGAGCGGCGGGACCATCTATTCCGACGGCTCTGACACCCAGACCACCCGGCCCTCTGTCGAGCCTGTCCCGCCCCAGAAGCACTACTCCATCTGGGAAAACTTTATCGGCGGCATTTTCTCCATGCTTGCTTATATCATCCTGTTCATCGCAGTTTTCTTTATCTTTATCACCCCTCTCGGCCACTCCTTCGGCTGGTTCTGGGGGCCGTTTGGCTGGTTCGGCGCACGGTGTCGGCACAGAGGCCCGCGCCCTCCCCGCGGCCCTTACGATGACTTCGGCCCCGGCGGTGGTTTCTATGGCGGCCCTCGCGGCCCGAGAGGCCCCCGTGGGCCTCGTCCTCCCCGCGGCGGCGGCTTCGGTGGAAGCGGCTTTGGCGGTATGGGCGGCGGCTCCGGTTTTGGCGGAGCCGGGCGCGGCGGCGGCTTCGGCGGCATGGGCGGCGGCAGCAGCCACGGCGGCGGAGCCGGACGCGGACGCTGATATTATGACAAAAGGGAAGCCCCATCGTCAGATGGGGCTTCCCTTTTGTCCACTTGTTATTTGATGCAGCTCGAGCAGGGGCTGTAGCCAGCGGCCACGGCCTCGTCATAGCTGGAGAAGAGGATCTGGTTCTTCTCTGCCGGGAGGTTGGCGCAGCTGGGCAGATGGAACTTTTTGCTGTTCACGTTGCCGATGTACACCTGCTGGGCCGTGCTGGATGCTGCCGGGTCGGTGGGGTTCAGCTCAACGTCGGTGGCGAAGTGTTCCGTTGCCACCGTGTAGTTCTGGCCGTCACTGGAAACGGTGATCGTCCCCAGCAGGTCGGTGCGGTAGACGTCCACACCGGCGTCCCGCAGGATGCTCAGGGTCTCCTCGTGGGGGTGGCCGTACTTGTTGTTGACCCCGCAGGAGATGATGCCCATCTCGGGCAGGACAGCGTTCAGGAAGACGTAGCTGGTGGAGGTGCTGGAGCCGTGGTGGCCCACCTGTAAGACATCCGCCTTGAGGTTCGCGCCGCTGTTCACAAGGTCGCGCTCGGCGTCGGCCTCCATATCACCGGTGAGCAGGAAGCTCGTCGCGCCGTAGTCGATGCGCAGGACGATGGAGGTATCGTTGGTGTCATCGTACTGCGCCACAGGGCCAAGCATGGTCACAGTGGCGCTGCCCAGCGCCCACTGGGTGCCTACGGCAGGTACTTCGACCTGTAAGTTCTGCTGCTGGGTGTACTTGACGAAATCCTTGAAGCACTTGGTGGAGGCTTCCGTCACGGGGCTGTAAACGTGGTAGGCCGGGAAATAGGCCAGCGCAGCGGCCAGACCGCCCACATGGTCTTCGTGAGCATGGGAGCAGAAGACATACTCCAGCTGCTCGACACCCTGGCGCTGCAAGTAGGAGACTACCAGACTGCCGTCGTCCACATTGCCGCCGTCGTAGAGCATGAATTGTCCGTCGCACTCCACCAGCACGCTCAGCGCCTGCCCCACGTCGATGAAGTGCATCTGGAAGGCGGCGTCCTGCCCGTCGGAAGGCGTCGTTCCGGTCTGAGAAGCTGCCGGGTTCGGCATGACGTCACCGCTGCCTCCCGGGACGATGGAAGAGGTGTCACAGCCCACGAGGCCCAGCGCAAGGGCTGCGGCCAGTGCCAGCGCAGCGAGGCGGCTCATGAGCGTTTGAGCGGTCACTTTTTCTTTTTTGAAGTTTTCCACGATGTATTCTCTTTCTGTTGATTGCTTTTCGGTTTATGCGCAGGAGCCGAATGGGGCGCAAAACGTGCGCCGGGGCTGGGCTGACGGCCTGCCGGGCTGCGGCTCGCCGGGGCGGTGGAGCGGCTCTGCGGCTTGCCGCCCTTGCCTCTGGGCCGGACGGTGTAGGTGCCGTCGCCGTGGATGGTCACATCGGCGGCCTCGGCTCTGCGGGCCGAACGCTGGACCGCAATGCGGCCCTCAGCGGGAACCAGCAGGGGGATGAGGTCTTCGCGGTGGGTCATTTTCAGCGCCTTGATGACCTTTTCGGCATTGCGGGGCTCATAATACTGGAGCAGGGCGCGCTGAAGCGCCTTGCCCTCAGCGGTCTTTTCCACAAACACCGGCTTCAAAGTGTAGGGGTCGAGGCCGGTGTAGAACATACAGGTGCTCACGGTGCCGGGCGTGGGATAAAAATCCTGCACCTGCTCGGGGCGCATATGGTTCTTGTAGAGGTATTCGGCCAGATAGACGGCATCCTTGAGGGTGCTGCCCGGGTGGCTGGACATGAGATACGGCACGAGGTACTGCTTTTTTCCTGCCTTCCTGCTCAGCTCGTAGAACTTATCCTTGAACTTGTTGAAGGTCTCGATCGGCGGCTTGCCCATGTAGGCGAGGGTGTTGGGGGCGCAGTGCTCCGGCGCGACTTTCAGCTGGCCGGAAACGTGGTATTCCACCAGCTCCTTAAAGAAAGTGTCATCGGGGTCGGCCATCAGGTAATCGAAGCGGATGCCGCTGCGGATGAACACCTTCTTGACGCCGGGCAGCTCCCGGACGCGGCGGAGGATTTTCAGGTAATCACTGTGGTCCACGATCATGTGGGAACAGGTGGTGGGGGCGAGGCAGTGCTTGCCGCCGTTGCACATACCCCGCAGCATCTGCTCGCGGCAGGATGGGAAACGGAAGTTGGCGGGGGGGCCGCCGATGTCGTGGATGTAGCCCTTGAAATCCGGCTCGTGGGTCATCCGCTCTGCTTCGGCCACGATGCTGTCGGCGCTGCGGCTGGTGACGCGTCGGCCCTGATGCAGCTGGATGGCGCAGAAATTGCAGCCGCCGAAGCAGCCGCGGTTCTGGATGATGGAGAACTGCACCTCGCGGATGGCAGGCACACCGCCCATGGCCTCGTAGATGGGGTGGTAGCGGCGGGTGTAAGGCAGGGCGTAGACCTTATCCAGCTCCCAGCGGACGAGGGGCTTTGCGGGGATGTTCTGCACGAGGTACTTCTCGCTCTGCTTCTGGACGATGATATTGCCGCTGACGACGTCCTGATTGTCCATCTGGATGCGGCAGGCTTTCGCATAAGCCACCTTATCGGAGGCGACCTTCTTGAAGCCCGCGCACTCCACATACCGCTCGGGCAGGTGGTCGAAGTCGGTCAGGTAGCAGGTGCCGTCCACATCGGTGATGCTCTCCACCGGCTCCCCTGCCGCCAGACGGCGGGCAATTTCCACGGTCTGGTGTTCACCCATGCCGAAGCTGATGATGTCCGCGCCAGAGTCCTCGGCGATGCTGGGCAGGACGGTGTCCAGCCAGTAGTCGTAGTGGGCAAAGCGGCGGAGCGATGCTTCCAGACCGCCCAGAATGACGGGCAGGTCAGGGTATGCCTGCTTGGCAAGTCTGGTGTAGACGGTGGCGCTGCGGTCGGGCCGTGCGCCGCCCTTGCCGCCGGGCGAATACTCGTCCTCCGCGCGGGGGATCTTTGCGACGGAATAGTGACTCACCATGCTGTCCACATTGCCGCCGCCGATGAAGAAGCCGTACTTCGGCTTTCCGAACCGCTTGAAGTCCTCGCAGTCGGTGTAGCGGGGCTGGGCCAGCACGCCCACCTTGTAGCCCTCGGCTTCCAGCAGGCGGCTGATGATGGCGGTGCCAAAGCTGGGGTGGTCCACATAGGCGTCGCCGCCCACCACCACGAAGTCCAGCTGGTCCCATCCCCGGGCCTCCATGTCGGCCCGGCTGATGGGGAGAAATTCGGTGTAATGTTCCATAGTTATCCTTTTTCTTTCATTATGCCTGCCCTATACAGCAGGGCTCTATTGCTTCCGAAATCAAAAATTCTATTATTCATCCAGCGTGAGCCTGTCCGGTACGCCGGTGGCTTCCCTGGTAGGGGAGCTGGCAAAGCCGTCCGGCTTTGACTGAGAGGTTATTCATCCGGCTGATTCATCTGCATTTCCAGCCACTGCTGGCGGCTGATGAGGACAGCGCGGGGCTTTGCGCCCTCGTAGGGGCCGATGATGCCCTTTTCTTCCATCTCGTCCATGATGCGGGCGGCGCGGGCATAACCCAGCTTGCAGCGGCGCTGCAGCAGGCTGGTGGACGCCTGGCCGGCGTCGATGACCACCTCCACGGCCTGCTTGAGCATCGGGTCACTGCCGCCCTCCTCGTCGGAGTCGGCGGAACTGCTGCCCTTCTTGCCGTCCTGGATGGCGTGTTTTTCCATGGCCTCTATCATGGCCTCGTCGTACTGGACGGTGGCGCTCTTCTTGATGAAGTCCAGCACACGGCTGATCTCCTCATCCCGCACGAAGGTACCCTGGATACGGGTGGGCTTAGGTGCGCCCACGGGCATGAAGAGCATATCGCCCATGCCCAACAGCTTTTCGGCACCGGCACCGTCGAGGATGGTGCGGCTGTCCACCTGACTGGACACGGCGAAGGCGATGCGGCTGGGGATGTTGGCCTTGATGAGGCCGGTGATGACGTCCACGCTGGGGCGCTGGGTCGCCACGATGAGGTGCATACCGGCGGCGCGGGCCTTCTGGGCGATGCGGCAGATGGAGTCTTCGACATCCTTGCCGACGACCATCATCAAATCGGCCAGCTCGTCGATGATGATGGCGATATAGGGCATCTTCTCGAGGTTCGGGTCCGTTGCAGCCAGCTTATTGAAGGACTTGATGTCGCGGACGTTGTTCTCCGCGAAGAGGTGGTAGCGGCGCTCCATCTCCTGCACTGCGCCGCCTAGTGCGCCGGCCGCCTTGCGGGGCTCGGTGACGACGGGCATCAGCAGGTGGGGGATGCCGTTGTACTCAGCCAGCTCGACGACCTTGGGGTCGATGAGCAGGAGCTTGACGTCCTCGGGGCTGGAGCGGAACAGCAGGCTCATGATGATGCTGTTGACACAGACCGATTTACCGCTGCCGGTGCTGCCCGCGATGAGCAGATGGGGCATCTTGCACAGGTCGGCCACCTGGGCCACACCGGCGATGTCCTTGCCCAGCGCAATGCCCATCGGCGAGGTCATCCGCAAAAAGCTCTGGCTCTCGAAGACGCTGCGGATGTAGACCGGCGTTTTCTTATGGTTCGGCACCTCGATGCCCACGGCAGGCTTGCCGGGAATGGGTGCCTCCATGCGGACATCGGCCACCGCCAGATTCAGGGCGATGTCGTCCGCCAGCGAAGTGATGCGGCTTATCTTGACGCCCGCCATGGGCTGGACTTCATACCGGGTGACCGACGGGCCGCGGGAAATATCCAGCACACGGGTGCGGACGCCGAAACTTTCCAGCGTGTCCACCAGCTTCTGGGCGTTGGCTTTCAGCTCGTCTTCCGCGCCGGCGTCGCTTTCCTCCGGGGCGCGCTCGAACAGCTCGATGGACGGGTACTGATACTGGAAGCTCTCCTCCGTCTCCGCCTCTTCGGCGGGGGCGTTCGCGGCCTGCTCCTCGGAGACAGCAGGCTTTTCCATGGCGGCTGCCACCAGCGTGTTGAGGTCTTTTTCCTCCACCGGTTCGCTGGTGATGCTGATCCAGCCGTCCTCATCCGGCTCAGAGCGGAACGCCACCGCATTCTCGGCGCTGACCGGCTGCGGGGCCGGTTCCGGAGTCGGGGTCAAATCATAGAGCGGGATGCCGAAGGAGAGCGGCGGCTCAGGCGCGGGCTGCTGTTCCGGCTCTTCTGCCGGGGCAGCGGGCGTAACGGTGGGCGTCACCGTCGGCTCGGGCTGGGCCGTGAAGAAGTCCTCGGCGGCAGTATCCACAGCGTCCGGGACGATGGGCGTCACGGTGGCGCGGATGGGCGCACGGCGGAGCGGGTCCATGCCGAAGGTGCCGCCGGGGCCGAGGATGATGGGCTCGATGGGCTCACTGCCGCCCTCGGTGACGGTGGTATGGTCAGGGCCTAAATCAATATCAAAGGGCGCACGAGGCCGGGACTTTTCCACCTGTACGGGGGCAGGCTCGGACTGAGGCGGGGTCTGCGCTTCCGGTGCGGGCGCAGGGGCAGGCTCCGCCTGTTCGCCGCCCTGCATCACCTGATGGCCCCAGTGGAAGACGCCAGCCAGCCAGCCGGGAGGCTGGATATGGAAGGCGGGCGCGGCAGGCTCTTCGCCGCCGTAGCAGTCCTCGCCTTCGCCCGCTTCGTCTTCCGGCAGGTCGTCGTCATAGGCCTCGTATTCCTCCGCCTCGGCCTCCTCGGCGGCACGTTCTGCCAGACGCTCGGCCCGGCGGGCGGCATTCTGCTCGTGGACGGCAAGGCCCTTTTCGTGGACGCTGCCGCCCACGTTGCAGAGCCACTGCCAGCACTCGGCGGGCGTAACGTCAAAAATGTACAGGCTGGCGCAGGCCGCCAGCGCCGCCATGACCAGATTGGCGGCGGGTCTTCCGCAGAGCAGCAGGAGCGTCCCGCCCAGCACAGCGCCCAGCGCACCGCCCGAGAGCCATGCGCTCATACCATTATGATAACAGGCAGCGGTCATCTGCGCGGCGGTCTGGTCGGTGGGGATGTCAGAAAAGACGATGACCGTGCCGCTGGCGAAGATGAGCCCCAGCACCAGCTTTGCGATATGGGGCAGAAGGTCTTCGCCCCGGGTGTAGAGGATGGCCAGATAGCACAGCGCTGCGCCCAGCACGAAACTTCCGCAGCCGAACACGCCGAACAGGACATCGTGCATCGCGCGCCAGGCCGAACTGCCCGGCACGAAAGCCAGCGCCATGAGCACCAGCCCCGCAAACAGGGTGATGAGCCCCGCGGGCATCCGGTCCTGTGTCCGGTTCTTGCGGCGCGAGGCTGTGCTGCGCCCGGAGGTCTTGCGTTTTCTCTTTGCCATGTTTCCTAAAACCCGTTCCTTATTTTATATCATGAAGCAGGGCGCGCTCAGGGCGGCTCTGTCGGTGACGATGGAAGAATTTCGATACTACTCGATTCTTTCATTGTACCACGGGAAAAGTCAAATGGCAATTTATTTCCCCTCGATTTCTCGGTAGAGCCATGCCAGCGCGTCCGACAGCCCGCCCAGCTCGTCGATGAGCTTTTCCCGCACGGCTTTTCGGCCATCCAGCACGGTACCCACGTCCATGACCAGCTCGCCCGTGCGCATCATCAGCTCAGTATAACGCTTCTCCGAGATGCCGCTGTGGGACGCCACGAAGCCGGTGATGCGCTCCTGCATCTGCTCGAACCAGCGCATGGTCTGCGGTACGCCCAATATCATGCCGGAATGGCGGACGGGGTGGACCGTCATGGTGGCAGTAGGCACGATGAAGCTCCGCTGGGCGCTGACGGCCAGCGGGATGCCGATGGAGTGGCCCCCGCCCAGCACCACCGCAGCACTGGGCTTGGAGATGCTGGCGATGAGCTCCGCCAGCGCAAGCCCCGCCTCCACATCCCCGCCCACCGTATTGAGCAGGACCAGCAGGCCCTCGATGGCGGGGTCCTCCTGCACGGCCACCAGCTGGGGGATGACGTGCTCATACTTGGTGGTCTTCTGGCCCTGGGGCGCTTCCACATGGCCCTCCACCTGCCCGATGACCGTCAGGCAGTGGATGGCGTGAGCTCCCCGGGTGCGGTAAACGCTGCCCATATCTTCGATCTGCTCTTTTTCCAGCCGCTGCTGCTCCACGGGGATGTTCTTCTCTTCCTGTGACATTCTGCGTATCCTCCTTTTTGCTTCATTTCAGCTTGTCCGGCATTCCTGCCGGTTATACTTCGGCAAAGATTTCTTTTCTTTCTCAAAAAAATGTGCCAAATGGTTTGACATTCTGTCTTCGTGCTGTATACTTTATACTAGAGATAAGATTGTCAAATATGTATCATTATTGTACAAGAAAGTACAAATCTTTTGCCGGAGCACCCTGCCGCTGCGCACTTCTCCCCGGCAATGCTGCGGATAAAAAGAAAGGAGCCCCCCTATGAACACTCCCGGCAAAGCTTCTCTGCCCGTCATCAAGCGCCTGCCCAAATACTATCGCTACCTGCGCACCCTGAAGAACGACGGCATCACCAGCATCTCGTCCCGTGAGCTGGCCGCCCAGATGGGTACCACTGCCTCTCAGGTTCGGCAGGACTTCAACTGCATCGGCGACGTGAATGGCCGTCAGGGCATCGGCTACTCGGTGGAGAACCTGCTGAGCATCCTTGAGCATCTGCTCTTTGGCAACGGCGACCTCCTGCCCACCATCCTCATCGGCTGCGGCCGTCTGGGCAAGGCTGTGAGCCGCTTCATCACCACCGACACCAACGGCTACAAGCTCATCGCCGCCTTCGACAACGCCCCCGACGAGGTGGGCAAAGAGATCAACGGCATCCAGATTTTACACATTGATGAGCTGGAAGCTTTCTGCGCCGAGCACCACCCCGAGGTGGCTGTGCTCTGTCTGCCCCGCAGCGGCGCAGAGGAGATCAGCGGCCGTCTGGTGGCTCTGGGCATTCAGGGCTTCTGGAACTTCTCCCACTACGATCTGTCTGTCTCCTACCCCGACGTGGTGGTGGAGAACGTCCACCTCGGCGACAGCCTGATGAGCCTGGGCTACCGGCTGCGCAATCAGGACTGAGCACATACTATCGATAATACAGGCCCTCTCCGTCAGGCTTTGGCTGAGAGAGTCCTTTCATGAGGAGACTTTTTCGACATGGCAAAGCTTTATTTCCGTTACGGCGCAATGAACAGCGGCAAGAGCACCGCGCTGATGCAGGTGGCCCACAACTACGAGGAGCAGGGGATGCGGGTGCTCATCCTCAAGCCGAAGGTGGACACCAAGGGCAGCGGCGACCTCGTGAGCCGTCTGGGCGTCCGCCGCCCTGCCGACCTGCTGGTGCCGCCGGACATGGACCTGGTGGAGGCCGTCCGGGCCGCCAGCAGCGAGGGCCGGCCTCTGGCCTGTGTGCTCTGTGACGAGAGCCAGTTTCTCACTGCCGAGCAGGCTGAGCAGCTGTTCATGGTGACGGTAGAGCTGAACATCCCCGTCATCTGCTACGGCCTGCGCTCCGACTTCTCCCTCAAGGGCTTCCCCGGCTCCACCCGGCTTCTGGAGCTGGCCCACACCATCGAGGAGATGAAGACCATCTGCACTTGCGGCCGCAAGGCCACCTGCAACTGCCGCAAGGTCAACGGCCGCTTCGTCTTTGAGGGCGAACAGGTAGCCATCGACCTTGAGAACGACGTCCAGTACGTCAGCATGTGTCCCCAGTGCTATTTCCGGGAGCGCAGCGCCTTCTACGCCGCCCGCCGGTGACTCTTTTCCTGATTTTATGCCGTCCGCACGCCGGACGGCATTTTTGTATCTTTTCTGCATCCGTAATATATCAGTCGCGCCCCAATTCGCGCGTTTTTTGCACTATTGATATATCAGCTCAGGGCCGGAACTTTCTGTTATCGTTGCTTTTAATGTATACAACGCTCTTTCAACAAATTCTGCCTCGGCTACAAAATTCTTGCAATTCAGGCCAATCTTCTCCTGTTGCATCCCAGTTTTCTATGCAAATCGTTGAAGTATACAAGTTGCACAGTTTTTCGGTCCAAGTTTATTCATTATGGCAATGACGTCAAAACCGGGCAAAAAATAAGCGCAATATTTGTACGTTTTCTGCCGCTATCACTACAATTTGCATCTTTCTTTTTTTTCTTGCCTTTGGTATCATATTTGTATACAACGGATGCTTTGCAGAGGCGTCCGTGCAAGAAGATGTTTTCTACATAGGAGGAGAACGAAAATGAGCAAGGCAATTTCTCGTCGTGACTTTCTGAAGGTCTCTGGCGCTGTGGGTGCTGCCGGCCTGCTGGCCGCCTGCGGCGGCTCCAGCAATGCTGGTTCTACCGCCACTTCCACTGCCGCTTCTTCCGCAGCAGCTTCTGTGGCTGGTCTGTCTTCTGACCCCGTCACCCTGACCATGAGCTGGTGGGGCGGCGAGTCCCGTCACAACGCTTACCAGGAGGCCATCAAGGCTTTCTCTGCTGAGCACAGCACCATCACCGTCAACCCCACCTTCGCTGCATGGTCCGGCTGGGAGGACACCATGTCCACCAAGTTTGCCGGCGGCGTGGCTGAGGATGTCTGCCAGATCAACTGGAACTGGCTGTACAACTACTCCGGCAACGGCCAGACCTTCGTGGATCTGAACAGCGTCACCGATTACCTTGATCTGACCCAGTGGGACGACGCAAAGCTGGGTGCCTGCAATGTGGCAAATGCACAGCAGTGCGTGCCCATCTCCATGACCGGCCGTATCTTCTACTGGAACATGACCTCCTTTAACAAGGCCGGTATCACCGAGGTTCCCAAGACTCTGGACGACTTGATGAATGCCGGTAAGACCTTCAAAGAGAAGCTGGGCGATGATTACTATCCCCTGCACCTCGGCGCATACGACCGTATGATCCTGATGGTCTTCTACCTTGAGTCCAAGTACGGCAAGGACTGGGCAGATCCCACCACCTCTACCCTGAACTACACCGCTGATGAGATCGCCGAGGGCATCGACTTCATCAAGAGCCTCGTCGATGGCCATGTCATCATGCCGCTGCCCACCTACTACGGTGCAAACGGTGACGGTGCTACCCACCAGTCCAACGAGTGGATCACCGGCAAGATCGCTGGCATCTTCGAGTGGGATTCCGCTGCTTCCAAGTATCAGGACGCTCTGGACGAAGACAACAAGGCTGGCTTTACCGTCGGCGAGGAAATCAAGTTCGGCGATTACAACGGCGGCTTCTCCAAGGTCTCCATGGGCATGGCCATCACCAAGACCTGCAAGAACCCCGCTGAGGCTGCTACCCTGATCGAGTACCTGTGGAACGGTGACGGCGCTGCCATCATGGGCTCCGAGTGCGGTGTCCCCGCTTCCAAGGCTGGTCTGGCTACCGCTCAGGCTGCCGGTAAGATCAACGAGCTGGTCGCCGAGGCAAACGATAAGGTCATGAGCTTTGTTTCCTGCCAGCTGGATCCCCTGTTCGAGTCTTCCGATCTGAAGGCTACCGGCACCGGCGTGTATCAGGAAGTCTTCGATACCGTCGATTACGACAACGCTTCCGGCGCAGATGTCGTTGACACCCTGCTGGATGGCATGTCCGCTGTGGGTTACAACGTGTAATCTCTGCACTCCTGACCTGATTATTTAGGTACATACAAGGGGCATCGACCGCCCGTAGGCTCGATGCCCCTTTTTTTGTCAGGAGCTGGTAACAATTCTCTGACAAATCTGTTTCCAATGTGTGACGCGCGGAATTTGTCACACATGAATTCCCACAAAAAGGAGGATTCCCGGATGAAAGAAAGCAAAGCCCCCTCTCTGGGGCGCACCCCGGCCCAGAAGTTCTTCGATAAGTGGCAGGGCTTGTTCTACCTGATCCCTTGGATCATCGGCTTCGTCGTGTTCAAGGCCATTCCCTTCGGTCAGTCGCTGTACTACAGTTTCACCGACATGAACTTCTTCAACGGCATCCATGAGTACGGCGTGATGAACTACATCACCGCCTTCACCGATGCCAAGATCACCAAGGCGCTGATCACCACCTTCAAGTACGCCTTCGTCACCGTGCCCCTGAAGCTGATCTTCGCTCTGTTCATCGCCTACATCCTGAACTTCAAGATCGCATGCGTGAACCTGTTCCGTACCGTCTACTACATCCCGTCCATTCTGGGCGGCTCCGTTGCCATCGCCGTTCTGTGGAAGGCTGTCTTCCGCGATGACGGTCTGGTCAACACCATCATCCGCGCCGTCACCTTCGGCCACGCACAGGGCCCCTCTTGGCTGAGCGACCCCAACTATGCGCTGTGGATCATCTGCTTCCTGCGCATTTGGCAGTTCGGCTCCGCCATGGTCCTGTTCCTCGCTGCTCTGAAGGGCGTGCCCGCAGACCTGTACGAAGCAGCCACCATCGACGGCGCTGGCAAGTGGAAGCAGTTCTTCTCCATCACGGTTCCCATGATCACCCCCATCATCTTCTACAATCTGGTCACCCAGATCTGCCAAGCATTCCAAGAGTTCAACGGCCCCTTCATCATCACCAACGGCGGCCCGCGCAACTCCACCACCCTCATTTCCATTCTGGTTTACAACTACGCCTTCAAGTCCAACCAGATGGGCATGGCTTCCGCTCTGGCATGGATCATGTTCGTCATCGTCTGCATCCTGACGATCATCGCCTTCACCAGCCAGAAGAAGTGGGTCTACTACTCGGATGAAAGGTAAGGTGTGACAGTATGGGAATGAAAGCTTCTAACGCCATCGCGACGTTTTTCAAGTACTTCGTCCTGATCCTGGTGGGCCTCATCATGATCTATCCCCTGCTGTGGATGATCAGCGCCACCTTTAAGGACAACAGCGAGATCTTTGCAGGCATCGGCCTGTGGATCAAGAACCCCACGCTGGAGGGTTATAGGAACGCGCTGAACAACTTCGGCGGTTCCATCAACATCCTGCAGGCCATGCTGAACACTTACAGCTACGTCCTGCCCAAGGTCATCTGCACCGTGGTCTCCTCCTGCATTGCAGCTTACGGCTTTGGCCGCTTTGACTTCCCGGGCCGGAAGATCCTGTTCAGCATCATGCTGGCCACCCTGTTCCTGCCTCAGGTCGTCCTGAACGTGCCTCAGTTCCTGCTGTACACCAAGTTCGGCTGGGTCAACAGCCCGTTCTATCTGGCCATCTGGGTCCACTGCGCATTCGCAACTGAGACCTACTTCGTCTACCAGCTGGTGCAGTTCATGCGCAACGTCCCCCGCGACCTGGACGAGGCTGCCGCCATCGACGGCTGCTCCTCCTTCCAGACCCTGTACAAGGTCATCGTGCCCATGCTTGGCCCCGCTCTGGTGTCCTGCGCACTGTTCCAGTTCATGTGGAGCTGCAACGACTTCATGGGTCCCCTGCTTTACGTCCAGACCCCTGCAAAGTACCCCATGTCCCTGTTCGTCAAGCTGTCCATGGACGGTGATACGGGCTTTGCCTGGAACCGTATTCTGGCCCTGTCCCTGATCTCTATCCTGCCGCAGCTCATCGTGTTCTTCTGCGCACAGGATCAGTTCGTCGAAGGTATCTCCGCCGGTGCTGTCAAGGGCTAAGCTGAAGCCCCCGCCGCTCGGATAATCCCGACAAACATGAATGCCCCCTGTGCCTCTTCCCGTAGAGAGGACGCAGGGGGCATTTTTCATGACTTCTCCAGTCTGCTCCGCAGACAGCCCCCTCAGAGAGGGAGCCTCTGGCGAAGAGGTAAAGCTTTATGAAATGCCAAGGCCTCTCCTCGATAGGAGAGGTGGCACGCCGTCAGGCGTGACGGAGAGGTTTATTTCCTACTTTTTCTATATTGCAGTGGCCCGACGCCCATCGTCTCCCGAAAAACGCGGCGGAAGTGGGCCGCAGAGGCGAAACCGGTCTGCTCGGCCACGCTGCCGATGCTCAGCTCTGTCGTTTCCAGAATCTTCTGTGCCGCCTCGATGCGGCGGGCGTTGATGTAGTCCACGATGGACTGCCCCGTCACCCGCCGGAACAGTCGGCTCAGATAGTAGGGCGAGATGTAGAACCGCGCTGCCACCTCGGTGAGGGAAAGCTTCTGCTGGTAGTTTGCCGCAAGGTAGGCGCAGATCTGCTCCACCGTCTCGTTGCGGGGGCGGGCGTCGGCGGCGCTCTGCGCCCGGTGCTCCTGCTCCACATAGTGGAGCGTCAGTGCCAGATACAGCCCGCCGGGGTACTCCGGCTCGCCCATTGCGCCCCGCATCATCTCCAGCAGCGTCCGCAGACGGCTGGCCCACTGGATGCTGCCGTAAAGGGCCATCTGGCTGCCCGGTGCAAAAAGGCGGAGGAAATCTTCGCCGGTGGCGTTCTTCATCTCGTGGAGCACTGCCAGCGGGAACTCGCACCCCAGCATTTCCGGCTGGGTGTGGCCTGCCTGCGATACCACCCACGCCCCCGGCCCCAGCAGCAGTGCGCAGCCGGGGCTGACCAGGAGCGACATGTCCCCGCACTGGACCGTGCAGCTGCCGCCTGAAAACAGAACGATATGGCACATCTCGGCAGGCAGCTCGAGCCGCCCGCCGGACAGCTTGAGCGCTCCCGCCGTGATCTTCGCGTTGAGTTTTTCCCGTTCGGCGCGCATCCGCCCTTCCCCCTTCTTGCTATGCCTGCCCCGCCGGGGCAGTGCTCTGATATTCTTATCCCCAGTGTACCATGCCCGCCCTCTGCGGGCAAGCCGCAAATCTACGCAAATAACTCAGGAGGCTGTAAAAATGAATCTGTCTCTCATCCGTTCCATGACCCGCAGCGCCGTCTTCGAGCTGGAAAATGGCAAGTGCTTCCGCCCGGAGCACCCCTTCGCCGTGGCTCTGAACGGCAAGACCATTTACGAAAGCTGCAACACCAACGTGTTCTCCCTCTTCTCCCTGACTCCGTCCACCACCTACACCGTGGAGGTAGACACCGAGGGTGAGCACCTGAAACTGGATTTCACCACCGAGGCCGAGAGCTTCTTTGTGGACGCATCCCGCTATGGCCTCGTCGCCGATGGCGAGACCGACAACACCGGCAGGCTGCAGGCTGCTCTTTCCACCTGCCCCAGGGGCGGCACGGTATATGTTCCCGCTGGCCGCTACCGCACCGCCAGCCTCTTCATGAAGAGCTGCACCACCCTCTACCTCGAGAAGGGCGCTGTGCTGCTGGGCGACAATGACCGCACCCACTACCCTATCCTGCCCGGCGTCATCCCCAGCGAGAACGAAGTGGACGAATACTACCTCACCGGCTGGGAGGGCAACCCGCTGAACAGCTTTGCGGGCCTGCTGAACATCACCCAGGTGCATGATGTCGTCGTCACCGGTGAAGGCACACTGGACTGCGACGCCCAGAACGGCGACTGGTGGGTCGATCCCAAGGTCAAGCGCATCGCATGGCGTCCCCGCGCCGTGGCGATGGTGGACAGCGAGAACGTCTGCCTCCACGGCATCACCGTGCAGAACAGCTACTCCTGGACCATCCACCCCATCTTCGTCAAACACCTCGACCTGCTGAACTTCAACATCAACAACCCCTACAACGCCCCCAACACCGACGGCATCGACCCCGAAAGCTGCGAGTACATCCGCATCATCGGCGTGAACATCCACGTCGGTGACGACTGCATCGCCATGAAGGCCAGCAAGGTCTTCCTCGGCATGAAGCTCAAGAAGAGCTGCGAGCACACCGTCATCCGCAACTGCCTGCTGGACAAGGGCCACGGCGGCATCGTCATCGGCAGCGAGATGAGCGGCGGCGTCAAGGATATGGTGGTCACCCAGTGCCTCATGGACCACACCGACCGCGGCCTCCGCGTCAAGACCCGCCGCGGCCGCGGCAACACCGCCGTCATCGACGGTCTGGTGTTCCGCAACGTGGAGATGCGGGGCGTCAAGGCTCCCTTCGTCATCAATATGTTCTACTTTTGCGACCCGGACGGCCACAGCCCCTATGTCCAGTGCCGCGAGGCTCTGCCCGTGGACGAGTACACCCCGAAGCTCGGCACCCTGACCATGGAAGACATCGTGGCCACCGACGCACAGTTTGCGGGCTGCTACTTTGACGGCCTGCCCGAGCAGCCCATCGAGGGCGTCTCCATGAAGAACGTCACCATCACCTTCGACCCCGACGCAAAGGAGGGTCAGGCTGCCATGGCCGACAACCGCCCGCTGGTCAAGAAGCTGGCCATCTACGCCGAGAACGTCAAGAACATCGAGCTGCACAACGTCAAGATCGAGGGCTACGAGGGCGAGCGCCTGCGCTTTGCCAACGTCGGCCATTTTGAGGAGGACTAAGCCATGACTCATGAAGAGATTTTGTCCATGCTGGGCGATTATGTGGACTACCTCATCGCCAATTCCAGCGCCGAGGCACCCATGTGGAACATCGAGAAGGTCCGCAGCGGCAAGCCCAACAAGTGGAACTACATCGACGGCTGCATGATCACCGCCTGCCTGAGCCTGTATAAGACTACCGGCGACGAAAAGTATCTGAAATTTTCCAAGGATTTCATTGACTGGTTCGTGCAGGAAGACGGCTCCATCAAGACCTACGACCCGAAGGAGTATAACCTCGACAACGTGAATCAGGGCAAAAACCTGTTCATCCTCTACGACATCTTCGGCGACGAGAAGTACCGCAAGGCCATCGACACCATCCGCAGCCAGCTGCTCACCCAGCCCCGCACCAAGGAGGGCAACTTCTGGCACAAGGACATTTATCCGTGGCAGGTCTGGCTGGACGGCACCTACATGGCCCAGCCCTTCTATATGGAGTACGAGACCCGCTACAATAAGATGCAGGGCTGCATCGACAGCTACAAGCAGTTCATGAACATCAAGAAGCACATGCGGGACGAGAAGACCGGCCTGTACTACCACGGCTACGACGAGAGCCGCCAGATGTACTGGGCCGACCCCGTCACCGGCTGCAGCCCCAACTTCTGGCTGCGGGCCATGGGCTGGTTCATGGTGGCGATGGTGGACGTGCTGGAGCGGATGGATGAGCAGCTGTACAACGAGTACCGCGGCATCATGGCGATGTTCAAACAGACCATTGAGGACGTCCACAAGTTCCAGGACGAGGAGACCGGCATGTTCTGGCAGGTGATGGACCACCCCGGCGTCGAGGGCAACTACCTCGAGACCAGCGGCACGGCCCTCTTCTCCTACGCCGTGCTCAAGGGCGTGCGTCTCGGCTACCTGCCCAAGCGGATGGCCGTATGGGCCGAGAAAGCCTTCTACGGCACCTGTGACAAGTATCTGAGCAAGAACCCGGACGGCAGCCTGCAGCTGGATGGCATCTGCCTCGTGGCCGGCCTCGGCGGCAAGGACCACCGCGACGGCTCGCTGGCTTACTATTTCAGTGAGCCGGTGGTCTGCAACGACGCAAAGGGCGTCGGCCCGCTGGTGCTGGCCTATACCGAGATGATAGCACGGAAGTAAGAAAGACCGTATCGCGCAAGAAAGCGCCCCGGCTCCCTCACTGCACGAGGGAGCCGGGGCTCTTTTTGATGCAGAAAAGAGAAGTACAAAGGGGTCTTTCCCAAATTTTGTGTAAAGTCCAGACAGCTATAAAACAAGAGCAATTTTAATATGAGGCGGCA
>ENA-ORSL01001192-ORSL01001192.1-human-gut-metagenome-genome-assembly--contig:-NODE-1192-length-22720-cov-5.864902_pt1 | contig 22720 bp, 19 predicted proteins | sample MGYA00242190_ERZ509157 | MGnify/ENA primary metagenome ERZ509157 (study PRJEB26280, sample SAMEA2338664) | human gut metagenome | biome: human gut; feature: human-associated habitat; material: faeces...
TTGCCTTGAAGAGTGGAGGTACTGGGAACATGTTGTCCTTCACTACCTTGCAGTTCTCGCCTACGAAGTGAAGAACCTTGGTCTGGGCACCACCGGTGCAGTGAACCATACCGTGAACCTCTGGGCGGAGTTCGTCGAGAATCTTCTTGATGACAGGAGCGTAGGTGCGGGTAGGAGAGAGAACCAACTCGCCGGCATTGATAGGTGAACCCTCTACCTCATCAGTCAACTTATACTTACCGCTGTAAACCAACTCGTCTGGCACGGCGTGGTCGTAGCTCTCAGGATAGTTCTCTGCGAGATACTTGGCGAATACATCGTGGCGGGCAGAAGTAAGTCCGTTGCTGCCCATACCGCCGTTGTACTTCTTCTCGTAAGTAGCCTGACCTGTAGAAGAAAGACCTACGATGACGTCGCCTGGACGGATGTTGGCGTTGTTGATGACATCGCTGCGCTTCATGCGGCAGGTAACGGTAGAGTCAACGATGATAGTACGAACCAGGTCGCCTACGTCAGCAGTCTCACCGCCGGTAGGATAGATGCCGATACCCATCTCACGCATCTCGTGGAGCAGGTCGTCAGTACCGTTGATGATAGCTGAGATTACCTCGCCTGGGATGAGCATCTTGTTGCGTCCGATGGTAGAGCTTACGAGGATGTTGTCTACGGCGCCTACGCAGAGCAGGTCGTCGGTATTCATCACGATAGCATCTTGAGCGATACCTTTCCATACAGAGAGGTCGCCCGTCTCCTTCCAGTACATGTAAGCCAAGCTCGACTTGGTACCAGCACCGTCGGCATGCATAATGTTACAATACTCTGGGTCGCCGCCCAAGATATCAGGTATGATCTTGCAGAAAGCCTGTGGGAAGATACCCTTGTCGATGTTCTTGATAGCGTTGTGAACATCTTCCTTTGCTGCGCTAACACCGCGCATCATATATCTATTGTTACTCATATTCTTACTTTGAACTTTGATCTTTGAACTTTATGATATGCTTATTTTTCCTGGTGCCAGAAATCCCATGATGCAAAGGCTTGCAACAAGAGCATTTCCAAGCCATTCTTTACTGTGGCTCCGTGTTCTTTGCCCTTCTTCATGAAGAGGGTTTCGTCGGGATTGTAGATGAGGTCGTAGAGCAGGGTGTGGCTGTCCATTGCCTCGTAAGGCAGCGCAGGACACTCGTCTACGTGTGGGTACATGCCCACTGGGGTACAGTTTACGATGACGTTATACTCCTTGATAACCTCAGGGGTGATTTTTTCGTACTGGATAGTATCCGGACGCTCGTATCGACTCACGAAGGCTGTTTCCAGTCCGAGCGATTTCAGACCGAAGTTGATAGCCTTTGAAGCTCCGCCTGTACCCAGGATGAGAGCCTTCTTGTGATAAGGCTCGATATAAGGTTCGATGCTCTTGGTAAAACCGATTACATCGCTGTTATATCCTTTCAGATAAACATCTTCGCCTCTGTGCTCCACCTTGATCACGTTGACGGCTCCGATAGCATTCGCCTCAGGGCTTACCACGTCGAGATAGCTGATCACTTTCTCCTTATAAGGTATTGTGACGTTGAGCCCCTTTAGTTCAGGATTTGAGTCGAGAATCTCGGTAAGATTTTCGATAGAAGGTATCTCGAAGTTGATGTATTGGGCATCGATGCCCTCGTTCTCAAACTTTTCGTTGAAATAGTTCTTTGAGAACGAATGCCCCAGAGGGTAACCTATGAGTCCATACTTGTCCATAATATTTTTGTTTTATTTGGTTGCGAAATAGAGTGTGCAGATGCCGAAGGTGAGTCGCTTGAACTCTGCCTTTGCGAATCCTGCCTTTTTGAACACCTCCATCATGACCTCGCCCTGAGGGAATGCCTCGATGGTCTTGTTGAGATAACTGTAGGCGCTCTGGTCTTTGCTGATGAGTTTGCCATACATCGGCAAGACAGTGTTGCTGTAGATACTGAACAGCTGCTTCATCGGGAAACTGACCGGCGTGGTGAGTTCTACGATGCAGAGATGTCCGCCTTTTTTCAGTACCCGGCACATTTCCTTCAGTCCCTGGTCCAGGTTCTGGAAGTTCCTGATACCGAAGGCTGCGGTTACTGCGTCGAAGCTCTCGTCCTGGAACGAGAGGTTGAGGCAGTCTTCCTTGGCAAAGGAGATGGTGTTTTCCAGTCCCAGCTGCTTTACCTTCTGTCTGCCTATCTCCATCATGCCTTCCGAGATGTCTGCTCCGATTAGCTGGTCGGGATGTAGCATCTGTGCGGCTAGGATGGCGAAATCGCCGGTACCGGTAGCGATGTCGAGCATCTTTTTAGGAGAGAAGGGCGCAAGACGCCTGATTGCCTTCTTGCGCCATCCCTTATCGATATCCCACGAGAGACGGTGGTTCAGGGTATCGTAGGTAGGGGCGATGTTGTCGAACATCTCCTCTACCAGCTTGCCCTTGTCTCCTGTGCCCTCGTAGGGCTTTATCTGTTCTTGCTTATACATTTATATATAGTTTATAATTTATAGCGGCTTCGCCGTTTAGCAAGATTGCCAAAGTGGTTCATGCTATAAACTTTTAACTATTAACTATTAACTAAAAACTACTTGTGTGCAGCAAGCCACTCGCTTACGTTCTTCTCGATGCGAGCAGCGATGTCGCCTTCCTCAGCAGCCTTGTCAAACTTCTCGCCGGTGATGTGCTCGTAGAGTTCGATGTAGCGGTCGGATACGCTCTCTGCATACTCGTCGGTAATCTCTGGCATGGTCTGACCTGGCTCGTTCATGAAGTTGTGCTCGATGAGCCACTGGCGAACGAACTCCTTAGAGAGCTGGCGCTGTGGTTCACCCTTCTCAAACTTCTCCTCGTAACCGTCAGCATAGAAGTAGCGGCTAGAGTCTGGAGTGTGGATCTCGTCGATGAGGTAAACCTTGCCGTCGCGCTTGCCGAACTCGTACTTGGTATCTACGAGGATCAAGCCCTGCTTGGCAGCGATTTCCTGACCGCGGGCGAAGATGCGGCGTGTGTAGTCCTCCATCACAGCGTAATCCTCTGCACTAACAATACCCTGGGCGATGATCTCTTCCTTAGAGATATTCATGTCGTGACCCTCGTCGGCCTTTGTAGTAGGGGTGATGATAGGCTCTGGGAAACGCTGGTTCTCGCGCATACCGTCTGGCAACTTCACACCGCAGATCTCGCGGCAGCCCTTCTGATACTCGCGCCATGCACTACCGGTGAGGATAGAACGGATGATCATCTCCACGCGGAAACCTTCGCACTTCAAACCTACTGTAACCATAGGGTCTGGAGTAGCCAACTTCCAGTTTGGACAGATATCTGTAGTTGTGTCCAGGAACTTAGCTGCAATCTGGTTGAGCACCTGGCCCTTGAATGGAATACCCTTTGGCAGAACAACATCGAATGCTGAGATTCTGTCGGTAGCGACCATCACGAGGATGTCGTCGTTAATGTCATACACATCACGTACTTTACCGTGGTAAACACTCTTCTGTCCATCGAAATGGAAATCTGTTTTTGTTAATGCTTTCATTTTACTTTGAACTTTGAATTTTGAACTTTGAACTTGATGATATGCTTTGAATAATCATTCTGTTCATTCTTAATTCTGATTATTTTGAATTATCTTTTTCTGCTTTCAGCGCTTCTCGTGCTTCCGCTCTCTCCTTGTCATACTTGTCATATGCATTGACGATGCGGGTTACGAGTTTGTGTCGCACAATATCCTTCTGTCCCAGTTTCACGACTCCGATTCCTTCTACTCTTTCCAGGATCTTGAGCGCCTCTTTCAGTCCGCTTCGCTGTTCGCGAGGCAAGTCTATCTGTGTCAGGTCGCCGGTGATGATCATTTTGGTGTTCATACCCATACGGGTGAGGAACATTCTGATCTGCTGTGAGGTTGTATTCTGCGCCTCGTCGAGGATGACGACGGCGTCGCTGAGGGTGCGTCCACGCATGAAGGCGAGTGGCGCAATCTGGATAATGTGCTTTTCCATCATATCTTGCAACTTGACGGCAGGAATCATATCTTCCAACGCATCATAGAGCGGTTGCAGGTAAGGGTCTATCTTATCTTTCATGTCGCCCGGCAGGAATCCGAGCTTTTCGCCTGCTTCTACGGCAGGTCTTGAGAGGATGATCTTCTTGATAGCTTTCTCCTTGAGGGCTTTCACGGCAAGGGCGATGCTGAGGTAGGTCTTACCGGTTCCGGCAGGACCCACAGCAAATATCATATCGTTCTTTTCGTAAGCCTCGATTAGCTGCTGCTGGTTCTCGCTGCGGCTCTTGATAGGTCGGCCGCTGATGCTATATACCAGCACGCCTTTCACGGAGTCTGCTTTGGTCTGTTTGCCTTTCACAATATCAAGGATATCCTCTTCATTGAGCATGTTGTATTTAGCTAAGTGCTTGCGCATCAGCTCAATGTCTTCTTCTGCTTTCGCCATCTCCTCCTCGTCGCCGAGCACACGAATCACGTTGTCGCGTGCAACGATACGCAACTTAGGATACAGTGACTTAATCATCTGTAGGTTACCATTTCCTACGCCATAGAACATCACTGGATCTATATCTTCGAGTATAATATGTTTCTCTATCAAAATATTTATATTTCTTATTGGTTTGCAACCTTAATGTTCTAAATAATGTTATATAACGCTGCAAAATTACTACTTTTCTGTGAATTGAGCAAATATTTCAATACTTTTTGTTACCTTTGCAGGAAATTTTTAGTTATGAAGATTAGTAAGAATAGATATTTGCAAGGTTTTTTGGTAGTCGTGCTGTTGTTGGCACTGGTCCGTGTTATTTTTCCGAGTGTGGCTGAGCCTAGGTTAACGGCTCATTCTGATGGGAAAGACAGTACGGCAATCGATTCATTAAGAGGAGATTTAATGGCTTCGGCTGGTGCTCAGGATGAACTGTCGGTAACTCCTGATACAGCCTCTGATGGCAGTTTTTCGATATTTTTCGATAAGAATGGCAAGGAGGTGAAGCATCGCATTTTCTCGGTGCCTCATTTCGGAAATACCTTCCCTGATCAGCAGGATGTACAGATTGTGGCTGCCAGCAGGCATGGCGTGGCTCCGGTTCAGAACCGTGAGGAGGCTGAGCATAGCAAGGGTAAACTGGTGTATGTGGGCAGCAATCCTTTCTTTTATGTGGATAAGTTGAACAACAGCATTCCTTATCTGGTGCCTAGGGCTTCGGTATTGTTGCAGGATATCGGTCGGGCGTATTTTGATTCGCTGCAGATTAAGGGCATTCCTTTGCATAAAATTATTGTTACCAGTATCTTGCGTACCAAGGATGATGTGTCGAAACTGAGAACCCGAAACGGCAATGCTACCGAGAATTCGTGCCATCTCTATGGTACTACCTTCGATGTCTGCTACAACCGGTACAAGCAGATTCAGACGGAGAAGCAGCCTCGCCGTCAGGTGCAGGATGATACCCTGAAGTGGGTTTTCAGCGAGGTGTTGAGGGATTTCCGTGAGAAGAACCGCTGTTATATCAAATACGAGGTAAAACAGGGTTGCTTCCATATCACCGTAAGATAAGGTTATCACCGTAAGATAAGATTATTACCATAAGATTAATCTTTTATGGCAAAAAAACAAAAAAGCTAGCAGATTTTTCCTGCTAGCTTTTTTCGTTCTTTTATTTAGCTCTTTTCCTGAATCTTCTGCAGGTCGGCTTCTTCGCCTACCAGCCAGATGATATCGCCTTTTTCGAAAACGCGGGAAGGGAGAATGTGGGTAAGGTTCTCCTGACCCTCTTCCAATCCTACAACCATACAGTTGTACTTGTTACGGATTCCGCTCTCTTCCAGCGTCTTTCCCAGAAATTCGCTTCCGCCGCTGATGATGAGCTGGCGGAGCTTCATCTCCCGTTTCTCTATCTCCAGATCTTCCGGGGCTAGCTCGGTGGTGAGCGCCTGGGCAAACTTGTGTACCTGGTCGTCGTTACCGATGATCTGAAGCTTGTCGCCAGGGAATATCACGGTGTCGCCATTCGGGATGTTCAGGCGCTGCGACCCCCTTCGGATGCTGCTCATATCGATGCCGAAACGCTGGCGGAGGTGCAGTTCCTTCAGTGATTTGCCACACCAGATGCTGTCTTCCGGTACCTCGATTTCACTGATATGGATATCTCTGTCCAGCAGATGACCCTCGTAGAGCGGGCGCTTTTCGCCGTTCACCTGTGCGGCAATATCGCGCGAACGCAGGTTGTGCAGGAAGAGGCGCTCCATCACGATGCTTCGTTTCTTGATGCGGCGTGAACCCAACATCAGCAGTACGATCACGGCTCCGATGCATACCATCAGCGCATTGGTGAATCGGGACAGATAGTTGATGATATAGAAGATGAAGCCCAGGGCGATGACGTATCTCACGAATACCGTGAAGAGTAGCGGAATGCGGTTGATGCTGCTCTCCACCCACAGTCGCTTCCATTCCGGGCTGTGATTCTTCTTCATCACGATGGCTCGCAGGAAAGGCGATATGATTACAATGGTGAGCAGACCCGTGATGGCGTTGGCATACCAGTGAAGATTCCAGCCTGGCAGCATATTGCGCATCAGAGGCAGGACGAAGGTGAACATCATCGCTATCGCCGCAGCCGAAAGGATGGAGTATGCCACGGTGTTGATGGCCATCTGGCGGATCAGTGATTTCCACTTACTCTGCTGTTGGGTAGAGGGGCGGCTCATCGCAAAATGGTTCAGGATGTTGATGAATTTGCTAGGCAGATGCTTCTCCATCAGCTGATAGGAAGGCTGCGCCAGTCGGATCATGTAAGGGGTGAGGAAGGTGGTGATGACTGAAACTGCCACCACTACCGGATAGAGGAAGTTGCTGATAACTCCCAGCGACAATCCCAGTGAGGCGATGATGAAGGAGAACTCGCCAATCTGCGCCATCGAGAATCCGCAGCGCATCGCCGACTTCAATGATTCGCCGCCCAGCATGAATCCGAAGGTTCCCAATGTTGCCTGTCCTATCAGAATGGCTGCCACGAGCGCGAGGATAGGAACGGCATATTCTACCAGAATGTTGGGATCTACCAGCATACCTACCGATACGAAGAAGATGGCTCCGAAGAGATTCTTTACCGGTTCTACCAGCTTGATAATCTTCTCTGCCTCAATGGTTTCTGCCAGGATGCTACCCATGACGAAGGCTCCGAAAGCGCTTGAAAAACCTACCTTGGTAGATAATACAGCCATGCCGCAGCACAGTCCCAGGGAAACGATGAGCAGGGTTTCGCCATTGATGAACTTCCTGACTGAGCGCAGGAAGAGCGGGATGGCAAAGATGCCCACGATAAACCATAATACCAGGAAGAAGCCAATCCTCAGTACCGATGCAAACATCTGTTCGCCATCCGGATTGTTGCCTCCGGCGATGGCGGAAAGCATCACCATCATCACGATGGCAAGGATGTCTTCCAGGATGAGCACGCTCATCACCATGGAGGCAAACTTCTGCTGTCGCAGTCCCATATCGTCGAAAGCCTTATATATAATGGTGGTGGAACTCATGGCGAGCATACCACCCAGGAAGATGCAGTCCATCCTGCCCCAGCCGAAGCTGTGGCCCACGCTGATGCCCAGCATCATCATGGAAAAGACGATGACGATGCAGGCGATGATGGGCAAGGCTCCCATCTTCACGATTTTCTTGAAGGAGAAATCGAGACCGAGCGAGAAGAGGGTGAAGATGACACCGATGTCTGCCCAGGTCTGGATATCCGTCTCGTCCATCACCGACATGGTATATGGCATGTGGGGTGACACGAGGAAGCCCGCCACGATGTAACCCAGCACCAGAGGCTGCTTGAGCCGCTTGAAGATGAGGGTAACAATGCCAGCCACCATCAGGATGAGGGCGAGGTCTTTTACTAAATAGGGAATTTCTGCCATATTTTTCTGTTTATGAAAATGATAATCTCTCTAAAAAATAGTCAGTTTATGAAAATGGGGAATTTAGATTTCTCCTAAATTCCCCATATATATTAGTCGTTATACTCTTCTGTGATTTCCGCAATCTTTACGATAGTATCCACTACCTTCTGCATCACCTGTACGCTCACGAATTCGTGAGGACCGTGGAAGTTGACGCCACCGGCAAAGATGTTTGGACAAGGAAGACCCTTGAAGCTGAGCTGTGCACCATCTGTGCCGCCACGGATTGGCTCTACGCGAGGTGGAACGCCACTCTCCTGCATGGCACGGAGCACTATGTCGATGACATGCATGTTTGGATCTATTTTCTCCTTCATGTTGTAGTACTGGTCGTAGATTTCTGCCGTAACAGTTCCCTCGCCGTACTTCTCGTTCATTTTCTTGACGCAGTCTTCGAGGAAATCCTTGCGAGCCTCAAACTTCTGGCGGTCGTGGTCGCGGATGATGTAGCTGAGCTTGGCTTCCTCGCAGCGGCTTTCGATGCCGAGCAGGTGGTAGAAACCCTGGTAACCTTCGGTCTGTTCAGGAGTTTCTGTCTCAGGAATCATGTTCTGGAATTCCACAGCCAGTCGGCTTGCGTTGATCATCTTGCCCTTGGCATAACCTGTATGCACGCTCACGCCCTTGATGTAGATTTTGGCAGCAGCAGCATTGAAGTTCTCGTATTCCAGGTCGCCCAGGTCGCCGCCGTCGATGGTGTAAGCCCAGTCGCAGCCGAACTTCTCTACATCGAAATGATGGGCGCCCATGCCGATTTCCTCGTCTGGATTGAAAGCCACGCGGATGTCTCCGTGCTTGATTTCCTTATGGTCGCGTAGGTAGCACATTGCCTGTACGATTTCAGCGATGCCCGCCTTGTCGTCTGCACCGAGCAGGGTAGTTCCATCAGTTACGATGATGTCCTCGCCCTTGTGCGCCTTGAGTTCTGGGAATTTTTCTACGCTGGAGATGATGCCCGGACTGAGTTCGATATCCTCGCCGTCGTAATTCTCGATGACGCGGGCCTTGATGTCTTTTCCGCTGGCATCAGGGCTGGTGTCCATGTGAGAGATGAAGCCGATGGTAGGAGTCTTTTTCTTGGTATTGCCCTTCAGGGTGGCGTAGATGTAGCCCATATCGTCCATCTCTACGTCGCTCAGACCTTCTTCCTCCAGTTCGTGCTTCAGGTACTTGGCAAAATCCAACTGTTTTGCCGTGCTTGGCACACTTTCAGAGTCTTCGCTCGACTGTGTGTCGAATTTTGTATAGTTAATGAAACGTTCTACTAAATCCATGTTCTTATATTAAATCTTAATGTAGTAGTGATCTCGGTGGGACTCAAACCCACGACCTTCAGAACCGGAATCTGACGCTCTATTCAACTAAGCTACGAGACCAGAATTGGTGATTTATCGGCAAACGCCGCCTACCCCTTAGGAGTAATTGACTGCAAAAGTACATTTTTTATTTCGAATAACCAAATATTTGGCTCATTTTTTTTCTATATATATAATGTATAGGGAGAAAAAGCGGTGAATTTTTCTACAAAATGATACTTAAAATCTAAAAAATACTATCATTTTGCGAAATATTTTCGAAAAACGCTTGCAGATTAATAATAAATTTGTATCTTTGCAGCGTGAAAGTAAGATAAACAGTAAAATAAGAAACTATAAACGATATATAATAGATAAAATGAGTAATCTGATAAAACCCGAAGGGTATGAGGCGCTGCTGGATATGCGCCAGACCGAAATGGGTATCAAAATGATAAAAGAGTTCTTCCAGCAGAACCTGTCCACAGAGTTGCGCTTGCGCCGTGTCACCGCCCCTCTCTTCGTATTGAAGGGTTTGGGTATCAATGACGACCTGAATGGAGTGGAGCGCCCTGTAACTTTCCCTATCAAGGATTTGGGTGATGCAAAGGCTGAGGTGGTTCACTCTCTGGCTAAATGGAAGCGCTTGACCTTGGCAGAATATGAGATAGAGCCGGGCTATGGTGTCTATACCGATATGAACGCCATCCGTGCCGATGAGGAGCTTGATAATCTTCATTCGCTCTATGTGGACCAGTGGGACTGGGAGGCTGTGATTACGAAGGGTGATCGTACCATTTCATTCCTTGAAGATGTGGTTCGCCGCATCTATGCAGCCATCCTCCGCACCGAGTTTCTGGCTTGCGAGCACTATCCACAGCTGAAGCCTTTCCTGCCAAAGGAGATTCATTTTATCCATGCGCAGGATTTGCTCGATATGTATCCTGACAAGACTCCTAAGGAGCGCGAGGATGCTATCTGCAAGAAATATGGCGCCGTATTTGTAGAGGGTATCGGCGGAAAGTTGAGCGATGGAAAGAAGCATGATGGCCGTGCTCCTGACTATGACGACTGGAGCACCGTAGCCGAGAATGGCAAGGAAGGATTGAATGGTGATATCCTGATCTGGTATCCGGTGTTGGGCAGAAGCTTCGAGCTGAGCTCTATGGGTATCCGTGTTGACAAGGAGAGCCTGCTTCGCCAGTTGAAGCTGGAAGGCAAGGAAGATAGAGAGAAGCTCTATTTCCACCAGCAGCTCCTGAACGACAAGTTACCATTAAGTATCGGTGGTGGTATCGGTCAGAGCCGTCTCTGCATGGTGCTGCTCCACAAGGCGCACATCGGCGAGATTCAGGCTAGTATCTGGCCGGAAGATATGAGAACAGAATGTGAGAAGGCAGGAATGCCGCTCATCTGAAGATAAAAAGATTGTTAAGTTGGAATTCTGGTCATATCAACATATTTTTTTTAATGAATATCAGAGAGATTATCAACATACGATTATAAGTTCATAGATATTATATAAATGAGAATCCCGACCCTCCTTCTTCTTGGAGAGTCGGGATCATCATTTTTATGATTGTTCCTTCCGAATTGTACGGATGAAATTACCCAATACGCCCTGAAAGGGCAGAAGCTCCTAGCCCAGGGCACCGCCCTGGGTTTACTCGCAGTCAACAAGGCGCCCTGTAAGGGCAAAAGCTTTGTATATTGCCTAGTACTTGAAGGCTTTTGCCCTTACAGGGCGGCAGGCTTGCATCCATAATTCCCCAGGGCGATGCCCTGGGCTAGGAGCTTTTGGGCCTTCAGCCCGTTTCAACCATACAGTTTGAATCCTTTCCGAATTGTTTCCGGAAGAACTAGAAGTAATAGGTGAAACCCATGGTGGCTGCACGGTTGCCGAAATGCTGACCGGCGATATCGTGGAATCTGCCTTCCAGGGTAAGATGCTTGCCAATGTTCTTATATACGCCCACCTCGGCATAGAGATTGGCTGGCGTATAGGCTGGTGTAAGCGTGTGGCGGCGGGTGCACCAGATCATATTGGATGTCAGGCGCCAGCCAGCAGGCAATGAAAGCTGTGGAGCCAGCTTGAATATCGCAAAATTACTGTATTTGCTGGTTTTAGAGTTCATACCTTCTTCTCCTCCGAAAATCTCAGCCTTTTCCCAGAAATAATTCACTCCGGCGGTAATCCTCAGCATTCCCTTATGCCAGAAGGCAGTAGTTCCGATGCCCAGTGTATTGTCGCGATCTATACCCGGAAGATCCTGATGGATATTCTTGATAGAATTGCTTATTACGAGATTCGGCTTGCTGTAGGTATGCTTCAGCTCTGCCACGTAGGCAAGGCGCTCGCTGATGTCCTTGGTGTAGTATGGACGCCAAGCCCCCTCCATATCGCCTGCTGTAACGAAATCGCCAAAATCGGCATTGAAGATTCGGCGGCAGAATGTGCCCTGCAGGGTATGGCCCGGTGCAAAGTTGTGATATACGCTCACCGTGTAGCTATGGTTGTGGGTACTATGCTTCCAGTTCTTTTCTGTAGCAATCTGCTTCGGACGGAAATTGATGGTGCGGAATCGGTCGCCCACCATGAAGCCCCATTTGCCGATGGTATAATCCAGCTGCGCATACAGATCCTGATAGTTGGAGTGGTTGGTGTAATCAGCCACACAGTTCTTCTCGATAGACAGTCCGCCCTCGAAACCGGCTGTAAGCCAGAGGTTCTCTGAAATCACCGGAGTGGCATATTCCACTACCATAAACGGATAGGTAGCGTGGTTGCGATAAGGTGCCGCACTGGCATCTGCCGCATTTCCGCCGTTGTCGCTGATGTTCTCGGCACCCAGGGTAAAGAGGATGCTCGCTCCCTTTTCGCCCAGCAGGCGGGTATAGTCTGCCTGGAGATGGTAGGCGCGCACATAGTCGGCTAGTGTACCGGTAAAATGGTTTCGGGTGTAGGTCTGCATCGCATCCACTTCCAGCATATCCTTCTCGGTAGGAGTCCAGAGGATGTTCATCTTGGCTCCCTCGTGCGAATAGTGATTGATGAGGCTTGATCCTTCGCCTGGGTTATCGCCCAGACTGCTGTTGGATGTGCGCTGCATGTTGCCCTCTACGTGGGTCAGGATGCGCAGCTTGTCCTGCTGGCTCAATACGCTCACGATGCCCTTTCCGCCGCCATAGGTGTCGCCGAAGAGACCTACTCTTCCGCTCACTCCGTTCTCACCCTTGCGCAGGGTGATGTCAATCACCTTTTTCAGACTGCTGCATCCCTTCATCACCTCAGAGTTCTGGCAAACCTTGATGCTCTCTATCTCCCTCGCCTTGAAATGATGGAGCAGGGTAGCGTAGTCGAGACCATATTCCTGGTTGTCGATGCGGATGACGAACTGGCCGTAGAGATTGGCGAAAGGATCACCGCCGATGATGGTGTTACCGTCCATCGTAAGGACTTCTGGGCACATCATCAGTACATCGAGGAGCGATTCCTCGCCCGTGAGATCCATCTCAGATACGTGCATGATGTAGCGGTCGCCGATGTGTTCTATCGGTGCCGCCAGTGTAGGATTAGTAAAGCCTCCGAGCGCCATAGCGAGCAGCAGGAGGCGGCTGGTTTTTATCATTTTATTTTTTCTCATACATTCTTTTTTATGTTAAGTTGTAGCATTTAGGTTTTGTCCCATCGCCTGTCCCTACCCGAAAAGCAGGGTGATAAGCGGGATGGTGAGGATGCTGCCCAGTGTAGTGATGAATGTCAACTCTGTGATGAGCGCTGGGTTCCTGCCGTATTTCAGGCAGAACATGGTGCCGAAGCTAGCTACAGGCATCGCAATCACCACGGTGTTGATATTATTCACCACATCGCTCACGCCGCATATTTTGAAGAAGAAGTAGAGGCTCAGCGGAACCACTACCAGGCGGAGCAGCGAGGCAACGTAAACCTTCGGGCTGCCGATAATCTCCTTGAGGGGCAGCTTGGCCATGCTGCTTCCGATAATCATCAGGGCGGCAGGAACCGTTACGTTGCCCACCATCGTTACCGGACGGGCGATGACATCAGGCGTATGAACCCCCAGCGCCACCAGCAAGGCTGCCACGGCAGCCGCAATCAGAGCCGGACTCAGCAATACTTTCGGGTTAAACTGCTTCACGCTGTATTCGCCCTTGATGAGCATTACGCCAGCCGTGAAGATGAAAAACGTGTTCGGCATGTTGAGCAGGGCGGCGTAGAAGATAGCCTGGGGTCCGAAGATGCTCGAAACGATAGGATATCCGATGAATCCCACGTTGGCAAACATCAGGGCGAAACCGATCATTCCCTGGCTGTCATGGTTCTTGCTGATGAGCCGAGGCACCCCGAATCCGAACACCAGTAATAAGATGTACGTGAGGAAGCCTACACCCAGGAGCGGGAGAATGAGCGTGCGGTCGGGCAGTTCATCTCCCATCACAGACGAGAGCACCAGCAGCGGGCAGGTGATATCTACCACGATGCTGGACAGCTTCTTGTCAAACTTGTCGCCCATATAGCCTAGCTTGCAGGCGACGTAACCTAAAACTACGATGATGAACAGAACCACCATCACTTCCAAATTCTCCATTATCCCGAAAATCTAATCTCTTTTATCTTAATCGATAAAACTTCTTTTACCTTAATCTATGAATCTTCTGGTGATATCGCCGTAGTTCTCGATGCGGCGGTCGCGCAGGAATGGCCACCAGCGGCGTACATCCTCGCTGTGCTTCAGGTCGATATCCACCACCAGGCTCTCTTCCTCATCATCGCTCGCACGATAGTGAAGCTCGCCCTGAGGACCTGCCACGAAACTGCTGCCCCAGAACTGGATTCCGCCGGTCTGACCGCTTGGGTCAGCTTCGAATCCCACTCGGTTTACAGCCACTACAGGCAAACCGTTTGCCACGGCATGACCTCTCATCACGGTGGTCCACGCCTCACGCTGGCGCTGCTGCTCCTCCTCTGTATCGTAGGTGGCATAGCCTATGGCAGTAGGGTAGATCAGAATGTCTGCGCCCTGCAGCGCCATCAGGCGGGCTGCTTCCGGATACCATTGGTCCCAGCACACCAGTACGCCGAGCTTGCCTACGGAAGTCTGTATCGGCTTGAATCCGAGGTCGCCAGGGGTGAAGTAGAACTTCTCGTAGTAGGCAGGGTCATCCGGAATGTGCATCTTGCGATACTTTCCGGCTATGCTTCCGTCCTTTTCTATCACCACTGCCGTATTGTGATACAGTCCCGGAGCACGGCGCTCGAAGAGCGAAGTAACGATCACCACGCCCAGATTCTTGGCAAGCCTGCCGTAGAGTTCGGTAGATGGGCCGGGTATCGGTTCGGCAAGGTCGAAATTCTCTACATCTTCTACCTGGCAGAAGTAGAGCGTGTTGTGAAGTTCCTGCAATACAATGAGTTCTGCGCCACGCTTCGCCAGGTCGATGATGCCCTCAGCGAGTCGGGTCTTGTTATCGGCGATGTCCGCCGTAATGTGTAACTGTAATAATCCGAGTTTCATTTATGTCTGTGTTTTTTTCTACTGCTTTATTTGATAGCCCCCTCCGGCAGCTGCATGGTGAGGCAGTGGATGCTTCCGTGCTGGCGGATGATGGTGAGCGAATCTACTCCTATCACGTCTCTGTCTGGGAAGGCAAGCTGAATCTGTCGCTTCGCCTCCTCGTCCTTCTCTGGCTGGTTGTACGTAGGATAAATCACGGCACCGTTCAGAATCAGGAAGTTGGCATAGGTGGCAGGCAGTCTGTCGCCCTTGCTGTTCTTGTCTGTAGTCAGTCTGTCGCCCTCGTCATAGATGGCATCCGGCATCGGGAGTTTCAGCAGTCGGTAAGGGTATCCCTCGTAGGTGAAGATCTTCTGCAGCTGCTTCTCCAGCGCCTGGAAATCCTCATACTGCTCATCTTCCGCATCATCGCACCCTACATATAATAAAGTGTCGTGCGGAGCCACTCTCACGATGGTGTCGATATGTCCGTCGGTATCATCACCCACCAGATTACCGTGGTCGAGCCATACCACGTTTCTTACATGGAAGAAATTCCTGAGCTGGCTGTCGATGTTCTCGCGGGTGAAAGGCTGGTTGCGGTGAGGTGCCAGCAGGCACTGCGATGTGGTGAAGAGCGTACCCTTGCCGTCGCTCTCTATGCTTCCGCCTTCGAGCACGAAGCCCTGGTGGTTTTCCAGCGCCGCATTGAAGGCTCCCTGATAGTAGAGCTGCAGATTGATGGCATTGTCCTTTTTCCAGGCGAATTTCTCGCCCCATCCGTTGAACTTGAAGTCGAGCAGATGGATAGGGATGACGTGCGAATTGTGTCTGCCGCGCGAAACCATGCTGATAGGTCCGTGGTCGCGCGCCCAGGTATCGTTGGTATCCATCTCGTAGAGGTGAACGCGGCTCATCTGTCCCTCCGACAGCTTTTCGGCGAGCATTCTCTGGGTGCTTTCCAGGATAGGTGTCACCACCAGCAGGTCTTCGTAGCGGGTGATGATGTCTGCGAGCTGCAGATACGTGTTGGTTATCTGTCTCAGATACGGCTTCCAGTCCGTTCCGCCGTGTGGCCACGTGAGCATGATGGCGCTCTGTGGTTCCCATTCTGCGGGAAGTGCGAAATCGCAAGATAATATAGAGTGATGCATAAGCTTTTGTATTTTTAATGTTTTATGCGTGCAAATATACTAAAAAAATCGGCAACTTACATAATTTTTTGAAAATTTTTAGTGAAACGCTTGCTAATTTCGTGAGAAATGCGTAACTTTGCAGCCTAAATTATAAAATAAGACATATTAGGAGCGTGAAAATAAGAGAAGTAGTTGATGCCCTTGAACATTACGCGCCTCTGCCCTTGCAGGAAGGATATGATAATGCCGGCCTGCAAGTTGGATTGACAGAGGCGGTAGAAATGTCAGGGGCATTGTTGTGTCTTGACGTTACTGAAGCCGTGGTAGACGAGGCCATCCGGAAGGGATGTAACCTCATCGTGAGCCATCATCCGCTGATATTCCGCAAACTGGCGAGAATTTCGGACGAGAACTACGTGCAGCGTACCGTGCGCAAGGCGATTAAGAATGATATTACCATCGTGGCGATGCATACCAACATGGATGCGGCTGCGGGCGGCGTGAACTTCAAGATTGCCGAGAAACTGGGGCTGCGAAACGTGCAGTTCTTTGCTGGCGAGAAGGAAGTGGACGGCGTGAAGGGCGGCGAGGGCGTCATCGGAGAGGTGGCTGAGGACCTGGCAGCCGACGACTTGGTGCTGATGCTCAAGGAGCGGTTTGGCGTGGAGTGCGTGCAGTGCAACCAGTTGCTTCGACGTCCTATCAGGAAGGTGGCACTCTGCGGTGGAGCAGGTGCTTTCTTGCTCGACGCAGCCATCAAGGCAGGTGCCGATGCCTTCATCACGGGCGAGATGAGCTATCACGAGTATTTCGACCACGAACAGGAGATTCAGATCTGCGTCATCGGCCACTATCAGAGTGAGCAGTTTACGAGCGAAATCTTCCGCAGCATCATCCAGGAGAATTTCCCTGATGCCAAATGCTGCATCTCGGAGATAAATACGAATCCGATATTGTATTTATAACTTCAGTTTATAAGATGGCTGGAAGGGCGCAAGCCCAATTTAACATTTAACATTAAACATTTAATATTTAAATAAGGAATTATGGCAAAGAAAGATCCTACAGATTTGACAGTGGAAGAGAAGTTGAAGGCTCTCTATCAGCTTCAGACCACCTTGTCTGCAATTGATGAAAAGCGTGCGTTGAGAGGTGAGTTGCCTCTCGAAGTTCAGGATTTGGAAGACGATATTGCTGGTCTTACCACCCGTATCGAGAAAATCCAGACCGATATTGAGCAGTTTGACCGCGCCATCGATCAGAAGCAGCACGAGATTGAGGAGGCTCAGGCTAGCGTGGAGCGTTATAAGAAGCAGCTCGAAATGGTTAGCAACAACCGCGAGTATGATACTTTGAGCAAGGAAATCGAGTTCCAGGAGCTGGAAATCGAACTTTGCAGCAAGAAGATCCGCGAGGCGCAGCAGACGATCAACGAGCGCCTGTACGACCTTCACAAGGCTGAGGACCAGAAGGCAGACCGCGAGAAGGGCTTGGTAATGAAGCGTTCTGAGCTCGAGTCAATCATGGCTGAAACCCGTGAGGAAGAGGAGAATTTGAAGGAGAAGGCATTCGAGCTCGAGAAGAAGATTGAACCACGTTTGCTCCAGAGCTTCAAGCGCATCCGTAATGGTGCCCGCAACGGTTTGGGTATCGTTTACGTGCAGCGTGATGCATGTGGCGGTTGCTTCAACAAGATTCCACCTCAGCGCCAGCTCGACATCAAGATGCACAAGAAGATTATCCCTTGTGAGTATTGCGGCCGTATCCTCATCGACCCGGAATTGGCTGGTGTTAAGATTGAGGCTCCTAAGACAGAGGAGAAGCCAAAGCGCAAGCGTGCTATCCGCAGAAGAAAGACTGAGGATGAAGATTAGTCTTACTCCTCTCGCCGCTCTTTTCGGATGATAATCTTCTGATAAAGATACGATAAGATACAATGAAGGCTCGCCAAAATTGCTTGGCGAGCCTTTATTTTTTTTCGTTTTCAGGCAGCTAGGACAATCTGTCTTAACTCCTTTAATCCTAATCTGGAACTTTTGGAACCTAGAGTCCTCTAGCCTTGTAAATGCGGTCTTTGGCGTCGTTGATTTCCTGGAATTTCTTCTCGGCTGCACGGCGCACATCTTCGCCCAGTGCTGCTACCTTGTCAGGATGATGCTTGAGCGCCATCTTGCGGTAAGCGGCCTTCACCTCATCGTTTGAGGCGTCAGGACTGATGCCCAGAACACGGTAGGCATTATCCAGACTGCCTGTTGAAGAAGCCCCGCTCTCCAGGTTCAGCATCTGGTCTACATCCTCGGCAGAAAGCCCCATGTGGATGGCCATCTCCTTGAGCGCCTGAATCTCCTGAGGATTCACAATTCCATCGGCCTGGGCAATCATGACGAGGAAATTGAGCAACTGCAGGCGCTGCTCATACATCATGTTGGCACGTATCTGATGACAGCTGTCCTGTATCACCGAACGGTACTGCTGCATGCCCATCTGCTTCTGCTGTTCGAAGAGTTTGAGGAGAATTTCCTCGCCCTGCTGACTGGCTGCCTCGCCGAAATTCTGACGCAGGAAGCGGCGCACCATCTCCATCTCGGAATGCATGATTTTGCCATCTGCATTGATGATGTAGGAACTGAGCACCAGCAGCGAGAACATGAAGGAGTTTCGCTCTCCCTCATAGCTCTGTTGGCGGCTGTAGCCCTGGTTGCCGAAACCCTGGCGGCCGTTGTGCTGCTGGCCGCTGTAGGCATCGTAGGCGTTGTTGTAATGGTGGTCGCCGTCGCGGTTTACCGCATCCAGTCCGTGCTCAAAGAGGGAACCGAGGGCATAGCCTGCCAGGGCTCCCAGCGGACCGGCTGTGATGAAACCGAGCACACCACCTATCCATTTACCTGCTGCCATCTTTTAGTTGTTGAAATAGTAGAGGAAAGAAGCGATGCCTGAGAGGGCTGGCTTGCGCTGACCTTCTATTTCGATGTCAAACTTGATGCTGGTCTTGCAGATGCCACGGATGTTCTGGATGTCGTGGAGAGTGGCTACCAGGCGCACGCGTGAACCGGTGATGACTGGCTGACCGAACTTCATCTTGTCCATGCCGTAGTTTACGAGCATCTTGAGGTTGTTTACCTCGATAATCTGCTGCCAGAGGTATGGGAGTACTGAGAGGGTGAGGTAACCGTGAGCGATGGTGCTGTGGTAAGGGCTCTCTACCTTGGCGCGCTCTACGTCTACGTGGATCCACTGTGGGTCGAGTGTAGCGTCTGCGAACTTGTTGATACGGTCCTGGTCAATCTGCAACCAGTCTGATTCTCCTAACTTCTCACCGAGGTGAGATGCAAATTCCTCGTAGGAATTGATTACTAATTTTGCCATTTCTTATTTTTCTCTTTATTATAAATATTATTGTTTTCCTATTTTCCGTCTTCAGCTTCCAGCTTCCAACTATTAACTTTTAACTATAAACTTTTAACTCAATTCAGTCTCTTCTGAAAATATCGCGGGTGTAAACCTTTTCTGCCACATCATCCAGACACTTGTCATACCGGTTGGCGATGATGGCCTGGCTCTGCTGCTTGAAGGCATCCAGGTTGTTTACGATGCGGCTTCCGAAGAAGGTGGTTCCGTCTTTCAGCGTAGGCTCGTAGATGATAACCTGCGCGCCCTTTGCCTTGATGCGCTTCATCACGCCCTGTATGCTGCTCTGGCGGAAGTTGTCGCTGTTGCTCTTCATCGTGAGCCGGTATACGCCGATGGTGCAAGGCTTCTCTTCCTCCTCGCTGAAGTTGTTCTGGTTGGCATAATCGTAGTAGCCAGCCATGTTCAGCACGCGGTCGGCGATGAAATCCTTGCGGGTGCGGTTGCTCTCCACAATCGCCTGAATCAGGTTCTCAGGCACATCAGCATAGTTGGCGAGCAGCTGCTTGGTATCTTTCGGCAGGCAGTAGCCGCCGTATCCGAAGGAAGGGTTGTTGTAGAAGGTGCCGATGCGAGGGTCCAAACCCACTCCGTCGATAATTGCCTTAGAGTCGAGGCCCTTCATTTCGGCGTAGGTATCCAGCTCGTTGAAGTAGCTCACGCGCAGGGCGAGGTAGGTGTTGGCGAAGAGTTTCACCGCCTCTGCCTCGGTAAGTCCCATGAACAGGGTTTCTATGTCTTGCTTGATGGCTCCCTCTTTCAGCAGTTCTGCAAAGGTGCGGGCTGCCTGGTCCAGTCGCTCGTCACCATTCGGTCTGCCTACGATGATGCGGCTCGGGTAGAGGTTGTCGTAGAGTGCCTTGCTCTCGCGCAGGAATTCAGGAGCGAAGATGATGTTCTTGCTGCCCGTCTTCTGGCGGATGCTTTCGGTGTAGCCTACCGGAATGGTGCTCTTGATGACCATGATGGCATCGGGATTCATCTGCATCACCAGACGGATAACTTCTTCTACGTGCGAGGTGTCGAAGTAGTTTTTCACCGGATCATAGTTGGTTGGTGTGGCAATCACTACGAAGTCGGCATCCTTATAGGCTTCTTCTCCATCGGTTGTGGCTTTGAGGTTGAGTTCCTTTTCAGCCAGATATTTCTCTATGTATTCGTCCTGGATAGGCGAGCGGCGCGAGTTGATGAGCTCCACCTTTTCGGGTACCACGTCTACTGCCACCACCTCATGATGCTGGCTCAGCAGGGTAGCGATGCTCAGGCCTACATATCCTGTTCCGGCTACGGCGATTTTTATCTTTTTATTCTCCATTTCTTTCTGTTCTTTTAGGCAGTCTATACCTTAATATATATATTAGATGCAAAGATAGTATAAAAGGAGGAGACTACAAAATGAAAATGTTTTTTTTATTAAAAAATAACGCGAGAAGGGGGATGGGAGGAAAAGGAGTACTCAAAAAGGGAGAGGAAAAAGGAGTGCTCAAAAAGGGGCAGAAAAAGGCCTCCAAAATTCGCGAATTCTAAAACGGATGGCTGGTTGGGCGGAAATTCGCAAATTTTGAAGGCTGGGGAACTCTGTTTAAAAACTTCCGGACTATCCCCCGACGCTCTCATAATGTCAATAAATCGGAATAATCGGGAATGGTCTCTAAAAATACATATTTTTTACTTTCATAATCCATCTTGCAGATGTAATGCTCCAGCCCGTTGCTCACCACCAGAAAGTCGACATGGAGCAGAAGATTGTAAACCGAAATCTGGTCGAATACTTTCTGCGTGATGGGGATGTGAGGGGCTTTGTACTCGATGATCATGCGGGGCTGCAACTCACGGGAGTAGAGCACACTGTCGGCGCGCAGCACCTTGTCGCCACATTTCAGCTGGATTTCGTTGGCGAGCAGAGAGGCAGGATACCCCTTGTGCTCGATGAGAAAATGAACGAAATGCTGGCGCACCCACTCTTCGGGAGTGAGCGTGATGAACTTCCGGCGCAGCACATCCAGTATCTGGGGATGCTGTTTTGAGCCCGAAACCTTGATGTCGAAAGATGGCAAATTTAAGCGAATCATTTTTCTGTACCTTATTATATATAGGGTTATATTTCTTTCTTTTCTGTTTTCGATATGGTTTCTTTTCTTCTTTTAACCATACCTCATTTTCAAAAACTACCTCTTTTATATAGGCAGTTCAATTTATTTTTTGTAACTTTGCAGTCGAAGTGCAGCTGAAAACTGCACCTCAGAAAACTGCGAACCTGGAGGCGGAGCAAATGCTTGTCCGCGCCCCCGGAGTTTGCTGGGTGCAAAGTTACAAAAAATAATCCAATGGTAGAAAAGAAAAGTGCAATAAGTTACGAGTCAATCATGAAAGATTTGAAGGCTCGGAAGTATTCTCCCGTCTATGTTCTGATGGGCGAGGAACCTTTTTATATAGATAAGATCTGCGACTACATTTCAGAAAATGTGCTCCAGCCCGAGGAGCGTGACTTCAATCAGACGGTGGTTTTCGGAGCTGATGTTACGGGTGCGCAAGTGGCAGATTTGTGCAAGGGCTACCCGATGATGGCGGAGTATAGAGTAGTGGTTGTGAAAGAGGCTCAGAATTTGCGGAATTTGGAAGTGCTCGAGAAGTACCTCGAAAATCCGGTAAAAACAACCATCCTTGTTTTCTGTCATAAAAACGGCAAGCTCGACAGTCGTAAAAAGTTTTCTGCCCTCGCTGCCAAGGTGGGTGTGGTTTTTGAAAGCAAAAAGCTCTACGATCGAAATCTGCCGGGCTTCATCGAGACTTATCTCAAGACCCGTAAGGCAACCATTGAACCCAAGGCTACCCAGATGGTGGCAGATCATGTGGGAGCAGATTTGCACCGACTCACTTCCGAGCTCGACAAACTGCTCATTTCTCTTCCAGAGAACGACCGGCGTGTTACTCCGGAGATTGTGGAGCGAGAAATAGGGGTGAGCAAAGACTTCAATGCCTTCGAGCTGAGAAGTGCCATCATCAACCGCGATGTGTTCAAGGCAAATCAGATAATAAATTATTTTGACAGCAATCCGAAGAGTGGTTCTCTCTTCACGCTTCTCCCGATGCTCTTTACTTATTTCCAAAACCTGATGATTGCTTATTATGCACCCAACAGGCAGAACGAAAATGAGCTCGCAAAATTCCTGGATTTGCGCGGAGCTTGGGCGGCGCGCGAATATATTACAGGAATGAGGAACTATACGGGCGTGAAAGTGATGGCGATTATTGAGAAGTTTAAGGAGGTGGATGCGAAGATAAAGGGACTGGATAATCCATCCACTCCGGTGGGTGAACTGATGAAAGAACTCATCTTTTTTATCCTTCACTGATGCTGAAGAGCGAGGTGGGGGAGAGTAGGCGAGCTC
>ENA-ORSL01001194-ORSL01001194.1-human-gut-metagenome-genome-assembly--contig:-NODE-1194-length-22711-cov-6.358404_pt1 | contig 22711 bp, 17 predicted proteins | sample MGYA00242190_ERZ509157 | MGnify/ENA primary metagenome ERZ509157 (study PRJEB26280, sample SAMEA2338664) | human gut metagenome | biome: human gut; feature: human-associated habitat; material: faeces...
CGAGAAAATGCAAATATTTTAACACTTTATCCTTGCTCAAATCCTAGATTTCCCCGGACTGCGTCCGGGACTGGGAGGATGGAGGGGTATGCACCGCAGCGCGGTGCCGCTGAGTGATGGGCGACATCGCTGCAAGGCGCATCAGCAATGAGTTTTGGGGCAGACGCCGCTGTCGGACAGAGAAATAATTGTCGTAAAATAGTGTTGGTTAGCATAAAAGTTGTTACCTTTACACCGAATTTTCAATATTTGAGGAGCGTTAATGCGCATCTTTGCACGCTGAAATTCACGGGATTGCCGATAGAGGTGCATGCAGGAGTGAATAGGATAAGGATGCGTTGCGAATGAGTATATTTGCATAATTGCTCGCGAGGGCAACAACAAAATAGGACGTTGAATTGTTTTAATTTTTAAGTGTTAAAAAATAGAATATAAACTAAAAACTGAAAATATGAAAAAATCATTTTTATTGAGCGGCGCTTTGCTCTTGAGCATCTCGGCTTTTACGGCTAATGCGCAGCAGATACCGGTTTCAAATTTAGATTTTACAAGTTGGAAGGGAACTTGTGGAACGTCTACGTGGACCTCGACAATGTATTCAAAAGGTGGCGATTTTACGCGACCTGGAGATGAGCCGTCTGAATGGAATGGGTCGAGTGTTACTTCGTTTGGCCAGAAGATGGTAACTGTGTCGAAGGATGGAACATCGGTAAAAATAGAGAATGCTGAAATTAATCTTTCTTTTTTTGGAGTACATCAGGTAATTCCTGGATATTTGACATTGGGAACTCCTTGGGTTTTTGTAGGGGGAACTGGTATTATGAATGCTAATTCTTATGCACCATACGGAGATGGAGGAAGTTATGGGGGATTGTCATTCAACCATAAGCCTGATGCCATAAAGGTTAAATATAAAAAAACAAATAGCGAAGAGACTTCCCATATAATTGCGTATTTATGGTCTGGAGAATTTGTTTCAAAAGTTCCAACATCGTATGACATAGATGGAAATAAATACACTTATGGTCGAGAATTGAGCAATGTCGATAGGGTCGTGTTGGGACGGCAAACAGATAATGTAACCAAGAAAGGAACACTTATAGCGAGTGTTGACTATAGCATTGCTGCGGAAACGACTGATTGGAAAGATGAAGTAATAGAGTTGAAATATCAAGATGGCGTAGATAAAACAACTAAAGTAGAGAATGTAAATATAGTATTTTCGTCATCGGACTATTGGACAAGGGCCAATCTAAAAGGAAAAACAAGTTTGACAATAGATAATACATCGTTTGTTTACTACTCAACATTGACATCGTTGAAGGCAGGAAGTAAGACAATTGCATTGAAGGATGGCGTTTATAATTATACTGTTGCAGGCAAGATGCCGACAGCGGAGGAAGTTGTTGCAACTTGCAAGAGCCAGTTTGCCGATGCGGCAGTGGCTGTAGATGCCGCCAACTATAAAGTCACCGTTACTGTAACCAATCAGGGCGGTAAGGACGTTGACGGCGCAACACAGCATGTCTACACATTGCAGTACACCGCACCGGTGGTTAAGCAGTATGCTGGTATCTTGAATGTTGAAATGGTGGGTGAAGATGTAATTGCCAATGCCACACAAGAAGTGACAATCAGCTATTATAATGATAACACCTGCGACTTCTTGTTGCCTCATTTTATGTTTATGGGAACTGATATCGGCAATATCGAAATACCGAATGTGAAAGTTTCTGAGGATGCTGCCGGCACAAAGACATTTACCGATGGAGAGGTTGAAGCAATGAAACTTGCGAACGGTAGCATCGTGGCTCACGTGGTGCTCAACGGAGGTACAATTACATCTGCCGGTGTAATCAATATGCCGATTACCGTTGGATGGATGCCAGGGTATCCAGATGACAAGGAGCCGACGACTATCAACGTGCTTTTCTCAAGCGACAAAAAAGTGGAAGTGACAGAGGCTGGCTACTACTATGTGGTTAAGGGCGATGACTACCAGCATCCATTGGTTGAGCATCAGACAACGTTGCTGAAGTCAGTCAAATACGGAGATATGAACGGATTTACTTATACTCTCTCTCTTGATGGCGTGAATGCCGGTGGCATCAACTTTGGCGATATGGTGGTTGCCGGACTCGACAATACGGATGAGCAGTATAGCGGAACAGACTCGGCTGTGGCTCTTGGCAATGGCAAGACAGCATCAGTGACTGTTGACGGAGGTAAGAATGCGACGACTGGCAAGTATGAGGTTAAATTCGCCACTACTGTCGACGGACAACTTTACAACATCGTGTTTACCACCGATGACTCTTCTTCATCAGTCAACGACGTTGAGGCAAACGGCGCAGCAGTACGTGGCGCAGAGGGCGCAATCGTTGTAGAAGGCTTTGCAGGCCGCGTGAACGTCTACACAGTCGACGGCCGCTTGGCAGCGTCGGCACAGATTGACGGCGAGGCAACCATCACTGTGGCAGCCGGACTCTACGTGGTTCGTGCAGGCGAAAAAGCAGTGAAAGTGGTAGTGAAGTAACATTATCATAACATATAATAACAGCGCACCCCGGCGGAATTCCGTCGGGGTGCTTTGCGTCGGGCAGACGCCTTGATGTGTTATGAAAACAAAAAAGATGTATATAACATAAAAAATAACGCTGCAAATGTTGGTGCATATTCAAAATGTCGTAACTTTGTGAGTACAAACCATCAATAAAACTTATATGAAGAAAAGTTTACTCACTTTGGCTGTTTCCATGTGCGCCCTGTCGATGACGGCGGCAGAAACACCCCAAACATTCACTATCGACGGAAAGGACTACTCCTACAATTTGATTACAAGCAAGCAGGTAGGACCTGGTGTGGTCTACAATCGTATCCGCATTGCCGACTTCCCGTTGAACATCAACTACATGACAGTAGATTTGACAAACCCCTACAACCGTATCGAAACCCAACAGGCAAACGAGAAAACCGGTACGACAGAGAAACTTGCCGATGCCTACACCCGAATGCAGAAAGCCGGAAAGAAGCCAATCGGTGCTCAAAACGGCAACTTCTGGTGTGTCTCAGGTCAAGGCATCTACTCTCAGTTCGCCCTCGGCACATCGTTCAACGCATGTATGCGCAACGGTCAGATTGTCAACGAGACCAACTGCCACAATGACCAATGGGACGGCGGTCCTGCACGCACAGGCGTGGTAGGTATGGGATATGACAAAGACCTGCACATCGAGCCAATGTCGTGGAAAGGCTACATCTCGTCGCCACGCTTTGGCGCCGACCAGAAGCCGGAGTTCTATCTCGTCAACAAATTCTGCCGTTCAAACGGAGAAATGGCGCTTTACAACTCGTTCTACGGCACTACAAAGAAATTCCAGACAATCGAATATGTCAACGGTGCATGGACCACTGTCGACAACAAGACATGCGAGGTCTACCTCAAACTGAAAGACGGTCAGAAATGGACGTCGAACGGCGACATCGTGACGACAGTGGGCGAAATCCGCACCAACACCACCGCCGGCACACTCGGCGACTACGACATCTGCATCGCCGGCTCTGGCTCTTACAAGACAATGCTCGAGCAGCTGCAGGTGGGCGACGAGGTGACTGTCAACTATGCATGGTACTCTGTTGCCACAAACCAGCCTATTACCCTTGAGCAGGCTATCGGCGGCAATGCCATGGTGATGGTTGGCGGCGAACTTACAGGACGCAACGAAGACGAGACATACAACTCGCAGGTCTACAGCCGCTCGGCATACGGAAAGAGCCAGGACGGCAAGACTCTGTATATGTTTACAATCGACAAGTCGACCGACCCTGTGTACGGAGTATCGGCAGGCTGCAATACGTCGGTTATGTGTCAGATTCTCAAGCAGCTCGGCGCATGGGACGTGTGCAACGTCGATGCCGGCGGCTCTGCCCAGCTGATGGTGCAGGGAGCTGTTGTCAACAAGACAACCGAGGGCACACCGCGCGCCGTGGCAAACGGCTGGATGGTCTATTCAACCGCACCCGAAGAGGATGCCGCAACGATAACATCCATCGCATTCCTCGACCCGACAATCCGCGTTCCAATCTATTCTTCCTGCAAACCGATTGTGCTCGGCTACAACAAATACGGCGAACTCATCAATGAGAACGTCGAGGGCGTTACGTTTGCAATAGCTCCGGAATATGGCGAAGCGACAGACGAAGGCATCAACATCCTCGGAAAAGAGGGCGAAACCACGCTCACCGCAACCTACAACGGCATCAAAGTGGAAAAGGCTATCAATGTGATTTCAGCGGAGGTGGGCGCAAGAGTGCCGCAGCTGCTCAACGACGGCCGTGAATATCCTATCGAAGTTGTCTCGAAAGTGGGATTCGACTCGTTTGTAACCGACCCGTCACGTCTTGACTGGACAGTTGCCGATCCGGAAATCGTGAAGGTTGAAAACGGAGTGCTCAAAGGCCTCAAGAACGGCACAACAACCGTTACAGGCCGTCTGCAGACCGTTGAGACACAGGTGACAGCCACCGTTGAACTTCCGGAGGGCGAGACAATGGCAGCCATCAGCGAATATCCGGAGAAGTGGACAATGAATCAATTAGGCGGCACCGGCCTTGCCATCTCAGCGTATGAGCAGGGCTTGAAATTCGCCTACACAGGCAACGGCGTTGGCCGCGGCGCATACATTCAGGGCGAAGCGTCAATACGCCTGTGGAGTATGCCTAAGGCATTGCGTTTCAGTGTAAACCCTGGCGACGCCACCGTGAAGCGTCTGTCGTTGACATTCACCAACGGAGCAGGCAAGACCTATCCGGCAGTCAACGTCACCACCGACGAGATGGCGAAAAACACCGTGTCCACGTTCGAGCTTCCGCTCGAGAGCGTGATAGACATCAACGACGTTTCAAACTATCCGTTGACCGTCAACGCAATCCGTATGGATTTGGGCAAGTCGGACAAAGGCAAGGCATACGAATTGCTCATACCTGAGTTCAAGGCCGTCTACAACACATACGGCTCGGTGGAGACACTGAACGCCGAGTCATCGTCGATGCGTCTTTATCCGAATCCTGTGGCTGACGGCGTGCTCAACATCGCCGCCGAAGGCGCAGGCACCCTCAGCGTCTACAACAATGCCGGCGCGCTTGTGCTCAGCCAGCCGCTCGACTGCTCGGCAGGCGTGGCTACAGCCAATGTGGCATCGCTGCAGGCAGGCATCTACTACGCCCGCTTTGTCACCGCAAACGGCGCTTCTGTGCAGAAATTCATCGTGAAATAACTATTTCTAAACATAACTTATGAGAACTAAACTTTTGATCCTTGCGGCTGCATGCTCTTTGGCGGCATCGGCGCAGCAAGTGGAGATCACCAGCCGGCAGCAATTGCTGAAAGGCACGGAGAGCGGCATCTGCAATCCTGTGCTCAGCGCTGACGGGCAGAAACTGCTGTTCACACATGCAGACTACAAAGGCTTGAAACTCTATGATTTCAGCAGTGACGTAACCACAACAATCGCAACCGACGATATGGCGGGATTCCATCCGTCGTTCTCGCGCGACGGCAAGAGCGTGTATTTCTTGTCGCAGACCCGCGAAGATATGCGCGTCTACCGCGAGGTGAAAGCCTACAACCTTGAGGCCCGCACATCGATTGCTGTCACTGAAAAAGCCCGCGGAATGCAGGCTCCGGTGGCTGTCGACGGCGGTTTTGCCGCTGTCAGCGACAATGGACGCAAACTGAAGGCAGACCGTAAGGGAGGCACATACGTGTATGCACGCGGCGCACAACTCATCGTGGTGCGCAACGGCAAGGAGCAGCAACTGCAGCCAGTGGCTACCGACCACACATATATGTGGGAGTCGTTGTCGCCCGACGGCAATAAAATCCTGTTCTATGCCGGCGGCAAAGGCGCATACGTGTGCGACCTTGAAGGCAACGTGCTTGCATCGCTCGGACGCTATGAGGCTCCGCGCTGGGCTGGCAACGACTATGTGGTTGCCGAGAACGCCACAAACGACGGCCACCAGTATGAGTCGTGCCAGATTATGCTTCTGAAGGCCGACGGCTCGTTTAAATACGCCCTCACAAAGCCTGAGACAATGACAATGAATCCTTCGGCGTCAGCCAACGGCTCGCGTATTGCCTACAACACCATCGACGGTCGTCTTTTCGTTATGGATATCAAAATTTCTGAATAGAAACCGTAAACCCGCAAGAAAATGAAAAAACTGACAGTTACAACGTTAGGTTTGGCAGCAGCCCTTTGCGTGGGTGCGGCCAATCTGAAAGATTTGAAAATCTATGTGAATCCAGGTCATGGCGGACACGACAGTGACGACCGCAACGTGGCAGTGCCTCCGTTCAAGCAAGGTGACCCGGAAGGTTATTGGGAATCGAACTCAAACCTTGTCAAAGGTCTTGACCTTCGCGACATGCTGCAGAAGTTTGGCGCAAGAGTGATGATGTCGCGTGTCACCAATACAACCGCCGACGACCGTGGCCTCCACGAAATCGGAGAAGAGGCAAATGCCTACGGTGCCGACTTCTTCTTCTCAATCCACAGTAACGCGACAGGTACGTCAAGCCGCGTGAACCAGCCGTTGATGCTTTACCGCGGCTTTACAAACGACCCTGTGTCGCCAGAAGCCAAAGAGATGTCGCTCATTCTCAACAAGCAACTGCTCGAGAATCAGGTGACTTCATGGTCGAGCACAAACACATGGCTCGCCGGCGACTACGATTTCTATGATTGGGGCGTAGGTGTCGGACTCGGTGTGCTCCGCAAGCTAACTGTGCCGGGAATGCTTTCCGAAGGTTCTTACCACGACTACATTCCAGAGACTTACCGTCTGCTCAACAAGGATTACTGCTGGCTTGAGGCTTACCACTTCACCAAATCAGTGATGGAATACTTCAAGGCATCGGAAACGTTTGCAACAGGTGTGGTCTGCGGCTCGCTCTACGACTCCCGACTTATCCGCACAGAGCCTATCTACAACAACATCTTCTATGGCCACGACAAGATGAAGCCAATTTGTGGCGCAACAGTGGAACTGTTGCAGGGCGGCGCGGTGAAACACACCTACACAACCGACCAGCTTTTCAACGGCGTTTATATGTTCAAAGATGTGGAGCCGGGCAAGTATACACTTAAGGTGTCGCATCCGGAATATGACGCTTTTGAGCAGGAGGTGGATGTGACTGCCAACAACGTCACTTACCAGAACCTTGCGCTCGACCGCACTCGTTCGACTGCTCCGGAAGTGGTGAAATATTCACCTGTATGGAAAGAAGGCGACGCTGATTTGGCTTGCAACGTGCCCGTTGTGATTGACTTCAACTGGGATATGGACGTTGAGTCGGTTGAGAAGAATTTCTCCATCACTCCTGCTGTCGAGGGAACAATCCGTTGGGAAGACTCGCAGTATCGTCTCGTTTTCGAGCCGAAACGCGCCTATGACACCAACACTCTCTACACTGTGCGTATCGGCAAGGACGCTATGCATCCAGCCGGTATGAAGTTTAAAGAAGACTTTGTGATGCAGTTCCGCACCGACAATTTCAACACGTATGAGGTGGCTACAAGCTCACCGTCGGAAGGTGCTTTGGTACATTATAAAACTCCGTTGGTTGAGTTCCGTTTCAACGGTCAGCCAACAACCGCCAAACTGCAGGATCAAATTGTGATTAAAAACAGCGCAGGTGTGGCTCAGTCTTATTCTGTGCGTTCAAGAAAGTTCAGCAAGCCTGGTGACGACTATGGTTATTTCCAAATCAAATTGTCGAAAGACCTTGTTGTCGGTGAGCAATACACTGTAGAGGTTTCGGGCGATGTCTGCGATGAAAACGGCATCAAGTTGGCTGCGCCGATGAAGTTCAACTTTACGGCTGTCGATGCCGCTGTCGACAATGCTGTCGTGACGGCTGTCGACAACCTCGACGCTGACGGTGCGCTCGTGAAAGACGAAGAGGCTGCAGCAGGCTGCAAGACGCTGACCGTGGCACGCAACACATCGACTAAACTTGAAGGCGCGGCTGCCTACAAGGTGGATTATGTGTTTGAGGCATTGGAAGGCGGCAACGCCGCTGTGAAATTTGCCACAGCGCCGGCGGCAGCGTTTACAAACGCAAACATGATCTCGCTGAAGGTGTATGGCGACTTGAGCGGCAACCAGCTTAAAGCCGTGTTTGCTAACGGAGCGGAGAAGAAAACCGTTTCGCTCGGCGCTCTCGACTATCTCGGATGGAAAGACGTGAAGGCTTCACTTGAAGGAATCGGTGAAGGCAGCTACACGCTTCAGGGATTTGTTGTTGAGCAGGTTGGCAACGCATACGGCAAGAAGGGCATCATCTATCTCGACAAGGTGGCACAGGGAGCCGCTGCCGACGGGGTGGCAAAGGTGGAAATCGCAGGTTTGCGCATCTATCCTAACCCAGCAAGCGAACTGCTCATCGCCAATGCCGACGGCACAATTCTTGGCGTTGAGGTGCTCACTCTTGACGGTCGTACCGTTGCCCGCACCACAACCAATGTGGTCAACGTAAGCGACCTTGCCGAAGGTGCGTATATCGCTAAAGTCTATACATTGTCGGGCTGCGAAAGCCGTCAAATCGTCGTTAAGCACTAATCCGCATATACGGCCCATCATAAGAAATCGCCACGCTGGAAAACTCCGGCGTGGCGATTTCATTGATAAATCAGTCTGTATTGTTAATCTTCAAGCATATATTCTATTGTAGTGACCACTCTCACTTCCTTAATGTAAGGCGTGTTTTGGTCGCGGTCGTCGATAGAGAACTGTCCCTGCGACGCCGATTTGATTTTGCCGAGGCTGCTCTCTGAGTCGGCGGCAAACTGCATCGCCGCCTTGCGAGCGTTTTGCGTCGCTTCCTTGATCATTTCAGGCTTCACGGTGTTGAGGTCTGTGAAGTCAAACTGTGTGGTGGCGCTGTAGTCGAACGAGATTGCCACGCCCTGCTCTATTAGCGACGACTGGTTCTCGATAAGTTTCAACACGGTGTCAACCTTCTTGGTGTTGACCGTCACAACCGAATTGATGCGGTAGCGATAGGGTGTGAGGTTGGAACTATAGGAGTCGGCTTGAAGGTCGGTGACCACAACGTTTGTGCTTATTTCTGAATCCTCGATGCCGCTTGACCGCAGGAATTTCTTCACAATCTGGTTTTTGGCGTCAACGCGGTTGTAAAGGCTCGGCAGGTCGTCGCCGAGTTCCTTAAACACAATAGGCCAAATCACCTTGTTGGCTTTCACTTCACGCACAGCCAAGCCTTTCACGGTCACTACCCTCTGGTTTTGCAGGAAACTGCCGAGTCCGGCTTTGATGCAGAACCCCAATACTACGATTCCCACGGCGACTATCGCAGCGGCAATCACTGTTTTCATCTTGTCCATAGTCAAAAACTTATGTCGTTTCAATTATAGACAATCAGAAGAGGCTTTTGGTTTAATCTGCCCGATAGTATTTTTGCAGATACAAGCGAGCGAGGAAGTCCCAGTTGTCGTGAAGAATCGACGTGTCTTTTGCCGACGGCCAACGGGCGGCCGGAACCATATCGTTGTCAAACAGATAGCGGAGCAGGTCGACAGGGCATACCCCTTGCTCCATCACGAGGCGGTGGGCATCGGTTGCCGTGGCGTCGAAAGCCGTGTTTGAAGGGTGGTTGACGTATTGCGCTATGTCCTTGGCTATAATCATTCCCTTGTGGCGGTCGGCATAGATTACGAAGTTGTTGTGTCCACGCAGGTGAGGAAAATGTCCGCCAGGCTCGTCGCCCCATCCGAGTCGCTCCGACAGAAAACGCTCCAAATCGTCGTATGTGGCGCAGAACGCTATCGGCTCGCCGCCGGTGGCACGGCACAAGGCGGTGAAATATTTATGTTCGCCACCGCGGTGCGGATTTGCCGTCGCCGGTATGCGGTCGTCGACAATCAGTCGCAGCCATTCGTCGGCAAGCAGTGCGAGCGGTCCTGTAGGCTGCTCAAACGTGGTGTGCAGACGGCTCTCGTCGGTCAGTGTCTCCTCGACCGACAGCTCTTCATTCTCATCAACCTCCGGCTCATAGTGATGCTTGCTGACAGGACGCATGAAGTAACTGTTCCAGAACAGCCATCCCGATGTCAGGAAGATGTTGTGCACCTGCTCGCGGTCGTCAAGGTCGAGCTCTTGAAGCGGCTTGAAATCGGATGCTGCCGGAGCGTCATCGTAGATGTATGCGAACAGGCGGTAGACCTGATGCGACAACCGCAGCAGGTCGCTGTCGACGGGCGACACAAGTCCCATGAAGCCGAGGTGCGACTCCAGCGAGTACCAGGCAATGAACTGCACGTCGATTTGATTCAGCTCCGCGTCGACATATCCGTCAGGCTCATCGTAGAACGGCACTGGACGCCCGTAGAGATGACGGCACATTTTGACAAACGAACGCCAAAGTCCGGCATCTGCCACTACATCTTGAAAATATCCCACAAGGTCGAGTGCCACGCGCTTGCGCAGTCCTTCGCCCACTTCTGGCAGCACCTTCATGCCAGCCCACAGTTTGTCGACATATTGTGCCAGCATCAAGTAGTAGTCGTCTGTTGGATGCCCGGCGTCAGGATTTGGAAGCATACGCTTCAAATCATCTATTCTGATTTCCATTTTTTCAAAGATTGTATCGTTTCCTCAATTGCTTGTATTCATCGGTTTGCCTCACGTTGTGCAGCCACTTGTTCATGCGCTGCAGCAGGACGGTGTCGTTTTTTGCCATAGCCCATGCCTGGAATTGGTTGAAGCTGATGGCGGTGCTGATGTCGATGTCGGCATAGCGGACGGCAAGGCTGCGCGCTGTGTTGTCGCTGACCACGGCATAAAGCTCGTCGCCTGCCGCTACAAGCAGAAACAGCTGTTCCTGGCTCTTGTCGAGCGTACGCACATGGATGCTGTCGCCGATTTCGCGCGCCAGATTGGCAATGCGTGTAGCCACAGGCGACCCGTTTGCCACACACACCGTCTTGCCGGCAAGGTCAAGTTGCGACTTTACAGCCACAGAGCCGTCTTTTCCGCGCCGTTGCACAAGCACCTGCTTGTCGATAGCCACAGCGTCGGTAAAGAGATATTGTTGCTTGAAATCGCTTGTCGACGGCATTTGTGCCGCTACGATGTCGACCGTTCCCTCGCGCAGCTGCTTCAGGCTTCCGTCGAGCGACGTCATCGGATGGAATTTGATGTGCAGATGCTCGCGCTTGGCAATTAGATTCAGCAGGTCGTGGCTGAATCCGCCGAGGGTGTCGGCATACATGTACAGCGACAGGGGAGAATACTCTATAGCCACATCGATGGTGTCGCCGCCGCTGCTCTGCGCTTCCTTCGACGCATATTGGCGGCTGCAGCGTCCGAGAGCCACCATCAGTGCTATGGTGGCGACAAGCAGTGCCGCATAGATTTTCAATTTGGGCTTCATCAGCATTGGTGTCTTCATAGCGATGCCAGTTTGTGGTTTGTCAGTTCGCGAAATCAACCGACAGTCCGAGTTGGAAACGGCTTGGATTTATTGGATGGTGAAGGGCGGAGAAATACTCCTTTCCGCCGAACAACCCTTGGTTCAAGTGGCTGTACATCACAAAAAATCTGGTCTTCTTCAACTTGAAGTCGGCATATGCGTTCATCAGCGGATAGTTGCCGATGAGTTTCTCATGCTGGGTGTGGAACGCCATTGTGGCTGGTTGGTAAGCCGGAGCGTAGTAGCGTGTATAGTAGCTGCAGTCCACACCGAGGTTGACGTGCAGCACTCGGGCAATCTTGAACTGGAAGTACAGGTTGCTGTAGACCGCCAGTTTGGGCAGCGACAACACCTCTTCCTTGCTTGAAGTCTGATATGTCACGGAGTTTTCCCAATTGAACGCGCGGAAATGCAAGTCCTGTTTCAAGCGCAGCGACAACACCTGTACGCTGCCACTCTCTTGAGCAGGGAGAGCGTCGTTGTTGAAATAGACATAGTTCTGCAGGTTTTCGACACCGGCAGAAAATGAAGTCCAAGTGTGTGGAATGTCGAGTGTGCCGCCCACGCGCACGCGGCGAATCTTGCCGAAATCGTTTTTCCAGGCGAAATGGTTTGAAATATAGTTCTTTAGCAGATATGGCGCTTCGGTGTTCTTGAAAAATCCTTCGCCCGTGATGCGCACGGTGTCGCCGAAAAGACGGAAGCGTGTGCTCACAACGCCGCTGATGTCGATGTCGCCAGCCACCGGACCTACAAGTCCGAACTGAGCCGTCGCCGAGTATGTCAGTACCGATCCGCGCTGCTTGGTCAGCTGTCCGCCCACCCACAACAGATTCTCCGTCTTGCTGTGGTCAATGCCGAACGAAGGAAACGGAGTCAATCCCTCTGGTTTATATTGGCTTGTGAGCATAGTGTCGACAACCTGCGTGTAGCGGCGCAGCTCATGGGTGGCATAAGCCGACAGTCCGAATTTGGCGTTCTTCTTGAAACCCTCGATAAGGTCTATTCCGAAAGTGTTGCGCAGGCGCCAATATTTTGTTTCCTCGTCGGTGCCGTCCATGCTTAGGTAATTGTTTGCAAAATATTTGGCATCGTCGGTAGCACTCTGGTTCTTGAACTTGTGGGTGTTGGTTTTGTAGTCCATAGTCCAGATGAAACTCGACACAGGCACGTATGTGCGCCGTTTCGTGGTGTCGTTGACAGTTTCCTCCTGCCAGTATCCCACCTTGTAGCGGTGGTTCATGTAAAATTCCCAACCTTTTACGCGAGAGAAAGCCGACGACAGATTCACGGGTATCGCCTTGGCGTCAATCTTAGAGTCGCCGCCCTGCAGTTGTGCAGGGTCGCTGATGTAAAGATCGTCGGTGATACCGCCGTTTTCATGGTTCAGCGAATTGTAGCTGAAAAACATGGCGTGCATGTCATATCGGTCGCCGATATACGATGACGAGAAACCCCAACCGAAATTTTTCAGAGCCTGACGGTCATAGCCGCCCTTTGAATAAAGATAGTCGAGTTGGGCGCCAAACTGCAGCCGCTTGTTGACGTTGCCGGAAAACTCGCCTTTCAGCCGGTCCTGTCCGGAATTGCGTCCGCCGCCCCAGCTGTAGCCGAGCAGAGTCATAGGCACACGAGTGTTGTAATAGCGCTGATTGTCGGCGCTGTGGAGCCAATGGCTCAACACATCCTCAAATTGAAATTCCGACCATTCCTCACGGTTGAAAAATATCTCGTCAACTCCGGCACAGCCGAAATTGCCGGTTGTCGCGTATGCGTCGGTAGTCATCGCCGGCACAAACTGGCGGTGATAGCCTTGATAAAGGGTGTCGATGGTCGACGGTGTGCGGAGTCCGAGCGGTCCGCTAACCTGCCAAGAGTATCCCGGCTCAATTGTCTGTTTCTTCTTTGCCGCGACGCCAAACGCCATGACAAAGCACATTATATATACGAATATCCGTTTCACGTTGCAAAGATAGTGCAAGCCGAGTGAAAAACATTCAAACTTGTTTGAAAATGTTTTTCCGAGGCGCAGCCTATTTTATGAAAAGATAGTGCAAGGTGAGTGAAAAACATTCAAACTTGTTTGAAAATGTTTTATGAAAAGAGGTTATCGTCGCAGAGCGTGCCTGGACTCGATGCTCTTTTCCGCAACAAAAAAACGGGCGGCGATTACTGCCGTCCGTTTTTTTGTACGCCCGTGGGGAGTCGAACCCCAATCGTCGGAACCGGAATCCGATATTCTATCCATTGAACTACGGGCGCATTTTTCCGATTTGCGTTGGCAAAAGTACAAAATAAATATTAGCTTTGCAAAAAGGTTTATGCAGAATTTATGAATGTAAAGATAGAAGACAGTTGGAAAAAAGTGCTTGGCGAAGAGTTTGAAAAAGATTACTTCCGCACGCTTGTCGATTTCGTGAAACGTGAATATGCTTCATCACAGGTGTTTCCGCCGGGAAATGAAATCTTTGCGGCGTTTGATGCCACCCCGTTCGACCGAGTGAAGGTGGTGATTCTCGGTCAGGACCCATACCACGGCGAGCATCAAGCTAACGGACTCTGTTTCTCTGTCAACGACGGAATCCCTTTTCCGCCGTCGCTGCTCAACATTTTCAAAGAGATAAAAGCCGACATCGGCACGGAAATTCCCTCATCGGGCAATCTTGAACGGTGGGCAAGGCAGGGAGTGTTGCTGCTCAACGCCACGCTGACGGTGCGTGCCCACGAGGCGGCTTCACATCAAGGTCATGGTTGGGAAACGTTTACCGACGCTGTGATTGCGCATCTCGCTGCCACGCGCGAACATCTGGTGTTTCTGCTTTGGGGCGCTTATGCCATCAAGAAAGGCGCGTTTATCGACCGCTCGCGGCATCTTGTGCTCACGTCGCCGCATCCGTCGCCTCTGTCAGCCCATCGAGGCTTCTTTGGAAACCATCATTTCTCGCAAGCCAACGCCTACTTGTTGCAACATGGTGAAACACCTATAAACTGGTAATTATGAGACTGCTTCTCACGTCATTGCTTATGTTGTCGGCAACGCTGACTTATGCCGCCGACACGTCGACACGCATTTTCGACCAGTCGATGCGGTCGTTGCGCGCTTGTCTGGAAACCGACTATTACGCACCGCCAGTAATCGAACTCGGAGGCGACGACCGTGTGCGTGTGGAGTTTGACGACATCAACTCCGAGCGTCGCTATATGCGCTATTCGCTGCTTCACTGCGATGCTGCGTGGCAACCGTCGCAAATCGTTGAAAGCGACTATGTCGACGGCTTTAATCAAGCCGATGTCGAAGACTGTGAGTTCTCCTCTGGCACGTTTGAGCAGTATGTGCATTACGGCATCAGCCTGCCTAATCAGGATATGCCGATACTCCTGTCGGGCAATTATCTGCTGAAGGTGTATCTTGAGGACGATCCCGATTGCGTTCTGCTGCAACAAAGATTCTGTGTTGTGGAGAAGCGTGTGGGCATCGGTGCCGCGGTGTCGTCGCGCACCGACGTGGACTATAACGACAGCCATCAACAGATTTCCATAACGATAAACACCGCAAACTGGAGCATCAACAACCCTTACTCCGACCTGCGTGTCGTTGTCTCCCAAAACCAGCGCACCGACAATGAGGTGATGGTGACACAGCCTTTGCGTGTCAGCGGCAACACTATTGTGTTCGAACACGACCGTCAGCTGATATTTCCAGGAGGAAATGAGTTCCGTCGGTTTGAGATGGTCACAACAAACTATGCCGGGATGGGGGTGGAACGCTACACGTACAGCCATCCATACCACCATGCCGTGCTGGAAACCGACGAGCCTCGCGCGTTTGAATCTTATTCTTTCGACCGCACGCAGTACGGACGGTTCACAATCCGTGAAAGCAACTCCTACGACTCAAACACTCAGGCGGACTATATGATAACCCATTTCTCGCTTGCCATGCCGAGGCTTGCCGACGGTGACGTGTATGTCGACGGGGAATTTACGCAGCATCGGTTCTCCAACTCAAACCGTATGCATTATAATGTTGATACACAATGCTATGAGCTCGACTTGCCGTTGAAGCAGGGAGCCTACAACTATCAATATCTGTGGCTGCCAAATGGAATGAATGTGGCGCAGACGGCTAAAATCGAGGGCGACCACTACCAGACGGTCAACGAATACATGATCCGTGCATACTACCGGGTGCCGGGCGAACGCTACGACCGCCTGATTGGCTACGGGCTGATTTACTCCGGGCATTGAAAGTCAAAATTCGCTTGTTGTGAAAAACATACATGATTTAATGCGCATTTAAGAATAAAGTTTTCAACAGGCTGTCGACAAAGGCGGTTGGCAAGTTGTTGGTAATTCTTGGAAGAAAGAAGTAGGCAGTTTCATTAAATCTTCCTACATTTGCCGTTGAAAAGAATGAAGTATGGAGAACGTTAACGATATAAAGAATTCCAAGGAATACAGTGATTTCCGTGAGTACCAGGAATTCCGCAAATTCAAGGCGGAGCAATGGAAGTCGGCTCGAAGCAAGGCGCAGTTTACCGACGACGCGAAGATTCAGCCTCAGGACAAGGAGATTGAAGACGCGGTGCTTGGAGCGTTGATGCTTGAGCGCGATGCCTATGCCATTGTGTGCGACTTGTTGCGACCGGAGTCGTTCTACGACCCTGGAAACCAAAAAATTTATGCTGCAATCAACAAGCTCGGTGTGATGCAGCAACCCATCGACATGCTTACCGTCACGCAGCAGCTGCGTGCCGACGGCGCGCTCGACGATGTGGGCGGTCCGGTGCGCATCTCTGAATTGACATCCAATGTGGCTTCGGCGGCGCATATCGAATACCATGCGCGCATCGTGGCTCAGAAATTCTTGGCGCGCCGACTGATTTCGTTCTGCTCTGAGATAGAGAAAAAGTCGTTTGACGAGTCGTATGACATCGACGACCTTTTGCAGGAGGCTGAGGGTAAATTGTTTGAAATCTCGCAGGGCAACTTGAAGAAGGACTTCACGCAGATTGACCCTGTAATCAATTCTGCCATGGAGCAGATTGAGGCCGCCGGCAAGCGTGAAAGCGGCTTGAGCGGTCTGCAGACCGGTTTCCACAATCTTGACAAGCTGACGTCGGGATGGCAGAACTCCGACCTTATAATCATTGCCGCACGTCCGGCGATGGGAAAAACGGCGTTTGTGCTGTCGATGGCGAAGAATATGGCTGTCGACTACAACACTCCGGTGGCGATATTCTCGCTTGAAATGTCAAACCTTCAGCTGGTCAATCGTTTGATTTCAAACGTTTGCGAGATTGAGGGCGAGAAAATCAAGAGCGGACGTCTGAGCCGGCAGGAGTGGGAGCAGTTGAACTCGCGTGTGAGAAGCCTTTTCAGCGCGCCGCTTTATGTCGACGACTCTCCGTCTCTGTCAATCCTCGAGTTGCGCACGAAGGCGCGCCGTCTGGTGAAGGAGCATGGTGTGAAGATTATCATCATCGACTACCTTCAGCTGATGAACGCTACGGGTATGAAGTTCGGAAGCCGCGAGCAGGAGGTGAGTATGATTTCACGAAGCCTCAAGCAGTTGGCCAAAGAGCTTAACATCCCGGTAATCGCACTTTCGCAGTTGAGCCGTAAGGTGGAGGAACGCAACGACGGCAACAAGCGTCCGCAGTTGAGCGACCTTCGTGAATCGGGTGCCATCGAGCAGGATGCCGATATTGTTTGCTTTATCCACCGTCCGGAATATTATACGCGTTCTACTACAGACGCTGAGAACAGGGATATCCGCGGCATGGCTGAGTTTATCGTGGCGAAGCACCGTAGCGGTTCGGTCGACGATATTGAAATGACGTTTGTCGCACGGTTCGCACGTTTCCAGAACCGTTCGGAGCCAATGCCGTTTGAGAAGGGTACGATGGCGTCGAAAATCAATGACGACCCGGGACCGCAGGAGGTCTACATTCCTGCGCCTGCCGACGGACAGCCGAGTGCTGTCGACGCGTCGGCTATGGGGCTTGGCAATGATGAGCAGGGCGGACCGATGCCTGATTTCTTAAGTGAATAATTATGGGTTTCGGGGAAATAATGATTGCTGTGGCTTTTGCTGCAACCGCTGCTGTCGGTGGCGCCGCCGACAGTGTCATGCGCCGTCAGGCTGACGGTTTTCTGCAGGCGTTGCCCGACGGGTTGCAGCAGACACAGACTCTTGCCGTGGAGAAAGCCATTGCCGGCGACAATGCCGCTTTGATGGCTGTGCGCAATTCGCGGAACACGCGTCAGACGCTGTCGGAAAATGTCAGTGTGAGACAGTTGTCGGAGTCGTTGCGGCTTTATGAGCCGAGCGGTGTAGACGGGAGGTTGCCGTTGCTGGTTTATTTCCATGGTGGCGGCTGGACTTTCGGCAGTCTGAACAGCTGTGCGCGGTTTTGCGACGCGGTGGCGGCTATGGGTGGCGTGAAGGTGCTTGCCGTTGACTATCGGCTTGCTCCCGAGCATCCGTTCCCGTGCGGACTGCACGACTGCTGCGATGCGGTGGCATACGCCCGCGACAATGCCGCTTTGTTGGGCATAGACGCATCGCGCATCAGTGCCGGAGGCGACAGCTCGGGCGGCAATCTTGCTCTTGCTGTGGCTCTTTCCGATGAATGCCGTGGCGCGCTGGAGTCGCTTGTGCTTTTTTATCCGGTCACTAAGGCTTTTGCCGACGGCTCGGAGTCGTGGAGTAAATATGGCAGCGGCTACGGGCTCGATGCGGATTTGATGGAGGCGTTCAACCGCGCCTATCTTGGCGGAACGGATTCGGAAAACCATGCCGTCAGTGTGGGATTGTGCAGCGGGGAGCAACTGAGACGTCTGCCGCGCACTCTACTTGTCGCTGCCGGACGCGACATCCTTAGAGACCAGGGCTGCGAACTGGCGGAAAAATCAGGCGGACGGATTGAAAGAGTGGAATTTCCTGACGCTGTGCATCTTTTCATCACAGTGCCCGGACAGGATGAGGCTTTCCGGAAGGCTGTCGATTTGACGTATGAATTTATAACACAGAAACAATGATAAAACAAACCGTATTAAAACTGTCTCCAAAGCGGAGAGGATGCCATTTGATCACTTCAGAAATTATGAGCGGCATCCCGCAGCAACTGCCCGAGACGGGGTTGCTGAATTTATTCGAGCAGCACACTTCCTGCGCGCTTACAATCAATGAGAATGCCGACCCCGACGTGCGTGGCGACATGGCGCGCATCATGGATTGCCTTGTGTGTGAGGGCGAGCCATATTACGAGCATACGCTTGAGGGGCTCGACGATATGCCAGCCCATGCCAAGTCGTCGCTTTTCGGTGTGAGCATTACGATTCCAATCTCCGCACATCGCCTTGCTCTCGGCACGTGGCAGGGCATCTACCTCTGCGAATTCCGCGATTCCGGCGGCAGCCGAAGCATCGTGGCTACCGTGATGGGAGAATAAAAAAACGAAAAAAAACGCCTGCAAATCGATGACTGCAGGCGTTTTTTATGAGATTGCGTCTGAATATTAGCACTTTGCGCCTTTTGCGCCCTTCACGCCTCCACCGAGGCTGAAGATGTTCTGGTCGAAGTTGGTTGTTTTCTGGCCTTGTTCGCGTTTGCGCTTCAGAGCCAGCTGCACGAGGCGGTCCATCAGTTCGTCAAACTTGATTCCTGTGGCCTCCCACAGATAGAACGACAGAGACCCAGGGATTGTGTTGATTTCGTTGACAAAAACATTGTTGGTGCTGGCGTCGACCATAAAGTCAACGCGGCTCACGCCGTGGCACGACAATACGCGGAATGTTTCTTTGGCGAGGAATTGGATGCGCTCCGTGATGTCTTTCGGCAGGTCGGCAGGGATGCGCTTGTCGGAAGCCTGCATGCCTTTCGCGCCCTTTGTTCCTCCTTTATACTTGTCGTCGTAGCTCAGGAACGCGCCGGTTTTGATAGGTTCTTCAAGAATCGACGGCTGGCAGTCGTCGCAGTCGCCGAGCACTGAGCAGTTTATTTCCTTGAGGTTCTCCACCATGTCCTCCACGATGATGCGTGTGGAGTATTGTTGTGCGGTCTCAACGCTGTCGAGCAATTCCTCGCGTGTCTTTGCACAGCTGATTCCCACGCTTGATCCGAGGTTGGCAGGTTTCACGATTACAGGATAGCCGATTCGCTCTTCCACTTTCTTCACCAACTCGTCTTTCTCGCGGTACCATTGCTTGTCGGTAAACCATACGTAGTCGACCACAGGGATGTCGCAGTCCTTGAGAATCATCTTCATTGTCACCTTGTCCATACCGTTGGCCGACGACACTGTGTTGCAGCCGGCGTAAGGCACGCCGATGGTCTCGAGCACGCCCTCAAAGATGCCGTCCTCGCCGTTTGTGCCGTGAAGCACAGGGATGACCACGTCGATGGCTGCATAGACGTTGTGTCCGCCGAAAAGTTTTGTCTTTGCGCGGTAGAGGTTGAAGTCGCCGAACTCAGGACGCATGTAGACTTCTTCGCATTTTTCTACAAGGGCCTTCATGTCGCGGTAGTTCTTTACGTCGAAAAGTGCGTCGCCGGTCACCCAACGGCCCTGCTTCGTGATGTATACTGGTATGACGTTGTATTTGTCGCGGTTCATTGCGTGCATTGCCTGTGAGGCGGAAATCACGGAAATCTCATGTTCAACGGAGCGACCTCCGAAGAATACAGCAACAGTTGTTTTCATTTTCTTTTTGTATTGTTATGGGTTGTTTTATTGATTGCTTATTTGAAGGTGTCGGGCAGGTCGTTCTCGTAGAGCACGGTGTCGCCCATTTGCAGCAGCGAGGCAAGACGTTGCTGAGCCTCGGCAAACGAGTCGACCACAATCAGGTTGTCGTCGTTGAACGTGCCTGATTTCTTTATGCCCGCCACAATGGCGTCGCGGTTGTATTGTCCTACGACGATTGCCACATCCACCGTTTCCGCTATGTGCTCGCCGAACGCCTCGTTGAGAGCCTGCTGGCGGTTGCCGAGCTCAATCATTCCCGGCGTTACCACGATGCGCTTGCCGCGGGTCATTCTGGCAAGCACGTCGAGAGCCATCCGCGATCCGTGAGGGTTGGAGTTGAACGCATCGTCGATGATTGTCACTCCGCCTGGAGTGCGCTTCATATTGAGGCGGTGCTCCACTTGCTCAATCTGGCTTACGCCATAGCGGATTTTGTCGGCTGGCACACCCAGTTTCATCGCCATGATAACGGCGGCGAGAAGGTTGGAGATGTTGCATTCGCCCACAAGACGCGTTTCGAGCGACATCACGGTGCCGCCTTTTTTGTCTGCCACGTCGAAGCGGGTGCCGTGTTCCGAATATTCAATGTTGCGCGCGGTGTAGTCGGCGTTTGCGGTGGCTTGCACGGCATAGCGCAGGCACGAAGTGTTGTCAACTTCGCGGTTGGCCACGTATGGGAAGTCATCGTTGACCACGCAGAAGCCGTCGGCAGGGAGAGCGTCGGCAAGCTCGAACTTTGTGCGTTGCACATTCTCTATCGATTTGAACGATTCCATGTGCTGCTCGCCCACAGCGGTTATTATGCCGTATTGCGGATGCACGATGTCGCAGATTTCCTTGATGTCGCCGCGTTGCTTGGCGCCCATCTCGCAGATGAAAATTTCGGTGTACGGCTTCAGCATCTCGCGGATGGTGCGGGTCACGCCCATCGGAGTGTTGAAGCTGCCAGGAGTCATCACCACGTTGAACTGTTCGCTAAGGATGCGGTTCAGATAATGCTTGGTGCTTGTCTTGCCGTAACTGCCCGTGATGCCGACCACCTTCAGCGACGGCATTTCGCCGATGATGCGTCGCGCGTCGTTGACGTAGCTGTTGTTGATTGATTTTTCGACAGGCTGCATCGCTGCGTTGCACAGAGCGAGCACGCCCCACGAAAGCACAGCCATCGCTGTGAGCGCAGCCCCTGCGGCGGTGATGTTGATGCCGGCATCGGCATGTGGTGAGCACGACAGTGCCGCCACAACCAGCGTGGCGACAATCATAGCCGAGAGCAGACGCCACACGCGTTTGGTCATCACCAGTGGCTTTTTATATTTCTTTTTGAGCAGGATTGCTGCCTTGATAGCAAAAACAATGATTGCAATCGGCAGAGTCACCACCTTTGGAAACATCGAGACGAGAAGCAGGAACACCGCAAGGTCGGAGATTCTCGACATCGAGGCGTAGTCCTTGCTCATGCGCCACCACTTGAAGTAGCGCTCGTTGCGGTAAGAGTTCTGCTGCATCATCTGCAGGTCGAACTTGTAAACCTGCAGCAGGTAGAAAGCGGTTGTTGCCACCATTACGGCGGCGAGGATAGTCACGGTCAATTCCATTACTTTATAGTTTTGTCTTTATCTAAGAAACTGTTGATTACGGCTGCAAACTGATATGGATTCTCGAGGAAGCTGTAATGTCCCACGCCGGGAAACTCCACCAGTCCGGCATCCGGTATTAGCCGTTCCATCTTGCGGGCGTCAGAGATAGGGGTGGCAGTGTCGGCGGTGCCCCATACGAGCAGTGTCGGGCAGCTGATTTTAGGCAAAGCCCATGTCAAATCTTCATTGACCACCTTGCTCAGAATCTGGCGCATACGCACCGATGCGCTTGAATAGTCGCTCGACCCCACGCGTTTGCGGTAGCGGTTGAGCATTTCCTCGCCCTTTGTTTTGCCAAGAAGCAGCGGCAGGGCGTGTTTCACCGTCTTGTAGGTGTAAACCTTGATGTAGTATTTCATTGAGTGGCGCGGCTTTATGCCTGCGGCATCGACAAGAATCAGTTTGCGCACCTTGTTGCGCGACGACAACAGGATGCCTACGCGTCCGCCGAACGAATGCCCGAGCAGTATAGGGTTTTCAATGTTCTCTTTCTTCAGGAACTCCTCTGTCAGGTGGGTGTAGTCCTCTATGCCCCAGACTGTTTGTGGCTCAGTGCTTTTGCCGAAGCCAGGGAAGTCCACATTGTAGACTTTAAAATATGGCACAAGCAGCTTCTCGATGCTTGCCAGCGTTGTACGGTTGCAACCCCATCCGTGCATCAGCACCACAGGAATGCCCTCTCCCTCAACGCTATAGTTGAAGTTGACTCCGTTAATTTCAATTTGTTTTTCCATTTTCGCGAAATATCATTGCAAAGATAGTGCAAGCCGAGCGAAAAACATTCAAACTTGTTTGAAAATGTTTTTCCGAGGCGCAGCCTATTT
>ENA-ORSL01001195-ORSL01001195.1-human-gut-metagenome-genome-assembly--contig:-NODE-1195-length-22706-cov-3.878548_pt1 | contig 22706 bp, 24 predicted proteins | sample MGYA00242190_ERZ509157 | MGnify/ENA primary metagenome ERZ509157 (study PRJEB26280, sample SAMEA2338664) | human gut metagenome | biome: human gut; feature: human-associated habitat; material: faeces...
CAGAAAAGAAGAAAAATCAAAGATTTTCATTCCTTTGACACTCAAGGTTTTCCAACTAAAAGGAAAAATTTTTCTCGCATAAATTAAAATTTTTTGTGCAATGGAAAAGGAAATTAAAGCATAAAAAGTTGTAAATTTGTTACTTTTCTATTGTATAAAAATAAGCAGTAGAATTAAAATCTACTGCCCATCTTTATTTTTTAGACATTATTCTCAACTTTTTGTACAACACTAGTTCTTTTTTGACATATCGCATCAAGCAAAAGCTCAACTATTTCATTATTTCGTTTAGTTAAAGCTAAATATAGTGCATGATAATTGTCTGCAACTGGATTTGCACCAGCATCAAGAAGTAATTTTATAATCTCCACATGTCCTTCATATGCAGCCAATCTAAGACAATACCCTTCATCCAATTCACTATCATACGTACTTGCACCACTGTCAATCAATAGCTTTACAATTTCGGTATGACCATTTCTTGATGCTAGTTCTAAAGGATAATTTCGATTTTCAGTAATATCTGCTCCTTTAGAAACAAGTAGCTCCACCAATTCTGTGTGTCCATTTTCTGCTGCCCATGAAATCGCATTATCCGGAATTAATCCGTTTTCAATACTTTCCAATAAACCTTTTTTAGTAAAAGCATCTTTTGAAACAATAGTAACAATCTTTTTCTTTACGTTCATGGTAAACTCTCCTCCTTTTTAATTGTAAAGGAATGCTCAATAGTTACACATTTCGTTGGCAGTATATCATAGATCTTTATCACTGTAAACTAAATTGCACCAAATGTCAAAGATAAATAAATATTGTTCTACATTTTTTTCAAAATTAAAAAATGATGCACGGAAGCTACAATTAAAAATTTGTTAATTTACTATTGCTTTTCAAAAATAAGTAATCGCGATTTTGTGCTATCACTTATTTTTTATAATTCTTATTATATCTCTTTTTCAAAAGCTTTTTGAATTTTATCTACATCTAATAATTCACCTTGCATTTTGGCAGTCAAAAAAACATTTCCCCAATAACATTCACCGCCCAGAAGAAGTTCGCTAGAAAAAGCATCAGTTATACTTGCTTTTGAAGTATCCTTCAACGGTAAACTATTTCCATATGTGCTTTCAACCCTTCCGCCCACTTTATTAGTTGCAGATAAATCATATGCTACATAATAACCCAATTTGTCACGATAAACCCATACTTTATATAATTCAATACTATGCGGATTCTTCATAAATTCAGAAAATGTTACTAAATAGTCTACAGCAAACTGTTCTTCCTCAGTTAGTTTGTTACTATTTTGTTGATAACTAGTTTCTGTATCAGAAAAAGCTAGTACAAATATAGTTACCATCAGGATAGCTAATAAAGTGGTTGGTACCATAAGTATGATACCGATTACCTTTAAAGGTGTTACTTTCTTTTTCGTTTTCAACAATTGCTTTTTCTTTTTTTCAAATTCTTTTTGAGTAATAATTCCTTCATCAAGTAATTCCTTAATTTTTTTTAGTTCGTCTGCTCCATCATTTGAATTTTCCATTTTATATTCTCCTTATCTGTTTAATCTATTCCAAATAAATCTAAAAATATTAATATTCATCATTTTAATAATTCTTCCTTTTTTCTTTCAAACTCTTCTTGCGTTATAACTTTCATATCTAATAATTCCTTATATTTTTTTATTTTCTCTATTTCATCACTTCCAGTCGTTTGAATATTTTGTGTCTCGTTTAATAATTTACTTATTTCCTTATGAACTTCTCCATTGTTTTCTATACCAATAAAATAAATTTTTCCGGCAGATGTACCCACATATATCCCATTTAAACTTCCGGTTCCAACAGCAGAAATAGCATTTAAAGGCAAATCAACTCTTTTTCCAAAAGGCTTCTTTCCATATACCCTATAATTAGTTACTACAATCTCCATTTTTGATATATACATATTACATAATATTACAATAATAAATAACACAAAAAATACAAACGATAATCCTCTCCAAACATCACTTTTATGAGTATCTGGTATCGCACGAATTCTACTTATGGCTTCTTCTTTTTCTTTGTCTAAACCAGGATAATCCGATATTACATTGTAAAAAACTTGCTTACTTCTTTCATCAGCAACTTTGACTGCTAAATGGTATGACACCCTACTAGCTATTGCAAAAAAGATTGCCAATCCAATTAAAATAATTCCACAAATTTTTAATATCTTTTTATATGCTCTCTTTCCTCTTATTATTTCTTTTTCATTTTTCATAAGTACAACACTTTCATTATTTTTACTCATTTAAATTCTACCTCCAAATTTTATTCAGTGTGCTACATTTGTTAAGCCCCATACCAATTTTTGATAATACTAACTAACTTTTTAAATAATTTTTATATTATTTGAAAAAGTTTTCAGCATCAGATATGTATATTCATTTCATATCTTTATATTTTTGTGCTTATATTCACCACCTACTCTTTTTTTGAATTTTATTTAAATATTTCCACCCCACTCAAAAGACAATATTATATTAGCACAACTTTTATATTTTGTACACACATTTGTACACTTATTTTATTTCTTATTTTGTGTACACTATGTAATAAGAGGTGGGATATGAAAAAATTAGAGATAAAAAAACGTACAAAATCGAATGATACAATAACGAGAACTATCCGCATAAGTGGTGATGCATTTGATAAAATTGTAGAACTTGCAGAAAAAAATGGCTTAAGCTTCAATAGCGTTGTAAATCAAATTATCGAATACGGTCTTGAAAATATACAAGAATAAAAAAAGATGACTTTTATAATTTTAAATTATTATAAAAGTCATCTTATATTTTTATTTCTATGCCGATTTCATTTCAAGTCTTAGTTTATCTGCTATCATTGCTATGAACTCGCTATTTGTTGGCTTGCCTTTGGTTGCTGATATTGTGTTTCCGAACATTTCGTTATTTGCATCCATACTACCACGAGTCCATGCAACTTCTATTGCATGACGTATTGCTCTTTCTACTCTTGATGGAGTTGTTTTGAATTTCTTTGCAAGTGTTGGATACAATTGTTTTGTAATAGAGTTAATTACATCCATATCATTTACAGCTAGTGTAATTGCTTCTCTTATGTATTGATAGCCTTTTATGTGTGCAGGTACACCAACTTCATGTATTATATTTGTTATCGATGTTTCTAGTGTGTCTTTTCCTTCTGTTATGTATGTAGATTTCTTTAGTGGTATTCCAACATATTTAGGAGCTTCTATCATACCATGTTTTATTTCTCTTAGCCTTTTTGCAAGTAATTCCAAATCAAAAGGCTTTAGCATATAGTACTGTGCACCAAGCATAACTGTCTTTTGTGTTATAATATCTTGACCAATTGCTGATAACATTATGAAATTAGTTTTTAACTTTTTAGGCATTGCATTTAACTTTTCAAGAACGCCTATTCCATCTAATTGTGGCATTATAACGTCAAGTAGTGCTACATCTGGCTCTTTTTCTTTTAATATTTTAACAGCTTCTTCTCCATCTTTTGCTATATCTATTACTTCAATATCCTCTTTTTGATTTAGAAAATTTTTAACTATTTCTGCAAATTCTACGTTGTCATCTGCTATTACAACTTTAATTTTTTCTTGCATTTTTCAAATTCCTCCTAACATTTTAGTTCTTATTTGACATTTTATCGTACGACAAATAAGTTACTTTATCACTACATCCAAAGTATACTACCAAAATTTGGAAAAAGCAATATTAAATTGTAATATTTTTCCATTTATTCGTGATAATATGTTTCTTTTAATATCACTTTCGCTGTTCCCTCTGTTTTTTCAATAATTTTGTCCTTTAAATTTTCTGATTTTTCAGCATATACAATAATATTAATGCTAACTTTATCAGAAAAAATAGTATCTTTAATAATTATTGAATTTTCCCTAAAGTAATGTTGCAAAATGTTATGGAAATTGTAGTCTACCACGACTTCATATTCTTTGCTTAATTTCATTTCTATCTTAACAGCATCAGCTATTGCTTGTTTTGTAACTGTACTGTATGCCCTTACTAACCCACCTGTACCTAGCAGTATTCCGCCAAAATAACGTGTAACAACAACCAAAACATTTTCAAGTTTTTCACCTCTTAAAATATCTAGTATTGGTACTCCTGCTGTTCCACTTGGTTCACCATCATCGCTGTATCTTTCTAGTGTGTTAGCAATTCGGTAAGCAAATACGTTATGCTTAGCATCTCTATACTTTTTTCTTATCTTTTCAATAAATTCAATTGCTTGTTCTTCAGATGATACTTTTAGCAAAGTTGCAATGAATTTTGATTTTTTTTCTATAAGCTCTGCTGAATATTCATCTTCTTTTATAGTATAGAAAGTATTTAGCATATATATTTTTTCTCCCTTTAATTTACAATTTTATATTTTTATAGTGTTTTTTCAAGCTTTTTCGTTCGTCATTTTTCGACATTACTTCGCTGCTATGTATGCGGTACTAAATGCTATCTGTAGATTAAATCCCCCTGTATATGCATCTACATCTATTATTTCACCAGCAAAATAAAGTCCTTTTACTAACTTAGATTCCATCGTTGATGAATTTATTTCTTTGATGTTTACACCGCCAGCCGTTATTATAGCCTCTTCTATTGGTCTAAATCCTTTTACTTTAAACTCTAAGTTTTTTAATAATTGTACTAATTTTCGTCTTTCTTCCTTTGTTATTTGATCTGTTTGCTTATCTTCTGGTATACCAGATTTTTTTATAATGTAATCTATCATTTTGCTTGGTAACAAATCATTCAAACTGTTCTTAAATTGTTTTCTTGTATATTTTTCAAAATCTCTTTGTATTCTTGTATCTAATTTTTCAAATGTTAACGCAGGTTTTAAGTCTATTGATAATAAAATACTTTTACTTTTCAATTTTTCTTCTATACCCTTAACTCTCAATAGATGTGCACTCGAGCTTAATACTATTGGACCTGATACACCAAAATGTGTAAATAACATTTCTCCAAAGTCTTCATATACAACTTTTTGACTATCTACTAATTTTATAGATACATTTTTTAATGAAAGTCCTTGTAATTCAATTATATCTTTCTCATACAATTCTAGAGGTACTAATGATGCTTTTGGTTTTACTATTGTATGTCCCAAAGCTTCTGCTATTTTATAGCCGTCACCAGTTGAACCTGTTGAAGGATAACTTTTTCCTCCAGTCGCTAAAATTACTTTATCACACTCATATATATTATTTTCTGTTCTTACACCTGTTACACAGCCATTTTCAACTAAGATTTCTTCAACTTTTGAATTTACAATGACTTTAACTTTTCTTTTTTCTAGTTCTTTTTTTAGTTTATCTATAACTTCCATGGCACTATCTGAAACAGGAAATACTCTTTCTCCCCTCTCTACTTTTGTCTTTACTCCTATTTCATTAAAAAAGTTTATCACATCTTGATTAGTAAATTGGCTAAAAGCACTGTACAAAAACTTTCCATTTCCAGGAACATTTTTCATGAAATTCTCCATATCGGTAGCATTTGTTATGTTACATCTACCTTTACCCGTAATAGATAACTTTCTCCCCATACTTCTCATTTTTTCAAGTATAGTAACATTATTTCCATTTCTAGCAGACATTATGGCTGCCATCATTCCAGCAGCACCACCACCAATTACAATAACGTTCATTTTTTTCTCCTACTCATTCATTTTCTTTACTGTTTCGATTACAGCAACTTTTCCATAATTATATGTAAGACCACCTTGTAAATATCCCACATATGGTTCTCTTAACGGTCCATCACAACTTAACTCTATTGACGAACCAGATGTAAATGCTCCAGCTGCCATTATAATTTTACTATCATATCCAGCCATATCACAAGGCTCTGGCATTGCAAAAGAATCTACTGGTGAATTTGATTGTATTCCTTGACAAAACTTAATTAGTTTATTAGGATCTCTAAATTTAATCATTTGTACTATATCTGATCTTTTCTCATCATATCTTGGTGAAACCTCATACCCCAATTTTTCTAACAATCTTGCAGCAAATATTCCTATTTTTTTACTTTCACAAACAATATGTGGCGCTAAAAACAATCCTTGCAATACTTTTCTATTAAAATCAAAAGTTGCACCGCCTTCTTTGCCTAATCCTGGTGCACTGTATCTGTCACTTATTAATTCAATAAGCTCTTTTTTTCCAACTACATATCCCCCTGTTGGTGCGATTCCACCACCTATATTTTTTATAAGTGAACCAACAGCGACATCTGCTCCAGCCTCAATTGGCTCTCTTTCTTCAGTAAATTCTCCATAGCAATTATCAACCATAACTAAAGTATTTGGATCTGCTTTCTTTACAACCTTTATGGCTTCTTCTAATTCACTTATTAAAAATGCATTTCTATAAGCATAACCTCTTGAACGTTGCATTATTACTAGTTTTACATTTTTTTCAGCGACTCTTTTTTCTATAGCATTCAAATCAAATTTATTATTTGGTAGCAAATCTATTTGTTCATATTTTACGCCAAATGCTTTTAAAGAACTTGGATTTTCTCTTACTCCTAACGTTTCATCAAGAGTATCATAAGGCTTTCCATTTATACTAAGTACTGTATCTCCAGGTCTTAATATTCCAAACATAGTTGTAGATATTGTATGTGTACCTGATATAAATTGCATTCTCACCAAAGCATCTTCAGCCTTAAATATTTCAGCATAAATTTTTTCTATTGCTTCTCTTCCCATATCGTCATATCCATAACCTGTTGTTCCATGTAAATGTGCTTCACTTATTTGATGGTTTTTGAAAGCCTCCAATACTTTTTTTGAGTTTTCAAACTCAATTTTTTCATTTATTTCAAATTGTTCTTTTATATCTTCCTCTACTTGTTTTATTAATTCATCCATTTTACCCATCCTTTCATCTCGACACATTATACTATAATTTTCCATATTTTTCAATAATTATGTTTACAGAATTGCAAAATATGTTACACTCCTATCGTACAAGAAAGAAGCAAATATCCGATTTTACATTAGAGAGTTTTCTAATAAAAATAAGAAAATATCTAACATAGAAAAACTCGTATGAAATTAATTCATACGAGTCAATTTTAACTACTTCAAATTAGTCTGCGAAATCAAATTCGTCTTTTGTCTTTTCTTTAAATGCTTCGAATACTTTTTCAGCTTCTTCTTCATCTTCTAGGCTAACGTAACTTTCATCTTCTCCTTCGCCTTCAATTCTGAATATTACTACTTCGCCTTTATCAGCTTCTTCTACTGGTAATAATACTACATATTCTGTTCCGTCAACTTCTACTACATCTAAGAATTCAAATTCAACTTCATTTCCATCTTCATCATTTAATATGATTTTATTGTCTAATTCATCAAAATCTTCCATTCCTTCAAATTCATCATTATTGTTCATGTTATCGTCCATTTTTTTCTCCTTTCATTTCTTTTAATTTCTATCTAGATACATCTGCAATATGTATTGAGCAGATATAGTATCTACAATCTTTCTTTTTTTGTCTTTACCTATAGCTAGTTCTTGCATCGTTCTATGTGCAGAAACAGTTGTTAATCGCTCATCTATTTTAATCACTTCTAAGTGAAATCTATTTACAAGCTTTTCAATAAACTTGTCTGTTTTTTGAACTCTTGGTCCCTTTGTTGCATTCATATTTAATGGATATCCTATAACGATTTTTTCTACATTATATTCTTTTATAATTTCTTCAAGCCTGTTCAACAGTTTTTTTTCACTTTCGCCATGTTCAATAGATTCAAGGCCTTGCGCTGTTATGCCTAACGCATCAGACATTGCAACTCCAGTTCTTGCTTCTCCATAGTCTAAACCAATTATTCTCATTTTTCTTCGTTAACTCCAATATATTCTTTTACTAATTCTTCTAGAAGTTCATCTCTTTCTAATTGACGAATCAAACTTCTTGAATCTTTATAACTAGTTATATATGTTGGGTCTCCTGAAAGAATGTACCCAACAATTTGATTTATTGGATCATATCCTTTTTCAACTAGAGCTTCATATACCTGTCTTAATATTTGCTTTGAATTAACTTTCTTCTCTTTTTCCACTTTAAAAAATATTGTATTTTCTGAATCCATTTTACTCCTCCTCTATCCAAAAAATCTCCTTGAAGTTTTTCCAGTAGGATTATTTTTAGGGAATATTGCCGAACCGATTTCATCTATTGCTTGCATAAAATCAGCTGAATATCCTTTATAACTTAGCACTCCACTACAAACAGAATCAACATACTTAGCATAGTTGTTTAAGTTGTAAGGCACTAAATACGACATTACTTTTCCTGGTAGCACTGTATCATAAAATGACATACTAGGATCACTGTAAGATGATAATGTTTGAACAATTTGCTTTTGTGATAGTGATGTCTTTACATACTTATTGATTATTATTCTTATTTTCTTCATATCCATTCCTCTATTTTTTAATTCTCTTAAAAATAGAGTAGTATCAGGCATTTTTAACAAATCTAAATCTTGAACCAAATACACTTCATTTGCTTGATCGAAATAATCAATTGGTGTTGTAAAATCAGCATCAACAATCGTTAGGTTACAGTTTGACTTAACTGTTTCTATAATTGCTTTATGCTTATATCCTCTTCTAGGATCTGTTAATGTTCCAGGAATTGTAGTGTAAACTTTTAAATATCTATTCGTTGTTTCCAAATAGCAGTCGTCACCATCCATTACCTTTTGCATACACTCTTCTGCTCTTTTTCTTAATGTTTTATCATTTTGATTGTATAAATAGAACATACTTCTATCTCTAGTCATATCCAATATTGAAGTATTTATTTTTGCATTTGCCATTGAATGAGCTATTGCATTTGTCATAAATGTTGTACCAACCTTGTTTGCACCAACAAAAACAACCATTTTTTTATAATCAAGAGGAGCAATTTGAGTAGTCGTTGGAGTATTAGTATATTGAGGTACATTATACTCATTTGTAACATTAGCTTTTAATTGGTTTTGAGCATTTATAAGTTTTTCTTGCTCTTCTCTCAATCTCTTCTTTTCTTCTTCTAGTTTTGCCTGTTCCTCTTTAATTCTCTTTTGCTCCATTGCTAACTTTTCTTGTTCAACCTTCATTCTCTTTTCATCTTCCGAAACAACAACCGGATTTGGTTTAACATTTTGTTGAGGATTCTCATTTGCAACAGAATTTGCATTTTTATTTTCTTGAATATTTTTAACAACTTCTTCCTTTTTAGCTGTGTCTTGTTGCTTGTTCTCAGAATTTGCTTTTATAGCATCAGAAATTTTTTGTGGGATAGGTTGTACATTTTTAACAGGTTCTACTGGTCTATCTGGTGCATTCAAATTAGGTTTTACTTCTATAATCACATTTTCATCTTTCGTCATTTGTGCTAAACGTTCTTTTGCAGCAAGTTCAGCATCTTTTTTGGCTTTTTCTATATCATTAATTTTTTCTTGTTCCTCTATTTTTGCTAGCTCTGCAAGTTTTTCTTTTTCTCTTCTTTCAGCAGCTATTTTATCTAACTCAGCCTTATGTTTTGCTTCAGCTTCTGCTTTTGCCTTGGCTGCAAGCTCTGCTCGTTGTCTTGCTTCAGCTTCTGCCTTTGCTTTAGCTGCAAGTTCTGCTTGCTGTCTTGCTTCAGCCTCTGCTTTTGCTTTGGCTGCGAGTTCTGCTTGCTGTCTTGCTTCAACTTCTGCCTTGGCTTTGGCTGCAAGCTCAGCTTGTTTTTTAGCTTCAGCCTCTGCTCTTGCTTTTGCAGCAAGTTCCGCTTGCCTTTTAGCTTCAGCCTCTGCTTTTTCTCTTGCTTTAGCTTCTTCACGAGCTCTAGCCATTAGGTCTGCTTGTTTCTGTTCATCCTCGTTACTACTTAAATCAACTTGTCCACCCTGTTGTATAGATTGCACTGGTGGCACTTGCTTTTCAACTTTGGGTTGAGGTTGCTTAACTTTATATTTTCTAAAAACACCAAAAAAGCCTCCTGTCTTTGGCTTTTGTTCTTTTACTTGAGTTTGTGGTGCAACTTGAGCTGGTGTATCTTGGTGTGGTGAAGATGATAAATACTTATACCTATCTGCTTGCAACACTACATCAGTGATTTGTTTTGGTAACATTGATACAATAATTTTCAATTGTTTTCTACTATACTGTTCTGCTATTCTATCAAATGTTTCCAAATACTTTTCTGGTTGATTTCTTATTCCCTCATAAAAGCTTAATATACTTCTCATTTGGAATTCATCAACTTCATCATCTGTTGTCATAGAGGTATTAACAATTGATGATGCATCTATATTTAAATATTGTTTTGCTTCTCTTTTATTCTTTGGCTTTTTTATTATTTCACAAAGAGGATTTACATTTCTGTCGTCTCCAAGTAATAAGTTGTAAATACCTATACTAAACAACTTACTTACAAAAGCATCTCCTTTTTCTCTTCTATCTGAACATATAAATATAATATCTGAATCTTGAATCTCGTCTGTTATCTTATCAATGCTATTAAATAAATATCTATCTACTTGTTCTAAGTCTTTAGCTCTAAATTGTTCTAACTCTTCACTTATTACAATTCTGTCATACGTTTTATCTCTTTTTACTTCTTCAATTAGAGCTTTAAAGAAGAATACATTCTTGTACTCTAAAACCTCTCCATATTTTTCATAATATCTATTGGCAACATTTGTTGACACTTGGTCATTTCCCATAGCGAAAAGTACTTTCATTATCATTCACCTTCCTATTTATGCTTTAGTATAAATCTACAACTAAATTACAAATTAATATCATTTAGACAAAAAGTCCTTTGCATTATTCTTAAGCACCTCTGCCAGCAACAAACAATGCAAACAATAAAGGCATTACATTAAAAACTACTAACCCTATTACAAATCCTACTATCCAGCCATAACCTTGTTCTTTTTTATCAAGTTTTTTATTGCCCACTATTAAAAAGTTAAAAGATCCCATAGCTATTCCTATAAAACATATTGGCAAGCTATATTTTTGTGCAACCTCTAAATAGTATGCAACTTTACCATATACCTCATCATTGTATTTATCTGTCAACTCTGCTATTCTTTTTTCTTTTCTACTAATTCTCCCAACAACTGTTTCGCCAGCTTCTGTCATATCATTTTTTTCTTTATTTGGAGCATCAGGTACTAGCTCATCATTTTTATTGTTATCATCTTCTATTGGTGGTAATGGCATATCAGCTGTATCTATTGCACTATTTGCAAAAACAGACCCAACTGCTGCAAGCGCAGTCGAATTAAATGTTATAATCATTACCAAAGACATTATAACAACAAGTATTTTTCTTATTTCTTTGTTTTTCATATATCCTCCTTTGAATTATACTAGAAGATAATTCCCCATACATATGATACTACAATTTTAAGCATATTTCAACAATAAAATGCTTTTTAGTGGGTAAATAATTTTCAAAAGAAAAACGATAATACTAGACGTTTATTAACACATATTCAAGCTGATTACCAATTATTTTACTAAAATACTCAATTACGCTTTTTCTTTTTATTGATTTAGGCATTCTTATTTCTAACGTTTCAATTACACCTTTAGGACTCTTTATGACTATATTTCCTATTTTCTCACCTTTTAAAATAGGTGCAGACATATCTTTTTTCAAATTGTATTCGTATAACATATTTTCTTTTTCTCCAATAGGAAACAACATTTCTTTCTTGCCATTTATATTTATTTCATATATTTTATTTTTACTTTTTTCAACATTAAGTGTAAATCTCTTCCTCATGTTCTCATATATATCAACAACTTCAAAGTTATTATATGCATAATTTAACAGTTGAATACTTTCACTTGTTCTTTGTTTCTTAGTGCCACATCCCAAAACAATCGAGATGACTTGTCTTCCATTTCTTGTCATAGATGTAACTAAGCATCTTCCAGCTTTACTTGTATATCCAGTTTTCAATCCATTTGCTTCCTGATATATCGATAGCATTTCATTTGTATTATGCAAGTTTTTTTCGTAACTATCTATTTTTATGGTTGTGTTTCGCGTATTAACTATATTTGCAAGATATTCAATATTTAACAAATAATCAGCAAATAGCAACAAGTCTCTTGCTGTTGTATAATGTAGGTCATTATCTAACCCATGCGGCGTAACGAAACTTGTGTTATTTGCACCCAACTCTCTTGCTTTTTTATTCATTTCAACGCAAAAATCTTCGACACTTCCAGAAACATGTTCTGCTATTGCTATTGCAGCATCATTTCCAGAACAAATAAGTAATCCTTTCATTAAATCACCTAAAATCACTTTATTTCCTTTTCTTAAATTAATTGTTGAACCGCCAACGCTAGCCGCCCTTTCGCTTATAACGACTTCATCATTCATATCAGCATTCTCATATGCAACTATAGCTGTTAATATTTTAGTAGTTGAAGCATTTGGGACTTTCTCATCAATATTTTTTTCATATAATATTTTTTTATATTTTCTATCATAAACAAGAGCTGATTTTGATAATATGCTTGGCTTTCCTTTCATATTAACAACTGCTGCAAGTTCCTCTTGCGTTAAGTCTTCATCAAGATTTTCCCCTTCAAATCCCCAAACAATCTCATTTACTAAACTTAAAAATATAATAAAAACAGCTAAAACACTAGCAATTATTCTTTTCAACTTAAATCACCTCAAAGAAAGTGTATGTCTTACTTTTTCAAATTATGCAATTCTGCAAAAGGTTTATTAGTGAGCATTTTGTCACAATTACGCTTATTTTTTCATAATATGTAGCATAAATGCTTACTCAAGGAGGAATGCAATATGGAAAATGGATTAGTCTTGAATAAGATTTCAAAAATCTATCAAGACATTAATGGTGAAGTTTTAGCAATTAAAGATTTTTCTTATTCATTTAAGCAAGGGGACTTTATTAGCATAGTTGGTCCGAGTGGTTGCGGAAAATCAACTTTGCTTTCTATAATAGCAGGATTAGAAAAGCCATCATCAGGCAACGTAATTTTGGATGGAAAAGATATTACAGGAAAAATAGAAAACATTGGATATATGCTTCAAAAAGATTATTTATTAGATTGGAGAACAGTGTATAAAAATGTACTTATAGGTCTTGAAATTAAAAATATGTTAAATGAAGAAAGCAAGAAATATGCATTAAATCTTCTAAACACATATGGACTTCGGTGAGTTTATTGATAAATATCCATCTCAACTTTCAGGTGGAATGAAGCAAAGAGTTGCACTTATAAGAACTTTAGCTACTAAGCCTTCTTATCTTCTGCTAGACGAAGCCTTTTCGGCACTTGATTACCAAACTCGTTTAGATGTCACAAATGATGTTTATAGCATAATAAAGAATGAACACAAAACAGCAATAATGGTAACGCATGACATTCCTGAAAGTATAAGTATGTCTGACAAAATCATTGTACTTTCTAAAAGACCAGCTGTAATAAAAAAAGTTTATGATATTAGTTTTGATATTCCAAACAGAACTCCTTTAAATTGTAGAGAGAATCCTGCTTTCAGTAAGTATTTTGATTGCATTTGGAAGGAGTTAAATGCCAATGAATAATACAATTTCTAATGAAAGAAAATTATTCTTGAAAAACAAGAAAAAAAGAAAGTATAAAATTCTATTTACTCAAATTTTTATACTTATAGCCTTTATCCTTCTATGGGAAATATTAGGAAACATTGGCATTATAAATCCATTTATAACTAGTCAACCTTCGCGTATATTAAACACAATGTTAAATTTTTCATCAAATAAATTATTATTGCATGTTGGAATAACATGTTATGAAACTTTAGTAGGATTTTTACTTGGAACTGTATTAGGAACTATAATTGCCTTTTTGCTCTGGTGGTCAGATTTTGCCTCTAAAGTAGCAGAGCCGTTTCTAATAATTCTGCACAGCTTGCCTAAAGTTGCACTTGGACCAATTATAATTGTTTGGGCAGGTGCTGGAACATCTGCAATTATAGTAATGGCACTTGCAATTTCAATAATAGTCACAATTCTAGAAATGTTAAATGGTTTTATATCAACAGATAAAAATTTAATTAAGATGGCAAAGACATTTAATGCAACCAAATGGCAAATTTTTAGTAAAGTCGTTTTTCCTTCTAACATCTCATCACTTATAAACGCCATGAAAGTTAATATAGGACTTTCTCTTGTTGGTGTAATTTCAGGCGAGTTTCTGGTTTCTAAAGCAGGTCTTGGGTACTTAATTGTGTACGGAGGTCAAGTTTTTAAACTTGATTTAGTTATGACTAGTGTAATAATACTAGGAATTGTTGCAGCATTAATGTACAAATCAGTGCTATTATTGGAGAAAGTTATTATGAAATTTATAATGCATATTAAGGTTTAAAATATAAATTATCATATAATTGTGTCTATTTTAACAATGTTTCTATCTCTTTGAATTAGATTAGATAGATTCAAAATTAAAATAGGCACATTTTATTTATAACCGCATAATAATATATAAGTAAATTCACTTATATAAGGAGGTATATATGAGAAGATTAACTTATACTTTAATCTCTATCATGGCAGTTGTAATTGTAATTGCTATTGCTTTCATCTGCAAAAATGACAATTTAAACCATCAAATCGTAAATTCTGGTGATACACCCGAAAATAAAGTACAAAAAATTACAGTTAGTGAAGTAACGCATTCCGTTTTTTATGCTCCACAATACGTTGCAATTAATCTAGGATTCTTTAAAGAAGAAGGATTGGAAATCGAATTAATAAATGGTGGCGGAGCTAATAACGTAATGACAGCAGTTTTATCAAATCAAGTAGATATTGGATTTGCAGGACCAGAAGCTGCAATATATGTATACAATGAGGGGGCATCCGACTATACTGAAGTATTTGCTCAACTAACAAAAAGAGATGGTTCAATGCTAGTTGCAAGAGAAAAAATTTCAGATTTTAATTGGAGTATGTTAAAAGGAAAACATATATTGCCAGGAAGAACTGGTGGAGTTCCATACATGACATTTGAATATGTATTAAAGCAAAATGGAATAAATCCAAAAGAAGATTTGAACTTAGACACATCAATAAGTTTTGATGCAATGACAAGTGCATTCGTTTCAGGCACCGGAGATTTTGTAACAGTTTTTGAACCAACAGCATCTAGCTTGGAACTAAACAATCAAGGCTATATCGTTGCAGCTGTTGGTGCATCAACCGAAGAAATTCCATACACATCATACTTTGCTAAAAAGAGCTATATTGAAAACAATAAAGATACAATATCACATTTTGTTAATGCAATAAAGAAAGGATTAAACTATGTAAATTCGCACACTGCTTCTGAAATTGCAAATGCAGTTGTATCATCTTTTCCTGACACAGATGTAGAGATTCTTACAAAAGCGATTGAGCATTATAAAGAAATAGATGTTTGGAATGAAACTCCTGTTATGAGTGAAGAATCATTCAATCTATTACAAAAGGTAATAACTGAAGCTGGCGAATTGGATAAAATCGCTCCTTTCGATAAAGTAATAAATAATTCTTTTGCACAAGAAAATTAAGAAAACTGTAGACAATGTGCCGTGAATTTAGTGCACTTTGTCTACAGTTTTTAATATTTTTATTTTCCTATAAACATTTGAACCATTATCTTTCCATACTTTGGTGAGTCTACAACTCCAATTCCTGTATAGTTATACGCATTGTTTAGTATGTTTTCTCTATGTCCAGTTGAGTTCATCCATGCATCCACGGCTCCTTTTAAAGTAGAGTTTCCTGCAATATTTTCCCCTGCCGTTTTATAAGTTATTCCAAATGATTTCATCATATCAAATGGACTTCCATATGTTGGAGAATTATGTGAAAAATAGTTATTTGCTACTAAATCTTGTGCCTTGGCCTTTGCTACTCTTTGTAATTCACTATTAAAAGAAAGCTCTGGTAAACCATATGCTTTTCTTTGCTCATTTATAAGATTTAACAGTTCTTTTTCATCTGCACTATACCCAGATAATGAATCTGACTTGTTTGTATTATTAGTACTACTTGATGTATTTCCACCTTGACTTGGACTGCTAGTTGCATTCTTTATATATTTTTTGCTGACTGCACCTATCAAATCGCTATTTGTTTGAATAACGTACCAATCTCCAACTTTTGCAAAGACCCTTACATATTCATTTTTGTAAATCATTCCTATTGCTTTGTATTTTGTTCCTGGTCCGCATCTTACATTAAGTGCACTTGCAGTAACCATTCCAGTAACGAAATTTACATTCTCATAATAAGTCATTGCCTCTGTATTAGTAACATTCAAAGAAACAAATAGTAGCATTGTTAGTATACTAATTATAAAAACTTTTCTTTTCATAAAAAACCTCCTTTAGGGTTATTTTTAATATGATTATTTCCCTAAAAGAGGTTTTTATACCTTTATTTTCCTTTTAAATTACATTTCACTTATATTTACTACATTTCTTTCATTTGGTATGTTGATAGTAATTTCTTCATTCATTTTCTCAACACTCTGACTTAAATCAAGTTTTATTTCTACTTGTTCAGCAGCATCTTCAATTTTTAAAGACATTGCAGCACTTGTATCTGTTGCATAACCATCTTTAACTTTTGTAGAAATCTTTATACTAGCATCAGATATTTGATTTTCTTCTTTTAATTCTGCTCTCGTAATATTTAAATCTAATATCTCAATAATATCATCTAAATCTACTTCATATGTGTATGTTTTTGTTGTTCTTCCCGACACTTTAAAATATTTGTCATTAGCAAATGCGCATATATAATCCAACACATTATTAATCTCAGAATAAGAATTTTCAGTTAATTTCATCTCATTAAGTGCTATTTCGATTGTATCTTTAAATGAAGTTTTGCTAGATAAAATTGTGTTATATTTATCAAAAAGCTCTGTTGAATTAAGTTTTGCCCATTTTTTTCCTATCTCTGACTCTAATAGAGATGATTTTATATATATAACTTTTTCACTAAAATCTGCAATTTCGCTTAGTGAAATATCATCAAATCCATTTTCTTTCAAAGTATCTAATAAAGTACCTTTTCCAGTTGTTTTCAAAGTCATATCTACAAACATCTTATTTGAACTATACTTAATAACACCATTTAAAACTGATTTTAAATTTGTAATATTTTTATCTGAATCTTTATAATTTAATGTTGCGTTTGCTTTAAATGCAGTTTGAAGTGTTTCTGGTGTTATACCTTCGTAACTCATAAACTCATATAAGTTTGGTGTTTCTTTTTGTAATCTATCATATATGAAACTTGAATCCAAAATTACAACGGTTCTAGTTTCAGGTACCCAACCAACATGTAGTTCTAGTGATTCTGCTATAAATCTAACTGGCACTAAAGTTCTACTATCATATATAACCGGCGCAGAATCCAACATAATTTTTTCTTCTGTATCTCCACTTTTAACAGTTGCTTCTTGATTATTTATTTGTAAAACTAAAGTCTTATTTTCTGTTGTTGCTGTTATTGTTTGTGTTGCTTCTTCCCACTCAACATTAGCACCAAAAACTTCAAATATTTTCCTCATTGGTACCATTGTTCTGCTATTTATTATTTTAGGCTCAACCACATTTCCGTTTTCATCAGTAAAGTCAATTACTTGATCATTTACTAATACTTTAATAGAGTCATCCGCAAATGGATTTGGTGATATAAGTAACATATCGTTTTGCGTTGTCATATCATAAGCAAACACAGTAGTAAACATTGAAAACAACATGCTCATTGCCAATACTAATGCAATTATTTTCGAATTCTTCATAATAAACATCCTCCTATTTACTTTTTATTAATTTTAATTACATATGTGTACAACTCATTATAATCATTTTGTAGTTTAATTGTTATATTTGTTATTGTGTTATCACCTTGAACTTGAGAAATCAAGTCTACACTTATATTTGATGTATCATATAATAATTCATCCATAGTCACATCATAATTAAATAATAATTTATTGATTAAATTATATACTTGAAGAAATTCATTTTCAACAATTATATTGTCAAATTTTGTATAATCAATATATACATTATTTGCGTTGGAATATTTTATTCCATTTGCCTTAATACTTGACACTCCATTGTTTTCTGAAATAGAAAATAGTTTTAAAAAATTATCGTATTCTTCTCTGATTCTACTGAATGTATTTATGTTTAAATCATTTTCATCTATTCTTAACAATTCTTTTGCAAGCTCTGAAAAAGAGATATTATATCTTCCAACAAGTCCAAGTTCATCATATGTTTTTCTATTTGAATTCAACATTTTTGAAAGTATTGGTGATAGTGTTGTATACGTTACCCCATTATTATCGTAAGTTACATCTAACGCTATATCTCCCCAGCCCTCTTCTACTATTTCTTTAAAAAGCAATGAATTTCCACTAAAATTTATTAATATATCTTGCTTATTAGCTGCTTTTTGAGTTAATGTTGCATAAACTGTGGAAGTGGTATTGTTTGTACTGTTTGTTAAATCGTTATAATTTCTTGTAATTTGTATTGTAGCATTTTGTGTTGGTATTGTTGTAAGTGCTTTATAAAAAGTAGGTGCGTTAACTTTTATTTTTTCCAAGAAATAATCGTAATCAACTATTATTGCAGTTTGATTCTCGCTATCCCACCCTACTTGTTTGTCTAAACTTTCAGATATAAATCTAAGAGGTACTAAAGTTCTACTATTTACTATAATTGGTTTTGAATCAAGTTTTACTTTTTCATTTTTTCCATTCCTATTTACTTCAGCAATCTCATTACCAATTTGTAACTTTATAGTTGTGCTATTTTTAGTTGCTAAAACTGTCTGTGTTTCTCCATTCCATTCTATTGATGCTCCCAAAAGTTCAAATATTTTTCTCATTGGCACCATTGTTCTTGAATTTATGATTTGTGCTTCAACCTTATTTCCTTTTTCATCTGTAAAGTCTATATTTTTTCCATTTAGCTGTACGTTTACACTTCCAGCAAACACCGTACTAGATATTAAAAGCATGCCCAAAACTAGTGTTAATAATATTTTTTTCATAAGTACCTCCTTTTTTATTCAAAGTGTGCTAATGATCGATTTGCTAAATATTCATATCTTTCAATTTTGTTTTTTATTTTTTTGTCTGAGTTTAATATTCCAAAGTTCGCATTCATTGGTTGAAAATCTTTATTTGGAGTAGATATATATTTTGCAAGTGCTCCAATTATTGTTTCATCAGAAAAAATAATTTTATTGCCATTATTCATTTTTTGAACAGCATTAATTGCAGCTACATATCCAGATGCTATAGATTCAACATATCCCTCTACACCAGATATTTGACCCGCAAAATAAATATTTGTTCCTTTCAAATTATAAGTTTCATCTAACAATTCGCTAGAGTTTATATATGTATTTCTATGCATTACGCCATATTTTACAAATTCAGCATTTTCTAAGGCTGGAATAAGCTTAAATACTCTTGCTTGTTCTCCGAATTTTAAATTTGTTTGAAATCCCACAAGATTATACATTGTATCTTCTTTATTATCTTGCCTTAATTGTACCACTGCATAATATTTCTTATCAAATCCTACAGGCTTAAGTGGTCCAAAAGTTAATGTTTGTGAGCCACGTCTTGCCATTTCTTCTATTGGCATACAGCCTTCAAATAAATTTCCTTTTTCAAACTCATGTTTATTCACAATTTCTGCATTTATTAATTCATTATAAAATTTATCATATTCTTCTTTTGTCATTGGACAATTTATATAGTCACTTTCTCCTTTACCATATCTGTCTGCAGTAAAAGCTTTTTCCATATTAATCGAATCCTTTAAAACAATTGGTGCAGCTGCATCATAAAAAAACAATTTTTCTTTACCTGTTATTCTAGCTATTTCTTCAGATAATTTTTCTGATGTAAGTGGACCTGTGGCAATTATTGTTATATCATCACCTTCAATTTTTTCCACTTCTTTATGAATTAATTCAATGTTTGGATTTTCCTCTATTTTTTGTGTAACAAGTTTAGAAAATTTTTCTCTATCAACTGCCAAGGCTTGACCAGCTGGTACTTTTGTTTCATCAGCACATTTTATTAAAAGAGAATCCAATCTTCTAAGTTCCTCTTTTAATAGTCCACATGCGTTAGTTATACTATTTGATTTTAATGAATTACTGCAAACTATCTCTGCCAAATTCTCGTTTGAATGTGCTGGCGAAAATTTTTTTGGCTTCATCTCATATAACTTAACCTTTATACCTCTCTTAGCGATTTGATATGCTGCCTCTGTTCCTGCTAATCCTCCACCGATTATTTTGATTTCTTTCATATTCTTTCCTTTCAATATTTTAAAGACCATTATTTTTCAAACGGTCTTTAAGTTTTATAATTATTTGTTTTTTCTATTTTTTAGAATATTAACACCAAACTCTTGGATATAACTTAATAATGAAAATAATGCAAATACTAATGCAACAACAAATATTATTACGTCAAAAGACATACTATATCCAAATATCATTATCTTTTTTCCTAATGCTGGTATTACTTCTATCAAAAATGAGCTTACAACAGCTATATATATCAATACTGTTGTACACTTTCCGTACCATTTGCTATAAACTACAAAATCTTTTCTTTTGTACAAATATAAGCCACCAATCATCATTATAAGCTCTTTTAATATTAGAGCTACAAAAATCCATATTGGTATTATATTTTTTATCCCCAATGTACACACAATCGATATCTGAGTTAACTTATCTGCAACTGGATCCATAAGTTTTCCAAAATTGCTTATAAGATCAAACTTTCGTGCTATTACTCCATCTAAAATATCAGATATTGATGAGATTGTGAAAAGAATAATTGAAAGTAAAAAGTTTCCATTCACTATTGATAGTACTATAAAAGGTATTAAAATAATTCTAAAAACTGTTAAAATATTAGGTATATGCTTCAATTTTATTCCTCCAACCAGATACAGATTTTAAATACGTCAAATATACATCATGATACCATACAAACTTAAACTTTTCTAGTCTATTTTATATTATTTATTCTTCCACAAGATTCTTTTCCCTCTTTACAGTATCCTTGAGTCACACAAGATGGACCAAGTATTGCAGAATATTCATCAGCACCTTTTAAAGTATCTATTTCAGCATGCATATTGATTGCCATCTCTCTTGTTTCCCATTGTGCTTTTGTACATTCTCTTAATGCTAAAATATGTTTTAATGTTTTTCCATCCATATTTGTAATAACATTTACCATATTACCCGATAAAGTAAAGTATATTAAATCATTTTCACAAATCTTATATTTTTTCTTGAAAAGTTCGTACATTTCAACATTTTCTTTATAAACTCTATCATATTCTTCTTTACATTTTGCTTTTATTTGAGGTGGTGTCTTATAATTAGACAAATTCACATTTGGCACAAAATCTGGAACCATTATTTGATGTGTTCTATGTCTTGTTAAATGAGTAAGTACAGCAAATGAAATTGGAACTTGAAAATCAAAATTGACTTGTGTAAGTTCAAGCTTATCACCATCAAAAGCAATTTTTCTCATAAGATTTTTCTTAAAATCTGGATTATCATTAGTTACTTTTTTATATAACGCTTCAGCATTTTCTTTGTCTAATTGATATCTTCTCATAAAAGCAGAAACTAATATCGTTTTATCAACTTCAGGTGTAGAATTTATTAATCTAACTTTTTCTAATATCTTGTAATTTTTTTCGTTTTCAGAAACGTATTTGTTTAAATATGTTTCAATCTCATCAACATAAGAACACTCTTCTTTTTCAACTAATTCTGTCAAATAAGGAACTTTATCATTTGCTATTTCCAACAATCTTTCACCAAATTCGCGTAATTCTTGAATCTTACTGTACTTAGTTTTTGTAAATTTTATAATCATGTCTCTCAAAACATGTGCATCAATTCCCATAAGTATGTTTGAATAATAACAATATGGTAATATAAACCTTGCATCTTCTTTTGGTATTCCCATTTCTTCAAATTCTGAATACTTTTTAAATAAAGATTTCATATATTCTTGATATTTTTCTTTTATTTCATAATTATTTTCAAGTACATTTCCATTATCGTCATGAAAATTTGGTGTATAGAAACCAACATTAGAAAAATCAACTTCTCTTCTTGATTTTATAGTAAACGAGCAAAAACGTTCAGCAATTATTATCTGTTCAATGACCGGGGAAACATCTTGTATTGCAAAAACAAGGTAATCGTGATCTGTTATTGAATCGTGCCCCATACCAGTCACTCTTTTTATAAACTTCAGATTTTTTTCAAATGAATTGTTTTCAGACATTTCTAATACATCAAATACGTTTCCGGCAAACCTTGAAAGTCGTCCAGCTGATGAAACTATCTGTGCTCTTTTTTCTGTTTCGTTCTTCTTTAGCATATCAATTACTTCATCTACATTTTCTACTTTTTCTTTAAGTTCAGTTTTAATTTTTTCATAATCTAGCATTCCCAACAATTCAATTTTCATAATAAATTTCCTCGCTTTTCTTTCGTTTTTTTTTATTATATCATTTAGATTTAAAAATT
>ENA-ORSL01001198-ORSL01001198.1-human-gut-metagenome-genome-assembly--contig:-NODE-1198-length-22687-cov-8.010560_pt1 | contig 22687 bp, 19 predicted proteins | sample MGYA00242190_ERZ509157 | MGnify/ENA primary metagenome ERZ509157 (study PRJEB26280, sample SAMEA2338664) | human gut metagenome | biome: human gut; feature: human-associated habitat; material: faeces...
AAAGCCCCGGAGGACTTCCCTTCGGCATTACGCTCGACAACATACTGGATCGCCAGCTCCCGCGCAACCGCCGTATTGCGGAGATTCTTTCTCTGTGCGGCATGGTGGAGCGTTCTGGGCAGGGCATGAACCTGATGTTTGAGCTGAGTGTGCAGGAGGCAAAGCCGCTACCAGACTTCACGGGAACGGATGACTTCTTCGTCAGCGTTACACTGAATGGACTGATTCTCGACAAAGCAATGCTCTCCGTTATCAATCGGATCAGCGAAAGAGGCGCGGAGCTGCTGTCTACCGAGGATTTCCTTGTGATTGATGCTCTGTACCACGAAAGACCGTTGAACGAGAAAATGCATTCTCGCTTAAAACGGCTGATTGAGATGGGGATTGTCGAGCATATCGGACGTAAGAAGTATGTTCTTGCACGAAGCCTCTACGCAGCAACGGGCAAAACCGGTGTGCATACAAGACACGTTGGCTTGGATCGAGATACCAACAAGGAACTGCTGCTAAAGCACATCCGGGAAAGCAACGAAGTTGGTACTCCGTTCAAAGAATTGCAGCAAGTTTTGCCGGGACACAGCCGCAATCAGATTCAAGTGCTGATGCGGGAACTCAAAGAAGACGGGAAAGTGGTTTGTAAGGGTAAAACCAGTGCTGCAAGGTGGTTTATCACTCAGTAATCTACCGCCGATTTCAAAGGCGTTTTTGCGTTTAACTTGCGACCAACTTAAAACCAACTTGCAACCAACTTGCAACCTAATCAGCAAGGCATTTACCGAATTGTCGGAGGGAAAATTGATATGGGAAGACTGATTTCCGATAAATACGCCGCCTGGAAGCAGGAATGCGAAGCCCGCTTCCAGCAGCTCAAACAAAACGAGGAAGAACTCAATCGCATTTTCATTGACATTTACGGCCTACAGGACGAACTGACCCCGGAGGTAGCGGACAAGGACATTACCGTCCACCGGGTGTATGACAGCAAAGACGATGTGCCGGAGAGTATGAAAGGGAGCAATTATGTCCGCACTATGCGGGATGAAATCGTCTCCCTGATCTCCTACGCCGTGGGGTGTATGTTTGGTCGCTACTCTCTGGATGTGGAGGGGCTTGCCTATGCCGGCGGCGAATGGGATGTCAGCAAATACATTACTTACCTGCCAGATGCCGACAACTGCATTCCCATCACCGATACCCCCTATTTTGAGGACGATATTGTCAGCCGGTTTGTAGCCTTTGTGAAGGTCGTTTATGGGGAGGATACCTTGGAGGAAAATCTCCAATTCATTGCCGATGCCCTGGGCAACAAGGGGGACACCAGCCGGGAGGTCATCCGCAATTACTTCCTCTCCGATTTCTTCAAGGACCACGAGAAAATCTACCAGAAACGCCCCATATACTGGCTCTTTGATTCCGGAAAGCAAAACGGCTTCAAAGCCCTGGTCTATATGCACCGCTGGAACGCCGACACCATCGGCAATGTCCGTGCCGAGTACCTGGAGCGGATGCAGAAGAAGCTGGACAGCGAGCAGGAGCGCATGGATGCCATCATCGAGGGCTCCTCCCTGGCCCGGGACATCACCCGTGCCCAGAAGCAGAAGGAAAAGCTGCGTAAACAAGCCAAAGAATGTGCCGACTACGCCCAGAAGCTCAGCCACCTGGCAAACTACCGCCTGGACATCGACCTGGACGACGGCGTGAAGGTCAACTACCGCAAAGTCCAAACCGACCCCAATGGGAAGTTCTTTGAGATCCTGGCAGATAGTAAGAATATCATGGGGAAGGAACGGTAAAACATCCTCAGAACGGAGCCTATATACGATGGACGAAATGAACCTGTCTCAAATTGAGAACAAACTAAATGAAGAATTCTCCGGCCCTGGGAGGAAACTGATTTTCTGGTACGACAGCGATGGGGAGTTTGCGGAGGATATTGACGCCTTACAGTTGCAGGGCGCATCCCTCTACAAGCTGACACCCACCAACCAGTTCTACACCAAGTACTTCCTGGAAATCGAAGACACCCAGAACAGCTATCTCCTCTATGCCCCCTTTGCAAAGCCGGACATCAAGCAGAATCATCTGGCGGACACCCTGCGCTACTCCAAGGAGTTCTTTGCAGATAAGACCAGCCTCATTTGTCTGGATTTGGGCATCCGGGAGGCACTGAAGCCGGTGATCCAGCGGCATCTGAAATTCTTTGCCAACAAACAGCGGACGAAAGAGCTTTACGCTATGGAAAAAGAATACCTCAACACCAAGGATGGCATTGAGGTAGCTCTAATGAGTGTGCTGTGCAAGGCAAAATATGTTTCCTTTGATGAGGTAGTGCGGATCGTACTGCTGAATCAGCAGCTGGAAGGAAACCCCTGGCTGGAGGAATTTGAAAAGTACGATTTGCTTGTGCCTTTCTGGGAACATTGTGAGCGGGAGCTGGGCTATCGGGATCCGGAACCCACCCTGGGAAAACTGGTTCTGACCCTGTTCGCTACCTTCCTGTTTCGGAGTCTGCACTGTGACCTGCCGGGCAGCTGGACGAAATTTTTGTCTACCAAAGCCGGTAGTGTCATGACCTTTATGGCAACCTACATGAACAGCAGCATATACGCAGGCAGCTTTGATGCCCTTTCTGCCCTTATGGAGAACACCATGGATGCCGGGGTGCTGCTGCGGAAGATGCCGGTGGAGTCATTGATCGATTGCAGCGCATTTGCCTGCATTGACCATATTCTCATCCAATGGATGGTGGATCGGGTTATCAATGAGGACATGGACACCCGACTGGATGGTCAGTCCATTCCGGAGCTGTGCGCCATGCGGAGCCACCTCCACTTTGGCTCTCTGTTTGCCGATGCCTACGGTGTGGTTGCCAACGCATACCATCTGGTCAGCGGCGCCCACTATACTCCCACGACAGGTGTCAATCGGATTGCAGATAAGTATGTGCGGGAATACTTCAAGGTGGATATGAGCTACCGGAAGTTCTATTACCATTTCGACCGGCTTCAAAATCCGGCTGCTATGGAAGCACTGCGGGACTTTGTGGAAAACCTCTATAAAGAAGTCTATTTGCAGAACATCTGCGTAAACTGGAGCAGAGAGCTGGAGGATGCTTCCGGGGAAACCACCCTGGATCGGCAGATGGCATTCTATGATAAGCATGTGGCCGGTGCCAAGGATCGCCTTGTGGTGATCATCTCCGATGCCATGCGCTACGAAGTGGGATACGCCCTATACGAGAAGCTTCGTGCAGACGAAAAATCCACGGCATCGATTTCGTCTATGATTTCCACGCTGCCTTCCTTTACCCAGTTCGGAATGGCCGCCCTGCTGCCCCACCGGTATGTCACCATCTCCGATGATTATCAGGTGGCGGTAGACGGCGAAAGCTGTGACAATCTGGCCCAGAGAACAGCGATTCTGCAAAAGCGCAATGCCAAGAGTACCGCCGTTCGATTTGATGATATCAAGGGCATGAACCAGACCCAGCTTCGGGAGGTATTCACCGGAAAGGAGCTGGTCTATGTATACCATAATCAAATTGATGCCCGTGGCGATAAGGCAAGCTCGGAAGACGAGGTGTTTGCGGCCTGTGAGGAAGCGGTAAACGAAATTCATGCGTTGATGCGGAAGCTGTCCTCTACCGCAAATACACAGCACTTTATTGTCACAGCCGACCACGGTTTTCTCTATCGCAGAAGCCTGCTGACCGCCGGCGATAAGATCGCAGGCATTGCAAAAGCGGATCGCCGCAGTGCGATTGCGGATGCTCCTGTTGACAAGGATGGCGTGGTAAACATCCCGATGAGCGCCGTGCTGGGATATGCGGATTCCAGATATGTGTTGTCTCCCATGGGTGCAGACCTTTTCAACGCCCCAGGGGCCGGACTCAATTACACCCACGGCGGCTGCAGCCCCCAGGAAATGCTGATTCCGCTGGTGGAAGCCAAGCTGGAAAAGAGCAAGGTGGAAACAAAAAACGCAAGAATCGACTTGATTATCATCAGCAGCAAAATTACCAACCTGGTGAGCAATCTGGACTTTGTGCAGACAGAGCCGGTCAGCGATACTGTGAAAGCCACCCGTTACCGGGCCTACTTTATCGAAGAGGATGGCACCCGCATCTCCAATGAGAATACCATTGTTGCGGACAAGACAGACCCGGATTCTGTGAACCGCAAGTTCCGGGTGCGTTTCTCCTTCAAGGACCAGCAGTATTCCGCAGGCCGGAAGTATTATCTGGTGGTAGTGGACGAAAAAACAGATATGGAAATCCTCCGCAAGGAATTCCGTATCGATATTGCCTTTGCAAACGATTACGGATTCTAAGAGGACATGGAGATGGCTATGGAAGAATTGCAAAATGATGTGCAGCAGAGTACCCGGGAGACGATCAAACAGAAGCTGCGCCAGTGCTTTGATGGGAAAATCGTCCGAAAGGATCTGACAAAGAAAATCAAGGAAGGGGCAAATGTCCCGGTATATGTGCTGGAGTTTCTATTGGGACAGTACTGTAGCTCCGATGATCCGGAGGTGATTGCGGAAGGTGTCCAAACGGTAAAGCGGATTCTGGCGGACAACTTCGTTCGGCCTGATGAGGCACAAAAGGTCTTGTCTATGCTGAAAAACCGGGGCCGCTTTACGGTCATTGACCACATCACCGCCAGGGTTGACCTTAAAAAGAATCGGTATGCAGCCCAGTTCTCTAATCTGGGTCTTACGGATATCGTGATGCCGGATGAGTATCCGGTGCAGTTTGACCGGTTGCTCTGCGGCGGTATCTGGTGCATTGTTCAGCTGGAGTATGCGGCGGAAGATGATGATTTTGAATTTGCAGACTCGGAGTTGAAAAGAAAAAAGTCCGGAAGTTCGGACTCTCCGGTGAAAATCTATAAACTGACCCCCATTCAGATGCCCTCGGTAGATATGACAGAGTTGAAGGAAGGCCGGGCGGCATTTACCAAAGAGGAATGGATCGATGTTCTGCTGCGCTCCTGCGGCTATGAGCCGGACAGCCTGACAGCCCGAGAGAAATGGCTGCTTCTGCTGCGAATGATCCCCTTGGTAGAAAACAACTACAATCTGTGCGAGCTGGGACCCAGAAGTACCGGCAAATCTCACCTGTACAAAGAAATCTCTCCCAACAGCGTGCTGGTATCCGGTGGACAGACTACTGTTGCAAACCTCTTTTACAACATGAGTGCCCGGACCATCGGACTGGTGGGCCTGTGGGACTGCGTAGCCTTCGATGAGGTAGCAGGCATTAAATTCAAGGACAAAGACGGCGTGCAGATCATGAAGGACTACATGGCCTCCGGCTCCTTTGCCAGAGGCAAAGAGGAGATTGCTGCCTCTGCCTCTATGGTCTTTGTAGGCAATATCAATCAGAGTGTGGATGTGCTGCTGAAAACCTCCAGCCTTTTTGCCCCCTTCCCTCCGGAAATGGGCACAGACACCGCATTTCTGGACCGGATGCACTGCTATCTGCCCGGCTGGGAGATCCCTAAATTCCGCCCCCAGCATTTTACCAATGACTACGGCTTTATTACGGACTACTATGCCGCTTTCGTAAGAGAACTACGCAAAGAACAATACGGCGATGCCCTGGACAAATATTTTAAGCTGGGCCGGAACCTGAACCAACGGGATACCATTGCCGTTCGCCGGACTGTGGATGGGCTGCTGAAGCTTATCTATCCCAACGGGGATTTTTCCAAGGAGAATGTGGAAGAAGTCCTTGTGATTGCTTTGGAGATGCGCCGCCGGGTGAAGGAACAGCTGAAAAAGCTTGGCGGTATGGAATTTTTTGATGTCAACTTCTCCTATATTGACAGCGATACCTTTGAGGAGCGTTATGTGTCCGTACCGGAGCAGTGCTCTGACAATCTGATCCCAGAGGGAATGTGCAATCCCGGACAGGTCTATACTGTATCCCGGGGCAAATCCGGCATGTTGGGTGTATTCCGCCTGGAAAGCCAGATCGTACCAGGCAGCGGAAAGCTGACTTTACTGGGTCTGCCTGCAAATTCCGAGGCAAAGGCTGCGCCCACCACGGCATTTAACTATCTGAAAGCCAATGCAGGCCGCATTAGCGGCAGCATCAGCACCGTGACCCGGGACTATACCATCGACTACCGGGATCTGCAGGGCCTGGGTATGACCACAAAGCTTTCTCTGCCTACACTCATCGCCTTGTGTTCCATCGCTCTGTCGAAACCCGTATTGAGCAGTACTGTGGTCCTGGGAGAGTTCACCATTGCAGGCACGCTGATCAAGGCAGAGGAACTGGCCAATGCCCTTCAGGTCTGTCTGGACAGCGGTGCTAAAAAAGTTCTGCTGCCCATCACCAGTGCGGCAGACCTGGGCGGTGTCCCCTCCGACCTGATTGGGGCGTTTAGCCTGATTTTCTACAGCAGTCCGGAGGATGCGGTTTTCAAAGCCCTGGGTGTGGAATAAATGGGGGATACTTATGGCGAAGCGGAGAAAAAGCTCCAAATGCCCGGAGCCATTGAACACAATGCTGGATCTCGCCGGAGAATCTGCTCTGGATTATTGGAAAAGGAAAATAGCGGAATATGAGCCGGTAAAAATTTTAGGATAAAACATAATCCCACCGCCTGTGGCTGCTACACAGGGCGGTGGGATTCCTTACTATTCCGAAAATATAAGTAAGTACTTACAACTGTAAGGTGACAACCTGCTGAGCCTGCCTTGTGAATGGGGGGAGTATTTATATGGGGAAGAATCAACATATTACTCCTCACCCCAAAGGTGGCTGGCAAGTCAAGGGTGCCGGTAATTCTCGGGCAACTGTCAGAACAGCAACTCAGAAAGAAGCCATTGACGTTGGGAGAAGCATCGCCAAAAATCAGCACTCTGAACTCCTGATTCATGGAAAGGATGGCCAGATTTGAGCTAAAGACTCCCACGGCCATGATCCCTACCCGCCAAAAGGATAATTGAATCAGATCCCACCGCCTGTGGCTGGTACACACAGGGCGGTGGGATTTTTTCACAAAAATAGCAGAAATCTACCTGTTGATATAAGTCTTATCGTCACGAGTTGTCACGTTTTGCCTGGAAAGTATTTATGTAAACGTCCTTTTCCAAAGGTGGTAAAAAGCGATGAAACAAGGCATCTTCAAACTCACTTCCCTGTTTGCAGATGCCTTGCTTTATCAGCTGGGTTTCCGAAGGTGGCGGTGCTGCCTTGGCGGGTGATATCCATAGATCCTCTGGATTGCATTGTAAAATTTCCGCTATCGCTTTTACGGCGTACACATGCGTTCGTGTAGTATCCAGCTCTGCCAGCATTGCGAGACAACCATGCCACCCCTCAGCTTATCGCAGCTTGCCCAGAGGGAGCTGTACAGTTCATTTTTCTTTATAGCCATGTTCTATTCCACACTTCTTTATAAATAATTGCAGCCCAAGTCCGCATCAAAACCATGCATCACGCCGCCAGTGTTCTCAGCACAGCCATGATCTGACCATACTCGATATCTGCGGCGTAAGCGGATTATTTCCTGTATTTTTCCACCATAGCATTCAGGCGCATTGCATTGCTCACAAAAGCACCTCCAAATACTGATGCAGAATGTTTGACACCCGCATCTTTTTTGCGTATGTGTTCAGCTTGTTCAAATCTTTCTTAGGACTGGCCGCATACAGTTTCAGCGCCGCAAGAAATGTCTCCGTCCCCATTTTGTTGCGGCTGCGGACACAATCGCAGATTGTTCGTTCCAGATCGTATGCAGGAACAATATTTCCAGCAGGGGTTTTCAGAACCGTTTTCCCAAGTTCAAACAGCTCTGGTTTGATGTAGTACACCTTGCATTCTGATTTGATTGCAGCAGAAGGTATGCAGCCGGATGGAGCTGTCACCGTGTGTTCAAACGGCGTCCGGTCGGAAATGCCGTGCAGATATAAAGCCGTTTCGTGGGAGAAGATAATATTCTCCGAGCGTTTGCTGATAGACAGCAACTCATCCGGCAGATCGTCCGGAAGAATGTACTGCCCTTTTACAATACGCTGGATCCGATCTTCTTTGCAAAGCTTGTAGAGCATCGCCTTTGAGATTCCATGCTGCGCCGCAACCTTTGTTTGAATGATCCCTCCATGCTCCTTTGCAATGGCTGCCAGTTCCGTCATGTAGTCCATTTCCTCACCTCACTTACAGCAATCTGATAATACTATAGCCGGAATTATGATGAAAGTCAACAGCACATTGATCCTATTTCATAATTTTTCAGATACTATTATGATCAAAGTCAATACATGATTTTCTATAGAACTTTTTACTATTTGATTCATTCCAGCGGATGAAGTGCTATCAGGGTACAAATCGTTCCTCCTATTATTCACTCCGATGCAATACTCAGATAATCTCCGGTATGCAAATAACGATTGATTCCTCGAAAGCAATTTACAATTGCGCAGCCGATGCCCGAAGGGCAGCGTTACTCAGAACATTATGTTCACCGGGGATTGGGGCAGGGCCTCAACAAGCGGAAACCAGGCATTTCCGATAGAGTGGAAATGCCTGGTTTTGTGCCTTTGTATATACGAAGGCATTGCTTGCGACTTTTGTCGCAGCGAGGTTTATGGTCACTATTGCAGCTTAGATAAGAGCCTCTTTACAAACCTATTTTCAAGCTGTAAGGGGCGAAACAAATATTAGCAAGCAATGCATCTGTAATACAGATGCGCAAAATCCCCCCGTCCCCCTTCCACGGAACGAGTGGGTTTCCGCTTGCTGAGGCTCCGCCCCAGGCCCCGACAGTCGCAGTCTATCCGTCTGCGGCTGTGCGATTTTCAATCGCTTTTGATTTTGCATTAGCAAGATTTATTTTCGAAAATATTTTCGAATTAGATGTTGACATTGCGTTTTCTATGTGTTATACTCCTGATATACGAACAAACTTTCTAAATAAACTTGCGATAACAACTTCATATTTTTGTTGACACATTTTGCATAAAGTTCAACCGCCGGACACGCTGGATCGATTCCAGTATAGAAACCGGATAAGAGCCTGCATCCACCAGCTTTGCTGGTGAGAACGAGGACCATCGAGAGGACATGGCAAACAGCTTTCACGCTGTTGCCATGTCTTTTTTTCGTCCTTTGGGAGTTTGTTTGCCTGCATCTTGAAAAGTGAATACACGGGGATACCTGGTAAATGGGTATCCTGTGACAAATTCAACCGAAGGAGGGAAACATGAGTTACTATCCAGCGTTGAAACAAAGATTGACCTGCCGGGAGGTGGCTCCCCGCTATGGCTTAAAAGTGAATGTCTCCGGGATGGCGTTATGTCCCTTCCACGATGAACACTCGCCCAGCCTGAAGCTCAGCCGGGGCTTTCACTGTTTCGGCTGCGGCGCGCAAGGAGACGTTATCACATTTGTGTCCCGGCTCTTTGGAATTCCACCGGGGAAAGCGGCACAAAAGCTGTCCGCAGATTTTGGAATTCCTGCGGGCGACCACTCCCGAGGCCCACCGACTGCCCGGACAGAAATGGAAACATGGATTTCCTACGCGAAGGAAATCCTTCACGGTTACTACGATTTGCTGATTGACTGGAAGCGAAGGTATTGCCCAAAGGCGTTGGATGAAGAATGGCACCCGCTGTTTATCGAAGCACTTCAAAGGCAGGCCGACATCCGCCAGTTGATTTTTGAATTGGAGTTCGGAACTACGGAAGAAGTGAAAACCGTTTACGAGCATTACAGAAAGGTGGTGAAGAAGATTGGTAAACGAATCCATGGCAATGACACGACAGGAGATACTTCTGAATCTCAAGAAGAACGGCAAAGACAATGTCCTGCAAACCATTGACAACTGCATTTTTGTTCTGGAGCATGACGAGAATTTGAGGGGAACCATTCGATTCAACGTGCTGACCGAGCGGGACTGCATCGTGGGCGATGTTGGCTGGGAGCGGACAGGCAGTGCCATCACGGAACGGGACATGAGTTATCTCAAACTGTATTTCGAACGGCACTACCATCTGAACCACGAGAAGGCGCTGCGGGATGCCATCCGCATTGTTGCCAATGAAAACCGCTTCCATCCCATTCAGGAATATCTCCAAGCGCTCCGCTGGGATGGACAGCCCCGCATTCCGCACGCCTTACACAGATTTCTGGGGGCGGAGGAATGCATGTTCAACACCGAGTGTCTGAAAATTTTTATGCTGGGTGCCATCAGCCGGGTGTTCCACCCCGGCATCAAGTTTGAACTGATGCTGTGTCTGGTTGGCAGTCAGGGGGCGGGCAAGTCCAGCTTCTTCCGTCTGCTGGCCGTGCAGGACGAATGGTTTTCTGATGACCTGAAGAAAATCGACGATGACAATGTATACCGAAAAATGCAGGGACACTGGATCATCGAAATGTCGGAGATGCTGGCTACTGCCAGTGCAAAAAGTATTGAAGAGATCCGCAGCTTCATCAGCCGCCAGAAGGAAACCTATAAGGTGCCCTACGACATCCACCCGGAGGATCGGCCGAGGCAGTGCGTATTTGCCGGCACTTCCAATTCGCTGGATTTCCTGCCGTTGGACAGAGCGGGCAACCGTCGTTTCCTGCCGGTCATGGCAGAGCCGGATAAGGCGGAGGTACACATTCTGGAAAACGAAACAGTGTCCCGCGCCTACATCGACCAGATGTGGGCAGAGGCCATGACCATTTACCGCAGCGGGGATTTCCGGCTGTCTCTGCCGAGAGAGTTGGAGGAGGAAGCCCGGAACCGCCAAAAGGCATTCATGCCCGAGGACACTACGAGCGGGCGTATCCAGTGCTTTCTGGATGCCTTTGGAAGTGATGATGTATGCTCCCGGCAAATTTTTGAATTGGGTCTGGGCCGCATGGGCGAGCCAAAGCAATGGGAGATCCGGGAGATTAACGACATTATGAACCACACCATCGAGGGCTGGGAGCCGGGTACAACAAAACGGATTCCCGGATACGGTATCCAGCGCACTTGGCACAGAAAGGCTGGGGTAGGAGTGGAGCAGCTGGAACTGCCGGAAGGTTGGTAAGCAGGTATCCTCTATCCCAGTAAACAGCCGGTAAACAAGCCGGTCAACGTATTTTCAAAACCGTCAAATGCCGAAAGAAGGGATACGCCTTAAATTTACTTTGGATTCCTTACTCTTTTCCTTTTGAAGGGAAGATGTAAACAGAGAATTGCAAAACAAAAAACGAGGGTGGAAAAGGCCAATGCTAACCGTACAGAGGTTTTCTTGCGCCCGTTTACACCAACTTGTTAACAGGCAGAACTGCAATATCAGCCAAAGGGAAAACAAAGGGTTTGGAAAACAGTGAAAGTGTTTTCTCTTTCCTATGAGAAATGCGCCAACAAGCGATGAAGCAAAGAGTGAATCCAATTCGCAGTATGGGAAAGGACTGCACCGGCTGACGAATTGGTTCGTAAATCGCTGCATTCGCCGGGTCAATCTGTGACCCGGACATGGCGAATAAGAAAATGGAGGGATTTTCAGGGCCAAAGGAAATTTACTGGACAGCAGAGTCACCGCATAGAAAACAGAATTTGATTCAGGAGGAAACGAACGTGAAAAAGGAAAGAAAAATCAATAGGGTCCGCTGCGACATTCAATCCCACATCATTGCTGCGGGTTACACTCAGAAGGAAGCGGTGGAAGCCTGTTCCGCCGAGTATGGATGGAGTGACAGCGATTCCAATTTTTCTGCCAAGCTGAGTGACCAGACCCTGCGCTATCGGGAAGTGCTGGAACTTGCTGATGTACTGGGCTATGAGATCGTCTGGCAGAAGCGGCGGGAAGATTGACAGGGAACAGGTTTACAGACCAATGCGCGCAGGATTCCCTGCTGTAGAAAGGAGCACGCCTATTTGCATTAAAAAAGGAAACTCTGGGAATAATTCGGAGAAAAGGGGGCAGTAACATGGAAATCATTCAGGATGACGCAAAGAAGCTGGTACAGGTGTGGCTGAGCCGGAAGGAGAGTGGGGACGAGGCTCTGCAAAGCCGGCTGAAGCCCATGTATGCCCAGTGGAAGCAGCAGAAATATATGGTGGCGGTATTTCACTCCGGGCAGGAGGATTTGAAGGAGAACACCATGGCTCTGCTGGCGTATAACAAACGGCGCAGTGCGGAACTGGCGGTGCAGCGGGAGAAGAAGCGGCGGACGGCAAACTTGGAACGTTGAATTCTGGGGCGGAGGGAAGAAATTTCCTCTGCCCATTTTCAATTTGCCCTTGCAAAGTACAGGAATATGATGTACAATATTATCTGTAATTACATCATTCAGCGAAAGACCACAATGTACTGCAAATACACTGATACAACGGATACTGGAGGAAAAGAAATGGGAAACGAAATTGCAAATCAGGGAGAAATTCTGCTGTACAATGACGAGGGCGAGAAGCAATATGTTAGTGTGATATTTGCGGAGGAAACCTTCTGGCTAAGTCAGAATGGTATGGCAGAGCTGTTTGACTGTACCCCAGAAAATATCATTCAGCATTTGAAGAACATATACGCCGAAGAAGAATTGTCCCTCAACGCAACTGCTAAGAAATTCTTAGTGGTTCGCAGAGAGGGCAACCGTAATGTGCAGCGCAGCATTGACCACTACAATCTCGATGCCATTATTGCTGTAGGCTACCGTGTGAACTCCAAAAAGGCCACCCGATTCCGCCAGTGGGCGACGAAAACGCTGAAAGAGTACATCCAGAAGGGCTTTGTTCTCAACGATGAGATGATGAAGAACGGCCGCCCCTTTGGCAAGGATTACTTTGATGAGCTTCTGGAACGGATCCGGGAAATTCGTGCCAGTGAACGGCGGGCCTATCAGAAAATTGCGGATGTGTTTGAGCAGTGCAGCTATGACTACGACAAAAACAGTGAGACAACGAAAGCCTTCTATGCCTTTGTCCAGAACAAGCTGCACTATGCCGTCACCGGCAAGACGGCGGCGGAGCTGCTTTCCCAGCGGGCCACTCTGGACAGTCCCACCATGGGTCTGACGACCTGGAAGGGGGCGCCGGATGGGAAAATCCTCAAAAGCGACACACTGGTGGCGAAGAATTACCTGAATCAGAAAGAGCTTTCCCGGCTGAACCGGCTGGTGACCATGTTCATCGACTATGCCGAGCTGATGGCCGAGGACGAGCAGCTCATGTCCATGCAGGACTGGCTGAAAGAGACGGACCGTTTTCTGACCAACAACCGCCGCCAGGTATTGGATGGCAAGGGCCACATTTCCCGGGAGGCGGCGGTGAAAAAGGTCAGCGGCATCTATGAGGAATTCCGCAAACGGCAGGATGCAGACTATATTTCTGAATTTGACCGCCAGACCGAAAAATACCTCAAGGGAGAATAACCATGACAGAAACCTTTGACATTGCCGGCTACTGCCGCATCTCCGTAGATGAGGAGCTGGACCGGGATAACGTTTCCATTGAAAACCAAAAGGCCATCATCCGGGACTTTGTGAACCGCCGATTTCCGGGAAGCAGCCTGACCTTTTATGAGGATCGGGACCGTTCCGGCTATACCTTTGAACAGCGGGAGGGCTATCAGGCCATGCGAAAGGGGCTGATCCGGCATCAGTATGACATTCTGGTGGTGAAGGATTTTTCCCGATTTTCCCGGCGAAATTCCCGGGGACTGGTGGAATTGGAGGATCTGCGGGATGCTGGCGTTCGCATCATTTCCGTTGGGGACAACATCGATTTTCCCAACGATGACGACTGGCTGAAAATCCAGTTTCAATTCCTCATCAACGAAATGCCTGTCACCGACACCAGCAAGAAGGTGAAAAACGTCATCCGGCGGCGGCAGGCCGACGGGAAATGGCTTTGTGCCGCACCCTACGGCTATATCATCAACAAGCAGAAGGAATTTGAAGTTGTCCCCACGGAAGCGGAGATCGTGCGGCAGATTTTTGACCTGTACAACAACCAGGGCTGGGGCTACAAGAAAATCGCCAACTACCTGACAGAGCAGGGCATCCCAACGCCCCGGATGTCGGAGCAGATGCGTAAAGAGGCGGCGGGGGAACCCACCAGCCGGAAAACCAAGGCCGCCTGGGCCATCGTCACGGTGCAGGGGATTTTGGACAATGATTTTTATATCGGCACCTTCCGGCAGGCCAAATACACCCGGGCCAAGATCAACGGCAAGGATGTGAAACGGGACGAGGAGGAACACATCGTCATTGAGAACCACCACCAGCCCATTATCGACTACCGCACCTTTGCCACCACCCGGGCCCTCCGGGAGAAGCGTTCCACCGCCAATTACCGGGGCGTGAAGAAATACGACAATGTGTATTCCGGCTTCCTGTTCTGCGGGGACTGCGGCAGCCCCATGTTTGCCATGAGCCGCAGGGATTTGAGTGCCGCCTACACCTGCGGCACCTACCACCGCCGGGGCCGTTCCGGATGCAGCTCCCACCACATCCGGGTGGACAAGCTGGACGAGCTGCTGAAAATCTATGTGCGGCGGGTCATGGAGCATTCCCATGCCATGCTGGAAGAACTGAACGCCGAACTGGCACGGCAGGATTCCGATGTGGTGGAAACCGAGCAATCCGCCGACCATCTGGCCCAGGTCATGGATGAGCTGCGGGAGGAACTGAAAGCCACCAAGCGGCAGCGCATCCGGGACATGGTAAAGCACCCGGATCAGGAGGAGCTTCTGGCGGAGACCTATGACGAACTGGAAGCCGACCTGCAAAAGAAAATCGAGGGGCTGGATCACCAGATCGGTATGCTCTCGGACAAGCGGAACACCATCATTCAGGCGGGGCGTGCCGCCAAAACCGCCATGGAGGTATTCGGGGACATTCTTTCCAAGGAAACCCTGGAACGAAACGATTTAGAGTTGCTGATAGAGCGCATCGACGTATTCGAGGATCGGCTGGAAATCCGGCTCCACAGCGATGTGGACACCCTGCTCCACGTCAACCAGGGAGACATCGCCGTAAATTTTAATTCCGGCACGGAAAATAGCGAAAATACACTGATCCAGTCCTCTAAAAACCACGAGGACAAGGTTTTCCGTGTCAATGTTATCAGTGACGGTGACCCGTTGGAGATTTATACGGAGAAGGACGGGGGCGTGATCTTCCGTAAGTATTCCCCTATGGGCGACTTGCAGGAGTTCGCTGCCCAGATGTGTGAGTCCATCGGGTCCGCTACCGGGCATATCGCCGCGGTGACCGACCGGGACAGCATTATCGCCCTTTACGGTATCCCCAAGCGGGAGCTGATGGACAAACCCAATTCGCCGGAATTGGAAAAGCTCATGGAACAGCGGAAAAATTACCTCTACAAAAACGGGGACGCCCCCATTCTGGCGGCCGACGGGGAGGAGAAATACCACCTTGGCGCCGCCGCGCCGATTTTGTCTCAGGGCGACCTTATGGGCTGCGTGCTGCTGCTTCTGGGGGAAAACGACAGTCCCCTGCAGGAAGCGGATCAGGGGCTGGTCAAGACCGCTGCCGGTTTTTTGGGAAAACAGATGGAGAACTAGCGATGATATCAGCCAGAACGCGGAAAACGTTCTGGCTGCTTTTTGCTGTGCAAAAGCATAGCAAAATAAAAAATGCGGCATATTCCCGCCGCCTAAGGCATAGCGTATGGCAAGGCAAGGAGGGATGGCTATGGCGGATGAGCATATGCCCCACAAGCTCTGTCTGAATGAGCGGCGGCAGCTGACCATGACCGGGGTGACAGAGGTGGTCAGCTTTGACGATACGACGGTGGTGCTGCAGACCTCTCTGGGGACGCTGATCGTGCAAGGAAAGGAATTGCAGCTGAAAACCCTGTCACTGGAGGGCGGGCAGGTGGAGGTGGACGGCAGTGTTTCCGCGCTGGCCTACGAGGAACCGAGGCAGGCAGCCGGCTGGAAGCGCCGTCTGTTCGGATGACCGCCCCCGCGCTGGCAGCACACCGATTCGTGTGCTGCTGCCTGCTGGGGGCAGCGCTGGGGGTGTATTACGAATTCTTACGTCCCCTGCGTCCACGGTATACTCTTGCCGCGGACGCGCTGTTTCTGACGGGCTGCGTCTGGGTCTGGCTGATTATGAGCTTTCGCGTATGCAGGGGCGACCTGCGGCTGGGGTATTCCGCCGGGCTGCTGGCGGGGGGGATCGTCTGGGATCTGGCGTTCGGCAGCCTGATCGCACCCATTTTTTCCGGATTCTGGAAATTCGTCAGGGCAATCCTGGGCTTCGCGCTGCTGCCCGCAAAAAAATTTTCCGAATTTGCAAAAATTTTATTTGCATCTGCGAAAAAATGGGTTACAATAAAGTGGAATCATCGTCGGGAAAAACGGCGAAAACGAAGAGGTGAACCCATTGGAACAGAAACGCAGGGGAAAAGTGATTTTCCGGTCAGGCTCGCTGGCACTGAAGATCATCGTGGCAGTGCTTATCGTATTCTCTATGGCGGCGCTGGCAGCTCTGAGGTGGGTACACACCGGCATTCAGGCGCGGACCGGAGAGCTGCGGGACGAGGCCGCCGCTCTGGAACATCAGAACAGCGAGCTGGAGGAAAAAATTGGCGAGCTGGGCTCGGTGAAGAGCGTAGAGGATATCGCAAGAAGCGAGCTGGGGCTGGCTGACCCCAATACCCTTATTCTGGATCTACAGCCGCAGTCTTAACCTTGTGCATCATTAACTGAAAATAGATGGAGGAATCACAGCATACTATGGAGTTAACCGTTGGAGCCATTTTAGAGGGTAAAGTCAAGTCTATCACCAATTTCGGTGCATTCATCTCCCTGCCGGAGGGAAAGACAGGCATGGTACATATTTCCGAGGTCGCCAATGCCTACGTCAGCGATATCCGGCAGCACCTGACCGAGGGCCAGGACGTGAAGGTCATGGTCATTGGTCTGGAAAACGGCAAGGTCAACCTGTCCATCAAGCGTCTGGAACCCAAGCCCCAGCGTGAGAACGGCGGAAATCGGAACGGGAACTACCGCGGCGCGCCCCGTCAGGACGGCGGCTACCGGCGGGAAAATTCCGCCCCGGCGCAGAACCGCCCCCAGCGCGCCCCCATGCAGCCCGCCGCCCCCAAGACGGCTGACCAGCTGTTTGAGGAAAAGCTGAAGGCGTTCATGTCCGAGTCCGACAACAAGCTCTCCTCCATGCGTGCGGATCACCGCACCAAGAGCAGAAGACGGTAAAAAACGGGCTACCCCGGCAGCCCGTTTTTCATGAGACGGAAATGGACTGCGGAAGGCGGGAAATTCTATGGGGAATGTTGTGATCACCGGCGGCTCCCGGGGGATCGGCGCGGCTACGGTCGAGCTGTTCGCCGCACGGGGCGACCGGGTGACGTTTTTGTACGAGAAAAACCATACCGCCGCGAAAGCCGTGGCGGAGGAGACCGGAGCTACGGCCATCTGCTGCGACGTGGCGGACGGGGAAGCCGTGAACCGGGCGTTTTCTCAAATCGGGGACGTGGACATTCTTGTCTGCAACGCCGGGACGATGTACTTTGGACTTTTGTCCCAGATGGCGGAGGATGAATGGAACCGCCTGTTCGCCGTTAACGTGGGAGGGATTTACCACTGCGTCAACGCCGCCATGCCGTCCTTCCTCAAGACCCACCGGGGCAGTATCGTGACGGTGGCCAGTATGTGGGGGCAGGTGGGCGCATCCTGCGAGGCGGCGTATTCCGCCACGAAGGGGGCGGTAATTGCTTTGACCAAAGCGCTTGCCAAAGAGCTTGGACCCAGCGGCATCCGGGTCAACTGCGTGGCGCCGGGAGTCATTCTGACGGACATGTGCGCGAACGTCGCCCCGGATATCCTCGCGGGAATGGCGGAGGAAACGCCCTTGGGGCGCAACGGTATGCCCATGGATGTGGCAAAAGCCATCGCGTATCTGGCAGACGCGGAATTTGTCACCGGACAGGTGCTGGGCGTCAGCGGCGGGTATGTGATTTAACTACTGTAATACAAAGGAGATCGTAGTATGAGAATTGCCATTGGCTGTGACCACGGCGCGTTTGCGCTGAAAAATAAAGTCATCGAGCATCTGGAAAAGCAGGGGCATGAGGTCAGGGACTTCGGCACCTATTCCACGGAAAGCTGCGATTACCCCGACTTTGCCGCTGCGGCCGCCCGGGCGGTTGCCAGCGGGGAATGCCAGCGGGGCATTGTGCTGTGTACCACCGGCATCGGCATGTCCATCACCGCCAATAAGATCGACGGCATCCGCTGCGCCCTGCTGTCCGACCCATGGTCGGCAAAAATGACCCGCCTGCACAACGACACCAATATGATGGCGCTGGGTGCGGGAGTTGTGGGCGAAAATCTGGCGCTGGAGATCGTGGACGTCTGGGTCGGCACGGAATTCTCCGGGGAAGCGCGCCATCAGCGCCGGATCGATAAGGTCATGGCGTTGGAAAAGTAAGGTTTTACGAATTAGACAGCAAAAAGAGGAAGCAAAAGGCGTGGTTCCGTAAGAAAACATTTATGTGAGAGAATCGGCGTAGTTTAGGCTACGCCGGTTTTCTTTTCTTTTTGGGCTGCTTGGGATTGCTCCCTTGCTTCCTCAAAATCAAATGCACCAATGAAGTTATAGACAATCTCAATTTCTCTGACCTTAATGCGCGGCTCGTTCTCGTCCGGCGTGTAAACCTCGGAGATATAAATTTTATCCACAAACTCCCGGAGAATGGAAGCGTCAAGCTGCTGCATATCGGTGTACTTTCTGACCGCTGCAATGAACTGTCTGACGTTGACTGTCTGCTTCTCCTGTTCCTTGACTTCCTGCCGCAGATGTTCGACAAGATTTGTAAGGTTGGTCTGTTCCAGCTCATAGTCACGGGACAGTTTGATGAAACGCTCGTCGGAGAGCTTGCCGGAAATGTTATCCTCATACAGTCGCTTGATGATAACATCCAGCTCGGCAATCCGCTTTTGCGATTGCGCCAGAGTGTCTTTCTTTTGTGCCAGCTCCTTATCCCGTTCCCGCAGGCTTTGATCTGCGGCCCGCTGCACAAAGTCGTCCTCATACTGCGTCACATACTGAATGGCTTCCCGCAGGTTTCGCAGCACGATTTCTTCAAGGACAACGCGCCGGATAGAGTGGGTCGAACATAAAGTGCGGTCTTTACGGTAAGTTGAGCAAAGGTAATATTCCTGTTCAGGTTTGAAGTGATTGGCTCTGCACAAGTACATCTTTCCGCCGCAATCCGCACAGAACAGCAGGCCGGAGAACATACCCATGTCGCCCATCTTAGTGGGACGGCGGCGGCCCTGTCGGATTTTCTGGACGATCAGAAACACGCTTTCCTCAATAATAGGTTCCTGTGTGTTCTCAAAGATCACCCAATCCGCCGGATCATTCCATAATACTTTCTTGCTCTTGAACGATTGCTTGGAAGTTTTGAAGTTGACCGTATGGCCCAAATAGTCAAGGCGTTCCAAAATATGTACTACCGTCTTTGTTGCCCATTTATAAGGGTCAGTTGGCCGTTTAGATGTTGTCGGCAAGTCGTTTTCGTAGCAGTAAGCAACAGGCGAAAGAACTTTATTTTCTTGGAGCCATTTTGCAATTTGCGTCGGCCCCATGCCGTCCATGCACAGTGCAAAAATCTTTTGGACAACAGCGGCAGCTTCTTCATCCACGATCCACCGCTTCTTGTTCTCCGGGTCTTTCTTGTACCCATAAGGCGGGATAGTGGTAAGGTGTTCGCCGGAGCGTCCTTTGGATTGCCACGTTGCCCGGATTTTCTTGCTGGTGTCCTTGGCGTACATTTCATTGAATACGTTGCGGATGGCGGTAAATTCGCTGTCCCCGCGCACACTGTCCACACCGTCATTGACGGCAATAAAGTGGACGCCGTACTCTGGAAACAGCATTTCCGTATACATTCCGACTTGCAGATAGTTACGCCCGAACCGGCTCATATCCTTAACGACAACGCGCTTGATCTTGCCCGCCTTGATGTCGGCAAGCATCCTCTGGAATCCGGGCCGGTTGAAAGATGAGGTTAGATAACGATACTTTTTGAAACACAGTAAAATCAAGGTTTTTCGGACAACGGACAAGCATGGTTTGTACTACAACTAAATATTGCACCGCACAAGCGGCGTTTCCCACTTCCACACGGAAGAACAGGAACGCCGCTTTTTTCATGCCCTTTGTTACGCAGTAGGGGCAGAAAAAGCCTTGCTACAAGCGGTTTTCCGGGCGCGTATCTGGTGCGGAAAGGGATTTATACCTTATCCCCCGAAACCGCGCTTCTACTGCGTAACAAATCCAAAGCAAAGGAGCTATGAACTATGGCAGTTTTCAGAGTGGAACGGAACAAGGGCTACACCGTAATGAGCAACCACCACCTACGCAACAAGGAGCTTTCCCTAAAGGCAAAGGGGCTGTTGTCGCAAATGCTGTCACTCCCCGAAGATTGGGACTACACCTTGAAAGGCTTATCCCTTATCAACCGGGAGAAGATAGACGCTATCCGCGAAGCCATTAAGGAGCTTGAACGCGCCGGGTATATCGTCCGTTCAAGGGAGCGCGACGAGAAAGGACGCTTGCGGGGCGCGGACTATGTGATATTCGAGCAGCCGCAGCCGCCTACGCCGGATTTACCTACATTGGAAAATCCAACATTGGATAATCCAACACAGGAAAAACCAACATTGGAAAAACCTACGTTGGAAAATCCAACGCAATTAAATAAAGATATACAAAGAACTGACTTACCAAAAAAAGAAAAAATAATTACTGATGAACAAAGTACCCATTCCATTCCTATCCTTTCCCCTAACCCCTCTCCTTGCAGAGAAGCGGCTACGCCGCCGGAACGGAAAGGAACGGAAGCGGCAGCACAGAGCGCAGTTGATATATACCGGGAAATCATCAAGGACAATATCGACTACCACATTCTCAAACAGGACATGAAGTTTGACAGTGACAGGCTTGACGAGATTGTAGACCTCATGCTTGAAACCGTATGCACCGCCAGAAAGCGGGTACGGATTGCGGGGGACGACTACCCGGCAGAGCTTGTGAAGTCAAAGTTTATGAAACTGGACGGCGAGCATATCCGCTTTGTGCTTGACTGTATGCGGGAGAACACAACGAAAATCCGCAACATCAAGCAATATCTGAAAGCAGCCCTTTTCAACGCCCCGTCCACTATCGGCAATTATTACACTTCCCTTGTCGCCCATGACATGGCAAGCGGCGCACTGTCACCGAAGAAGCCGCAGTACGGCGACCCGGACTATTATTCATGCAAACCGGGCGAAAGCCTGTAAAACAACAAAAGGAGGATTTTATTATGGCACAGAAAATGACAGGAGCATTGGTATTTGACGAGCGCACCGACCGTTACGACATCCGCTTTGACTTAAACAGCTACTATGGCGGGCTGCATTGTGGAGAATGTTTTGACGTATTCGTGCGGGGCAAGTGGAAGCCGACCCGGATTGAGTACGGCGACAACTGGTATCTTGTGGGTATCAGAGCCGAGGACTTGAACGGGCTGCGGGTGCGTATCTGACCGCCGCCCCATAAAGAAACGCGAAAGGAGGACGCGACAAATTGCAGGACGAAGTAAACGAAAAGACCATAGCCCTTTACATCAAGACCGGGAAGCTGACCGCCCAGACGCTCCAAAAGGCAATGAAAGCCATACTGTCAAAGGGAAAAAAGCAGCTTTCCAAACCGCCACAGGGCAAGCAGAGCTTAAAGCAGCTTATGAAGCAGAACGCGGGCGTTTCCAACATTGAGATTACCGAGGGCAATATCAAAGCCTTTGAGAGTACGGCGAAAAAGTACGGTATCGACTTTGCGCTGAAAAAGGACGCGACGGAAAGCCCGCCCCGCTATCTGGTTTTCTTCAAGGGGCGGGACGCGGACGTGCTGACCGCAGCCTTTAAGGAATTTTCCGCAAAAAAGCTGACACAGGAGAAAAAGCCCTCAATCCGAAAGCTGCTCTCTACCCTCAAAGAAGCTGCACAGGGCAGAAACGCGGAACGGGCAAAGGTCAAGAACAAGGACAGGGAGGTATCGCTATGAAGCCGGAAATCAAGAAGCTGCTTATCTTAAATCTCCCGTATCTGCTCTTTGTCTGGCTCTTTGATAAAGCGGGCGCGGCTGTCCGGCTCTCCCCCGGCGCGGACGCAAGCGCAAAGCTGCTACATCTTGGGGACGGTTTTACCGCCGCCTTTTCCAGTATCGCGCCGAGCTTCCACCCGGCAGACTTAGCTTTAGGCATTGCGGGGGCGGTCATTGTTCGGCTGATTATCTACACCAAAGGCAAGAACGCGAAGAAATACCGCCGCGGGACAGAATACGGTTCGGCGCGTTGGGGCGGGGCTGACGATATAAAGCCATACACAGACCCGGTATTTGAGAATAATATCCCCTTAACGCAGACGGAACGGCTCACCATGAACAGCCGCCCGAAGCAGCCGAAATACGCAAGAAACAAAAATATCCTTGTAATCGGCGGTTCCGGCAGCGGCAAGACCCGGTTCTTTGTGAAACCGTCGCTCATGCAATGTACGTCAAAGGATTTTCCAACGTCGTATATCGTCACTGACCCGAAAGGAACACTGATTTTGGAAACCGGAAAAATGTTGCAGCGGTACAAATACCGTATCAAAGTGCTAAATACGATTAACTTCAAAAAATCCATGAAATACAATCCCTTTGCCTATCTGCGGA
>ENA-ORSL01001199-ORSL01001199.1-human-gut-metagenome-genome-assembly--contig:-NODE-1199-length-22660-cov-6.774519_pt1 | contig 22660 bp, 17 predicted proteins | sample MGYA00242190_ERZ509157 | MGnify/ENA primary metagenome ERZ509157 (study PRJEB26280, sample SAMEA2338664) | human gut metagenome | biome: human gut; feature: human-associated habitat; material: faeces...
AAAGATTCATAGGAATTTCAGAAAGGTGGCTAAAAATGAATCATTGCCTTTTTTGTATTGACGTCTACACAGTTAATGAGGGAGACACACTCTATTCGATTGCCGAAAAGTACGATCTGCCGGTTACACTTCTCATGAAAGTGAACGACATTGACAATCCTTATAACCTGAAAATCGGCACAAGGCTTTGCATCCCGGGTACGGAGGACCAGCTTCCGCAGGCTCCGGAGCAGTGTCAGAAGACACATACCGTAAAGGCCGGAGACACGCTTTACTTAATTGCCAAAATGCATAACATCAAGCTGGATGCTCTCATGCGCGCAAATCCAAGCATCGACCCGTACAATCTGCTCATCGGCACCGAGCTCTGCATCCCGGTATAGAGTCGCTTTCGGAGTCCGCTCATCTTAGAGCACAGAAAGAGCCGCAGATTCTAAAATCTGCGGCCCATTGTTTATTTAAAATTATGGGTAACTTAATTATACAAGTCCGATATACGGTGCTGCCGAAATTATGATGATTGCAACGATGAGTATCGGCAGCAGCGTCTTAAGCCACTGTTTGAAGAATACATTGAACGGAACACCTGCCATTTCGCAGATACCCATGTTCGTTGATTCCGGATAAAGCGCACATACGAAGTTGATGCCGCATGTGAATGTGGAAAGCAGGATTGTCTGTCCGCCGACAGAGCCTACACTTGAAGTCGCGAAAAGTGCGAATGCAACCGCTCCGAAGATTGGCATTGTGATGCCCGCGGCTCCGCTTGTTGATAACACAAACAGACCGATTACAAAGTATGCAAGTACGCCTGCAACGACGAATGCCCAAAGCGGAACTTCGGAAATAACCTTTTGAATCCAATAAATAAATGTAATGCTCATTCCGGACTCATTTGTTCCCATGAAAATTGATATTCCTCTCGATGCGGCAAGCACGAATACAACCGATACAAGCTCTGCTGCACCCTGCGCGAATACGGAAACAAATTCTTTTTCCGGCATTTTGTTGATAAATCCGATTACGATTGCTCCGATGAGCCAGATTACCGAGAATTCAATGAAATACCACCAGCCGAATTCGGTAAATTTGTTCATACCGAGAAAGTTTCCGATGAAATGTCCCTGGCTTGCATACTGCGGAGCGTTCACTACATCAAAAGCGGTGCCGTTGCTTGTCATGATGGAATCCCAAGGGATATATCCCATTACGCAGAACAGAATTACAAGTCCGAAAACAACAAGAGACCAGATTCTTTCAGGTGTCAATTCTGCAAGTCCTACATTTTTCGTCTTGAAAAGGTGGTTTTCCTGACCTGCGATTAAAGACTTTTCAGGGTTTGCCTTAACCTTGTTTGCGTATCTTATAACGAACAAAATTCCCATCGCAAGCATAACAACGAAGAGTATAAGTCTGAGAAGAATACCGGAGCCGAGAGATAATTCCGGGTTTCCGATTGCCGCTACAGCAGCTCCGATCGAGTAAGGGTTTACAACACTGGCCATATTACCGATGTTTGCTCCTATCAAAATTACCATCATTCCGGTAATCGCATCATAGCCCGCGGAGATAAACAGCGGAAGAATTACGATTGCATAAGCCGGAAGTTCTTCCCAGGAGCCGTATACGGTTCCCATTAGCGCGAAAACAATCATAAGAATTGCAATCAGGGTGCTTCCTTTAAATCGTCTTATTAATCTCCCGATTCCGGCATCCATTGCGCCTACATGATTCAGGATTGCAATCAGCCCGCCGGAAATCAGTATGGATGTTGCGATGTCCGCAGCGTCGATAAAGCCTTCAATCGGTGCTGTGAAATAGTCCCACAGTCCTACCGGATTTGTTCCTGCGTTTTCGATTACATTTCCGTCCTCGTCAAATGCCGCATTGAAGATAATCTGGCTGTTTCCGGCATCATCCGTAACAACTACGGAAGTCGGAACAATCCATGTAAGCAGCGCAACAATCGCAAGGAATATCATAACGATCGTCATTGCTGTCGGCATTTGGAATTTTCTTTTCTTCTTTTCCATAATAGTTCCTCTCAAAATTAATCAGCAACAGCTTCGTTAAAAAGAAAATATGCATATATCTGATTTCCGAGCATAAAGCTGTCAAGCGAGATTTGCTCATTTTCCATATGCGCGCAGTCGAGATCTTCCGGGAAAACAGGTCCCCAGGTCACGAAGTTCGGCATTGTCTTGGCATATGTACAGCCGGATGCCGCCATAAACTCGCATTTCTTTCCGTATGCCTCATATGCATGTTTCATTCTTGTGAGCCAAGGTTTGTTTTCGTCAACAAAGATAGGCTCCAAATTTTCTTTAATAATTACGTTATAATGATATTTTGTTTTCTCCTTCTCGAAAGCCTCTATAACATTTCCTCCCGGAATTTCAAATGTCTGTCTTACATTGAAATTAAGCAGTATGCTATCGTTTTCCTGCGTAAGAACAGTCGGGACAATAGTGGTCGGCAAAGTTTTCGCATCTGTAGCATGAGACATCTTCTTTAGGTCGAGCAAAGATTCATAATTTCCCTCTGGAAACAAGTCATGAAGGAATCTTGCGAAGTCCGGAGTCGTCCATTCCCCCTCGCAAAGTCCTTCTGCCATCTTGAGAATAGCGTTTTCTCCAAGTTCTGGTGAAGCACTGTGAGCGGATTTTCCGTGAAAAGCATATTCTTTTCCATTTGCCGTAAAGCAGGCGGATGCCGGAACAACATTTTCGGAAACGCCGCCTTCAAAATGTTCAAATAGCTCCGGATTTGTATTTTTGAATTCAAGAATCACATCCATGTATCCGCTTTCCGCGTTGAAAATCGGAAAGTTTCCGTCCGGGGAATATCCGTAATCCGGTATCGGGAACTCTTCCTTGAAGTGCTCCATGTCAATCCACTCGGTCTCCTCGCTGCTGCCGACAATAAAACATATTTTTCTCTTCCACTCGCTCACATTGTCCTTCAGGTATTTAAGCGTATACAGAGTTCCGATAACCGGGCCCTTATCATCGATGATACCTCTACCCAGAAGCAGCCCGTCTTTCTGCGTCAGCGTAAATGGCTCGCATTCCCAAAGTTCGAGACTCCCTTCCTCCACGACATCGACATGCGCGAGAATTCCTAAAGTCTCTTCTCCTTCGCCTATTTCCACCACGCATACATCACGATATTTTCCCATTGTCGCTTTCATGCCAAAGTTATGCGCGAGCATTGCAACATAACCCAAAGCTTCTTCGCATTTTTTTTTCTCTTTGCTCCTGCTTTCGATTTCCATAAGGTCTTTTAAATCGCTGAGCATTCCGGCTTGATTCTCATTAAAGTATGCAGCGATTTGATTTCGCAGTTTGTCCATCTTCTCACCCCCTTTAAAAGAATCTTATAAAAAAATTATAAACCTCGGGGTAACCCCGAGGTCAAGATGTTTCGTGATTTATTTTTTTCGTATCGGTGCATAGATCTTGTATAAGCCTCTGCGCTTTCCTTCCGGATAATAGTTTGTTTTCTCCCTTCCGTAAAATTCTCCGACAAGTTCAATGTTGTTTTCCGCAGCATATGTAATCAAAGGCTGCAGCATATTTTCTGCATTGTCTGAAAAATGGACATCTGTAATCAGGCAATAAGCTGCTTTTTCCTCGATGCCTGCCATGGTTGTGTTCTTAATTTTGAGTTTTGCATCGCCCGGAAGAGAAAAGTATCTGCGGAGTCCTTTCTCCGGTTCATGAAGATTATAATGAAACGACACTGAAAGGAAAATCCAGTCCTCTTTATCCAAATCGAAACATTCTCGAAGAGAATTTGCGATATGCTCAGGTTCGTCAATGTAGGAATTTCGCCGATATTCCGGCGGCATTTCGCCTATCTTATATTTGCCCAACATCTGCATTTCGCTTTCGTAGGATTCATCCCAGTAATCCAGCCTTTGGAGCATTTCAGCTGCTTCTTTGATGGTATTGGTCAGTTCTTTCCTGCGCACATCTATAACCTTTCCGATGTCTTCGACCGGTATGCCGTCCATAATCGTCTTTATTTCCTTTATGGAAAGTCCCACAGAGCGATAAAAAAGCACATCGGTAAGCAGCAGAAAATCTTCCGAAGAATATTCCCAATAATTATTTTCCGCATTCTTTTGCGGCGATATGATCCCCTCCTGAACATAATGGCGAATCGTTTCCGTGGAAACACCAAGTATTTTTGAAATTTCACCAACTCTCAAATACATCGTATTCTCCTTTCTCTCGTCCGGCGGAATATGTTTCGCACATACGTTTCTGTCTGTCTAATAATAGAAACCGGTGTTCGGATTGCTGTATTCTTCTACTCTCACTTCATAAGCCTTCTTTGCCGCATCTTCAAAAGCAAGCACCGGCTCAGACACGCCCATTTGCTCCAGAATCCATTTCGCAAGCGGAGGATTCAAAATCAGAATCGGCCCGATGATGTAGGTCGCTATGAAATTGTTCTGTCGGATTCCTTCCCCTGTTATATCAGGGTTGAGCCCCGGTCCTCGCTCAGACTCTATCGCCGGCTGGAAGTCCGGATATATACAATCCTGAACATTCACATCTTTATAGGAATGCGTGAACTGGCTCTTATATCCGACAATTGTCATGCCTTCGAAGTTTCCGAGATATAGCGAATTATAACGGTTCATCATATCTCTTTTTGCTGTCGTCGGGAACAGGCCTAGACATTCAACTTCCGTTCCATCTTTATCCTTAATGGATTTGCCGAAGATCTCAAGGGCATTTCCCGTAATCAAAAATAGTGTTCCGTCATCAATTCTTGCCCTCAAAGCGTCCTTATATGCGCGGAGTTTTTCAATGACTAAAAGCTGTGCACTTTCCGTCATGGTTCCCATGTATACAAGATCCGGCTTTTCGCTGACGAACAAAGGCTCGTCGTTTAGATGCGTCTTAGAAATCTCAATTTCAGGATAGGATTTTTTTAAATAATCTATATTTTCAAGATCGCCGTAAAGATTAGCAATTTCAGGGTATAACACTTCGATTTTCATTGCCTATGCCTCCTTTCCGGCCTTTTCCGTCAAAAGTTTCCGTACCATATCTCCGACCTTTTTCCCTAAAGCAATGGAATCTGTCCCATAAAGCACATATACATTGTCCTTTTCAAAAAGCTTCAGGCACGAAGGTGCGTCCGTTTCTTTCTCTGCAAAAGAAAGTTTTTCCTCCGGCACTCCCGCAAGCAGAAGTCTGAGCCTATGGTCAAATCTGCGAGGCCCGCAAAGCACAATATTCTTAACATTATCATGATTGAGAAATTCAAAATCACAATCGTAAAGCCAGCAGGTATTCTCCGACCAATGCTTCATGTCACCTTGACAGCTGTTCATCAGAATGATTTCCTTGTCCCCCGGCATCCCTCTGATATAATCAAATACACGGGTGGTCGCAAATGCGTTTTTCTCCTTTGCAAGCAGCCGGTAGAGCGTACGGGAGCCGATTTTTTCCTCATCATATCTGCTTCCCACTATATTGAGTCTGCCGAAAAAGCCTTCGATCTGCTCATGGCTGTAGCCCATCTCCCGAAGCAGCGCAACAGCGGACACTACATTGTATATGTTAAATACGCTTTCGTTCAGGAGCTTATAATGCCCGACTCCGCCCGCGTCGCGGACATCAATTGTCATCTTCTCAATGTTTACGTTTTCACCGGCGTAATCGTATTCCGGTGCCTTGAATCCACATGCCGGACAGAATGCCCTTCCGATGTGGTTATATCTGAGATATTCGTATTCAAGCCTGTTGTGACATTCCGGGCAGATCTGCAGATCATTAATCAGGTTGATGCAGTCCTGTCTGTCCGTATCCATTTTCTTGATTCCAAAGTATGTGCGCGGATTTTCCGGCGCTACGCGGCAGGAAATTAAATCATCGGCGTTAAGTACAAGTTTCGTTTCTTTTGGAATGTATTTCGTAAGTATGTCCGCAATATATTCCGGATGTCCGTTTCGCATGATGGAATCACGCGACAAATTTGTAATCAGCATGTATTCAGGTTTCATATACGGGTAAACTCGCAGGGCGGAACGCTCGTCCACCTCGAAAAGACCGATTTCGTATTTGCAGTTTCCAAAAAAGCCTGCGCCGTAAATCAGCGAGGATGCGATTCCCGAATTGATGTTGGAACCCATCTTGTTGTTCAATACGCGTTTTCCGTCCATCGTAAGCATATCAAGCAGCATATTGGAAACCGTTGTTTTTCCGTTTGTTCCCGTAATTGCAATGATTTTCTTCGGCTTGTCCGCATATTTAAGAAAGTCCGGACAAAGCTTCAGTGCAAGCACGCCGGGAAAGTTTGTCCCGTTATGTTTTGTTATTTTGAGTGCAACGATGGACAGCTTAGCGGCCCAAAGCGCAAAATAGAATCTGAGTTTTCCCATAGCAGCACAGTCCTTTCTTATCAGTATTTGAACTCAGGAATAATTTTGTGAATTGTCGGCATAATTCCGATTCCTCCCGGTGTCTGTCCCGGAAGCTGCCAGAAATCATGCGCGCAGTAATTGTTGCCTTCGATGATTGCGGGGCCTGTCGGTGTGATTGCCACATCCCAGCCGATATAACGCATCTGCGGCACGACGAGTGCTGCCTTTTTCACCATTTCAACGGCTTCCTTCATATAAGGAACTTTGTATCCCAGCAGCGGTTGATGCGTATTCGGATGCTCCGTATAATGCTTGCCGGCAGTTGTGTCTCCGGAATGTGCCGGATAAAGAAATTCTCCCGTTTCAAGATCCACCGGTCCGTGAAGTCCGTAGTTGTCAACGACTCTGCCGTCTCTGCCCATCTTAAAAACGGAGTAGATGAGATGCGGCTCGCCTTTTGCGTCCACCATGGTAATCATTCGCATGGTATTTACCGAGTACGGATACATCTTTGCAACATCCGGGTGGTTTTCGATGACATCTTCAATCGTGCCGAAGCCTTTTTCCCTGACGTATGCCACGAATTCATCCGCATCCTTGAACTTTGCGGTTTCCAGAAGTTCCGCACCGATACCGCAGGTTAAATCCTTCATCTTCGCAAACACTTTTTTGCGTGTTTCAAAGAATTTCCGGATGTCATCGTCAGAAGCGGTCCCAAGGTCAAGGGATTCTCTTCCTATGAAATCCTTGAAAACTTCGTTGAATTCATTCTTATTGTCAAAAATATGCGCATAATTGTGATCATTCATAAACATCATCAGTTTCTTGCTTCTGAAACGCGTCAAATAGGTATCTCTCTGCTTAGCATCCAAATTCCAAAATTCAAATATGACATAATCATTGTAGCCTGCACCGTAGCGCGCCATGCAGTTCAGTATGTCAAAGAAAAGGAAAACTTTATTTTTTCCCGAGCGCTCATGGGCATTGTCCAGCACCTTAAAGAATTTTTCAAAGCTTGCGCCCTTTATAACACGCATGTAATATTGAAGTTTGTTTTCCATCTTGTTCCTCCTGATTGTATTATAGAATATCCGATAAAAGTCTTGAAAAAGCTTCTTTAAACTTAATTATCACGCCTCTCTTAAGATACGCCTCATAGGTTAGTTCGTGTCCGTGATTAATCAAATCATTTTGGAAAGTGTCTTCCATCTTTTTTGCAAACTCTCTGTCATAAATAAACGCATTAGTTTCAAAGTTGAGTTTAAAACTTCGATTATCGAAATTCGTGGAGCCGACGGTTCCAACCTCTCCGTCGACAACCAAAGTCTTTGCATGCAGAAATCCGTCGTCATATATAAAGACCCGGCCCCCTGATCTGAGCAGTTCTCCGACATAAGAATATGTAGCCCAGTAAACGAAAATGTGATCAGGCTTGCACGGAATCATAACCCTCACATCCACTCCGGACTGTGCCGCCATCTTGAGGGATTCAAAGATGCTCGGATCCGGTACGAAGTACGGTGTTTGAAGCCATACCTTTTTCTCCGCGTATGTGATCATTCGCATCATCGCTCTCTTTACTTCAACGGACGGCGACTCCGGCCCGCATGATACGATTTGAATTCCCATGGATCCTTTTTCTTTGTCAAACGCAAAATCCTTCGGTATTACATCAAGCTGTTCCTTAGTGGTAAATCTCCAATCAAGAGCAAATCTTCCGTACAAGTCAACAACTGCATTTCCCTTTATGCGTACATGTGTGTCTCGCCAATAGCCGAATCTTTTCTTTCTTCCGATATACTCTCTTGCGACATTATATCCGCCCGTATATCCGATTTCATGGTCGACAATGACGATTTTTCTGTGATTTCGGTAGTTAAACTTCGGTGCGATGATCTTCAGCTTCGGTTTAAAAAAATATCCGACTTTTCCACCGGCCTTCAAGTATTCGCTGAGGACAACATCATTGATGCTTCTGCTGCCGAGCGTGTCCATTAAAAGTCTCACTTCCACACCTTCCTTTGCCTTCTCGGTCAGCAAGTTTATCAGCTTCATTCCGACGAAATCGTTTTTGATTATATAATACTCCACATCCACGGTTTTCTTGGCGTTCTTGATGTCATTGAGCAGTTTGTTCTGAAGTTCCACACCGTCGGTTATTAACTCGACATTGTTGTTTTCGGTATAAAACGAGTGCCCGTATACCTGATTGAGTTTAATCAAATGCTTCCAGATTTTTGTCTCCGGGCGCGCAAACTTGTAATCATCATCATTGATTCTCTCAATTTGTTTCTTCAGAGCCTTACTCACAATGACTTCTTCTTTCTCCGTGAGTTTATTTATCTTGCTCCGTGAAAAATTCTGATTAAATACAATGTAGAAAACGAAACCCACAATCGGTATGAACGCAAGCACCATTACCCATGCGAGCGTGGCGGACGGGCTCTTTCTTTCTGTAAATATTACCGCAAAAATCAACAAGATGTTGACAACATACAAGATTGCTATCCATCCTATTGATGTAGAAAAGTTAAAATAGTTAATCATATAAACAAACCCCTAATACCTATTTTTTTTCATCAGATGATGTATCATATTATTGTATCATATTTTTCGCTTTATAGCCATAAAAATTCCAAGTATACAAAAGATTGTAAAGATAAAAAAAGAAATGTGAATGCTGTTCATGATTTCGTCGCCCGAAGCGTTCTCCATAGTCCCCCCGTTCATGCAGATTCCCATCACAAGCGTAATCACCGCCATCGAAAGCGTGTGCCCCGACGAACGCATCGTCGCAAGCAGTGCGGACGCTGCAGCGTAATCTTCTGTTGGGACAAATGACATTACCGCGTTGGTGTTCGGCGATGCAAAAAGAGAGAATCCAAAGCCTGACACCGCAAGAATGAGCAGAAGCTGCCAAATCGGTGTCGTTTCCTGTAGGAAGAAAAGTGCTGCCGACGCCACTGCGGAAAGAACCATCCCAAGTGCCGAAATAAAAAACGGAGACTTCTTGTCCGAAATTCGTCCGAAGACAGGCGAAAAAACTGCCATAACTGCGGTGGATGTTATCAAAACAAATCCCGCATTCTGCGATGTCATTTCTTTTATTGTCTGCAGATACATTGAAAGCAGATAACTTACGGCAAACGTTGCCCCGTAATTGAGAAGTGCTGCGAAATTCGATAACGTATACGGTAAATTATTCTTCAGAAATCTTATGTTTATCAACGGACTCTCTTTTTGCGATTCTATTCTGACAAAAGCGACAAGAACAAGAACTCCTGCCGCCAATACCCATGGGGCGTAGTTTTTCGTGCGTATTTCCGAAAGTCCGTACATAAGCAAAAAGATGCCGGTAATAAAAGCCGCATTGCCCGCGGCATCCATCTTTTTTCCTTTTCTTTCGTCCCGTTTTGTTTCCTTTTCACGGGAAAGTTTAAACATTGCAAAATAAAAAGCCAATGCGGAAATTCCTGCTGTACTGATGAAAATCGAACGCCATCCCAAATGATAGTTAAGGAGCCCTCCCAGCACCGGTCCGAGCGAAAGCCCCACATAGGTTGCACAGGTCGCATAGCCCAGCATCTTCCCCCTTTCGTCTTCATCAAAGGCTGCGGTCAAAACTGCAATGTTTGTTGCAAAAATCATGGATGCCCCGACTCCCTGCATTGCCCGAAATACAAGAAGCACCCACATGCTCCGTGATATCACGGCAGCTGCGGATGCTGCAGCAAAAATAAGGATTCCCGTTCTTAATATCTGTTTTCTGTCCAATGCATCGGCCATTCTGCCGAAGGTAACCGCAAGGCAGCAGCAGGTCAGCATATACACGGTAATAACCCATCCGATCTCCTGCGCGCTTACCCGGAATTCTTTTCCCATAGAAGGAATCGAAAGGTTCAGTGCACTTCCCATGAATGTCGTTATGAATGCGGTTATTACCGCTACAAGTATCGTATTTTTTTGCTCCTGCGTATGCATTTTATCATCTCGTAATTTCTTCTTCATACTGTTTAGAATGCTTTGAAATTTATAAGATTATGCATATAAAGTAATCTTTGCCGTCATCACTGATTCTCTGTAAAGATTTTTGCACTTTTCCGCGGATTGCCTCGGGCACATTGTTTACCTTGCTTTCCATCTGCTCGGTAACCATTTCCTTTAGCGTTTTTCCGAACAAGTTGGTTTCCCAGATATCGGTTTCTTCATTTGCAAACTGCTCGGTAAGGTATTCCGCAAGGTCGACCGATTGACTTTCGCTTCCCACAACCGGAGAAACTTCCGTGGTGATGTCGGTCTTTATTATGTGCAGGCACGGTGCTTTTGCCTTCATTCTTACGCCGTATTTGCTTCCCTGTTTAAAAACTTCCGGTTTTTCGAGCACCATTTCGGACAGCTTCGGTGCTACGATTCCGTAACCGGCTGTCGCTACTTGATCCAGTGCACTCTTCAAATTATCGTAGGCTTTTTTTGCCTTTGCATATTCCTTAAGAAGCATGAAAAGCTGACTGTCGTTTGTAACGCTCGCACCCATGAGTTCTTCAATTACTTTGTAATACAGGCCTTCGCTCAGGATCGGCTCGAGAACGATAACGCCGTTTCCCATATCTGCCTTGAGAATTTTGACATCTTTGATGATTTCCCCGTCCGCAATCTGCCTGCATGTATCCATAACCTGCCCGATGCTTGTAAAATCATCCATCCAGCTTCGCACGCTTTTTATCATGATTTCTTTTATCCGATGATTGTAAGGGAGTGCGTCCATATATCCCGGAAGATGAAAGTCCACTTCGCACGCCGGGAATTGATAGATCAGTTTATTAAAAATCTCGTCGAATGTTTCCTCGCTCATCCTCTGACAGTTTGTAAGAATCACGGGCGTGTCGTATTTTGCTTCCAACTCTTCAGCCAGCTGCCTGCTCCTTGCGTTTTGCGGTGTTGCAGAATTTAAAATGATGACGAAAGGTTTTTCGAGTTCTTTGAGCTGATTTACGGTCTTTTCCTCTGCGTCGATATAATTTTGTCTCGGAATTTCGCCGAAAGATCCGTCCGTTGTTATGACTGCTCCTACCACCGAATGATCGGCAATTACCTTCCGCGTGCCGATTTCCGCAGCCTTGCTGAAAGGAATTTTCTCCTCAAACCAAGGTGTTGCAACCATTCTTTCCTTTTCTTCTTCTTTGTCGCCCAAAGCTCCCGGTACGAGGTATCCCACGCAGTCTGCAAGTTTGACATTCAGATTTGCCCCGCTCGCCGTGGATACCAGCACAGAATCCGGCGGAATGAATTTTGGCTCCGTCGTAGTTATCGTTTTGCCTTCCCCGCTCTGCGGCAATTCGTCCATAATCCTAGTTTTTTCGTAAGGATTCGTCATGTTCGGAAAAACCATAACGTCCATGAATCTCTTAATAAATGTGGATTTTCCGGTTCTGACGGGGCCCACAACACCGATGTAAATGTCTCCGTTTGACCGTCTTGCTATATCATCATATATATTACCCTTTATCATAAAAACCCCTCCGTAAAAACCTGCTTTTTATAAAAAATATATGAGCTTTTGCGAGGGGTTATTACTGTTTATTTATTTTTTACTTCTCCTTCAAGACTGAAGGTGTTTGCTCCGGTAATCAGCACATCTATGACCTGTCCGATCATATCCGGGGTGCCTCTGAAGTTTACGAGTTTGAAACTTTCCGTTCTTCCTCCGTATGTTTTGGAATTGTTCTTCGATGGTCCGTCTACCAGAACCTTCTCGATGCGTCCCACATATTCCGCATTTTTTTCTGCAGAAATGCGGTTGATTACATCCACAAGCCGGTTAAATCTTTCGTGCTTGATTTCTTCCGGAATTTGGTTTTCAAATTTCTCCGCCGGCGTTCCCTTTCGTACCGAATAGAGGAATGTAAACGCCGAATCATAGCGTACTTCCTCGCACAGCGTGAGAGTCTCTTCAAACTCTTCTTCCGTTTCGCCCGGGAAGCCTACTATAATATCGGTGGAAATTGCAATGTCCGGATCCACTTCCCTGAGTTTTCTGACAATTTCAAGATAATCCTCTCTGGTATAATGTCGGTTCATTTCCTTGAGAACCTTGCTGGAGCCTGCCTGCACCGGAAGATGAATATAATGGCAAAGCTTCTCGCATTTTCCGTATGCGGCAATTAATTTATCGGATATATCTTTCGGATGGCTCGTCATGAAGCGGATTCGTTCAATTCCGTCAACCTCACTGAGCATATAAATCAAGTCGGTAAAATCCGTTTTTTCACCGCTGTCCCTGCTGATTCCTTTGTAGGAGTTCACATTCTGACCCAAAAGCGTGATTTCCTTTACACCATCTGCTGCGAGTGCCTGTACTTCTTTCAGGATATCCTCGGGAATTCTGCTTCTCTCTCTTCCTCTTGTGTATGGAACGATGCAATAGGTGCAGAAGTTGTTGCATCCGTACATTATATTCACAAACGCCTTGTGCTTGAATAATCTTCTTGCAGGAAGTCCTTCTACAATTTCTCCGCCTTCTTCCCATATTGCAAGCTGCTTGTGTTTTTCTTTGTAAAGATTATCGAGAAGTTCCGGCAGCTGGTGAAGATTGTGCGTTCCGAAGATCACATCCACCCACGGATACTTTGCCTTAATCGTATCGATGATGTGCTGCTGCTGCATCATGCAGCCGCACACGCATACCGTAAAATTCTCTCTCTGTTCTGTCTTTCGGCGTTTCAGCTGTCCCAAAGTTCCGAAGAAACGCTTGTCAGCATTTTCTCTTATGCTGCAAGTGTTGAAAATCACGATGTTTGCGTCTTTTCGTTCCGCAGCCGGCACATATCCTTTTTCAATCAGCATTCCTGCCAGTGTTTCCGAATCATGCTCGTTCATCTGGCAGCCGAAAGTGGTTATATGAAATGTTTTTTTGTCTGACAATTTATACCTCCAACGTGAGCTCGAAATTAAATATGCATTTCGTTCTTTTTCTTGCGGCCCATCAAAATTTCAACTGCTTCCTGTGCGTTTACGCGTCCTTCAATCATATGATAGATGCACTGCGTGATTGGCATTTCCGCATCGTATTTCTGTGCAATCATATTGGCAGCTTCCGCCGTCGAAAGTCCCTCGACAACCATGCCGATTTTCTGAACAGCTTCCTCTACGGAATGTCCTTCTCCGATCAGAATTCCGCATCTTCTGTTTCTGGAATGCATACTGGTGCAGGTTACAATCAGGTCGCCGATTCCGGCAAGGCCCGAAAACGTCTCTGCTCTTGCTCCCAAAGCGATTCCAAGCCGCGTCATTTCGGTTATTCCGCGGGTCATCATTGCCGCTTTGGCGTTGTCTCCAAATTTAAGACCGTCGGAAATTCCCGCTCCGAGTGCAATGATATTCTTAAGAGCACCTCCCAGTTCCACACCAATGAGGTCCTCATTTGTATATACACGGAAGCGGTCCGTACTGAAAGCCTCCTGTATTTCCACTGCCAAATCGTGGTCTTTTCCCGCCACAACCACTGTTGTAGGCATTCTGCGAGCGACTTCCTCGGCATGGGACGGGCCGGACAGTGCTATAAACTTACAGTTCGGGGAAATTTCTTCTGCTACCTCCGAAAGTCTCAGAAGCGTTCCTTTTTCAATTCCCTTCGCAACATTCACAATCGGGATTTGCACATCCGCATATTTCATTGCTTCTGCAAAGACCTCGCGGAATTTCTGTGCGGGCACTGCAAAAAGCAGCAGATCCTTGCCGCTTACCGCATCTTCCAGATTATCGGTAAACAAGAGTTCCTCCGGCAGAACCACTCCCGGAAGATAGTGCGAATTGCTATGTTCCTTTGACATTTCTTCAATTTGCTCTTTTCTTCTTGCCCACATTGTTACGGTATGCCCTCTGCCTGAAAGCGTCATCGCAAGAGCCGTACCAAAGCTTCCCGCTCCGATTACCGCAATTCTTTTATTTTCATAACTCATTCTGCCTGCTTATCCTCCCGGTTTTTTGTTTTAAAAATTCCCATCGGCGGCTCTTCGCCCTTGAAAAGTCTGACGATGTTTGCACGGTGTTTGATAAGAACAATTGCCGCCATGATACATCCGACGATGATAAAATCCTTTTCCATAAACCAGCAGGCCACAGGAAAGGTCGCCGCGCCAAGCAAGGAACCGACAGACATTCGTTTGCTGATCAAAAGTCCGCATGCGACAATTGCAAGAGCCGTCAGTGCAAGGAGCCAGTTGACGGACAAAATTGCCCCAAAAGCAGTCGCAACACCTTTGCCGCCCTTAAAACGGTAAAGACACGGCCAGATGTGCCCGCAAAATACTGCGAGCGCACACCAGATTCCGGTCTCATATCCGAGCATCATCCCGAATTTTACCGCTACAACACCTTTCAAAATGTCAACGACAAGGGTAATGACTGCCGCCTTCTTTCCAAGTACACGAAGTGCGTTTGTGGTTCCGGCATTGCCGCTGCCCTCTTTCTTTATATCGATTCCGTTGATTTTCCCCAATATGATTGCCGGGGAAATATTCCCGATTAAATATGCGGACAGAATCGTTATTATATCGTAAAAATCAAACTGCATCCTATTCTACCTTCTCGCCTTTTTCTCTGAATACAAATTTTATGGAAGTTCCCTCAAATCCGAAGCCGTCCCTGATTCTGTTCTCAAGATATCTTGCATATGAGAAGTGCATCAGATCCCGCTTGTTGATTTGGAAACTGAACAGCGGCGGTTTTACGCCCACCTGCGTTACATAGTATATCTTGAGCCGGTGTCCCTTGTCCGAAGGCGGCTGTTTCATCATGATTGCATCCTGAATAAGGCTGTTCAGCTGTCCCGTAGGCACTCTGAGTGCTCTCTTTTCCGATACATATTCCGCCATCTCAATGACCTGATTCACCCTCTGCTTATCTTTTACGGATATGAACACGGATGGCGCGTATGACATGAACTGCATATCAGCTTCAAGCAGACGCCTGAAGTCACGCATGGTGTTGGTTTCTTTTTCAATTAAATCCCACTTATTCACCACAATAACGATTCCCTTGCCTGCTTCATGTGCAACGCCGGCTATCTTCTTATCCTGGTCGGTAAGTCCTTCGGTCGCGTCTATCATCAGAAGGCACACATCGCACCTTTCAATTGCGGCAACCGCACGAATTACGCTGTATCTTTCAATGTCCTCGTTTACCTTTGATTTTCTGCGGATTCCCGCCGTATCAATCAGGATATATTTTTTTCCGTCTTTTTCGAACGGAGTATCGATGGAATCTCGCGTGGTTCCCGCTATCGGCGAAACGATTACTCTCTTCTCCCCAAGCAGGCAGTTAATGAGCGAAGATTTTCCAACATTTGGCTTGCCGATTACGGCAATTTTCGTTACTTCTTCGTCATCCTCGTATGCTTCGTCCGGAAAGCTCTCCACGATTTCATCAAGAACATCACCGAAGTTGAGCATGTTTGCTGCGGAAATCGGAATCGGTTCTCCGAGACCGAGTTCGTAAAAGTCATAGAAATCATCCGGCAGATTCCACGGTGCGTCAATCTTGTTTACAACTAGGATTACACGCTTTCCCGTTCTCATAAGCATGGAAGCGACTTCGCGGTCCGCATGCGTAAGTCCGTCTTTTCCGTCCGTGATAAAAAGGATTACATCTGCCATATCCATTGCAATCTGCGCCTGTTCGCGCATCTGCGACAGAATAACGTCCGCACTTGACGGCTCGATTCCTCCGGTGTCAATAAGTGCAAACTGTACTCCGTTCCATTCGGCCTCAGCGTAAATTCGGTCTCTGGTTACGCCCGGAGTGTCTTCAACTATTGACACTCTTCTTCCGACAATTTTATTAAAAAAAGTTGATTTTCCAACATTTGGACGCCCTACAACGGCAACAATCGGTTTACTCATCGAAAATACCTCCTATAAAACGTTCGGCATCGAATTCTTCCAAATCTTCAATCCCTTCGCCTACACCGATAAATTTAATCGGCATATCGTATTCCTCTGCGATTGTGATTGCGATTCCGCCTTTGGCCGTTCCGTCAAGCTTGGTGAGGATGATTCCCGTAATATCCGCCACCTGACCAAACTCCTGTGCCTGAGAAACCGCATTCTTACCCGTCGTAGCGTCGAGCACAAGCAAAGTTTCTCTGTGAGCCTCCGGATATTCTCTGTCGATTACTTTGTTCATCTTTTCGAGCTCATTCATCAGATTTTTCTTGTTCTGCAATCTGCCTGCGGTGTCACAGATAAGAACATCCATGTTCTTGGCTTTTGCCGACTGGATTGCATCAAAGATTACTGCTGAAGGATCTGCACCTTCCTGATGACGGATTACATTAATGCCGTTTCTTTCTCCCCATACGGCAAGCTGTTCTGCAGCAGCCGCTCTGAATGTATCTGCTGCACAAAGCATAACTTTCCTGCCTTGTTTCTTACATCTGTGTGCAAGCTTGCCTATGCTTGTAGTCTTACCGCCGCCGTTAATTCCTATCATAAGAATCACCAAAGGACTTTCGTCGCAGAGTTTCTGTGCATCGCCTTTATCGACCATCTGAGTCATGATCTTCTGAAGTCCTTTTTTAACATTCTCGGGGCTGGAAACATACTCACCTTTTACATAGGCTCTGAGTTTTTCCATGATTTTCATGGTTGTATCCATGCCGATGTCCGAAGTGATTAGGACTTCTTCAAGTTCATCCATTAGTTCCTCGTCAACGGTCCCCCTTGCCATTATGACATCGCTGATTTTTTCCGAAAGCCTTCCGAAGAAGGATTTTTTTTCTTTGAATAGTGACATTTTTTCCTCTCTTTTTCCCTTTAACTGTATGCCTTCGCTAGATATCAAAGTCATCTCCCAATCTCAGTGAGAGTACCTTTGAAATTCCCTGTTCCGGCATGGTTACGCCGTAAAGCACATCCGCGTGCTCCATGGTTGCCTTTTGGTGTGTTACAATTGCAAACTGAATACCATCGAATCTTCTCAAATATCTTGCGAATCGATCGATATTATTATCGTCAAGTGCCGCCTCAACCTCGTCCAAGATGCAGAACGGTGTCGGCTTTGTCTTCAGGACTGCAAACATAAGTGCAATTGCGGTCATCGTCTTCTCACCACCGGACATCAGGTTAATGTTCTGCAGTTTCTTGCCCGGCGGCTGTGCGATGATGTCGATGCCCGACTCGAGCGGATTATCTTCGTTATCAAGTGTCAGTTCCGCGTGCCCGCCGCCGAAGAGTTCCTTAAAGATTTCTTCAAAGTTTACGACCACCTGATCAAAGTTTTCCTTGAACTTGGTCTTGATCGTTTTATCCATATCGCTGATAATGGATTGCAGTTCCTGCATTGCTTCCAGGATATCGCTTCTCTGCTCTGTAAGGAATTCATATCGGGTGCTTATCTGTTCGTATTCCTTGATTGCACCGATATTGACATCGCCGAGTTCCTTCATTCTATTTTTTATTTCCCGACTTTCTCTCGTTGCCGTTGAAAGGACAAAATCGTCCTTCTTCATCGAAACCGCCTGTGCATACGAAATTTCAAACTCTTCCCAAAGTTTTTCCTTCCATGTGTCCATTTGCGTTTCGTTCTTGGCTAATTTGATTTCAATCTGGTACTTTCTGTCCTGATACGAATTCAATTTATCACCGATTTCGGCAAATTCCGTGGTGCGTTCCCCCAAATCGGACGAAAGCTGTGCCTTTTCGGATGCTATTTCTGCAATGTATTCTTCCAGTCTCGTCTTTTCTTCCAGTTTGCTGCGGTAATTATCCTCGGAATTTTCGCTTCCGAACAGGATTTCGGATTTTTCTTTTTCAAGTGCCTCCAGGCTCATCTGTTTAGCCTCAATCTGTGCTTGAATCTCATCGACGGACGCTCCGACGCGTTCGAGCATGCGTCCTGCCGCCTCGAATTTGCTGTCGCATTCCGTCCTTGCAATTCTTGCCTTCGTTATCTCTTCTCCGGCATTTTGTGTTTGAAGCTTTATTTCCTCAAAAGATTCCATCAGTTCGGTGGTTTCTTCATCCAGTCGTTTTATCTCCGCATCTGCTTCATCCGCTTCTCTGAGAAGCGTTGCTTCGGTTTGTGCAAGATTTACAAAGTCATTTTCGATGCTTTCGAGTTCACGCTCTTTTTTTGCATTGCTTTCCTTTGTGTCCTTGTAATTGTCTTCAAGAGCTTTTAATCTTGTCTCTGATTCAAGTACCAAAAGTTCAAGCTTTCTGGCCTTCTCCTCCGAATCGGCGCAATTCTTAAGTAAAGCATCCGCTTCTGCCTTGAGGCTTTCGAGCTTGTCCTTATTCTCGTTATATGTACGGGTAAGGCGCTTTATTTCGCTTTCCAGTATGCTTATCTCCGTCTTGCGGGCAAGCAGATTGGCGGTTGCATTTTTGTATTTTCCGCCTGTAATCGCACCGCTGGCATTGATAATTTCGCCGTCCGGCGTTACAAATCGGATTCCGCCTCCGGCAGTCTTGGAAAGCCTAACTGCCGTATCCATATTGTCAACGACCGCAACGCGGCTAAGCAGATATTTGAATATTCCTTCGTACGCCTTGTCATATTCAATCAAATCACAGGCCAGTCCCTTGAAACCGGCATCCTGTCGTACCGATTGCGGTACATTTGCAGGATTTCCGTGAATGCTTTCCAGCGGCAGGAAGGTAAGCCTTCCCGCTTTATTGGCCTTCAGCTCGTTGATTGCTTTCTTTGCGTCGGCATCTTTGCCGCAGACAATATTCTGCATTCCCGCGCCGAGAGCGGTTTCCACTGCAACTTCCATGCCCGAAGGCACCTTCATCAAATCCGCAACCACGCCTTTGATTCCCGGTATGCCTGCTTTCATAAGAAATCTTACCGCACCGTTATATCCCTCATAGTTATGTTCCATCTCTTCAATGGTTTTCTTTCGGGTGTTTGCCTGTCCGGCACGTATTCTAAGATCTTCGTTTTCTTTTGAAAGCGAATTAATCTCATTGTTCAGTTTGGCAATATCGCTACGTGTTTTGGAAATCTCCCCGCGAGCATCTGCAAGCCCTGCCGCTGCCGCTTCTTTTTCGCCGGACGCAGCGGTTTTATCACTTTCATAATTTGCAATGTTCTGTTTGATTGCTTCGCCGTCGCTTAAGATCTGCTCCTTGCGCTTCTCAAGAGACTGACGGTAGCTTTGCAGACTTCTGGCCTCGGAGCGGCGTGAGGATGCGGTGCTGTGAAGATCAATCATACGGTTCTTCGCCGTGTCGATTTCATCCGAAATTTCCAGGGACTTCTTTGTAATTTCGTTATATGCCTCAATCTTTACACGAAGCTTTTCTTCTTCGCTCTCCAGGCTTATTTGTATCTCGTCCCTGCTTTCTTCAAGCTCTTTTCGATTGTTAAGCTCTCTGATGAGTTTTTCGTCAAGTTCCTGCTTTTCATCTGAAAAGCGTTCGGTATCTCTCTCGATTGTGCTCAATCTTTCCTTATCAAGCTGACTTTTGTTCGAAAGAGCATTGATTTCCTCCACCTTGCTTAAAAGCTTGTCACGTGCCTCGTTTCCGAGCTCTTCCAATCTGTCATTCTTCGCCCTGCTTTCGGCAAGTTCTTCATTCATATGAACCTTTTGGGCTGACAATTCCTCAATATCTGCCGATATTGTCATTACATCATCCTTGAGGGTTTCCGTAGCAAGATCAAGTTTTTCTATATTCTTTAAAGTAATATTGATTTCAAGTTCTTTATATTTCTCTCTGAGTTCAAGATATTCTTTTGCCTTAATGCTGTCCTCTCTGAGTCCGTCGATTCTCCCCTCGATTTCTCCGACAATGTCGTTGACTCTCTCCAGATTTGCGTTCGTGTTCTGCAGCTTTCGCTCCGCTTCGGCCTTCTTGCTTTTGTACATTACAACACCGGCAGCTTCCTCAAAAATTTCGCGTCTGCTTTCCGGTTTGTTACTTACAATATCAGCAATCTTGCCCTGCCCGATAATGGAGTATCCGTCAACACCGATTCCGGTATCCATGATGAGTTCCTTTATGTCGCGCAGTCTGCACTGATTGTTGTTAATCAGATATTCGCTTTCTCCCGAGCGGTACATTCTTCTAGTAATCGCAACTTCGCTGTAGTCGATTGGCAGAATTGCCGTAGAGTTGTCAATTACAAGCGTCACTTCTGCCATTCCGTGCGACTTTCTGCTCGCGGTTCCCGCAAAAATAACTTCCTCCATCTTTCCGCCTCTGAGCATCTTGGGGCTTTGCTCCCCGAGAACCCATCGGATTGCATCACTGATATTACTCTTTCCGCTCCCGTTGGGTCCTACAATACAAGTAACACCTTCGTGAAATTCAATTACCACCGGTTCGGCAAAGGACTTAAATCCGTGCATTTCTATTCTTTTAAAGTACATTCGGTTGTCTCCTCTCAAGGATTGCTAAACTTGATTTTGCAGCGTTCTGCTCTGCTTCCTTTTTTGTTTTTCCGTATCCGCTGCCCAGTTTCTGTCCGTCGCATTCCAGGTGTAAGTAGAATGTTTTGTTATGCGCCGGTCCTTCTTCCTTGTCGACAACATAATTTATGTTAACGGATTTTCCGCTGCTTTGAAGCATCTCCTGTATTTCTGATTTGTAGTCCGAAAAAATTTTTCCCGAAATGGCTCCGCAGATTGTATCTTCAAAAGCCGTTACCGTAAATTCCTGTGCCGCACGGTATCCACCATCCAGATAGATTGCTCCGATAAGTGCTTCCAGTGCATCTGCAAGAATGGAATCCTTGTTTCTGCCTCCTGTCGCTGCCTCACCATGTCCCATGAGCATGTATTTGCCGATATTGAATTCTCTGGAAACCTTTGCAAGAGCTTTTTCACACACAATAAGAGCCCTTGTCTTTGTAAGTGTTCCTTCGGTTACCGCATCCATCCTGCTGTAAAGCTCCGCACCCACGATCGCATCCAGAAAAGCATCACCCAAAAATTCAAGGCGTTCGTTGTCCTTGTGCCTGGTGTTTTTTTCACGATTAAAGGAACTGTGGGTAAGTGCCCGCTCAATCAGATCTTTGCTTCGGAAGCTGTATCCGATTTTCTTTTCTAATTCTCCGATATTTTTCATTCTGTATATCCTTCAAAAAATGTTTTACTCATTCAATGTGATTTCTTCAATTTCAAGAACTGAGTTCTGAATTGTGCCGACAACATTTCCCTCCACATAAGGGATTCCCTTCAGAATCGTGTTTTTCACGGCATTTGCACTTGATGAGCCATGCATTTTTAAGATTGGACCTTTTACACCCAGAATCGGTGCTCCGCCGTAGGAAGAGTAGTCAAATTCCTGCTTGAGACTTCCGAGTTTGTCAATCAGCAGTGCTGCTCCGAGTTTTGCCTTAACGCCTTCGGTGAATTTCTTCTTGATGACCTGCAGAATATTCCATGCAAGTCCTTCTGTGAGTTTCAGAATAACATTTCCGGTAAAACCGTCTGTTACGATAACATCACATGCACCCTTCGGCACATCTCTTGCCTCGACATTGCCGATGAAATTCATATCACTCTGTTCCAAAAGCTCATATGCCGCTTTGGTCAATGTGGAACCTTTTTTTGATTCACTTCCGATGTTTACAAGTCCGACCTTCGGGTTCTCACGGCCGATTACTTTCTCCATATAGATATTTCCCATAATTCCGAACTCGAGCAGATTGTTTGGCTTGCATTCCGAGTTTGCACCGGCATCTACAAGAAGAGACGCTCTGCCGCCGATAATCGGATACACCGACGCAAGTGCAGGCCTGTCGATCCCCTGAATTCTTCCGAGAATGAAAAGTCCTCCCGAAAGAAGTGCTCCTGTACTTCCTGCGGAAATAAAAATATCCCCTTCTCCGGATTTCACCATATTGATTCCCCTTACAATGGAAGAATCCTTCTTGGAACGCACCGCACGCACCGGTGCCTCATCATTTGTGATGACTTCTCTCGCGTCAACAATGCTGATCTTCTTCTCATCGTATTTATATTTTTTTAATTCTTTTTCAATTAACTCCTGCTGCCCTATCAGAACAATTTCATGCTCCATTTCTTTTGAGGCCAAAACCGCACCTTCCACAACTGATGCAGGTGCGTTGTCGCCGCCCATTCCGTCCAATATAATCTTCATTTATTGTACCTCCTGTTACATAAGCATAAGCATACTCATACATATTAAACTATATCACAACAGGCAGAGAAATAAAAGGTATTTTTCGTGTTTTTGTTGTGGTGGTAAGCAAAGGGGCTGTCGCATTAACGCTTACTTCCCATTAATGCGACAGCCTTTTGTATCT
>ENA-ORSL01001201-ORSL01001201.1-human-gut-metagenome-genome-assembly--contig:-NODE-1201-length-22646-cov-8.458900_pt1 | contig 22646 bp, 19 predicted proteins | sample MGYA00242190_ERZ509157 | MGnify/ENA primary metagenome ERZ509157 (study PRJEB26280, sample SAMEA2338664) | human gut metagenome | biome: human gut; feature: human-associated habitat; material: faeces...
GGGAAATATAGCGCAGCCGTTGCCAGCGCAAGCTGGCTTACGGATGCGGCATACCTCTTGCGGGTACATACAGTATTCCTCCGCTTTTGAACCCTTCGGCTAGAGTAAAATCTCTCGCTCCCAGCTCTTGCCGATTGAATCAGAGCTTCCCAAGCAAAAGAATGGAAGTGATCGTTTGAATCTTTCAATGCAAAAAATCAACAAATCCTTCGGGGCGAACCGTGTACTGCGGGATGTGGACTTTTCCCTGGGAACCGGGGAAATCTGTGCGCTGCTGGGAGAGAACGGTGCCGGCAAATCGACCCTGATGAATATTCTGGGCGGCGTTCTTCCCGCCGACAGCGGCACCATTTGCCTGGACGGGAAGGAAGTACATTTTACAACGCCTCTGGAATCGCTGGACTCCGGCGTGGGATTCATCCACCAGGAGCTGAATCTCATCAACGATCTGACGATCTATGAGAATATGTTCCTGACCCATCTGCCTCACAAAGGATGTCTGCTGGACAAGGCTCTGATGCGGAAAAAGACGAAGGAGCTGTTCGAGCGCATGAATCTGGAGCTGGATCCCAATACCATGGTTCGGGATCTGGATGCCAGCTACAAGCAGATCGTGGAGATTTCCCGGGCTCTGATGCAGGATGCCTCCATTATCATTATGGACGAGCCTACCACCTCTCTGACGGAGCCGGAAATTCAGCGGGTCTTCGCTATGATGCGCACGCTGAAGGAGCAGGGCGTCGGAATTATCTTCATCTCCCATAAGCTTGGCGAGGTCATGGAAATCTGTGACCGCTATACCGTCCTGCGTGACGGCTGTATGGTGGCCCAGGGTCTGGTGAAGGATACCAATACCAAGAAGCTGGCCGAGTATATGGTGGGCCACGAAATCCGGACGGAATCCCTGAAACGGGATCAGAACTATGGCGATGAAATGCTGCGGCTGGAGAATCTGAGCGACGGGAAGCATTTCCGGGATATCTCCCTTTCCGTCCGGGCCGGTCAGGTGCTGGGAATCACCGGTCTGCTGGGCGACGGCAGAAGCGAGCTGTTCCAGACGGTCTTTGGTGCCATGGGCGGCCATTACACCGGCAAGGTAGTAATCGGCGGAAAGGAAGTCCATCTGACGGACACCCACCAGGCCCTTCTGGAAGGTCTGGCGTATCTGCCCAGAAACCGTAAGGAAAACGCCATCCTGAAGGATATGTCCATTCTGGACAACGGCACCATTGTGCAGCTGCCCAAATTCGTCCGGGGACTGTTCATCAACAAGAATCAGCAGCAGGAGGCTTTCCGGATCCAGCAGGAGAAGCTGCGGATCAAGATGGGCGACAAGTATGACCTGATCACCAGCCTTTCCGGCGGCAACCAGCAGAAGGTAGTCCTGGCCAAGTGGGTCATGTCCGACCCCAAGGTGCTGATCCTGGACAATCCCAGCCAGGGCGTTGACGTAGGCGCCAAGGAAGAGATCTACGGCATCATCCATCGCCTGGCCCAGGAGGGCGTGGCAATCGTCGTCCTCAGCTCCGAGGCTCAGGAGATCATCCGCGTCTGCGACAGCAGCCTTGTGATGTACCATGGCCGGATCGTAGGTCATGTATCCGGAGAGGATATGAACGAAAAGCACATTATGTATCTTGCCACCGGTGGCAATCAATCCGAGAAAGAGGGGGCAATGTAACCCATGAACAACAAAACAAGCAAGCGAACCATCGGCAGCGTCGGGGAAATCTGGTCGAAGAACAGCTTTCTGTCCACCCTGTTTGCCCTGCTGGTGATGATCCTGATTCAGGCCGCGGTGCAGGGCTTCAACGCAGGCTCCTTTACGGGCATGTTCGGCAAAATGTGGATCGCCTGGCTGAACATTCTCCGGAACAACGCCTACGCGGGCGTAATCGCCCTGGGTATGTGCTTTGCCATCATTACCGGCGGCATCGATCTTTCGGTAGGCTCCACCCTCTGCGCCATCGGCGCGGGGCTGCTCTATATGCTCGATGAGACCAACGGCCCTCTGGCCGCCATGGGCATCACCGGCCCCCTTGCCTATGTAATTGCCATGCTCGCGGCGATCCTTATGGGCGTGCTGATGGGCGGCCTGAACGGCGCGCTGATTGCCTACGGCAAGCTGCCGCCCTTTATCGCCACCCTGGGCACCATGAAGATTTTCCGGTCCGTGACCCAGCAGATGACCCAGACCTTCAATCCTTCCGTTCCCGCGGGTTTCAAGACAATCGCCTCCGCCCGGATCGGAAATCAGATCATCCTGCCTATCCTGTACTGGGTCATCATGGTTGTGATCATGCACATTATTTTCCGGAAGACCGCCTTCGGCCGCCAGACCATCGCCATCGGCTCCAATGAAAAGGCCGCCAAGCTCTCCGGCATCAATGTGGCCTGGGTCAAGATGAAGGTCTACGCGCTGGGCGGCGTGATGTGCGCCATCGGTGCCATCATCTACATTGCCAGAATCGGTTCCATGGACTTCGCCAATGCGGGCTCCGGCTATGAAATGGACGCCATTGCGGCAGTCGTCGTGGGCGGAACCTCCATGGCAGGCGGCAAGGGCAGCCTGGTGGGCGCGTTCGTGGGAATGCTCATCATCGGCGTTATGAACAACATCCTCAATACCGTCGGCGTGCCCACCTTCCTGTGTGAGGCCGTCAAGGGACTCATCATCATCTTCGCCGTTCTTCTGCAGAAGAAGGACAGCAATTAACCAATCGGGAGGAATCAGCTATGTTTGGAATCGGTATCATCGGCTGCGGCAAAATCGCACAGGTTCGCCACATTCCGGAGTACGCGGCCCATCCGGAAGCAAAACTGGTGGGCTTTTACGACATCAATCAGCAGCGGGCGGCAGAGCTGGCGGAAAAGTACGGCGGACGTGCCTACGCCACCGTAGAGGAGCTGTTGGCAGAGCCGGAAATCCAGGCCGTGTCCATCTGCGCCGCCAACTTTGCCCATGCGGAGCTGACCATCGCGGCTCTGAACGCGGGCAAGCACGTTCTGTGCGAAAAGCCCATGGCGACCAACCTCGCCGACTGCGAAGCCATGGTGGAAGCCGCCGACGCAAACGGGAAATTTCTGATGATCGGCCACAACCAGCGTCTTGCCAAGGCCCACAGCCTGGCACGGAAGCTGATCGTGGAGGGTCTGATCGGCGATATCATCACCTTCCGGACCATCTTCGGCCACGGCGGCCCGGAGACCTGGTCCATTGACCCGGGCAAGAACACCTGGTTCTTCGACAAGAATCGGGCTGCCATGGGCGCCATGGCCGATCTCGGCATCCACAAGACCGACCTGATCCAGTTCCTCACCGGTCAGCGGGTAATCCGCACCACTGCCAGGGTGACGACCCTGGACAAGAAGGATGCCTCCGGCAATCTGATCGGCGTGGACGACAACGCCATCTGCATCTACGAGCTGTCCGGCGGGGCCATGGGCACCATGACCGCCAGCTGGACCTACTACGGTGCGGAGGACAATTCTACCATTCTCTACGGCACCAAGGGCATTATGCGCATCTATGACGATCCCGCCGCGGCCATTAAGGTGATCCTGACCGACGGCAGCAAGATCAGCTATGATGTGGAAGCCATTCAGACCAATGACAATCAGACCAAGTCCGGCGTCATCGACCTGTGGATGGACAGCCTGGTGAACAACAGGGAGCCGGAGATCTCCGGCCGCAGTGCCCTGACTGCCATGCGTGCCGTGTTTGCCTCTCTGCGGTCTTCCGAGCTGGGAACGGCCGTGGAAATCCCCGAAAACAGATAAGGAGAAAACCGTTATGATGAAATTCGGTCTGCTCACCGCCATTCTGGACGGATGGAGCTTTGAGGAAGTTGTGGACATCGCCTCCCGGATGGGCTTCAAATGCCTGGAGGTTGCCTGCTGGCCCGCGGGCAAAGCGGAACGCCGCTACGCCGGTGTGAGCCACATTGACTGCGAGCGTGTCTGCCAGGACGATTCCTACGCCGACTATGTCAAGAAGCTGACTTCGTCCAAGGGACTGGAGATTTCTTCTCTGGCCTTCTATCCCAACACCATGGACCCGGACCTGGAAAAGCGGGAAGCGGCGATTTCCCACCTGAAGGCCGTCATCCGGGCTTCCGCCAAGCTGGGCGTAAACATGGTCACCACCTTTATCGGCAAGGATCAGCATAAGACCTTCGAAGAGAACATCGGGCTGTTCCGGCAGATCTGGCCCGACATCATCGCTCTGGCCGAGCAGTGCGGCGTGAAGGTCGCCATCGAGAACTGCCCCATGCTCTTCGGCGCGGATCAGTGGCCCGGCGGGCAGAACCTGATGTGCACCCCGAAAATCTACCGGCAGCTGTTCGAGATCATCCCCTCCCCCAATTTCGGCCTGAATTTCGACCCCAGCCATTACGTCTGGCAGGGGCTGGACTATGTGAAGACCATCTACGACTTCTCCGACCGCATTTTCCACGTCCACTTTAAGGATATCAAGCTCTATCCCGAAAAGCTGGCCGAGTGCGGCGTGCTGGCATATCCGCTGGACTATATGTCCCCGAAAATCCCCGGCCTGGGAGATGTGAACTGGTCTGCCTTTGTCTCCGCCCTGAACGACATCCGTTATAACGGCTGCGCCGTCATTGAAGTGGAGGACAAGGCCTTTGAGGGCAGCCGGGAGGACATTCTCAATTCCATTCGCCTGAGCAAGCGGTATCTGGATAATTTCCTGATTTGAGGAGGGAGATTCCATGACGGACAGAATCATTGCGGTCAACTCCAATTGCTACCATGGCTATTCCATTGAGGAGGCCATTGCCGGCATCCGGGCCGCGGGCTTCCATTACATTGAGCTGACCGCCACGAAGGGCTGGACGGAGCATGTGTTCCCGGATCAGAGCTTCCAGCGGCTGCTGGAAGTGAAGGACAAGCTGGACGAGGCAGGCCTGATCCCCTTCGCCATGAGCGGACACACCAACCTGATGGACACGGCGCGAATCCCGGATTTCGTAAAGAATATCCGTCTGGCCCATTTCTTCGGGGCAAGGTATATTGTCTCGTCCGTTGGCGAAGCGCACCTGAAGGACAATGCCGTCGCCTCCAACGCGGTGGTAGCGGAGCATATCCGGGGGTTCCTTCCCTATCTTGAAAAATATGACATGATTCTGGTGCTGGAGGTTCATGGCGACCATGGCACCGGCGCGATTCTGAAGGAGATCGTCAACCTGGTCGGCTCTGACCGGGTGCGGATCAACTACGATACCGCCAACGCTATTTTCTACGGTGACGTGGACGTAGTCCAGGATCTGGGGGCCTGTATGGATCGGGTTGGCTATATCCATCTGAAGGACAAGGCCGGCGGCCGGAAGGAATGGGATTTCCCCGCCCTGGGCAAGGGCTACGTTCCCTTCCCGGAACTGTTTGCCATGCTGGACAAGGCCGAAAACCGCTGTCCCTTCTCCATCGAAATCGAATTCACCGCCGCGGGGCCCAAGGATCTGGCCGAGGTCAACCAGGCGGTGCTGGATTCCGCCCGGTATCTGAAAGAGCACGGCTTCGTCCTGTGAGCTCAGACAGTACCCTACGCTTATGGAGGTCATTATGAAAAATCTGAGAATCGGCATTGTGGGCGGCGGCGGCATGGGCCGGGTTCACTTTGCCAACTGGCAAGTGGTGGAAAACGCGTCCGTGGTCGCGCTGTGCGATACGGCTCCCAGTGCGGCTGACACGGCCGCCCAGTGGGGCGTTCCTCTGTACCGCTCTATCACGCAGATGGTTCAGGCGTGCGATCTGGACGCGGTGGATATCTGCACGCCTACCTTCCTGCACCACGATATGGTCATGGAAAGCCTGAATCTGGGCATGGACACCATCTGCGAGAAGCCCATCGCCCTGCACTACGCGGACGCCAAGGAAATGCTGGATACCGCCCAGGCCAAGGGCTGCCATCTGTACATTGCTCAGGTGCTGCAATTTACCAAAGAAATCCAGGCTCTGCGTCAACTGGTGAAATCCGAAGAATACGGCAAGGTTCTAGATGCCAGCTTTGAACGTCTGTCCGCGGCACCCCGGTGGGCCGTCGGCGGCTGGCTGTTTGACAAGAACAAGTCCGGGCTGCTGCCCTTTGATCTGCATATCCATGATCTGGATGTGATCGTCTCCCTGTTCGGCAAGCCCGAGCGCTTTACGATCAACACCTGCCATGGCCGGGGCAAGACCTACGCGGAGCATCTGCGGATCGATTACGATTTCGGTGACAAGCATGTAAACGGAGAGGCCGCCTGGTTCAACGCCGACAGCCCCTGGACCGCCCGCTGGCGGGTCTACTTTGAGAATGCGGTGGTCATCAACGACGGAAAAACCATGACGGCCTACACCTTTGACGCACCGCCCAGAGTGTTTGATACCAAGGACGAGGTGGAGATCTCCACCGGCATCAATGTGCCGCCCTGCGGATGGTACTATAACGAACTGAAGCACTTTGCCCAGTGCATCCGGGAGGGCGTTCCCACGCCCTATGTTTCCCGGGAGCAGCTGCTCACGGTTATGGAAATTCTGGAAGAGGTCAGCAAATGGACGTAAATGCGTATTTTCATCGGCTGGGACTGGAAATGCCGGAAAAAATTGTCCCTGATTCCGCGCTGCTGCGAAAGCTCCATCTGGCGCACTGCACCGCGGTTCCCTACGAGAATCTGGATATTCTCCGGGATATTCCCACCTCTCTGGAGGCGGATGCCCTTTTCCGGAAAATTGTCACGGAGGGCCGGGGCGGTCTGTGCTTTGAGCTGAACGGGAGCTTCGGAAATCTTCTGCGCTGCCTTGGCTACGGAGTAACGGACTACGCCGCCCGTTATCTCCGGGGGGAACCCACGCCGCCCATGCGCCGCCATCGGGTGATGCGTGTGCAGGCCACCGACGGAGTCTGGCTGTGCGATGTGGGCATCGGCGAAACGGCCCAGCGGGAGCCCATCCGCCTGGTGGAGGGTCTGGTGCAGGAGCAGTTCGGCGAGAGCTATCGGCTGGAAAAGGAAGACTTCCTGGGTTGGGTGCTTTGGGATCTGTACAAGGGCAGCTGGCGCAAATTCTATTCCTTCACGGAGGAACCCCAGCTGGTGGCAGATTTTGTGGCCCTGAACTTCTACTGTGAAAAGCATCCGGAATCCCCGTTCAACAAGCAGGAGATGTTCGCTCTGAAGACCCTGGACGGCCGCCGAACCCTGGACGGGAATCTGTATAAGGAAATCCATAACGGCACGGTCACAGCCAGAGAGCTTCGCCCGGAGGAAATGCCCGAAGCCTATGCCAGATTTGGCCTGACCTACGGAAAATGACAAAACAATAAAAGAAATCCCCCTGAAGCAGACTTTGGAAATACCAACGCCGCTTCAGGGGGATTTATACGAGTTTTCAGATAGACCCTAAGAAATAGTATTATTCTGGCAGAAAACATCTGCTTTCCCGCAGGTGTCAAGGCAAAAATGCCGCGGGAAGGGCTCTGAATCAAGCCTGCCTTCTTGAGATAGGTTCTTGTCCAACCAACCCGGCCGTCAAAAACCGGGCCGCTTCCGCTGGGCAGCAGAACGGCACGCTCCTCATCCGAAAGATGAAACACTTCAGCAATCGTGTCTTTTACTTCCTTGGATTTGTGTGGCTGGCCATCGGTCAGGCAGTCGAGAAACGCGCGATACATCTCGTCATATTTGGGAATCGTCATATTTACACCGCCCTTGAATGAAATGCGGATATTTATCCGCTCACGGGATGATTTGATATATTATACCATATCCGGCAGGAAATGTCCATCAGAAGCCAGTTTCATCCTGCATTTCGTAACATGTAGCCCATGTGAATTTTCCATTCCATTACATAATTCCCCTCTTCCTGCAAATACTTCTACCGTGCAGAAAATGCGCGCAATGCGCTTCAAAGGAGAAGAACCAATATGAAAGCAACTGGCATTGTCCGCCGGGTGGACGACCTGGGTCGGATCGTCATCCCTAAGGAAATCCGCAGAACCCTGCGTATCCGTGAAGGCGACCCGTTGCTGACATCATTGACACAGTGGGAGAAATACTGTTTTTCTATGTTGGATTTAGCCAAAAGACGGGGGTGGTAGTTGTACATAGTGACGGCAAAGAGAGCTGAAACTGTGCGTATACGAAAGGGGTAAATTGAGATGAACGAAGTCACTTCCTGCAAATTTAACATGGGCACCGCCTGCGTGGAGCTTCACTTTTCCGATGGCAGCATGGTCGCTATCAGCACCATCGCCGTGGAAAACGAAGTTGCAGACAGTATGTATCAACGCTCAGAGTTGGATTGGCTGATTTACAATAAGCCAATGGAGTACGCTCGGTTCGTCCTCTCCGGCGGCTTGGAGGAATACCTGAAAGGTCCGGCTGAACACCGGCTGGCGGATTAACAGAATAACCACGGCGCAGCCCACCGATCCATTCGACCGGTGGGCTGTATATGTTATTAAGTGAAACCTTTTAACTCACGTGCACGTTCCCGTTGGGCCTCAGTACGATAATCACCGCTTAGGCAGCGAATAACCGAGGAAGTCTTGGGGTATAGCAACTGAAGATTATTTGCTATTGATGCATAATGCTCTGCCAATTCATCTTCATCCCTACCACCTGTTACATTATGAACCCCGCGCTGATTTTCTTTCCCGACAATAAAACTTTGTTCGAGTTCAACTGAATGGGGTGATTCAAATATGTTTCGTACACATTCACATGGCCATAGCCCGTCCTTGCCTACTGGCGAAAAAGATAATATATGTCCCAATACAATGTTGTTTGCAAGTGTATATCCGCTAGTTTTGGACAATTCGTTAACATCTTCAAACCACTTTTTGAATACGCTGTCATTCATAACATGAGTTTCTGCATCATAACCAGGAATTCTTTTAATTCTTTCTAAAGCATCATACGCTAGTTCAGCATAATGCGGTGACTGTGCCGGCGAACTACTTTGATTGTCGTCACAACGGTAGGCCATGGTAAGCAATTCCATATATAGGGATGGGTGTTGCAGTACTTGATCGACCAGATACTTCGGTTCAAAATCAAAATCAAATGTCCGAATGAATGCAAGCTCAAGTTTGGCAATTTCAAATTCCGGCATCCCCTCATGAGAATATAATTTCTGGAACATTTTTTCTATATCTGAAGAACCAACCCGTGGTAAAGTCAACCCATTGGATTCTGCATCAGGATATAGTTTGAGTGCGGCTTCCAAAATCTGAATAACTAATTCCGCAGAATTCCAATCGCTATATGCTAAGGAATCAATTAGAGAAAATGGACGCTGGAATTTAAGAAAAATCTTCACATAATTATCAACAATTTCCGTATCTTCTTGTTGTATTCCCCACAGACTAACTCGCTCCCAGTAAGCACGTTGGCAATCAAAATCGCTGGAGTTCTCAATAAATTCAACAATATCTTCTCTAAGTTGTATACAGCTTAGAGCCCATCCCATTTCTTCTTTTTCTGGCCTGTCTGGTGCAGAAGTCAATGCAGTCAGTCCAGAAAGCCAGTACAATTCTGCAATGACAAAGGCAGCAACTTCCTGGCTTGTAGCTTTGATTTGCTGAATAAAGCTCCAATCGATTTTTCCCTGCATAACATCTTCAGCTATTGCCTTGGCATATGCTTTCGTATTTTCTACATATGGAATAGCTGAAATTACCGATATTTTACCATAATGCTCAACCAATTCCAGAATCTTTTCTTTATGAAACTTGTGAAGGTATTCTTGTTCCTTATGGTAATCATATGCGTCTTCTATATATCGATAGGGTATCAAGCCATAAAAATTATTCAAGAAGAAAACAGCATAACTTCGAGGCGTGTCTGGCAAAAGGGAAAATAACAACCGTTCCAGTACATCCGTCCGGTGCATTTGAACATCATTATCGTGATGATAGCTTCTACTGTGGCTAATATTCCGTGCTATTTCTGAACATAGTAGAAACAATTCATCTTCTGTCATAGAGGCAGCAAATGATGTACACCGATCTGCCAGTTCTTCTATTGGAGCAAAGAAATCCAAATGCCTTAACACAGTTTTCCAATCAGAAACGCTTGCCGTAATACTATCAATGTAAGCAGTAGATACTAATTGTATCATTTCGTTGTAGTCTGACCGAAGGATCTTAACTGGCTTCGAATCAATCGTTTTCCATCGTGGCTTAGCGATATCCTGTGTAATCTGCTGCCCCCTTGGCAATAGTTTGTCAACCAGTTCGGCTACAATAGAATGATGGTTTGTGATTATATTATGTAGCAAAATTTTTCGCTCATTAAGTGTAAAGCATCCTTGGGGATGCCATAGGCAAAAAATACGATACAATGAATCAATGGGGGAATTAGATAGAGTGTAGCTAAATTCTTTTTCTGCAAAACGCACTAATAAATTCAATGCACGCGAAGCATTTTGCGTATCCCACATTGCAATTTCTACGGCCCACAAAATATGCGTGTAAAATGATCTTTCCAGCAAATTGTTATCCGATGCCTCGAAAAGATCCCAGAAAGGGCTATCCTGATGTGCCGAAGCATCTTCCATACGCGGTAATACAACATCGGGAGCTGCTTCCATAAACTCTGCCAGATGAGGGCAAATCGTTCTCCATTGATCTAAGGATTGTATCGCTTCAAATATCTGCTTTACCCGCGACTTACAGGTTTCGGAAATGCAAGCATTAAAAGAAGCACCGCTGGAATTTTCACGCTCAGAAAGCATAATCAGAGACACTATACAACTACGCTTCAATTGTTCCGAATATTGTGATTCCTTTCCGTAGATACTTGCAGCAAACCACTTGCTTTTGGGTAACTCATAAGTTGGATCGCTTTCAGCAAAGACCGCAATTAACGCTTCTCCAAATCGAGTAAAAATATCTTGCGTAATCTCGGACCATAGAATATCCCACAAATCTGCAATTGCAATACATGCATACGATCCATCTACATAAAAAATAGGAGCGTTTTCGCCGTTTATATATGGCTGAATAGACGCAATATATTCTTCGTAGGGCATATTTGCGATTGCACTAACGGTTGCCTTATCTCCAGACTTACGTTCCTCCCATGATCCGGCAAACAGTGCAGGCAGCAGATTTCTTACATCTGTATTTCTACGCCAACTCGGTATTTTATCCGTGGGAGCTGTTGCAATTCTTCGATACAATGCATTAAAATGACATTTCAGGTCTGTGCCGATACTATACGCTTTATTTGTATCATAGCCAAGCTTCTCGACTGCATTACAAAATTCATGGCGACTTCTTGCTGGAATTTCAACACGATTTTCAGTTTTGTATAGAAGATCCAATGGATCATGCTTACATACGGGAATCAAAATTACTCCCTGGTGAGATGTAAATGTGCCGCTTTCAGGATAAAATAACGGTATAAGAACGGAATTTGAGCAATTTTGCAAGGCGTCTAAATAGGCTTCATGCGTTTCTGCAACCAAACAACGTGACTTTAGGTGCAAATGCTCTGGTTTTTCTGCATTCTCAAGTTCAGCGGCGAGCGTTAGCACGACTTCCTTAGAAGATTCTCCAACCAAAACAAACTGGGATGAACCGGCCTCAATCAGGCGAATAATTTGATCTGCAACTGGTTGCCTTTCGTAAGTAAAAAATGCAGTGGTCAAGTTTGGTTGTGTACTCTTGGACTGTCTTTCCCAATACTGTTCCAGATTACAAATATTTCTGTACGGTTTTCCGATGATGTCAGCAAACCATGTAGAAACGGCAGGACATTCCTCGAACCACATTTCTAAGGAATTGGCATCGTAAATACGAACCAGTTTCCATAGTTTTTCGTTATTTTTCGCTGCAGTTGCTTCGACTATCCCTTGTTTGTGATTCCAGATTCTTGTAGTTACAAAGCAGAACGAAGTTTCTTCCAAAACGATTCCTTTTGGATTTGTGGTTCGCTTTATATAATCATCGTTTAATTTCTCTTGAGAATCAATGTTTGTTCCAAATTCCCACACAGATTTCCCAGTTGGAACGAACTGATGAACATCCATTGTATCTAAATATCCGTCATATCCGCTATATTGAACTGCTTTACCATATGGAAAGTGATGGTCATTTATATGTTTGCATGATGCTAAAATTAGCTTCCATACAAGCTGCGGCAATAATTCTTGAGCCCTTCTAGGCTCTCTGCCTGTCCAGTTGTCAATATCAGCAGCGGTAATCCACTTCAAAACTCCTCACCTCACTAGTCATTTTTCAAATGGAAATACTCGTGTGCTAACCGCACTCTTACAATTGTACACTTTTATCTGTTTACTAGATGAAATTGTTAACACACTAATTTTCCTGTGCTTATAGATTGATTTGTGAATTAATTATCTTATTATTGTTGCATTTACTCGTTTTGACATATTGTCGAGCACCATCCTACCGTCACCTCTACCTTTTTCCCACTAAACGCCACGCCATATTTGCAAACCGTTTTAACCCCGGCGGCCATCAATTCCGTTTCGTATTTCTTTTCATCGATCTGCCGTAAAGCCGTTCCCGCCAGCTTTTTCAGCTTCTCCTCGCTGCAATTTTTTCCCGCTTTCAGCTAGATTAGAATCTCCGGTGGCCCCTTTTGCGTGGGCTTCAGCAGTTTTTCCTTAGCTATGATATGCTTCTTCCTTTATTTCCAACTTCTTGCAAGTGGGTCCCAGTTCCAATGCATTTCTTTGCCTGCAAGAATCGCTTCTTATACCGGAAACAGGATCAATTTGATTTCTTCCATTACAGCCACAATCCTATCAAATCTTTCACAATCTTCTTTACCCGCAAAGGCTCGGCATACTCCATGAGTTTGGGAACACGCTTCTCCGGGTCTGCAATATAGTTTTGGATGGCTTTGTTGAAAATCTCTTTGTCCATTTTATTCCGATACCGAAGGCAATCGCAAATGACACGGTCTTTATCATAAATCCGTATCTCGTGTCCGTCCATGTTTCCGCTTGTCAGCCCCAGTTCCAGAACCTCAGGTTCTATGTAATAGGGCTTCACAAAGGAGTAGTCGATCCGGAACCGTGATTTTCCTGAATCCTTACTGACTGCCAGATGCCATTCCCCCGGCGTGCGGTCACTGTATCCATAGTAACGCAGCGCTGTATCCATGCAGAGGATTGCATCCGGGAACAGGCGGCTCACCGTGCCAATTTCGCCCAAATCATCAGGGTTGACCCATTGGTAATAGCCGTATCGTACTTTCTCTACGCATCCTGCTTCAATAAGCTGCTGGATATTCTTGTAGTATATTTTCTCCTGTTCCAGTTCCTTGGTGCGCATCATACCGCTGTAGTGTTCGAATATTTTTTTGCAGTGCTGGATATCCATGAGCGCGTCTCCGTTTCGACTTTTTGATATTTTAAACATACAAGCGGACAAAGTTGTACAAGTTAAGTATAACCGTAATCAGAAGAGAAGTCAACATAGTTGCGTTTACCACAAACGTAATATTCACAACGGAATTATGATGATTGTAAACATTACTGACTTAAACTTCGCACCAAGCAAAATCCCCGATTCGCCATCTCTTTGCAAATTTGTGCAGAATTCCGATTCTTCCAATGATTTTTTGTCACTTCTGACATGTCGAATTTCAACATATTCTATTCGTTTTTGAAAAGAAATATGGTAAAATACAAGTATGCAATTTCGTAGGAGGAATTCCCATGGCACTGAGCTATATGAAACTGTGGCATCTCTTGCTGGACAAGGGTATGAAGAAAAAGGATCTTGCCGAGGCGGCAGGGCTTACGGACTATACAATGCGGAAGCTCAATAATAATGAGGATGTGTCCATTGCCGCATTGGGAAAGATTTGCAATGTTTTGCATTGTGAATTACAGGACATTGTAGATATTGGAAGCAAGGAAGGAACAAACTGAATGGAGAATCGGGAATACAGCGCAGGCTTTATGGCGCAGGCTGTGTGGTTTATTGAATTCAAAAAGGTTGTGCAGCTGATTTCCGCAGGCAAAACACGGGAGGAAATCCGGCGAGCCTGCGTAGAGGAAAACCTTTTCGGGGCACCCAATCCGTACCGTTCCGGGCGGATGTTCGGCTACTTGACAAACCGGGCAGCGGCTATGGATGCTGAACTGCTGGAGCTGTTTCTGCACAGCGATATGAACACCCAGAAAATCATCAACCTGATTTGCATTTTGAATACAGACCGTCTTTTCTACGAATTTGTCTATGAAGTTTATCGGGAAAAAGCCTATCTTGGTATCGACACCCTTTCCCTTGGGGACATCAGTGCTTATTTCCACAATAAGGGCAGCCAGATTGAGAAGGTGGGCAGCTGGAATGAATCCACCTTCCGGCGGCTGCGAACCTGCTATACCCGGGCACTGTGCGAAGCAGGGCTGGTTACAACCGAGAACAAGAAAGATTTCCGGATCACCCCACCACTGCTGGACCTTTCCCTAGAGCAATACCTGACTAGAACGAACCAGACGGCGATTCTGAAAGCAATCACGGGGGTGGCATAATGACCGTTGAAGAAAAATTTAATCTTGCTGAGGCAAAGATCCGGCAGCCCCGCTTTTTGGAAAATCGCGGCATGGGCAATGAGGTCGGATACTATATTTTTGATTACGATCCGGCCCAGGAGCTGCAGGTGCGCAACTGGGTCGCTGATATGAAAGCAAAATACGATGATGGAAATGCAGGCTTCCGCATTGTGGAGCACGACCTCTACAACATCGTTATTGGCATTCTGAAGCAGAAAGGCTATCTGGAAAAATGTTTCGATATGGAGGAAAAGCGGGGCCTGCCAAAGGTGTGTGCCGCCATTGCCAGCTCCATCCGGATTACCAGCGATGAGAATTTGATCATCAAGTATATCCGGGAGCGGTTGGAGCCAAACACGGTCATTTTCCTCACAGGAATTGGGAAATGCTACCCCTTCCTGCGTTCCCATAATGTTCTGAACAATATGCACATGCGCATTGACGAAGTGCCTGTGGTCATGTTCTATCCCGGTCACTTTAGTGGGCTGGATTTGAACCTGTTTGGAGAAATCGATGACAATAACTATTACCGGGCCTTCAGGCTCGTTGACTAAAGGAGCAGCACAGCATGAATATTCGTGATATGTTTGCCAAGCGAATTGACCGCGATATCCGAGGCGTTATCAAGGTCGGTCAGAATGATGATTCTAACATCCGCCAGGAGCTGGAGGAATATGTTGTTACCCATGAGCTGCAGAAACACTTTGCTGCTTTCTTTGAAGCCTATTGCCGCAGCATCAATGGCTCCACAGATGCCATGGGCGTGTGGATTTCCGGCTTCTTCGGCAGTGGTAAATCTCACTTCTTGAAAATTCTGTCCTATATCCTTGACAATCGTGTGGTGGACGGCAAGAAGGCCATCGAGTATTTTGAGGACGACAATAAGATCAACGATAACTTTGTCCTTGCAAATATGCGCAAAGCAGCGGAGACACCGGCGGACGTTATTCTGTTCAACATCGACTCCAAGAGCGACATGAACAGCCACAACGACCGGGATGCCATTGTCAAGGTGTTCCTGAAGGTCTTTAACGAAAAACTGGGCTACTGCGCTGAGAATGCCTATATTGCCGATCTGGAGCGCAACCTGGATGCCAAGGGAAAGCTGGAGGAGTTCAAGTTCACATTCGAGGATGTGGCCATGCAGCCCTGGGACGAAGCCCGGCATGACTTTATGTTTGTGCAGGATGATATTGTGGAAGTGCTGGATACGATGGGATTCATGTCTGAGGAGGCCGCCCGGAACTGGTGTGAGCGTGCCTCTAACATGGATTACTCCATCACCATCGAGAACTTCACCAAGCTTGTCAATGACTACATCAAATCCAAGGGTCCCAACCACCATGTGGTCTTTATGGTGGACGAAATGGGACAGTATGTGGGCGACAATCTACAGCTGCTGCTGAATTTGCAGACCGTCACGGAAGATCTGGGTTCCCGCTGCAAGGGCAAGGCTTGGGTCATCGTCACCAGCCAGCAGGATATCAACGAAGTTACCAAGGGCAAGGTCAAGGCCGATCAGTTCTCCAAGATCCAGGGCCGTTTCGATACCCGGCTGTCCCTGTCCTCTGCCAATGTGGATGAAGTCATCCGCAAGAGAATTCTGGCCAAGAATGTCACTGGCACGCAGACCCTGTCAGCCCTTTATGACATGAAGAGCACCGTTATCAAGAATCTGATCACTTTCAGCGACGGCCCCGAGAGGAAGCTTTACTCCGGAAATCAGAACTTTGTGGATGTCTATCCCTTTGTGCCCTACCAGTTTAATCTGCTGGGCAATGTTCTGACCAGCATCCGTTTGAACGGCGCAGCAGGCACCAACCTGGCAGACGGCGAGCGTTCCATGCTGGCCCTGTTCAAGGAGTCTGCCATGAAGCTGGGGGCCAAGCAGGAAGGTGCTTTGATTCCCTTTAACTACTTCTATGATGCCCTGGAGGAATTCGTTGAGTCCTCCCACCGCACTGTCATCATCCGTGCCTGGAACAACGACTATATCAACCCCAACCGGGAGGAAGAATGCTTTGCCGTCAATGTGCTGAAAACCCTCTTTATGGTCAAGTATGTTCGTGATTTTATTCCCACCGTGGACGATATCACCTCTTTGATGGTCTCCGGCATTGACGATGACCGCATTGCCCTGCGGGAAAAGGTGGAGGAGGCTCTGCGCCGCCTGTCCCACGAGATGCTGATTCAGAAGAACGGCCCCAGATACATCTTCCTGACCAACGAAGAGCAGGAGATCGAAAATGCCATCCGTGCCCAGGCAGTGGAAGGTTCCGAGATCACCCGCCATGTTGCGGATTTGTTCTTTGAGGAAATCTACAGCGAAAAGAAGTATTTCTTCCCCATGTTCAGCAACCGCTACTCCTTTGGTTTCAACCAGAAGGTGGATGACCGGGTATTCAAAAGTCAGAACTATGAAATGACCTTGCATCTGCTGACCCCCATGAGTGAGGAGAGCCACAGTGAGCAGGCCCTGCGGATGCTCTCCGGACAGAGCAACTGCGTTCTGGTGGTTCTTCCCCAGAATACCGACTTCTGGGAGGAGATCCGTATTTACAAGCAGATCGAGAAGTACTTCCAGACCGATGCAGGCAACGCTGCGGTCAAGTATGAACAGATCAAGATGGCCAAACGTCAGGAGATGAATGACCATAAGCGCAACGCCAAAACCTGCCTGGAAGATGCCCTGCACTATGCAACCATTTATATCAACGGCAATGTGATTCAGTCTACTGCCAAGGATATCAAGTCCCGCATCACCGATGCCATGGGCAAGCTGGCAAGCCTGGTCTACTACAAGATTTCCTACATCGACACACCTTACTTCGAGGCAGATATCCGCAGCGTTCTGAATCTGGCTTCCTCTCAGCAGATTTCTCTGGATATGGGGGCCAAGGCCAATACACTGGCGTTGGAGGATATTCGCAGCTATATTGAGGACAACACCAGCGACTTTAACAAGCTGTCCCTCAAGACCATCCTCAACCGCTATACCGGAAAGCCCTATGGCTTTGTGGAGCTGGATGTCAGCTGGCTGATTGCCAAGCTCTTCCGAGATGGCAGCATCCGTTGGACGGTCAACAGCGAGACCATCACCCTGGCCTCTAAGTCTGCTGACGAGCTGGTTCGCTATGTCACCCGGAAAGAGTTCCAGGAGAAGCTGATGATCTGCAAGCGCATCGGCCCGGACACCAAGCTGATAAAACTGGCAAAGCAGCTGATGAACACCCTATTTGCCACTACCAGCAATTCCGATGACGGCGACTTGGTAATGGCCGACTTTATCAGCGCAGCGAAGGAGCTGAAGAGCCAGTTGGAAACCCTGGTGGCCACCTACAAGAGTCATCCCCAGTATCCCGGAAAGGACATTGTTCTGTCCGGAAGACAGCACCTTATTGACCTGTGTGCTGCCAGATATTCTGAGGAATTCTTCAACTACCTGAAAAAGCATCAGGACGATTTGCAGGACTTTGCGGAAGACTATGCTTTTGTCCGTGGATTCTTCGGCGGTATCCAGAAAGATATCTTTGATAAGACGTTCTTGAATATCAAGCTCTATGAAAGCGGAAAGAATTTCATGGAAACCGACCAGCTGGCGGGGATCGTCTACAGGATGAATACCATTCTCAAAATGGCCCAGCCCTATGGAAGCATTTCCAAGCTGCCTGCCATGAATGCGGAGTTTGAAAGCGGTTATGCAGCGGTTCTGGAGGAAAACCGTACCGATGTTGTATCGGACATCCGGCACGATCTGGCCGATATCCTGGACTACCTGGAAGACAAGCGCTGCAAAGAGGAGCTTGCACCGAAAGCCCAGGGGGAATATGCGGAGCTTCTGCATCGCACCCAGGAAGAGCGGAATCTGTCGATCATCATCGGATTCCGGGCAGAGTCTACTGCCCTGCAGGGGAAGCTGAAAAAGGCGATTGATGCTCGTGAGGTGCAGTTGACCCCTAAGCCGGATCCTGCTGACGGAGGGGATGCGACGGATCATACACCTCCGGCACCTGTTTTCAAAAAAATCGATGTGAAGAAGCTGGTTCCCGTTGGTCAGCGGCTTACTTCGGAAGCGGATGTGGACAAGTATCTGGCTGCCATTCGCACCAGACTCCTGCAGGAGCTGCAGGGGCAGGACTACATTGATGTAGTGCGTTAATACGTTAATATATAAGAAAATGGGGTAATACCATGAATAAATCCGTCATTAAGACGTTTGCCATCAACGCCCGGCGAAAGCTCATTGATGATGTAACTTTCCAGGCAGGATTGCTGGGAATCACGGAAAAAGAGATTGCTTCGCCCTTGAAGCAGTCCACCGCCGACCTGCAGTTCTTTGACATCGGAACCAAGGAATATGCCCAGGTGGCCGGTGTCAGAATCCGGCAGCGCAACGCCTTGGCAGCTGCCATCCGGGAGAAGGCCAAGGAAGTGGAATACGGAAAGGCCTTCCGCCTTGTGATGGAGGAGGTGGCCTATACCTGGTTCAACCGCCTGATCGCCATTCGGTTTATGGAGGTCAACGACTACCTGCCGGACCATGTCCGGGTACTCTCCAGCGAAAATCCCAACAAGCTGGAGCCGGATATCGTCACCCGGCCCTTTGATACCGACCTGTCCTTCACCTCCCAGGAGCGGGACACGGTGCTGACCATGAAGGACGAGAACAAGCTGGACGAGCTGTTCCGGATGCTGTTCATCAAGCAGTGCGATGCCCTGCGCCCCATGCTGCCCGGCCTGTTTGAGCATACCACCGAGTATGCAGAGCTGCTGCTGAGCATTTCCTTCATGGATACCGACGGCGTGGTGTACCACCTGACCCATGATATTGCGGAGAGCGATTTCAACGTGGCCCAGGAAGGTCAGGTGGAGATCATCGGCTGGTTATACCAGTACTATAACACCGAGCCCAAGAGCGAGGCCTTTGCCAAGGGCACTGTCACCAGAGACGAGATTCCTGCCGTCACCCAGCTGTTCACCCCGGACTGGATCGTCCGCTACATGGTGGAAAATTCTTTGGGCAGACTCTGGCTGGATGGTCACCCGGATGCCGCCGAACACCTGCTGCCCACCCAGGCGGAGCAGGATTCCTTTGTGGCAGGCAATCGGGATAGGGAAGATACCAAGTGGCACTACTATCTGGAGGAAGCCCAGCAGGAACCAGAGGTTCAGGCACAGCTGGCGCAGATTCGCGCAGAACACAGCAAGCTCTCCCCAGAGGACATGAGGCTCATTGACCCCTGCATGGGCTCCGGCCATATTCTGGTATATGCCTTTGATGTTTTTATGCAGATTTATCTTTCCCAGGGCTATACCCCCCGGGATGCCGCCCGGAGCATTTTGCAGAATAACCTCTTTGGCGCAGATATTGACAAGCGTGCCTACCAGCTGGCTTATTTTGCCGTGATGATGAAGGCCCGGCAGTATAACCGCCGCATTCTCACCGAGGGGATCTCTCCCAATCTGGTGGCGGTTCAAAGTCCCGGAAAAATCTCCTCCGGTGCGCTAAAGCGGCTGGGAGACCTGGAACCCCTGGGCAAGCGTCTGCTGGATACCTTTGCAGAGGCAGAGGAATTCGGTTCCATTCTCAATGTGGAATTCACGGAGCGGGAGCTGAATGCCTTGGATGCCAGACTGGATGAACTAAGCGAAAAGGCTCTCTTTGCCAACATCTTGGATGCCGCCGAGATGAACGAGTGTGTCTTTGCCCTGGAGCCAATGCTGAAACAGGCTCGGATTCTGGGGCAGAAGTATCACATCACCGTTACCAATCCGCCGTATATGGCCCCCACTGCCAAACAGAAGCCCTTTGTGGAGAAGAACTATCCGGCGTCCAAGGCTGATTTGTTTGCTGTGTTTATTGAGAAATGCGGGCAGATGCTGGTGCAAAATGGGTATCAGGCGATGATTACCATGCACTCCTGGATGTTCCTTAGCAGCTACGAAAAACTGCGGCTTAAATTGCAATCTGTAACTACTGTGAACATGGTGCACCTTGGTGCCAGAGCCTTTGAAGAAATCGGCGGCGAAATTGTTCAGACGACAAGCTTTGTAATACGAATATCCAATATTATCAAATACTTAGGGACTTATGTTCGACTTGTAAAAGCAAATTCACAGGATACTAAAGAAGAAATGTTTTTAAGTGAAAGAAATCGTTTCCACACATCTAAGATACCTTTTACACGGATTCCAGAAGAACCGATTGTGTATTGGCTTCCGGAAAAAGCACTTTTGCCATACAGCAATGCTGCGGTGCTGTTGGGGGATGTTGCTGCTCCATGTGCTGGTCTTGCAACAGGTGATAATAATACTTTTCAGCGTTGTTGGCATGAAGTCATTTTTGAAAATATCGGATTTGGTGTTCAAGATGTAAGTGAAACAGAACTTAGGACTGAGAAATGGTATCCATGTAATAGTAGTGGAAATTTCAAAAAATGGTATACAGACAATTTGATGGTCGTAAACTGGCAGTATAACGGGAAAGAAATCAAGAGCTTTAGAAATGCTGCTGGAAAACTTGCTGCACGTCCGCAGAATACAGTAAGGTACTTTAAAGAAGGACTGACATGGAATAAATTAAGTACATCGAGATTTGCTGTGAAATATAAAGCTCCTGGTTTTGTGTTTGATGATACAAGTAGGTCAGCTTTTCCGCATGATTTGGATTTGCTGCCCTATTATATAGGATCATTGTGTTCGTGTGTTACCTTTTCATATTTACAAGCTCTTAATCCTACGATGAGTTTTACTAACGGAGATCTTGTTAGAATACCAATGGTTGTAGATGGAAACCAAAAAGATACAGTGACTAAATTGGTAAAGGAATGTATTGAGCATTCAAAAGCAGATTGGGATTCCTTTGAAACCTCATGGGATTTCAAACGGAATCCGCTGGTGTGAGGTGCGCTGCAATGAATGAACATGAAGAAAAAGACATGGCATCTGATCTCTATGCTTTTGTAAAAGAGTATGCGCTATTAAAGTTGGACGATGAAACAAAGAGATACGAATCTCTGATTCAACAAGCTTCTAATATGCAGACTGCATTTGCTTTTTCAACAGCAGCTCTCTTTATGATTGCACCAATGGCAATAGAGAATCGAGGAAATATGACTTCAGAATACTTGCTTGTTGTATTCTCATCAATTACAGTTCTTCTGATGTTGAGCTTGTTCTTCGCATCTCTTGCTCAACGACGTGGTAAGTTAGAGAGCTTTGCAGATGTAGCTACTTTTGAACAATTTGTCGAGGATAATTATGAATCATACCTTTCTAAAGCTCAACAAGCAAAGGCAATAGCTGAACAAATTGGAACAGTCCAATTAAGCGCAAGTGAGAAAAATAAAAAAATGGCGGAACGAATTAAAACGTCAATGGGATTCTTTTTTGCCGCTTTGTTTTTATCGGCATTTTGGTTCATTGTGTCCATAATTATAATGTTACATTAAAGAAGGAGAGCCTATCTATGACTACGAATAATGAGCGCAAAGAACATGAGTCCACTCAACCAAAGTCGGATTCTCAGGCTAAACCCGAAAACCCCATGAAAAGCGTCCAAACCAAGCCGTTGCCTACAAAGATGGTGTACTTTAGTGAACACGACAAGAAGAAAGAGAATGACCAGTCTTCTAATTGAGTGTGCTGCATCTTAAGGGAACAGTACAAGCATCGCATAACAAAACGAAGGAGAAACCCTATGCCATATTTAGAACCTGTCCAAGAGCTTCTGGAAGCCAAAGAGGGCGAACACGTCCAATTCAAGGAAGCCAAAAACCGGTTTGACTTTGGAGAAGCGGCGAAGTGCTGCTGTGCTTTGGCGAACAATGGCGGCGGTAAGCTGGTATTTGGCATCACGGACAAGAGACCTCGCAGCGTGGTTGGAAGTGCGGCTTTCGACCAGCCGGAGCGTACCCGCATGGGCTTGATTGAAAAATTGAAGGTCAATGTTGATTTTCAGCTTTTCAACTACGAGGGAAAGCGGGTTCTGGTCTTCGATGTGAAGAGCCGCCCCATCGGTTTGCCGGTACAGTACGAAGGTGTAGCGTGGATTTACGAGGGCGATACGCTCAAGCCCATGCCGGAGGATATGCGCCGCAGCATCTATGAAG
>ENA-ORSL01001208-ORSL01001208.1-human-gut-metagenome-genome-assembly--contig:-NODE-1208-length-22527-cov-4.853062_pt1 | contig 22527 bp, 20 predicted proteins | sample MGYA00242190_ERZ509157 | MGnify/ENA primary metagenome ERZ509157 (study PRJEB26280, sample SAMEA2338664) | human gut metagenome | biome: human gut; feature: human-associated habitat; material: faeces...
TCCATATCTAAGTAATCCGCCTAAATGTTCTTTTTTCTCGTATATGGTTACATCAGCACCATTTCTTCTTAAAAAAGTTGCACACGTCAAACCAGCAGGTCCACCTCCAATAACAGCAATTTTTTTATTGCTTAAATCATTAGAAAAACTAGAAAGCTCCCAATTTTCTTTAATTGCAATATCTCCTAAATAACTTTCAATACCACCTATATCTATGGCTTCACTTTTATATTTTCTAGTACAATTAAGTTTACATTGCTTTTCACAAGGACAAATTCTTCCACATATAGAAGGTAAAACTGTTGTTTCACTCAAAAGATTATATGCTTCTTTCATCTTATTATTTTTCATCAATTTAGTTATGGAAGCTATATCATTATTCAAAGGGCAACCTTTTAAGCATGGCTTATTCATGCAATTAAAACATCTATTAACTTCGTTTTTTATATCTAATTCACTCATAAATATGTTCTCCATAAAATACATGTGTTAATCTTTCGTTGATTATATCATTTGTGTTTTTTAAAAACAATTAATTTTTCTGCTTTTTTAATGCAAAAGAAGTTGAAAAATTTTCTCTTTCCAACTTCTGATTTTCTACTTACAATATTTTTTTGCACAAGAAAGATGAAAATCTTCGATTTTCATTCTTTCGTCCCTCGAGAGTTTTCGACTGAAAGGAAGAAAATCTCTCGCATAAAATAAGGGTGGATAAAAATCCACCCTTTGCTTTAGTTATTTCTTTTTCCCGTAGACAATATCTCTGACAAGGACAAAGTCTACATTGAAAACATCAGCCACCGCCTGCAGAATTACCTCCTCAGTATCTTCAGGAAGTGGGTTTGCTTTCATCCGGAAATAAGTATCTCTAATTTCCTCAGACTTATCGTATACCTTCTTCTTAAACAGCCTCCTAGCCATCTGAGATTGCCCCTCCTTTTCGGTGCCTTACAAGGCACGTCGTCCATACAGTTCTGAGTGACAAGTACATTGTAGCACTGCGTTGTAATTATGTCAACAGTTATTTAATACTTTTCTTATTCTTCATTAGAACAATTTTTCATCTCTTTACCTAGTTTCCCTATAGCTTTTGTTTCTATTCTTGAGACGTATGATCGAGAGATTCCAAGCTCTTTAGCAATTTGTTCTTGTGTTTTTGTTTCTTTACCATTTAACCCAAATCTGAGTTCAATAATAAGTTTTTCTCTATCTTGTAGTACTTCCTCAATCTTTTTGTACAACTTTTTCACCTTCATTTTTAAGTCAATTTCATCCTCAATACTTTTATTATCACTCTCAATTACATCAATAAAAGTTATTTCGTTTCCTTCCTTGTCTTGCCCCAAAGCTTCATTTATAGAGACTTCTTGTGATATTTTCTTTGTGCTTCTTAAGTGCATCAATATCTCATTTTCAATACATCTAGCAGCATATGTTGCAAGTCTAACGCCTTTGTTTCCCTTATAACTATTAACAGCTTTTATGAGCCCAATTGTACCTATGGATATTATATCTTCCTGTTCTACCAAAAGTGAATTATATTTTTTAGCAATATGAGCAACAAGTCTTAAATTTCTCTCTATAAGTACCTTTTTAGCATTTTCATCTCCTTCTTCATAAAGTTTTAAATACCTTTCTTCTTCTTCAGCTGATAAAGGCTCTGGAAATAGATTGTAGTTTGTAACATAACCAACTAAAAAGAAAAAGTCTTTTATTATATTTAAAAATGATAATATTTCCATTTTAAGGCACCTCCTTTGCTTTTTGATAGTATAGTTATATTCAAGAAAAGCATGTCAGTTGCCTGACCTAACAAATATAAGAAATTGCATAATTTATTGTTTTTTTCTTATGTAAAAGTTTATTAAAAATTCTAATTATTGATTATTTATGTAAATCATGCTATAATTATAGTATCATACATATTTTTTAGTTTAGATTCCCTGTATAGGAAGCTAAAAATGTCGTGTGATATCAAACTAACAAATAAAAATAACAACAAGTCCATACAAAGTTAGTTTGATTCATGCAAGGTGCGTGTGTATGGCAAAGGAGAGAATACCATGGAAAGCAACAACAACACTGAAATCAAAGCTGTCAAGACCCTTAGCGAAAGAGTTCAGCTTGACGAGAAACTTCGGACGGCACATGAACTCGGCTGTTTGACAGCCGCAAAGCATGCGGATGAAGCCTTGGAATGGATTTCGAAGCATATCTTCGACAGCTGGGATGGAGTTACAATTGGCTTCAGTCTCAATACTCTCAATTTGGGAGTTGCCGGAGTAAATCCTTGTGAAGTAATGTTCACACCTCCAGACGAAATCAAAGATTTCGTCGCACCCGCCAGGAATGCTTACTGGGACTCTTACTTTGAGAATCTCCCGCATTTCTTAGGGTTGAAAAAGCCTCTTCCCACTCTGTGCAGAGGCTTTTCAGAGGCGTTTACGTTGGAAGACTTCAACTAACACACCTACCCCGAGTGCGATAAGCCCTCGGGGCTTTTTTTATGTAATAGGAAAGTAACAGATTTGCAACCTTTTATGTATTAATTTTCTTTCCTATTACACAAAAAAACTTTAATTTATGCGAGAGATTTTCTCCATTTCACTCAAAAACTCTCAGGGATTGAAAGCCTGAAAATCTTTGATTTTCATTTTCTTGTACATTTGTGCAATAGTAAAGTAATAAATTTCCAATAACATCTTGTAATATTTTGTAAACTGTTGTATAATTTATATGGTTTACATATTTACTACATCAGGTTTCTATTTTCTAACTGAAACCAAATAAGGAGGAAGATTAATGGCATCTACATTGAAGCAGTATTCTGAAAAGCGGAAGACTCTCGAGTATCTAAAAGGATTCGAATATGGCCAAAAGTTTGCTGTAAGGAACTCTGAAATCATTAGAACTGTTCTAAAATATTTCTTCAAAAAATCGGAGGTCGTCACCATTCAGTTTGATTCTAAGTATACTAAACTTATGGTTTGTGTACCAGAACTTGATTTGAACTATTCATTTGACACTCCAACTACTCTACAAAACTCCAGCGTGCAGTTTACAACTGGATATTGGGATGCTTACATCTCTGTACTTTCAGAGCTCTTGAACATTCCTCTGAGCACTGGACGCAATTGCGTCAAAGTCTATAGAACCTAAAGGTTCTATTTCAAACCAACCACTCTATTCTTAGAGTGGTTTTCTTGTGTCTTCTTCTATATTGCGATTTACTCTTGTAAATGGTATAATACACCTCTGAAAGGATGTGTATTTATGGCTTTTGATGGTATAACTACAAAGATGGTTGTAAATGAATTAAATAACAATGTGCTAAATAGTCGTGTTGAAAAAATATATATACCAAACCACAATGAAGTATGGATTTATTTACATACTCAAGATAGAAAAAATGTTAAATTGTTAATTTCCGTTGATGCAAACAATTGCAGATTTCATTTAAGTAATGAATCTAGAAATAATCCAGAAAAAGCGCCACAGTTTTGTATGGTACTTAGAAAGTACCTAATTGGTGCGAAATTAATATCCATTACTCAAATCGGATTAGACAGAATTGTAAATTTTACTTTTGAAACTATTGATGATTTTGGTGATGTTGTTAAAAAAACTCTAGTTGTTGAACTTATGGGAAAATACAGTAATATAATTTTAACTGGAAATGAAAAAATAATAGATTCAATACGTCATGTTGATATAACAATGAGTTCTGTAAGAGAAGTTTTGCCTTCTAAAAAATATATAGTTCCATCTTCACTTGGAAAATATAATTTTTTAAGTATTAATGAAGATAAGTTCATCAAAATAGTATCAGAAAATGCATTAAAGTCGGAATTTGAAAATGTTTCGTTAATTAATTTACTTTCAAATTTATTTGTCGGATTTAGCAAAGGATTTGCACAGGCTGTATGCAATTTGCTTTCAATACAGAGTGAATTTTTAAAAGAACTCATTACTGCAGAATTGCTACACACTTTGTATACTAAAATAAATGAAATTTTTTCTGAAATTGAACTTAATAAAATATTTTTAACTGCCAATGAAACAGGAAAAGATTACTCTATTGTTGAATGTAACAAGCCACAAGATGTTTTTGCAATTTCTAAATTTTTAGATGAGTTTTATTCTTCAAAAGAAAATGCATCACTATTAAAAAGTTCAAAACAAAACTTAAAGCGAGACATTAATACCCATATTTCTAAAACCACAAAGAAATTAGCCTTAGTAATTAAAACTCTTGAGGATGAACCAAATCTTGAAAAATACAAGCAATATGGCGAAATAATAAGCTCTAACATTTATAAAATGCAAATTGGTATGGATACACTTGTTACCGAGAACTTTTACAATAACAATGAGCAAATTTCAATTCCATTACAAAAAAATCTTACACCTTCAAGAAATGCTCAAAATTATTTTAAAAAATATAACAAATTAAAAGGTTCTATCTCTCATGCAAAAGAATATAAAAAATCTTATGAAGAAGAACTTGATTATCTAAATTCAGTATTGTTTGAAATAGATGAAGCTACATCAATTTTTGAATTAGATGAAATTCATGAAGAAATAATAAGTGCTGGTTATTCAAAAAAGGTATCTAAAAAAGGTAAAAAGAAAGATGAACCTTCTACTCCACTTTCTTATGAATTTAATGGTGTTAAAATATTAGTTGGTAGAAATAATACTCAAAATGATAGATTGACATTAAAAATAGCAAGGAAAAATTATACTTGGTTACATACTAAGAACATTCATGGTAGCCACGTTATTATAGAGGCAGAAAATGTTGACGACGAAACATTGTATTATGCTGCAACACTTGCAAAAGAACACAGCAACGGTAAAAATTCCTCAAAAGTTGAAGTAGACTATACTTTGGTTAAATATGTTCATAAAGAAATTGGTGCAAAACCAGGAATGGTTGTATATACAGACTATAAAACAATTATAGTTTAATGTAAAGGATCAAAAAAATCTCACTGCTAAAAATTAGCAGTGAGATTTTTTTACACCATCAAGAATTACACTTGGAGTAGAATTAGGTTATTGCCAATACATCAAATGCTTCTAGTAAACATGTTAATGATATGAGACAATATTATTTTTCAATTGCTTTTCGTGCATAAGTATTATCTACAAGTGCTTCAAAAGAAACTCTCTTATCCAATTCGCCAGCTTCTTCAATAACATCTTGAAGTCTGTTAAACGCCTCTTCACTCATTACAGGAGTGGTATTCCAAGCGTCAATGCTCCTATAACGTGCAACTACTTTCTCCAAGATTTCTACACTAGTACCAGGAAAAGATTCAACAAGAGCCTGTGCAACTTCCAAATCAGTATGCTCTGCAACCCAAACCTGACCTTCATAAAGCGCATCTACAAAATTCTGAATAAATTCAGGATTTTTGGAAAGCAGATTTTTATTTGCAAAATATACTGTATACGGAATTTCGCCAGAAGCCTCGCCAACAGAAGCCAAAATTTTCACCTTTCCCTCAAGCTCTAGTTCTGTAGCAGTCGGTTCAAAGATAGTTACATAGTCACCAACACCTCCAACAAAGGCTGCAGTCATAGCATCAAAACTAATACTATTGTCAAAGTTCATATCTTCACTCGGGTTCATTCCATTGTTTTTAATCACATATTCCAAAGTCATATAAGGTACTCCACCTTTTCTCCCAGGCAAGATATGCTTTCCTTTTAAATTACTCCATTCAAACTCTTCATTTAAATCCCTGCCAACAAGAAAAGAACCATCACGCTTTGTTACTTGGGCAAACACTTTAGGATAGTTTTCTTTGCCTTGCAAATACACATAAATTGCCGCTTCAGGTCCTGCAAATCCAATGTCTACTTGCCCAGAAAGAAGTGCCGTCATCACTTTATCTGCACCTTGACTGTTGATGAGTTCAATCTCAATGTTGTGATTCTTAAAGAATCCCAGATTCATTGCAACATATTGAGGAGCATAGAATACAGAGTGAGTAACTTCGCTAACCTTAAGCTTCTGATTTTCTGGGAATCCAATGCCGATGAAATGCCAAACAACAACCGCAATGATGGCTAGCACCAAGATAGTGATGACAACCTTTTTCATACTCTCCCAACCTTTCTTCTTAGTGTTAGAACGTACATTACCGGTGGTGATGTAGCTATCCATGCTGATTCTCCTTTCTTATTTCCATTTTCCTCTAGAGTTAACTATTTTTTCAACCAATATTACACACTGATACATCAAAGTAGCAACAATTCCTAATATTATCACACTGGTCATTACAAGATTTAATTTAAAGACCTGACCTCCATATACAATCAAGTATCCTAAGCCTCCTTTAGAAACAAGAAATTCACCAGTTATAACACCAACCATCGACAAACCAATATTTACTTTCATTGCATTAAAAAGTACTGGAATATTTGACGGAAACACAATTTTATTAAATATCTGTAATCTGTTTGCACCAAATGTTTGAGCCATTTTTATTTTATTACTATCAGTGGTGTTAAATCCATTTAGCATTTCTAAAATTGTAACAATTAAAGATATTGCTAGTGCCATTGTTATAATTGCTGGCATTCCAGCACCAACCCAAACAATTATAATTGGCCCCAACGCTACCTTTGGTAAACTGTTCAAAACAACTAAAAAAGGTGAAAAAACTTTTGATAAAAAAGGAAACCACCAAAGTAATGATGCTACAGCTGTTCCTAAAATTGTGCCAATTAAAAAGCCCAAAATTGTTTCTTCACATGTTATTCCAATATGCATTAACAAATCGTCTGAAATCATATCCACAAATGTTTCTACAATTTGTGAAGGTTTACTCGCAATAAAACTGTCAATCACACCAATGTTGGCAAGTACTTCCCATGCTACTATTAGTGCAATAACTATTAGTAATTGCACTAACCGCGTAAGAATTTTACTCCATCTTTTTCGCTTTAAGTACCTAATTCTTTCTGCTGAAAGAGTTCTAATCATCATGATTCAACTCCTTCCATATAGCATCAAAGTAAGATGTAAATTGAGCATTTTCCCTGCATTTTAAAGGTGTTCTATTAGGAATATCAAATACAATGTTGTATACATTTTTTATTGTAGCCGGTCTTCTAGTCAAAACAATAACTTCATCAGACATCGAAATACTTTCTGGAATATCATGAGTAACCATAATAGTAATTTTATTTTCTGCTTTTATTATTCTATAAACGTCCTCTGTTACTGCAAGTCTAGTCTGATAATCCAAAGCAGAGAAAGCTTCATCAAGCAGTAAAATATCTGGATTAGTCGCAAGTGTCCTAATCAATGCTGCTCTTTGTCTCATTCCCCCAGACAATTGATTAGGGTACTTATCTTTAAAATCGTATAACCCATATTTCTTCATTAAAAGCTCAACATACCTAATAGTTTCATCATTTACCATTTTTCTAATCTCAAGACCTATAATTACATTCTTGTATATTGTCCGCCAATCTAACAAGTAATCCTTTTGAAGCATATACCCTATGTTATATGCTTTATTTGTGAGTTTGGAATTATCCATGAAAATTATGCCCGATGTCTGAGTATCAAGCCCAGCAATTATAGAAAGTAATGTTGACTTTCCACAGCCACTTGGACCAATTATACTAACAAACTTGCCCTTCTTAAACGAGTAACTAAAATCACTAATTGCAAACGTTTCTCCATTATCATCTTGGTAGATTTTTGCAATGTTTTGTAATTCTAAACAATCGCACATAATTTTCACCTCCTCTTAAAAATATTTAACCTACATTCTCATTATATTCACATATAGAAAAAACGTACTACAAATATAAAAATTATATTTGTAATACGTTTTCTTTTTAGATTTCTCTCATTTCTTTTTTCATTTTACTTCTCATCATCTGGATTGATCCAACCGAACGGCCAATTTGTTCTGCAAGTTCATTATCTGGAATCTCGTGTGCCCAAACTTTTCTTTTGTCTTCCTCACTCCAAAATTTATGGTGCTGAGGAGCAAAAGCTGTTTTGCCATAGTACCGAATTTGCTGTGCTTTCTTGGTGTTGTACCATTTCTGCATGTCCTTGTACTTGTTGCGTCTGTTCACTCTAAACATCCTCCTTGTTGCATCATGATGAGTAACATTACGAGTTTAAGTATTTTTAACCTATCACTCCTTCTTGTCTAAATGCTAGACTTAATAAAGCTTTAGTAAACATAATTATTATAGCATGTAATGTACCTTACTGTCAATTAAGTATTACTAATAATGTTCAAATCACTCATTAAGGCAATTGGGAATAAAATATTCTAAGGATTTGCATATTATAAATTTCTTACAAATAGATTTACTGTAAAAGAAATAATAGGCAAAACATTAATAATTCATGAAAATCCAGATGATTTTACAAGCCAACCAAGTGGCAATTCGGGCAAAAAAAATCGCTTGCGGAATAATAAGATAAAAAAATCCACTAACCTAAAAAATGGTTAGTGGATTTTTCTATTTTAACGCTCTGATTTATTAAAGTTGCAAAATCTTAGGCGGAGAAATCTGAATAAAGCCTACAAGAGGAACTCCGCATTCCGAAGTTACCTCAATATTTCTCACAACAAAAAGCCTACCATCGTGCCTAATGAGTTCTACCCCATTTTTGCACAATTCACCAAAGATTTCATCAACAGTCGATTTTGCCAACGTGGCGTATTCTGAATTTTCCGGATAATAATGAAATGCACATACTCCGGTACGTTCATACACCAGAAACAGCTTCTTGAGGGAATTGTAGGTCGCTTTCGTCTTAGTAGCCATTTCGACATTCCTCCTTTTATTTTCTAATACCTTGTTAAAGGTATTATCGACAGCTGGTTCAAGTTGTTTCGAAAGTTTTATTAAACATTCTTTCATATTAATATTATTCTTATAGCTCATACATAATATCACAATTAACATAAATCGTCAATAGAAAAACGCCGATTTAACCATAATACTTTTTGATTTTTAATATGGTACACTCATTATGTTATGACATTTGTTTACTCTTCTACTATTTTGAGGAAGAAATTTTTAATTGGCAAAAACAGTAAAAGGTTATTGGATATGCAAATATTGTGAGCAGTTAGATCCAGCAAGCACTGATACTTGCATTAGTTGCGGTTCTGTTAGAGATGAAGAAAATCTTGATTACTTCGAAAATCATATAAATAAAAATGGTAATCAAGATTTTACAATTTCTCATGAACAAGTTAAAAGTGCTAAAGATGGAGAGAAAATGTATACTGTTCAAGAAAAAATAAATGTTCAATTAATATTTTAAATCCCATAAATGCTAATATAATTCCACCAATTATTTCAGCTTTACTCTCATATTTATTTCCAAATCGATTTCCTATTTTTACACCAACTAATGATAATGCAAATGTAACAATAGCTATAATAAATGCAGCCAATAATATATTTACATTAAAGAACGCAAAAGTTACACCAACTGTTAATGCATCTATACTTGTTGCTACTGCTAAAATTATCATAGTTTTAAAATCAACTTTATCATTTGCATTTTTATTTTCATCACCAAAAGTTTCTCTTATCATGTTTATTCCAATAAACTCAAGTAATGCAAATGCTATCCAATGATCTATTCCCGAAATTAAACTTTCAAAAGTTGAGCCTAAGAAATAACCTATAAGTGGCATTATACCTTGAAATACACCAAAATATATTGCTATTATTAATGCTTTTTTTATATCTAACTTTTTCATTGATAGACCTTTACAAACTGATACAGAAAAAGCATCCATTGCTAATCCAACACCTATAAAAAATATTTCAATTATATCCATTTTAGCATTAACCTCTTTTTTATAATTTACTGTGCTCCGAGGCTCAAACTTTCTTCTAGAACTTCCCATATTACATCTCTGTTGAATTTGGTTTCAGACGAGAATGCAAAAATCAAATCTTTATCAACATCTAAAGCTTCTGCGATCTCATCAACATAGTTTTGAACTTTTGTTTTTGCTATTTTGTCTGCTTTTGAAGTTATCACTATGTACCTATTTCCTGTCGATTTTATATATTCCATCATCATTTTATCATTGGCACTTGGAGCATGCCTAATATCTACTAATAAGATTACTAGATTTATATTCTTACAATTACGTAAATATGTTTCTATCGAATCTCCAACTTTTTTCTGTTCCACTTTAGACATCTCTGAATAGCCATATCCAGGCAAATCAACAAAATAAAATTTATTATCCATATTATAAAAATTTATTTGCCTTGTTTTTCCAGGTGCACTACTTGTGCGTGCAAGAGATTTTCTATTCACTAAACAATTTACAAATGATGACTTTCCAACATTTGATTTTCCAGCTAATACAATTTGTGGTAATTTATTTTTAGGATATTGTGCCTTATTCATTACTGATATTTCGAATTTTGGTTCTTTAATTTGCATCCTACTTTCCTCCATTTTTTATCTTCACTCGTTTGTATTTTTCATAGATAAAGAAACTTTCTTCTTTTCTAAATCAATCTTAATTACTCGTACTTTTACGATATCACCAACAGAAACAACATCCATAGGATTTTTAACGTATTTATCACTCATCTCCGAAATGTGAACTAATCCATCATTTTTAACACCTATGTCAACAAAAGCTCCAAAGTCAATTACATTTCTTACTGTTCCTGTTAAAATCATGCCTTCTTTTAAGTCTTCCATTTTTAATACATCACTTCTCAAAATTGGCTTTGGCATGTCTTCTCTTGGATCTCTACCAGGTTTTTGTAACTCTTTTATTATATCTCTAACCGTTGGTACGCCTATATCTAATTCTTTTGCGACATCTGCTGGAACAACGGTAGAAAGTTTTGATCTAATTTCTAGAAGATTTGTTTTCAAATCATCTAATTTAAATCCAATATTATTTAATATTTTTTCAGCAACTTCATAACTTTCTGGGTGAACCGACGTATTATCTAATGGATTCTTGCTTTCTGGTATTCTTAAGAATCCTGCACATTGTGTGTAAGCCGCTGGACCTAATTTTGAAACTTTTAGTAATTCTTTTCTCGTTTTTATCTTACCATTTTCATCTCTATACTTAACTATGTTATTGGCAACAGTTTTACTAACACCCGAAACATATTTTAAAAGAGATGGTGTAGCTGTGTTTAAGTCAACTCCAACACTATTAACAGCATCTTCTACAACACCTGTTAAACTTTCATCCAATCTATTCTGATTTACATCATGTTGGTACTGTCCTACTCCAATACTCTTTGGATCTATTTTAACTAATTCAGCAAGTGGATCTTGCAATCTTCTAGCTATAGATATTGCTCCACGAAGCGAAACGTTTATGTCTGGATATTCCTCTGTTGCAAGTTTTGAAGCAGAATAAACAGAAGCTCCTGCCTCACTAACTATAGCATAATGAATATCATGTTTTACACTCTTTAATAGTTCGGCAACGAATTGTTCGGACTCTCTTGAAGCTGTTCCGTTTCCAATTGCAATCATACTAACATTATATTTATTTATTAAGTCTAATAATTTTTTCTTTGCTCCTTCAACATCATTTTGTGGTTCAGTTGGATATACAGTTGTTGTATCTAATAATTTTCCAGTTTCATCTATAACAGCAATCTTGCATCCTGTTCTATATGCAGGGTCAAATCCCATTACAGTTAATCCTTTTAGAGGTGGTTGCAATAATAATTTTTTCGCATTTTGTCCAAATACTTTTATAGCTTGCTCTTCTGCTACTCCAGTCAAATCATTTCTAACTTCATTTTCAACTGATGGTTTAATAAGTCTTTTGTATGCATCTTCTATAATCTCTTTTAATATCTCTTCGTAAGGACTATCTTTCTTTATTACTTGTCCATTTAAATAATTTAATGCTGGCTCATCTGTTCCATCAATTTTAACTTTTAAGAACTCTTCTTTTTCGCCTCTGTTAATAGCAAGTATTCTGTGGCTAGGAATTTTTGAAACAGCTTCTGCATAATCGTAGTACATTTCATAAACTGACTTTTCATCCTTAGCAGCTTTTGAAACTATTACACCAACATCATAAATTATCTTTCTAATATCTTTTCTATACTCTGCAACATCAGAAATTATTTCAGCAACTATATCTTTTGCTCCTGTAAGTGCATCTTCTACAGAATTAACATCTTTTTCCTCATTTATATATTCTTCCGCAAGCTTAATTAAATCATGTTTCTCTTCTTGATTATAAATAATCAAAGCCAAAGGTTCTAATCCTTTTTCTTTAGCAATAGTTGCTCTTGTTCTTTTCTTTTGTTTATATGGTCTGTATAAATCTTCAACTTCAGTCATAGTTTCACTTGATAGAATATTGTTTTTTAACTCGTCATCAAGTTTTCCTTGTTCATCAATAAGTCTAATAACCTCTTCTTTTCTTTTTTCAAGATTTCTTAAATAATTTAATCTATCAAACATATCACGAAGTTGTTCATCTGACATTTCACCAGTTTGCTCTTTTCTATATCTTGCGATAAAAGGAATTGTATTTCCCTCATCTATAAGTTTTATTGCATTTTCAACTTGAAAAGGTTTTAACTTAAACTCTTTCACCAAACGTTCATTTATTTGTTCCATACATTTCTCCTTTTTTATTATATTTATTTTTGTACTATCTATATTAGCCATTTCGCCGCTATTATAAGATTTTTCCGTCAACACATTCTAGTATTATTGTAACTGGTCCCATATTTGTAAAGGTTATGTGCATATCAGCACCAAATGAGCCAGTAGCAACTTCAATTCCTATTTTTTCTTTACAATATTCTACAAAATATTCATACAATTCGTTTGCATATTTAGGTTCTGCCGCATTAATAAAACTAGGTCTGTTTCCATGATGTGAATCCGCATACAATGTAAATTGTGAAACTATATGCAATGCTCCCTTCTTGTCCATTACAGACAAGTTCATCTTTCCATTATCATCTTCAAATATTCTAAGCTTAGAAATCTTTTCTGCCAAAACTTCTGCATCCTTTTTAGTATCATTATGAGTGACACCAAGTAAGACCAAAAGTCCAGAATCTATTTTTGAATATACTTTTTCATCTATTCGAAGCTCAGAATTAACAACTCTTTGTACTACAGCTTTCATTATTTTCTCCTTAATAACAAATTTTCATGTTTTGATATTTTGAAACACAACTTCATTAAACTAACAAAAGGATGAGCCTGACTACAAATGTCAAATCAAGTTCATCCTAAAAATTTAACTACTCTTCTTTATATCTATTCTTAAAGACTTCTTTAATGATATTTCTTCTGGTTTCTATTTCATCAACAAAAATAAGTATTGGTATATTTACTGCTAAACACACCATATCAAAGTTCATATTAAATCTAAAGTTGGCTTCGTTAAAGCGGTCACGAGATAAAGCATGTAAAACAAACAATGCTATATTAACTATAACAGATGTTAAATTAAACCACGCCTTTTTTCGTATACATCCAATTGTACTCATTACCGCATAAAACGCTACAAATGATATATATATAGCATCATTAGTGCAATCCAACAATAACATTAAACCAAACTCCTACTCTTCCTCATCCCAGTTATGCCAAATCTCTTGAATGTCATCTAAGTCTTCTAATTTTTCTACAATCAAGCCCATTTTTCTTGAACCTTCTTCATCCAAATGCATATAGTTTTGAGGAACCATTTTAACTTCAGCCTCTAAATATTCAATTCCTTTACCTTCTAAATATTCTCTAACACTTGAAAAATCTTCTGGTTTTGTTGTAATTTCATAGTATTCATCATCAGCTTCCATATTATCAGCGCCAGCTTCTAATATTTCAAGCATTAACTCATCTTCAGAAAGCTTTGTAGCTGTTTTTTCTATGACAATTACACCTTTTTTGTCAAACATCCAGCTTACAGAACCATTTGTTCCTAGATTTCCGCCAAATTTATCCAAAATGTGTCTTACATCTCCAGCAGTTCTGTTTCTATTATCAGTCATTGCTTCTATTATTATGGCAACACCATTTGGTCCATATCCTTCATAAACAATATCCTCATAATTTGCAGAGTTTCCATCACCTGCTGCTTTTTTAATACTTCTATCTATATTATCATTAGGCATATTATTTGCCTTACATTTTGCTATAACATCACGAAGTTTTGAATTTCCAGCTGGATCAGGACCACCTTCTTTAACCGCAACTAATATTTCTCTTCCTAATTTTGTAAAAACTTTTCCTCTTTGAGAATCTGATTTTTCTTTCTTGTTTTTAATATTATTCCATTTGCTGTGTCCTGACATTTTTTCTCCTCCTTTAAAATTCATATATCAGCTATTGGGTATTTTATCACACTTTTACTTTCTTTGGTAGCTTTTTTTCATTAAGAAGCTAGAAAAATTTTGATTTTTCTCTGATTATCACAAAAGATTTCAACATTATCATATCTATACTTCATATTTTTTCAATTTATCCTCCGTGTTTTCTGGTGATTCTCGATAATTATTTACCTAATTCATTATACTTACTATATATTGGTGCCATATTTCTACCCTTTTCTTCGTTATCAAGATTCATTTCAACATCTTTTATAGCTTCTCTTAACCTTGTAAACTCCAAATTATTAGTTTGATTATTGTTTCTTGGCATTTGATAATTCTGTTCATAAATTTGATTTATCATAAATGAACAAATTTCTCTATTCCTACTTTTGTCTAACATCTGATTTTTCAATGCTTGTACGCCATTTTCTGAAACATTAAAACAAGATTGAATTGTATTTTTTAATCCTCTTACTTGTTCTAAGGTATTAGAATATCTCGCATCTCCCTGATGAATTTCTATAAAAAATTGCATATCAGCAACAATTTGCCTTGCACTATAATTTTTACTAATATCTACTTGCCTAGAAAAGTCTGGAACTGATGCTACATATTTGTTAATAGAAACAAGCCTTTCTCTATCTTCTTTAGAAGCACCATTAAATATAGCAGATATTCCTTTTTTGTTGACTCTTTCTTGCAATCTATCAGCCTCTTCTTTTAGCATCTTTTTTTCAGTACTAACCACTAAATTTGCAAATTTTGTAAAAACTGTACCCTTAAGTATATTTTCTTCTTGAATAACAGTAGCTCCTATCTCACCATTTAAAGAACCCATTGCAATAGCTTCAGAGACTTTTTGTAAATTTTCTAAAGAGCCTCTTGTAGAATCACTAATAGTACGTCCTGTTGTGTTTAATAGTTTTACAGTAGAATTTGCAACTTTTTTGGCGTCAAACAAAGCCTCAACATAGTGAGATACTCTTGGTGCATATATCACTCCAAGCGATCTCATTCCAGATTCCATAATTCTAGAAACCTCTACAGCTCTTTGAATATTACAGGCATCTATATTTTTTACAATATTACTAGCCAATGATATTATTCTTTCATTGTTTTTAGAATTTAATAATCGTATATTAGCTTCTTTTTCCTCAAACTTTCTTCTTTCTTCGGCTCTTTCTTGCTCAGCTTTTTGATGTGCATTCTCTAATGTCACCATTTTAGTTTCTAACTCAACTTCTTTTTTCTTACACTCGGACATACATACTTTAGCAATCTTTTGCTTCCATTCTCTTAATTTTGGCAATCCATCTGCAATATCTGCATCAATCTTTTTAGCAGTTTCTTTTTGCTCCTCTATCTTATTTTCTATACTCTTTCTATCTTCTCTATAAGCTTCATAATAAGATGAATCTAAAAAAACTCCACTTGATTCTTTTGCTCTTTTCTCGTTAAACAATGCCATTAGTTGATTTTGGTATTGTTCTATCTGCCAAAAAATCTCACCTTCTACGGCTTTTTTTTGAGAAATCGCTAATAGCATTCTTGCCATCTCAGGAGCATCTTTTCTTATTTCATTTTTTAATTGTTCTATTTCAGCATCATTTAATTGCTCTAATTCTGCATGTTCTAGTACAAGCCTATATTGCTGAATATCCTTATCTCTTCCTCTGACATTAACACCTTTTTCAATTGCTTTCACTCTAGTAAAAGGAGAAACAACTGCTTCTTTTTCTTCTGCTACGCCATCCATAACATCATTTACGAAGACCACAGGAACATCTGGCGACACTTCAACTCTAACATATGCCGGTCTCTTATTATCCAAAGCAAATGCAGACCAATTGCTCCCTTCATAATCTGTTGATGTAGATATTGGTTTGCTTATAATTTCATTTTCGAGAAGTTCATTCATCTCTTCAACAGAAGTACCTCTGTGAAGAAGGCGATTTCTACCAAAATCGTAAGATTTTTGCCAACTTTTTAACATACCAGAGTACATATCTGGAATCTCTTTCAAAAGCAAATCAACGTCATGTACATATCTTGAAATTTTATCTGCTTTTTCTGAACTACTCAATATTCGTTCTCTGCCAAAATTTTCCCTCAAATCTAGGTTCGTTTCATATTTTCCATCATCATTAGCAAGTAAAGCATTTATTCTTTTATAACCAATTCCAGTATATGCGTCAATAGCTTTTTTTTCATCATCTGTATATTCAAATAAATCACCATAAATACTATTATCATAAGTTCTTCTTCTCATATTACTCTCCTTACTTTAGGAAATATACAATTATTTATATTTAATGTGCGTCATACCAAGTTCTGCCGTAATTTGCATCAACCTGCAAAGGAACCTTCATTTTAACAACATCTTGCATATTTCTAATAAGTAATTCTTTAACAATATCAAGTTCATCTTGCTTTGTTTCAATAACAAGTTCATCATGCACCTGTAATATTAATTTCGATTGTAATTTTCTTTCTTCTAACTCGTTTTCTATATTAACCATCGCAATTTTTATAATATCTGCAGCAGTTCCTTGAATTGGTGCATTCATTGCAACACGTTCTCCAAATTGTCTAACGTTATAATTATTTGATTTTATTTCTGGCACATATCTTCTTCTACCCCAAAGTGTTTCAACATATCCATTTTCTTTACACATCTTAACACTATTATCCATGTATTTCTTTATCTTTGGATATGTTTCAAAATACTTTTCAATATACTCTTTAGCCTTTTTACGAGAAGTTTTAATATTAGTAGCCAATCCAAAATCGCTTATTCCATAGACTATTCCAAAGTTAACAGCCTTTGCTTCACTTCTCATTTGCTTTGTAACCTCTTCAAGTGGGACATTAAAGACTTGTGATGCAGTTACAGCATGTACGTCAATCCCAGAATTAAAAGCATTTATCATTGTCTCATCACCAGACATATGTGCAAGTACTCTAAGTTCAACCTGCGAATAATCTGCATCAAGAAGAACATATCCATCTTTTGCAATAAATACTTTTCTCAACTCACGTCCAAGTTCTGTTCGTATAGGAATGTTTTGAAGATTAGGTTCTGTGCAACTAATTCTTCCTGTAGCAGTAACAGTTTGATTAAACTTAGCATGTATTCTGTGAGTATCAGGATTTATAAGACCTATCATGCCATCAACATATGTGGCTTTTAATTTACTCATAACCCTGTATTCAAGTATTTTATCTATTATCGGATGTTCTGGTGCTAATTTTTCAAGCACTTCACTATCTGTTGAATAACCATTTTTAGTTTTCTTTATTATAGGAAGATTTAATTTTTCAAAAAGCACTTCTCCCAATTGCTTAGGAGAATTTACATTAAACTCTGTTTGAGCCAAATCCCAGATTTCTTTTGTTAATTCATCTACCTTTTTATTTAATACAACAGAATACTCTTTTAACATGTTTGCATCAACTAAAACCCCAGTGTATTCCATCTCTGCAAGCACTTTCATAAGTGGCATTTCCACTTCGTAAAATAATTTATACTCTTCTCTTTGCTTCAAAGCTTCTTCATATTTTTCTTTACACATATAAATATATTTTGCATATTTACACGTTTTTTCACATAGCTTATTTTCATCAACTGTATTATTAAACCCATCAAAAGATAGTTGAGTATTTGAATCTTCTTCATCTAATAAGATATTCAATTCTTCTAAAATTAAATCGTTCAATTTGTAGGTCGATTTTGTTGGATTTAACAAATACGCAGCAATAGTTATATCAAACATCATATTTTTAGCTTTAATATTTTTATTTTTTAGTTTTAAATAATCTATCTTTTCTTCATATCCAATTTTTAAAATATCATTATCAAACACTTTTGTTAATTCATCAATGTTAGGTGTTCTTGTATAATATGCAACACCATCTAAATATATTGCCAAGCCATCATCATTCCAATAATAAGCAAATTCATTTGCATCATTTAAATTCAACTCATTAAAAGCTTTAATTGCCAAAGGCTCATCTTTTACTTCATTAACATTTGATTGTGTACCTTCTTTAAGTTCAAGTTTATCAATAAAGGATTTTAATTGAAGTTTTAAAAACAAATTATAAAGTTCATCATTATTAAATTCTTTTTTAGAAATCTCATCTTCATTAATCTCAATAGGCACTTCTCTATATATAGTTCCAAGCTCTTTAGATAAATAAGCAAGGTCTTTGTTTGCAAGTATTTTTTCTTTTAGTTTTCCCTTTATTCCATCAAGCTCTTTTCCATTTTCAAGAGCATCATAGATTGCATCTATATTGTGGTATTTAGTAATTAATGAAAAGGCTGTTTTTTCACCAACTCCAGGAACTCCAGGAATATTATCTGACGAGTCACCCATCAACGATTTTGTTTCAATAAACTCTTTTGGAACAATACCAAATTTTTCACTAACAACAGATGGTGTATAATCTGTGCTCTCTGTTTTTCCCATTCTTGTTGTTGGAATTCTAACTGTAACATTATTTGAAACAAGTTGAAGAGCATCTCTATCCCCTGTAAGCAAAAGCACTTCTATACCATTATCCTCACCATATTTAGCCAAAGTACCCAAAATATCATCAGCTTCATATCCCTCAATTTCAAGAATCTTTATATTCATAGCTCTTAAAATATCTTTAATGATAGGCATTTGCATACGCAACTCATCAGGCATATCTTTTCTTGTAGCTTTATATCCATCATATTTCTTGTGTCTAAAAGTTGGAGCTTTTAAATCAAATGCAACGCAGATATAATCTGGATTTTCATCATTTAATAACTTTAATAAGATAGATAAAAAACCAAATATTGCATTTGTATACGTTCCATCAGATGTCATAAGTAGCTTTGAATTCATAATTCCATAAAAAGCTCTATTCATTATACTATTACCATCAATTGCAACTAACTTTTTCATAAATCTTTCCTCTCTAAAATAACGCTGTAATATTATTATTTCGTATTATTTTCATCATAATCATCATCATGTAATATTATAGCAAAAACAAATATAACTTTCCACAATTTTTCAAAAAGCAAAAGAAGGGAGGAGACAAGAAAGATGAAAATCTTCGATTTTCATTCTTTCGTCCCTCGAGAGTTTTCGACCGAAAGGAAGAAAATCTCTCGCATAAATTAAAGTTTTTTTGTGTAATAGGAAAGAAAATTAATACATAAAAGGTTGCAAATCTGTTACTTTCCTATTACACAAAAAATACACCATCTTACTGATTAATTCAGTAAGATGGTGTATATAAAAAACTAGCAACTATTATTGCTTATTTTTTAGACCCTATGAATATTTTCCAAAACCGTTTCAATAACGAGCTCAGGTAAAACGTAACATGCAGTGTAGTCAAGCAACCTTTGAAAAACACTATCAAGGTCATTGGTACCTTCCGCTATGAATAAATCAAAGTACGAATACTCTCCCGGAAGATAATTAGGATCATCAAGAGTTTTGGAGATTTTACTGAAAGACTTCTGATACACAATATCAGCCAATTCTTTCACTCTACCGTCAGATTCTGTTAACGAAGGACTTTCCTTATACATCTTTAGAATCCGCTTAACAATCCTTTCCCCATAGATTCTCCAAACGGCTTCAGTCTTAGAAATGTTATTCTTACACTTCTTCTTCTCGTTCTGGATGATTTCATCAATCATGATGCCCGAAGCCCATTTTTCATCATCATTACGGACAATAATCTTGCCCTTATGGCTTGTCATGCAAAATATCGACATTGAAATTACGTCGTCCAAATCAAAGTCGCCGCCATGAGTCGTAATCACCAAAGGAGATTCATTAACGTAAATCCGATCAACTACTTTAATAGACATTTGCATACCTCCTAAAAATTATTGAGTTACCATTAATAATAATACCATCTTTTTAAAATTATGTCAACAATTACTCGATTTCTATTAACTCATATTCTCTTGTTCCAAAGCCAAGTTCACTAGCAGCTTCTATTGTATGAACACCATTTTGTCTTTCAACTCTTTCAACAAAGTGATCTCTTCCAGGATCTTTTGAATTATATACTAAGTCTATACAAGCTTGATCTATTGCTATTGGATCTAGACTTGCAAGTATTCCAATATCTTTCATACAAGGATCTTCCGCAACAGCACAGCAATCACAATCAACTGACATATTGCACATAACATTTATATATGCAATTTTTCCTTTAAACATATTATGAACAGAAGATGCAGCATCTGCCATAGCTTCTAAGAATCTATTTTGTTTAGCAATATTATCCCACAATTTTTCTTGCTCTTTAACAACACCAGCAGAATGAATCCATGATTTACCTACAGATGAAGCACAACCTATTGATAATTGCTTTAATGCTCCACCATAACCACCCATTGGATGACCTTTAAAATGTGATAAAACAAGCATAGAATCGTAATTTTCAATATCTTTACCTAAGTAATTTTCCTTAATTACTTTTCCATTTGGAATATCTATTTTTATATCTTCTTTGGCATCCATAATATCAACATTAAAATATTTGCTCCAACCATGTTCTTTCATTAATTCAATATGTTTTTCAGTAGTATTTCTAGCACCACCATAAGCTGTATTACATTCAACAACGGTTCCATTTACCTTATCAACTATTGGCTTTACAAATTCAGGTCTAAGATAATTTTGGTTTCCTTGCTCACCTGAATGCAATTTAACAGCTACTTTACCAGGTAATTCAACACCTAATTTTTTATATATTTTCACTACATTTTCTGGTGTAATTTCTTTTATAAAATATACTTTTGCTTTTTCCATAAAAATCAATCCTTTCAATCATTTTTTCGTTCACATTATATCACATAAACACTATAATAACCAATAAAAGCAGAAAATATTAATTCACGATTTTTTACTATTCAGCAATTCGTTTTTTGTTACTTTTTGTAGCGGAGCACAGCGTTCTCCATGACATATAAAAGAGTACAAATTCCCTGTTTTATAAGAAAGTTTGTACTCCTATTATTTCTGTCTTTATAAATTTTTAACACTTAATTTTCATTCATCAATAAAGTTTACGTTAAACCTTACTTAATCTCCCATGGTGCTGATTCGGTACCTGTTTTGGTTGTGTCAAATATATCAAGACGATTGATGTTAAATGAAACAACTGGACGAAGACCACACGAAGTCGTGTTCACGCCGCCAGCCGAATAGACTGAGTGGCGTTCGTAGACATTGGTAGTAAAAGCCGTGCGCAAGCCATAGTAGGCAAGGGCATACGCAGAGCTCAAGCCGACATACGGCGAAGCGAGCCAGCCTCTATTGTCTACATCTCCTTTTAGTATATCACCGATAGTCGCATTGACGCCACTTATATTATACCAATACATTGTACTTGTTATTAAAACCGGTTCATCTTTTGACTTTAATTCAATATAATCAGTTTCAGTTGTTGATTTATGTGTTACACCATTCTTATCATCCCAGTTATAGAATCTTGGGTACTCTACTCCACTTGCTAAGCTTGCAGTATGTTTCTTAGCTGTGTAAGTATGTCCACCTGCTACTACGTCTTTCAAATCACTATTTACTGTATCTGCTGGATACCATGCATATCTTAATAAATCTGTTGATGGTATATATCCACAGGCCTTCTCTAAGTCCTCAATTGTCATACTTCTTGCTGTTATTCCTTTATCTGCATTTGAATATAGACTTTGGCATAATCGATGTAATTCATTAGCACCATACAGATATCCAGTTGCACCTTTTAAAGTTACTTTATTTACATACCCATCAGTCGTCAACATTATTTTTCCTGTATCTTCATCTATGCTTAATATTCTCCATTTTGCATCCGTATCTGTTGTCAACACTTCACTTGAATATCCTGTTTTATTTGTATCTGTTTGTACTGTTACTTCAGACAAAGGATAAGCTACAAAATCTCCTACTTTTACTTTTTCTTTTATCTCTTCAAATTCTTTTCTTGTTAATCCATCATAGATTATTTCTTTTGTTTGGATTTCTCCTTCTTCATTTGATTCTATTTTTAACAACTTGTCTGCTACTTTTATTTCTAATTCTCCTGAACTACTTATTACATCTGCATCTACTGTTTCGTTTTCATTCACATAGTACTTTTCTTCATGTGGGAATGGTGGCCAGATAAATATTA
>ENA-ORSL01001209-ORSL01001209.1-human-gut-metagenome-genome-assembly--contig:-NODE-1209-length-22526-cov-10.089849_pt1 | contig 22526 bp, 22 predicted proteins | sample MGYA00242190_ERZ509157 | MGnify/ENA primary metagenome ERZ509157 (study PRJEB26280, sample SAMEA2338664) | human gut metagenome | biome: human gut; feature: human-associated habitat; material: faeces...
CGGCATCGGGCGGGAGTGAGACGACATATTCGGCGGATTACTGGTACTTCAATGCTTCCAGCCCGTGTCTGTACTTCGGCGGTGGCTATAACCAGAGCGGGTACCGCGGGCTGTTCTACGTGGACTGCACCGGCGCGTCCAGCTCGTACGCGTACATCGGCTGCCGCCTCCAAAAACTCCCCTGACGGGGGAGTGCAGAGGGGGACGCATCCCCCTCTGCGTATCCTGCGGCCCGCAGGCCGCGCAAAAGGCTAACGGGTTTTCAGCCGCACAGGCGGCTTGAAAATACAGGGGATGACCGCGCACGCAGTCGGTGCCTTGCTTCTCGGTTCGGCGGATAACTGGAACTTCAATGCTTCCAACCCGTGTCTGTACTTCGGCGGTAACTATAACCAGAACGGGAACCACGGGCTGTTCTACGTGAACTACACCAGCGCGTCCAACTCGAACGCGAACATCGGCTGCCGCGTCCTTTTATGGACTGGCTACCCACCTCCACACCCGGCAACGCAAAGACCCGCGCCGGGGCGCGGACATCCTCGGCACCCCTTGGTGCAGATAAGCCATCAGGACACGGTTTAGTACACTCCCGCAACCTGCGGGGGCGATGGAAAGGCCGTGAGGCTAAAAGGAGGAAAACATTCCTGATGAAACGAGCAAACAACCTATTTCCAAAGCTGGTATCGGAAGAAAACCTGCGGCTGGCGATCTTCGCCGTGAACGTGACACACCGCTTCCATCCGCACCACAGGCCAAACCGGACAGTGGCACGGGTGGAGGCGGACATTGACCGCTATGTAAAAGAGCTGCGGGAGATCATTACAGGCGGTTACGAGGCGAACGAGCCGAGGCTTGCGCGACGCTGGGACAAGAGCGCCGGAAAGTGGCGGGACATATCGGAGCCGAGACTGTGGCCTGACCAGTATGTGCATCACGCGGTCATTCAGGTGTTGGAGCCGATCATGATGCGGGGCATGGACAATTTCTGCTGCGGGAGCATCCGAAACCGGGGCATCCATTACGGCGTTCGAGCCATCAAGAAGTGGATGCGGACAGACCCAAAAGGGACGAAGTACGCCGAGGAGCTGGACATCCACCATTTCTACGACAGTTTGACGGCGGAGACGGTGATGAAGCGGCTCCGGCGGCTGGTGAAAGACCGGCGAATGCTGGAGGTATGCGAACGGTTGATGAAGCACGGCATTCTGATCGGCGCTTACTTTTCCCAATGGTTTGCCAACACGGTGCTGCAACCGCTTGACCGGCTGATACGGGAAAGCGGTCTGTGCGACCACTACCTGCGGTACATGGACAACTTTACCCTGTTCGGGCGGAACAAGCGGAAGCTGCGGCGGCTGCGGGAGCTGATCGAGAAATGGCTGGCGGCACACGGCCTGCGGCTGAACGGCAAGTGGCAGCTCTATCCGACAGCAAAGCGGACGGCGGCGGCGCTGGGGTATCGCTTCGGGCGAGGGTATACCCTGCTGCGGAAACGAAACATGGTGCGCCTGAAACATTCTCTTTCCGCCTGCCGCCGTGCCATGCGGCGGCACCACGCGATCAAGCCCGCATTGGCGCAGGGGCTTTTATCCAGACTGGGCCAGATGAAGCACTGCAATCACGTTCACTTTTTCCAGAGCTATGTGGAGGCGGGTTTGCAGCGGAAATTGAAATGCGTGGTCAGAGAACACGCAAGAAAGGAGCGGGCAAGATGGAATACGTCTACGGAACAAGCGTTATCGGCGGCGTAGAACGGGAAAACCTGAAAATCGTGGGCGGCCCCGCGCTGCGGGAGGGTGAATACCTGACCACGGTGCGGGAGTACGACGACAGCAGCATCACAGACCGCTGCCGCATCGACCGGCACTATCACAGCGACACGGACGAGGACGGGACGCGGTACGACTTCTATACCATCAGCGAGCATTACCGGTATGTGGAAAGGATAAAGGTGATGGAAGAAACGAGAAAAGCAACGGAGATCGCCTTTGTGACGCTGGCGGAGAGCGGAAGCATCGACGCTGTGACTGCGGGGGAGCATAAGAGCCTGTTTGAAACGTGGCAGACCGGCGTTGCTTACACGGTGGGGCAGCTACGCAACTGGGGGGACAAGCTGTACAAATGCGTACAGGCGCACACCTCACAGGCTGGATGGGAACCGGACAAGGCGGTGTCGCTTTGGTCGGCGGCATCTGACCCGGCGGAAGAATGGCCGGAATGGAGCCAGCCGGTGGGGGCGCATGACGCTTACGCAAAGGGCGACAAGGTGAGCCACAATGGAAAGCATTGGACATCAACGGCGGATGCCAATGTGTGGGAACCGGGGGTATACGGCTGGACGGAGGCGACGGCGTGAGCAGCCATTTGCAGATCATCGCAGAGCTGGAGGCGCTTGTGGAAATGCAGGCGCGTACCGTCCGGGTGCTGGCGACACGCCTTGCGGAGCTGGGCGACACCGTGACCGGGCGAGACGAGATCGCGGAGGCCGACGAGGCATACCGCAGGGCCATCGGCGGGGACGAATGGCCAGAGTGAAAGCAGGAGGACAGGAAAATGTACATCGACGCGGACACCATCATTAAGGCGGCCAGCCTTTTGGGAGCAATCGGAGCGCTGGTCGCCGCCATTGTTTCCGTGTACAAGGTCATTGAGAGCAACAAAAAGCAGAGCGAGTTCATCAACGCCATTCAGGAGGAGCAGACGCTTATCTGCTATGGCCTGCGCGGCGCGTTGCAGGGGCTTGTGGAGCAGGGGTGCAACGGGCCGTGCAAGGATGCGCTGGACAAACTGAATAAGCACCTGAACAAGAACGCGCACCCGCACATCAAGGAGGACTGACATGGCGGGAAAGCGAACGCAGGCAAAGACGAAAGGCCGGAAGAAGAGCATGGGAACCATGGACTTTATTCTGCTGATCGTCTTTTTGTGTCTGACAGTATTCACGATAGCCATGATCGCGCTGTTTACCGTGTACGGCTCTGTACCGGATACGCTGATCACCTGCGTGTTCGCCACGCTGGGCGGCGAGTGCGGCATCCTCGGCTGGATAAAAACCACCAAGGAGAAGAAGCAGGACAGGCGGTGGCAGCTTGCGGACATGAGACGGGAAAAGGAGGAGGCGGAACGGATTGCACAGCAGACAGAGGAACCGTGAGGAGGGATAGATCATGCTGGCAGGAAAGAACAACGAGGAGAAAATCTGGAATTATCTGAAAGGAGCGGGGCTGAACGACTTTGGCACCGCCGGTCTGATGGGAAACCTGTATGCGGAGAGCGGCCTTATCCCGAACAACGTGGAGAACCTATATGAAAAAAGGCTTGGCGTGACCGACGCAAGCTATACGGCGGCGGTGGACAGCGGCAAGTATCAGTTCTTCGCAACGGATAAGGCGGGCTATGGCCTTGCTCAATGGACATACTGCTCCCGCAAGGCAGAGCTGCTGGACTATGCCCAATGCTGCCGAAAGAGCATAGGCGATCTGGAAATGCAGCTTGATTTCCTGATGAAAGAGCTGCGGGAGGGCTATAAGACGGTGCTGGCCGTGCTGAAAACGGCTGGAAGCGTCCGGGCAGCATCGGACGCGGTGCTGCTGAAATTTGAGCGCCCGGCAGATCAGAGCGAGGCGGCGCAGGCCCGGCGGGCTGCGTTCAGCCAGAAGTATTACGACAAGTATGCGGCAGGGAGCGCCGCAGGAAGCGGAGGAAAGCCCATGACGGAACAAGAACAGCGGCAGAAGATCGTGAGCATCGCCCAGAGCTACATCGGATGCAAAGAGAGCGACGGAAGCCACAGGAAGATCATCGACCTGTACAACAGTCACAAGCCGCTGGCCCGTGGCTACGCCGTGAAGTACACGGACGCATGGTGCAGCACGTTCGCAAGCGCCGTCGCCATCGCGGCGAGAATGACCGACATCATCCCGACGGAGTGCGGCTGCGGAAAGCACATCGAGCTGTTCAAGAAGCTGGGGAGCTGGCAGGAGAACGACGCTTATGTGCCGAAGCCCGGCGACTATATTTTCTACGATTGGCAGGACAGCGGCGTGGGAGACTGTACCGGCAGCGCCGATCATGTGGGCATTGTGGAAAAGGTCAGCGGGACAAGCATCACCGTCATTGAGGGCAACTACTCCGACAGCGTGAAGCGCCGCACCATTTCTGTGAACGGGCGGTACATTCGCGGCTACGGCGTACCGAAGTACGGCGGAAAGGAGGCGACCGGCGGCGGGACTGCGGCGGACGCTGCACCGGCCAAGGGCGGCGGGTGCAAGGTGGGCGACATCGTGACATTCACCGGCGAGAGGCACTACACCAGCGCAAACAGCACCGTGGGCAAACCGTGCAAGCCGGGCAAGGCCAAGGTGACGCAGGTATATCAGCCGCTTGTGAGCAGGCATCCGTATCACCTTGTCGCCGTGAGCGGCGGCGGAAGCACCGTGTACGGCTGGGTGGACGCGGCGGACATCAAGACCGAAGCGGCGGCGCTGGCCGTGGGCGATCAGGTGACGATGGACAAGGCTGCCACAGTCTACGGCACCACGCGCAAGTTTTCCTTGTGGGTGTACAGCGCAAAGCTGTATGTCCGGGCAATCAGCGGCGACCGCATTTCAGTTTCCACGCTGAAAAGCGGCGCGATCACAGGAAACGTGGACAAGAAATATCTGACGAAAGTGTAAGGAGGTACACACCATGACACAGATCATTCCCGACATCATCAACATTGTCATTGAGGCCATTTTCGCCATCCTCGGCCTGTTCTTCACCGGCGTGGCCATTCCGTGGCTGGTCAAGACCGGCATCCCTTGGCTGAAAGACAAGCGCCTGTACGGCATTGTCACCGTTCTGGTCAAGGCGGCGGAGAAGCAGCGCGAGGCAGGTACGCTGACCATCCCGAAGTACGATTATGTGGTGCAGATGCTTGAAGCAAAGGGCATTAAGGTCACGGCGGAGGTAAAGGCCGTGATCGAGGCGGCGGTTAAGGAACTGGACATCGCCGTGGACAGCGCAATCGGTAAGCTGGATGGCATTTTTGTGGAGGAAACCACCGGCAAGACGGACGGCGAAAAGGAACTGAATAACTGAAATTATCCCCCGGCTGCTATACTCATAGATATAGCGGTCGGGGGATTTTTTGCGCGTTCGCAACGAAAAATCAGTTGCGCGGCAAGGGATTTACAGGTATCATAATAAGACAAAAAGCGACAAAGCAAACCGGCGGAGCGGAACGGGCAAGACCTGACACCGCCCGCGCAAAAGCATGAGAGAGGAGGCTTTACGGTGCAGACCGGAGGGCGAACATTTAAGCATCTGACCAAGAACGACAGGCTGCGCATTGAGAAGTGGCAGCGCAGGGGTTTGAAGCCGCCGCAGATTGCGGAAAAGCTGCGCGTCCACGTTTCCACCATCTACCGGGAGTTGAAGCGCGGAGAGTATGAGCGGCTGGACGGGGCGACGTGGGAAATGGCGACGGCGTACAGCCCGGACATCGCGGAAGCGCGGTATCAGGAACACTTGCGGGAGAAAGGGCCTGACTTGAAAATCGGCAAAGATCACGAGCTTGCAAACTACATCGAGGCGACAATCGTTGAAAAAGAGTGCAGTCCTGCTGCCGTTCTCGGCTACGCGATGATGGAGGGGCGGACATTCGAGACCTCGGTTTCTGTGACGACGATCTACAGCTACATCAAAAAGGGCCTCTTTCTACAAATCACGCAGGTGGACTTGCCGCGCCACGGGAAGCACAAGCAGGGCTATAAAAAGGTCAAGACCAAGGACGATCAGGCCAGAGCCTCCGCAGGCGACAGCATTGAACAGCGCCCGCCGGAGGTGGAGAGCCGCGAGGAGTTCGGGCATTGGGAGGGCGACACCGTGTACAGCGGAAAGGGCAAATGCAAGACCACCAGCGCCCTGCTGACCCTGAATGAGCGCAAGACGCGGAAAGACATCATCATAGGAATACCGAACAGAAAGGCGGAAACCGTGGTCAAGGCGCTGGATGCGCTGGAGCGGAAATGCGGAGCCAAGCGGTTCAGGGTAATCTTCAAAAGCATCACCTTTGACAACGGCTCAGAATTTTCGGCGGCGGAGGAGCTGGAGCGGAGCGCTGTCAACAAGACCATCCCGCGCACCAAGGTATATTTCTGCCATCCGTATTCTTCGTGGGAACGGGGGAGCAACGAGAACGCCAACAGCATGATCAGGCGGCGGCATCCGAAAGGCACAGATTTCTCTAAGGTCAGCGCGGCGGAGATCGCGGCCACGGAGGAATGGATTAACAACTATCCACGGAAAATCTTCGGGTACAAGAGCAGCGAGGTCATGTTCCGGGAGTGCCTGCGGGAGATCGGGCTGATCGCGTAACAGGAAGAAACCAGCACAGAGGACAATCAAAGGGAGAGGATGTGAGTGGAGCGGAACACGGGGAACAGAACAGGAAAACACGCAGGCTGCCGACCATGGGACATGACGGCGGCCATGTTGACTTGTCAAAATTAGACAAAACAAGAAGCGAAAAATTGTGCGCATTTAATGCTTGACTTTTGTTTTTTTGTATTTTTTGCGGAATAAGCCTTGACAAATCCGCTATGATACGCTATTATATTACCGTTGTACGCGCGGTTAGCTCAGCTGGCTAGAGCACATGCTTGACGTGCATGGGGTCACAGGTTCGAGTCCTGTACCGCGCACCAGAACCTCACTTCTCCGGAAGTGAGGTTTTTTGTTTACCGTCCACGCCAAAAGGAGGCCCCTATGGAGATCATCTATCAGGATAACCGCGTCGTGGTGGCGGTCAAGCCCGCCGGGGTGCTGTCCACCGACGAGCCGGGCGGCATGCCCTCCCTGCTGCGGCAGGCGCTGGGTACCGACTGCATCCGCACCGTCCACCGGCTGGACGCCCAGACCGGCGGCGTGATGGTCTTTGCCCGCAGCCGCATGGCGGCGGCGCTGCTGTCCCGGCAGGTGCGGGAGCGGCAGTTCAGCAAATGCTATCTGGCGGTGGTTCATGGTGTGCCGCAGCCGCAAAGCGGCGAGATGCGCGATCTGCTGGGCCGGGACAGCCTCCGCCGCGTCACCTATGTGGCCGATACGCCCTCCGCCGAGACCCGCGAGGCCCTGCTGTCCTATGAGACACTGGGGACGGTCGATGGCCTCTCCCTGGTGCGGGTGCAGCTCCACACCGGCCGCACCCACCAGATCCGGGTGCAGTTCGCCTCGCGGGGCCTGCCCCTGGCTGGCGACCGAAAGTACGGCCTGCCGGAGGACGACGCCCCGCTGGCCCTGTGGGCGTATCAGCTATCCTTCACCCATCCCCAGACCGACAAGGAGATGACCTTTACCTGCCCTCCGCCGGAGACAGCGCCGTGGGTACGCTTTGCCCTTCCCGCCGAAAAATAAGAAAGCCATAGAGAGCGGCACTCTCTATGGCTTTCTCATTTCTCTCAGTTTTCCATATTCTTTCCCAGAAAGGCCGCCACCGTTTGGGCCAGCTTGTACTCCGTCTCCCCTGCGGCCTGCTGGTCGGCGGAGAGGAACAGCACCAGGCCCAGCACATCGCCCTCGCACAGGATGGGCGCGGCCACCGCGGCGGTGAAGCCGCTGAGACCCTCGCAGGCGGGCACGGCCTCGTCGCCGCTGTCCCACAGCCAGATCTGGCGATCCTCCATGATCTGCTCCAGGGGTTGGGAGATGGTCTTGCCCAACAACTCACGCTTGCCCACACCCGCCACAGCGATGATGGCGTCACGGTCAGTGACGGCGGCGGTAAACTCCGTGCTGCGGCTGAGGGTATCGCAGAACTGGGCAGCAAAGTCCTCCAGCCCGCCCAACAGGGAATATTTCTTGAAAATGACCTCGCCATCCTTGGTCGTATAGATCTCCAACGGGTCGCCTTCACGGATACGCATGGTGCGGCGGATCTCCTTGGGGATCACCACGCGGCCCAGATCGTCGATGCGCCGGACGATTCCGGTTGCTTTCATATATAAATTTCCTCCAGTCAAAGCAGATTTTTCATTGGTAGTATCTGCTGTGGCGGCGGTTCTATGCACAGGCAGTTTTTGGCAATGCGGCGGCATCCACCGGAAGCGCAAAGCACTGTATCGCACATTTTTGGGTAAACGCCAGACCTTCCGCGTACAGTTATAGTCCTCTGCAAATTCAGCCGCTAATAGGTTCGAATAAGATATTCGCCGTCTAAGCAAAAGAAAGCTGAAATCCATCCATTCCCCGAGGAGGCGCTTGCTCTCGCCGCAGCATTTATCCAGATGCAGGTTATGGACAACAAGACCCAGGAAGAAGTCCGGTTCATCCAGTAAATACTTTCCACGTCTGTAAGGATACCTCGCAAACACCGCGTCATATTTTCGGGGAAGTTGGCCTAGTTCTTCTTTGTGCCGCGGATAATTTGCGAGGGCCTTTCTGTAGGGTTTGGCTGGCGTTCTTCTTTATTTCGGAGCAGAATTTCTTCATTCCAATGGAACGTTTTCCGGCTGCAGCACTGCCGTGGCTCCCCGCTTCAGCTCACAGGCCGTATAAGAATGTGGATTTCTTGTTTTCTGGTGTGAGATATGGTATCATAAAACACAACATTATTGAACAGCAAAAACTTGATAAACGGCGAAAAAATAATTATGAAAAGATTCGAATAATTAAAAACCGGGATGCGTCTAGTCGCGAAAGTATCGCGGGTTTTTATCTGCTTTTAGCACCAGATGGGGAAGCTGCATCCACCGCGCGGCGGGACCGGAGCTGCTGGCCGAGTGCCGGACGCTGGGCGGCTGCGAGACCGGCGATGCCAAGATCACCAAGGCCTATCGCCTGCCCTGCCGGTATGTGATCCACACCGTCGGCCCCGTGTGGAACGGCGGCAGCCGCGGCGAGCGGGAGCAGCTTGTCTCCTGTTATCGAACGAGCCTTGCGCTGGCCAAGGCGCACAACTGCGAGACGGTGACTTTCCCGCTGATCTCCTCCGGTATCTTCGGCTATCCCAAGGATCAGGCGCTGCGCGTGGCGGTGGACACCATCGGCGAGTTCCTGCTGCACAACGACATGACGGTCTACCTCGTCATTTTTGACTGTAAGACCTATCAAATCAGCGGCAAATTGTTCGCCGACATTGCCGAGTACATCGACGACCACTATGTGGACGCCCACACCGATTTGCGTCGGGAGCGCCTGCGCCGAATGAGCGTTCTTGAGAGCCGTGCGGAGGCCATCTGTGAGAGCGCAATGCCCACACCGATGATGGCTCCCATGGCTGTGAACGGGCTGGATGATCTGCTGGCGCATCTGGACGCCGGTTTCTCAGAGACGCTGCTGGAGCTCATCGACCGCAGCGGCAAGAAGGACGCCGAGGTCTACAAGAAGGCCAATGTGGATCGCAAGCTGTTTTCCAAGATCCGCAATAATCCGGACTACAAGCCCTCCAAGTCTACGGCTATCGCCTTTGCCATCGCGCTGGAACTGAATTTGGACGAGACCCGCGACCTCATCGCCCGCGCAGGCTACGCCCTCAGCGCCAGCAGCAAGTTCGACATCATTATCGAGTATTTCATCGGACAGAAAAAGTACGACATCTTTGAGATCAACGAGGCGCTGTTCGCCTTTGATCAGAGTTTGTTAGGAGTGTGATAAGTGATGGACAAGGTGAAGCTTGGGAAATTGCAGGAAGTAGATATTCGCAAGGTCTGGACTCATGAACAATATGATTTTTCAAAGTGGCTGTCTGCGGAGGAAAACATACAGGAACTTGGCAATACATTGAATCTGTCGCTTACCGATATTGAGACTGAAAAATTTGTTGGAAGCTATCGCTGCGATATCTTGTGCAGAGATGAAATTACTGGAAAAGTCGTGCTGATTGAGAACCAGCTTGAGCAGACCAATCACGACCATTTGGGGAAAATTCTGACTTATGCATCTGGACTTGACGCATCCGTGGTGGTATGGGTGGTTGCTTCAGCTCGCGATGAACATGCGAGTGCGATTGAATGGCTCAATAAGCATACCGATGATAGCATTTCTTTTTTCTTGATTGAGATTCACGCTTACAAAATTGGTAATTCTGAACCGGCTCCCCAGTTCAAAATCATCGAACAGCCGAATGACTTCGCAAAAGCTGTAAAACGCATTGCTCAGGACAAAGGTATGAATGAATCCCAAAGCTACAGACTGGAGTTTTGGACACAATTCAACGATATCCTTGAACAACGTGGAAGGCCCTTCAATAAGCGAAAGGCGACAACAGACGCTTGGTATTCTATTGCAATTGGATCATCAGAGTGCCAGATATCAATAGATTTAGTGAATAAGGAACACAAGATAAGGGTGGGGCTTTGGATCGCGAATAACAAAAAGCTGTTTGATAATGTGTATGCACATAAAGATGAAATAGAAAGTACATTGGGTTTTGAGCTTTCTTGGCAGCGAATGAATCACAGAAAATCGTCGCGTATATGTAAATATATTGAAGGCTTGGACTTTACGATTCAGGATAATTATGCTGAATTAATGAACGAGTCTATTGATCTTGTTGTAAGGATGCGTGATGCATTGAGCAAATACATTCAGGCTGAACCGTAAACAAATACACCGCTATGCTGAGCCGTTAGGAGCGTGAACCATGACCTTTATCTGCTACCCCAAATGCACTACCTGCCAGAAGGCGCGAAAGTGGCTGGACGAAAACCACATTGCCTATGATTTCCGTGACATCAAGCTGGAGAACCCTGCTTATGACGAGCTATCCGCATGGCACCGGCGCAGCGGACTGCCGCTGAAGAAGTTTTTCAACACCAGCGGCTTGCTGTATAAGTCCATGGCACTGAAGGACAAGCTGCCCCAAATGAGCGAGGACGAGATGCTGAAGCTCCTCGCCACAGACGGTATGCTGGTCAAGCGTCCGCTGCTGGTAGGCGACGATTTTGTCCTCGTGGGGTTCAGGGAAACCCAGTGGGCGGAGCGCCTGAAAACCGAATAAATGTCGCCCCGCAGGCGACCAAACCCTCCTTCGACTGCGCTACAATGACAGCGTAAACAAACGAAGGAGGGCTTTCATTATGACAGAATTGGTTTTTATCCTGGATCGCAGCGGCTCCATGTCGGGGCTGGAGACGGACACCATCGGCGGCTTCAACGCAATGATCGCCAAGCAGAAGAGAGAAGCGGGCGAGGCACTGGTTTCCACCGTGCTGTTCGACAACGAGAGCGTGGTCATTCATGACCGCCTGCCGCTCGGCAAGGTGTCGCCCATGACCGAGAAGGAGTATTTCACCCGCGGCTGCACGGCCCTGCTGGACGCCGTGGGCGGGGCCATCCACCACATCGGCAACATCCACAAGTACGCTCGCCGCGAGGACGTGCCGGATAAAACGATGTTCATCATCACCACCGACGGTTACGAGAACGCCAGCCGCCGCTATGACTACGAGACGGTGCGGCGCATGATCCAGCGGCAGAAGGAGAAGTACGGCTGGGAATTTCTCTTCCTGGGCGCCAACATCGACGCGGCGAGGGAAGCGGCTCGCTTCGGCATCGGCGCTGACCGTGCGGTGAACTACAAGTGCGATGAGGCCGGTACGGCGCTGAACTACGAGGTCATCAGCGAGGCCGTGTGCAGCGTCCGCGCCGCAAGGCCCCTCAGCGCCGACTGGAAACGCCGCATCGACGAGGATGTGAAGATGCGTGGAAGATGATGGATATGCACGGCGCGGTCTGGGGCGACATCGTAATTCTTTCCCGTTGACTTTCTTCCTCTTCTGTGATACTTGTTTGTCGCAGGAGGTGAGAATCATGTACGACACCCTGAGGGAGCTGCATCGCAAATTCTGGAAAGAACTGCCCAAGCTGGAAGTCGAGCGGCAATACGACGAGGCTTTTCGGGAGCTGATGCGCCGATTGGAAAAACCAGAGCGTAAGCTGGTGCTGCGGCTGCTGGACACAAGAGGCCTGTTGGCGGAAAATGCTGCATTTGACAGCTTTGCGTGTGGCTTCCATCTGACGCTGGAACTGACAACTGAATCACAACAATACCAAGAAGAACGGTCAGAGGAAGCTCTGGCCGTTCTTTGCGCAACGGAGGAGAATGAAGATGAAAACTAAAATCATGTTACTGATAATCAGCGCAGCACTGTTGCTCACGGCCTGCGGGCAGGTGCAGAGCGGCTCAGAAGAAACGACATTGCCGCTAACACCGACGGTGCAGGAAGAAACACAGCATCTACAAGCAACACCTGAACCAACAACGACAGCAAAGGAACCGGGCACACCGCCGATCACAGCGCAGGAGCAACCACAAAAAGAGAATACCCATCAAGAGGGAAACGCTCCACAATCCGCCGATACCCCTGAACCGGCCGAGAAACTTGTTCCCTCGGAAGATATTCCCTCCGAGACCGTCCATGCCAAGACGGGCTATATAGAACCCGAACCAACACCGGAGCCTGAACCGGCACCGACGCCATCTGCGCCCACATACCGTCAAGCGGCCATCGATACCGCCAACACCTATGCGGTCACAGAGTACGGCGTCACCACGGACGCAAGTCTGACACTGGACAACAGCGCCTACCGATTCCCTGCGGCGGTACCGACAGACGCATCACAGGAAACATTGGACGCCAAAACAAAGGACATGGTGGACTTCACGTTCCGCCAACTCATGATGCAGGCTGGTGTGGACGGCCTTGTGGGTGCCGGATTCCGCTGCAACGTCTGCATCATAGAGGAAGGTGGCAGTTTGCTGATCTACGTCCTCTACGACGGTTAAGCGGCGCAAAACCTGCGTCGGTATAAGCAAAGAAAGAGGGATTCCCTGCTCGAATCGAGCAGGGAATCCCTCTTTTCAAATCTGCTTTAACTTCTCCAGATACTCGGCGTCGCTCATTCCGCCTGCTAAGAACGACGCCTTCACATCCTGAATATACGCCACCCTGCGGTTCCATTCCTCCGCACTAAGTTTTCCCCGATACTTCCATGTTTTCAGCCGGTTATATACTTTGGTGTATTCACGGTAGGCAAATTCCTTACCGTTCTTTTCCTTCTCCTTGCGGTGAGCGCCGACCTGTCGGCAGGTGCGTGTCTCCTCTCCCGGCGCTACCCGTTGGCAGTACACTGTGTCGTATGCCCCTGTCAGCAAAAACCACCTGTCGCAGTTGTGACACAACCTTGGAACATTGCCTACGGCCATGCCGCGGTAGAGATCCATGTACAGAAAGCTGACCAAGTCCTCGAAAGTCATTTTTTCCGCGATGAACGGAAGTCCTGTTTTCTGATCTCGCTCCACCACGAAAGAAATGTTCACCGGAAAATTGTCCTTGCGTTCGTCCATGTACGCAAGATCATCTTTGTCCTCTGTCTGCAAATAGATCTCCCGGAAAGACTCCATACTCTCCTCAAATGCTGCCGCATAGGCCTCCGGCCTGCGGGAAGGCAACTCCTCAAAAAAGTCGGTCAACATGTCGTCCACGTCATACTGGAACCGCTTGATGTCATCGGCCATGCAGCTATACCGTCCCTGCCAGCGCCGCAGCAACTCATTCTCCTGTGTCCCGACCGTGAGCATACGATCATGCTTCGCTGCATCTTCACGCAAATCGTGGATCATGTAGCTGACAGCGCTGCGTTTTCCATCCCAGTGCGGAATTTTGTTATACAGCGGGAACTGTCTGATAAGCGCCCATGCCCTGTCTAATTCCTGAACCGCCATGCCTGCGCTGGACGCTGTCCGTGCGTTCAGAAACACATTGAATTCCTCGTTGGCCAGTTGGGTCAGCTCTTTCAATTCCGCGAGAAGCGCGTCGTCTATCTCCAAGGCTTCGGCGGCGAAATATCCCAGCGGATATTCCTTGCCTGCCACGATGCTGCTTTTCTTTCCAAACGACACTTCAAACCACTCAAAGAGACTGTCGTTCTGATAGGCCATGCTTTCATCCTCCGTTTCCGATGGAGTTTTCGTTGTGTACCCAACAACCGCTGGAGCTATTGCGCCTGATTTTCGGCTGTGCTATGCTCACATTGTATCTGATGGATGGCCGCAAGTCAATCAGATACGATTGCGGTAATTCAAAAAAGAAAAGGTAACGCAAAATGAAAGTATCGAAATACACCACCTACGATGAGCTGCCGTTATTCCTCAATGCGGAAATGGTAGCAAAGGTGTTGGGTATCTCTATCTCCAGCGCCTACGAGCTCATGCACGAAACGAGCTTCCCTGCTCTGCGTGTGGGCAGCCGCATTGTCGTCCCGAAAGAAAAGTTCTGCCGGTGGGTAGAGTCGCAGACAGGCGGTGCGCGATGACCCGCACCCTGCCGTGGCAGAAGCCCGACCCTGCCAAGAGCTACTACCCCGTACCAAAGGTCATCTGCCAACTAGGACTGTCTCCCGGCGAGATCGCCGTGTACTCGTTTCTACTGTTCTGCGAGGATCGTAAGACCTACCAGTGCTACCCCAGCTATCGTACCATCGGCGACGCCGTAGGCATGAGCCGCAATACGGTGTGCAAATATGTGCGGTCGCTGGAGGAGAAAGGCCTCATCCGCACGGAACGTACCTCCATCGTTCTCAAGAATGGCCGCAAACGAAACGGCTCATTGCTCTACACACTGCTACCGTGGAAACAGGCCGTGGAGCAGTTCCATCAGCACCAACTGGCCATGGCTGAAGCTGCTGCCGAGCGGCAACAGGTGCAGCAACAACTGGCGGAACAGGACAACTCAACGCGCGGAGGTGAGGCCGTATGATCTCGCAACTGCTGTGTGCGTTGATCGACAGTGACCCGCTGTATGTGGCCAAGCGCACGGCGGACACCCGCCGCTACATCATGGCAGCGTGGCGCAAAGCTCACGATAGTCTGCTGGACGAAAATGCCGTGGCATTGTTTCTCTGCGACCCGTTATGCGGCAGCCTAACTCCGGAGCAACGTGTGTTTGCCAGCCGGTGTCGGGATGAAATGAACAGCGTCTACGGGGAGACGTTGTTCCGCCTTGTACAGTGCTGGGTCATGGTACGTCGCGGCATGGTGAAGAGCCTGCGGGATGGCCTGAATCTGCTGGGGATAGGCAGCCCCAGTGAACCCCCGTGTTCGCCCCTGTGAGCCGCTGTGTGGCCTCGCAGAAGGGTAGCAGGGTAAACCCACGCCCAGGGGGATTTGGAGCGATTTTGGAGGCCTTTTCGGTGCGCCGAAAAAGGAGCAGGTGAAAGGAACGACGCTTTGTTGCTGCCGTTCCGGCCACAACTGCCCGCAGTGCGGGCAGTTTCGGGGTTTTTCGCACGACGCTTTTCAACGCCTGTTTTGAGAGCTGCGGCGCTTATTTTGCAGAAAGTACGAAAAAAGCAAGTGTTTACAAGGGTTTGGCACGACGCTTTGATAGAAAAGAAAGGATACAATCAATGGAAGAACATGGAAAAAGCAGACATACGATCTGGCTCCCGGACGAGACGTGGAACAGAGTAAAACTACTGTATAAAGAGGACAACTGTTTCTCCCAAAGTGAGTTTGTGGAAAAGGCAATACGGTTTTATGATGGCTATCTGCACACCGCAAAGTCCAGCGACTTCCTGCCGAAGGTGCTGCTGGAAGTGCTGGAAGGCACACTGGGTGTGTACGGTGACCGGCTGGGCAGGCTGCTGTTTAAGCTGGCGGTGGAGCACAACATGACAAACCATCTGCTGGGCGGCGATGTGGATATGACCCGCGAGGAGTACAACAAAATGCGCGGCAGCAGCGTCCGTGAGGTGTCGGCAACCCACGGAGCGATCTCCTTCAAGGATGTGCTGCTGTTCTATCAGGGAGAGTGACCGGCGCAAAACCTGTGTCACAGTAAGCAAAGAAAAGCAAAATCTTTTCCTAGCTATTCCGCCTAGCTTGTGGTATGTATGTTGGTTACAAATCGGAGGTGATCCCAATGGCAAAACGAAGACCAGCCGGTGACGGTATGGTGCGTAAGCGGGAGGACGGCCGCTGGGAGGGTCGCATCGTGGTCGGCCACAGGGAAAACGGCGAGCCGCTGTTCCGCCACGTCTATGCCAAGACCCAAAAGGCACTGCTGGACAAGCTCCACCAGAACATCGAGTGTTACCGTGACGTGGAACTGACCGAGGACAGCCGTATGACGCTGGGCGAATGGCTGGATCGCTGGATCACGGAGTACAAAGAAGGAACGATACGCCCCAGCACCCTCACCAACTACCGCCGCTACATCGAACTCTACATCAAGCCGCAGCTGGGCGACAAGCAGGTGTCTCTCATCACCCAACAGGATATTCAACGGATGTACCGCCGCCTGAAAAAGAACGGGCGCGTCCGTGAACACCCAGAGATGGACTATCAGCTCTCCGACGCCACGGTCTGCCACATTCACCTCGTGATGCACGGCGCGATGAAAGACGCGGTGCAGGCGCACGTCATTCCCAGGAACCCCACTGAGGGTACGACCGCACCCAAGCCCAACTACAAGCCCAAGCGCATCCTGACACGACCGGAGCTGGATGCCTTCCTTGAAGTGGTGGAGCAGGATGATGTGTGGCGTGACTTCTTTCAAGTCGAGCTGATGACCGGTCTGCGGCGCGGTGAGATCTGCGGTCTGCAATGGAGCGACTTCGACGAGGCCGCCGGTACATTGAAAGTGTGCCGTACCCTTCACGGCCAGAGGAAGGGGACGTACACCATCGGTGAGACGAAGACCAATCAGGGCATGCGCACCATCATCCTTCCGCACAGTGTAGTCGATATCCTGCGGCGGCGCAAGACGGACGCCATCGGGCCGTGGATATTTCCTGATCCGGTGAGGCCGGAGGATCCCGTCAACCCCGGCAGCGCCTATACCCACATGAAAACGCTGCTCCAACACGCGGGACTGCCCAGTATCCGCTTCCACGATCTGCGTCACACATTCGCGACCATGGCGATCTCCAGCGGCGTGGACGTGAAGACACTGTCCAACATGCTGGGCCACTACAGCGCGGGCTTCACGCTGGACACCTACACGCACATCACCAACGATATGCAGAGAGGCGCGGCTGAGAAGATCGGCGGCTTCATGGAATCCGCCACGGCAACGACCACGCCGGAACCTCCCGACCCGCCGGAGGAAAGCCGGTGCAAGGTGATTCCGTTCGAGAAGGTGGGATAAAACAGACGACGCCCAAGGGACAAACTTGCGTCCCTTGGGCGTCCATTTTCTGTTGTAAGGAAGACTCCCTCATTTTTTTGTGCGGATGTAAGCAATGCATTACCAATGGATATAGTTTACACGGTAACGACTACCAGATGCATAACCCTCAAAATTACTTCTGTTTTCACTGCTGTAATAAAGGGGGCATATTATCTGCGCAGGAAAGTCATTCGCCCTCAATTTATTATAAGGCATTTTTCCTCCTCATTATTTCTGTAATGGGAGAATTCTCTTTGCCTTTAGGAATAATTGGATCATCATCTGGCGTAATAGCACACACCGACAAAAAATCATTTCCCAATATATCGCTTGCATTGCAGATAATAATACTTTCCCGCTTCATTTTGATTCCCAATTCCATGTAGACGGACGGCTCTGCTGTTCTATCTGGCATATAGGCTGGGCACAAAAAGAATTCCTGATATTTTTCAAGTTCGCCCTCGAACATTTTTAAGTTTGCATCACTGGATGGTTGCATTGTGTGGAGCCGCACAGGTAAAGAAGCAATAAACAAATCCTCTCCAGAATCGCTCGAAAAGCTATTTGGCCCAATAGCAACACGATACCAATTTGGATGCTTGCGGTCAATGCCCTTAATGATGCGGATTCCAAGCTGATTATTAATATTATGATCGCCCATTAGTTTGCGCCAATCTTCCCAAATTGCTTTGCCATGGCCTGTTTCGAAGATAAAAGAAAGTACAGGAGGTACGCAATATCCTTTATATGCCATAAACATAACACCCTTCCATTGTGCTTGGTTCCAGGTAGGGATATTTATGATTGAGGAAGTGTACATGTTGGCATTGCTTATTTTGGCAAAACCTGCGTCGGGAGGTATGTCAAAAACCACATTCTTTGGCAGTACCACAGGTTCTGCAGCTTCTTGCCTTGGAGCGCTTGTTATCGGAGATTTTCGGGTTCTTATCATCTCCAGACAAGGATAATCATGTACTAACGCGGGATAATAGAAAGTTTCTTTTCCGAGAACTTCCATACCAAAAAATATGCTATTTGCAAAAACTCCTGAGCGCTCAAATGCGGCATCATTTCGAACCATTTTCTCTATTTTCGCCAATTCAGAAGGAACCGGAAACATAATAGAAATGACTTCAGCTAACAAACTGTTCATGAAATCTGAGAAAAGGTCTTGTTCATGAACAATATTTTGAGAATCATAATCTCTGAAAGCAACCTCAATGCTTGAAGGCTTTTCGGCGGAATGTAAAATCCGAACCAATTCTTGAGTCGAGTTGTCGTAGCGGAGATTGATTTCTATCTCTCCGTGTAGAGAAATAAGCTTATTAGGCAAACCTGATCCAAGGAAGCTTTCGATGGTGGCAAGTATAGTCGCTGCAAACTCAAATTCTCCATGATTATAAGGGGTAGAAAAATTCACATTAATGGAGCATCCAAGTACTTTAGAGTGAAGTGAACAGGTGTCTTCGAAGCCATACCAAGGAGCATTGACCATTTGCTTCAATGCCGGTTGATCTTTCCACTTCCCAATTACATCATCAAATACTTCAGTACTGCCGCCTAATTCGGCAAGCATTTCCTCATCGTAGTGACCGAGTTCGTATTTCATCGCAGCCCTTGAAAAACTCAAGCCTTGCTCGTCTAAAAAAGCCGGAAATTCTCCGAGCCCTTTTGCTGTTTCGTATGGTGTGCGAAGCAATTGAAGCGCCAACACATAATCAAAATTGTCATCCTTATCATCGTTTGAGCGAATCTCGCCAGGGTATATGTGTTCGGCAATAAGTGAAAACCTGTGAAATACAATAGCATTAAACACATGCCCGAGCCTTAATTCGATGTTCTTCAGAGAATACGCACTCATAAAGAGTACAGGTGAGACATCACCAAACTTGAAGTACTGATTTAAGCAGAGAATAAAGTCATAGTAATAGAAATTTCTGGCAGCCCAAAACAGACCAATGCTTTGGAAAACGTCTGCCATATCCAAAACCGCAAGAGACAGGAGTTCTTTGCTTTCTTCGTTGTAAAGCTTGCTCAATGTGCGGCTGAAATAAATCAAAGCATCATATGGCCTCTCATCTTTTAACTTGCGACCACGATTTGCAAGAAGTTTAGCGGCCTCGATATTTCTCTTCTGCTCACTCATAATATCGACGGAACGCTCAAACATTTCGGGAAATCGCTTGGTGTTTTCAAATACAGGAAACTCTTGGATAGCGCGACAAAGAGGACGAATGTCCAAATCAAGATGTCCGGAACTTCCCTCCAGGATCAGGATAATGTCATCAGCTATTGTATCTGGATTATCTCCCAGAAAGAAGCGTATTAATTGAAATGCAGCCTTAGCCTCAATAGCTGTATTTGGCTTAGAAGGGTCACCCGTATAGCGAGAATATTCATCTTTTATAATCTGAGTATGCTCATCTATAGAAAATGTGTTGTCGTTCAGGGACAGGGAGAACAGATTAATCCAAAGAGTGATGAGATTGATAAAGAGGTTTACATTTTGACTTTCCATCACAAGCTTTTCGTAATCTTTATAGAAGCTATAGTAGTGGTTTTTGTCTTCATACCACCAATACACAGTCCATGCCGCATCGCATACAGCATTGGCGTGGTCAACTATGCTCCCTTTTTCTGCTGAAAGCCTAATACTGCGATCAATAAGCCCTAATACCTGATGCAGAGGATATTCGAGTTCTCTTGCTAAAATGACATTTCTTTGCGCAAGGGCCACAATCTCTGACTGTTTGGTTTGATGGGAAGCAAGTTTTTGTTCATTTTCTTCAAATTCTTGCTTGCGCTTTAGGTCCTGCGCCCCCATTTTTACCTCATCTCGAAAGCTGTCAGAAAAGCCAAAAACAGATATTGTCATATCAATATTTTGAGGTGAGGAAAATACTTTATCGAGAATCCAGCTTCTGTCTAAAATCCGGATATCCAAATCATGCAAATTTCGTAATTCATCTTCTACTTGGGCTCTTTTCTTGTCTGGGACATACTGGTTGGACATAAAGAAAATCTTAGTATATCCGCGCCCCTCTTGTTGATTGACTGAGACGATTTTGACCACATCGGATTTTACCTTTGATTTCCAGTCCTTCTTTGCACTTATAGCAAATGATTCATGACCCTTGAGTCTGTAATCTTTTTTGTCCATGCAGGTCTTCCTTTAACTTTTAACTTCGTTTTATCGTCATGACTTTCCGCATATAGCATCCACCATCGTAGTGCCCGATGCAGAGGCCGCAACGAACGCACTTATGATCGGCAATCTTATATGAGAGAAGTCCGGTATGATCGGTCTGTATATTGATTGCGCCATTGGAACAAGCACTTTCGCAGCCAAGGCAACCCATACACATTTGGTATTTAGTGATCTGACACTTCACTTTATCCTCAACGGCTTTGATGCTCTTGCAATGACCAGCCTTTTTATTGAGAATACTTACTTTCAATGTTTTGCTTCCAATTTTGCCTTGAAGTTTCAGAAGTAGGGTTCCATCCTTATCCAGGACATACACTTCGCCAAGTCGGGCGTTGCCAAGATCATAATTGATATAGCCGAAAGGCTTGAATAACTCGTAGAGTTCTTCTGTAATTGGCTTTTGCAGTTCAAAATTCAAGGTGTTTTCCTGCAGGGCACAGGGCTCAAAGGTAATTACAGAGCTTTTAGCGTACTCTAAGCCGTTACCACCCTGACGAGCCTTCCAGTTTCCGTCATCAACATAGACTTCCGGATCGGGTTTTCCTATTTTCTTCGCAAAATCAATAAGAAGATTTCGAAAACGCTCATACTGCTCCGGCATATATACCCGCGACATAAACCCAGACCAAGCGCTATTATTTGGACAGCACCAGCAGCCAACACGTGTGTATCCAAGACGATACGCTGTATTGAAATCAATACCCGTGGTCAAAAGATACAACCAAATATCAAAATCCAACCAATCAATGATTGGCGAGACGGTCTTTTGAATCGCAATTTTAGGGCTATCGGACTCTCTGTCATATTTGCTTCGAGAGACCGATTCACTTCTGCGGATGCCGAAGAATGTGAGGATTCGTTTCTTCCCACGGAATAAAGATGTGATTTTTCTCTGGATGGCACCAGTCTTAAAGATAGTGCAGCACCAGCGCATCACACGACTCGGAGGACCGAGCTGCTCGCAGAGTTCCTCAAAATTCTTGTCCTTGTTTCGAGAGGTCAAGACTGGGGTCTTAGGATAAGCTTTGCGGAACCGGGTAACATACGCTTCGGTTTCAGGAAATTCCAGCGTAGTGTCGCCATAAATATGCAGAATCTCTTCAGTGCAGAGGGCGCGCATAACAAGGCTTGAAACGACTGTGCTGTCTTTACCACCGCTAAATGAGACATACATCTCTGTAGTGTCGTAACTCTCGGCCATTTTGCGAATAAATCGGGTCGCCTCGTCGGTGATATTTTCGTAACGCTTTCTGTTAGCAAGCAAGAATTTCTCAATGACTGCCTCAAATGCGGTGTTTTGGTTTTGGACTTCGTACAACTTTAATTGCGCTCTAATATAGTCTGCGTCAACATCTTTTGTCTGACTGGCTGTAAAGGGAAGCTTCTCACCATCTGCGTAGTAATAGTTTCCTGCTGTATTCCAAACAGAAGAGTTTTTATATTTAAGCGGGCAGTCCAGTAAAATCTCTAACAGAAGCCTCTCCTGAGGAAATACGGGGCGAATGTCTGATCCAATCCGCTTTCCCTTAGAACCACAAATAGGGCAATGTTCATCAAAAGTAGGAATATTGCAAAACTTGCACCAATATATCGTGGAATTGACAATTTCTGTTCTCTCTCCACAGTGCGGACACTCAGATAATTCGGTTGTGATATTGCAGCTTTTGCATGTATATTTTATCATTTCGGCCTCACACAACTGTATAAAGAAAATATCGAGTAGACCCTTATATAGTAAGGTCACTCTTTGAAAATTGAAATATCTATACAGAATATATATTATCATGTCGAAGGGTAAACCGCAATATGTTATCGCACAAGATTTAACAAGTCAGTATGTAGGGTTTTCATAATAGATAAGGTCAATTATATACCCATGTATTCAAAGTTGGGGGTATAGCTCAGCTGGGAGAGCAAGTCACCAGTAAAGCAACCCGCAATCGCAACGCGGCATCTAAAAAGTTAATATCCCGGAAGTCCAGTAAAATCAAAGGGTTCCGGTTCCATGGGGGTATAGCTCAGCTGGGAGCCCGGTTGAAGCGGTAAACAACCCCCGCACTAATTGAATAAGAAATTACTCAGCGCACCCCTTACATGGGGGTATAGCTCAGCTGGGAGAGCGCTTGACTGGCAGTCAAGAGGTCAGCGGTTCGATCCCGCTTATCTCC
>ENA-ORSL01001212-ORSL01001212.1-human-gut-metagenome-genome-assembly--contig:-NODE-1212-length-22476-cov-9.364658_pt1 | contig 22476 bp, 24 predicted proteins | sample MGYA00242190_ERZ509157 | MGnify/ENA primary metagenome ERZ509157 (study PRJEB26280, sample SAMEA2338664) | human gut metagenome | biome: human gut; feature: human-associated habitat; material: faeces...
TGCAATTAAACGAAACCTTACACTGCCTTGTCGTTTTAGTATAGCTTTGCCTTAAGGGAGCCATGATCTTCTGCACACAGTACGAGCCGGGGGACTGGTATGAACGGCTCCATCCAAATTCGGATGAGCGCAGCGCCATTGCCGAGGCGATCCTGGATCGGATTCTCCACAATTCCTATGAGATCCTGATTGATGGAAAGGTCTCCATGCGGGAACGGCATGGCCTGAGAAGCAGAGAGGCCGGTGTCTGATATGACGATTACCCGCCAAATGCTGGACACGACATACGTTTGCTGGTTCCGCAACAAACGGAACACGGAGAAAGCCAAACAGGAAATCCTGAAACGGTTCTCCGAAGAGCCTGACGATATCCACCACTGGACAGAGCAGGACATTTACGAGCAGTCCCGAAAGATTATAGCCTGCTGGGACAACGCTTGACCTGCTGGCCAGAGGGACGCAGCAGCCCCTCTGGCCACTGTGGCTCTGCTCCGTGACGGTGTGGCTAAAAATCCGTGATACCGTGGCTAAAAGTCCGTGCATATGTGGCTGTGGGGCCGGAATTTACAAAGGACACGCCCTTGAGTCGGGGTATGTGGAGCGTGACATCGCCGGAGGTCGTGGTGAGATTGCGGTCATAGTGACCGCTGCGGTAGCCCTGACGGGCCTCGCTGCGCTCATAGCGGGCCGCCTGCGTCAGCGACTCCGCCTCCTTTTCCAGCAGCTCGTTCAGGGTTTCTTCTACACTTCCTCGAACTAATTCTTTGAGCTGCCCCTTGATAATTTCCTCATTCAGCTGTACAATTTTCTCGGACATAGTTTGCTGTCTCCTTTCAGAATGGTGTGTGGTAACTTCATTCTACCAGAGCCTGCAAGCTATGTCTTCTTTTTTGCTCTTTTCAATTTGCGCAACTTATTGTACATTATCGCTCCGCGAGGGGAGTATCCCGTTTGATATTTCTCTCGATCAACCCAATAAGGAAACAATTGCTGCCATGCTGGAGGCAGAAAGAATTGCAAAAGATTCATCCGTGAAAGAGTACAACGATTTGGATGAACTCTTTGCAGATATGAAAACATGAAAAAATACTTCTCACCGTGAGAAGTATTTTTTGAAGGAAATACGCGCCGTTGCGAATGCATTATAGCTGTTCGTGTGCCTTGCTCCGGTCGAATGAGTTGCTGTTCGTTTTCCGAGGATATTATACCCGTGCCCTTGTATTGACACTTTTCCAAGAGAATTACGATGCGGAATTGACACTTTTTCTAAAAACACTGCTTCCAGTACACCGCAGCGGAGTTTGTGGAGCTGTTGTGTCGTAAGCAAGTGAAGAGTGCACGGAGCAATTTTCCCGCAAATGCTACCGATTTTGCTGACATTCCCTTATAACTGTGTAGGCTGTCTGTATTGCCGTGTAGACGGCCTGCAACATCAATAGGGAAGATATACCTAAAAATGTAACTTTGATGTTCAGAAGAGCTGTTTTGAAATTTAAAACAGCTCTTCTGCGTAGTGTGATTATTTCATTGCAATTATAGCTATATTTCTTGGATTTCTTACATTATTATAACTTTTTCCGCACTTTTTCGCCGTTCCCTTACCGTCGCGCCTCAGTCGCGCCGGTAGCTCCGGTTGCGCCCGTTGCTCCAGTCGCGCCGGTAGCTCCGGTTTCACCGCGCTCGCCTTGCGGACCCTGCGGGCCGACAGGCCCCTGAACGCCTTGCGGGCCAGCAGGTCCTTGCGGCCCCATCGGCCCGGCAGGGCCGGTGCAGGAGCAGCATCCGCAGCCGTTTCCGCTGCCGCCGCAGACGGAATTGGCGTATATTTTCATGCCGTAATATTCTTTTTCGTCCATAATTTCCTCCCGATAATGGGCTTAGACAGCGTCATACGCCGCCTAAGCCCATTATATGCAGCCAGCGCCGCGTTGGGAATGTTCCGGACTTGTCCCCGCAGCGGGAGGCAGCATACCCTAAAGAAGCACCCTAGCTCAGCTGCGGCACGCCCGACCGCTTCGTGCCGGTCGTGACTCGGGCACAGCACGTATCGGACAAAAACGTCAAGCATTTAACCAACTGATGGGCAAACTTGCATAAAAAACCAACGGATCTTCATCAAAAATTTAACGGTTTTTATCTAAAAGCCTGATTTTGAGCTTTGGTCTGGCCTTGCGGAAAAACAAATGTTATAATACATTGAACAGGATTCGGGGATACTGTACGTATTTCCATATAAATAAAACAGGAGGAGCCATGAACGTACAATTCACAGAAACCGTGCTGCGCGACGCGAACCAATCCCTCATTGCCACACGACTTCCTTATGAAAAATTTGAGCCAATCCTTGAGACGATGGACAAGGCAGGCTTCTATTCCGCCGAGTGCTGGGGCGGCGCGACATTCGACGTTTGCCTGCGCTACCTCAACGAAGACCCGTGGGAGCGTCTGCGCAAGATCCGTGCGAAGATGCCGAACACAAAGCTCCAGATGCTGCTCCGCGGGCAGAATATTCTCGGCTACAAGCACTATCCGGACGATATAGTCCGCCGCTTCGTGCGCACGTCCGTCCGCAACGGCATAGATATAATCCGCATTTTTGACGCGCTCAACGACATCGATAACCTGCGCGTCGCCATCGAGGCGACGGTTGAAGCGGGGGCGATGGCGTCCGGTACTATTTCATACACCACAAGCCCAGTCCACACGCTCGACAGCTATGTGAAACTTGCAAAGGAGATGGCGCAGATGGGCGTCGGCTCCATATGCATCAAGGATATGGCCGGTATTCTGACGCCCAAGGCTGCATATGACCTCGTAGCTGCGCTGAAGGACGCGGTCGACCTGCCGGTCGTCATGCACACGCACAGCACTACGGGCATGGCGTTCATGGCCTATCTGAAAGGCATCGAGGCCGGAGCCGACGTTATCGACACGGCCATCTCTCCCTTCTCCGGCGGCACGTCCCAGCCCGCGACCGAGACGCTTTACTGCGCACTCAAGGAACTGGGTTACGGCGTTGACCTCAACGAGAAGCTCCTGTACGAGATCGCCGACTACTTCAAGCCTATCCGCGCCGAGTATATCGCTGACGGCACGCTCAACCCCATCTCGATGGGCACCGACACACAGTGTCTCAACTATCAGATACCGGGCGGCATGCTCTCGAACCTTCTCAGCCAGCTCAAGATGATGAACGCGCTGGACAAGTTCGACGAGGCGCTGCTCGAGACGCCGCGCGTCCGCAAGGACATGGGCTATCCTCCGCTCGTCACCCCGACGAGCCAGCTCATCGGCACGCAGGCCGTGCAGAACGTGCTGGCAGGGGAGCGGTACAAGAACGTCGGTGCGGAGATGCGCGCCTACTGCCGCGGCGAATACGGCCGTACGCCCGCGCCGATCGATCCGGAGATCCGCGCGAAGATACTCGGCGGCGAGAAGCCGGTCGAGGGACGCTATGCCGCGACGCTGCCCGCCGACACCTATGAAAAGGCGGAGAAGGCGCTGGGAGACACCGCGCGCTGCGAGGAGGATGTGCTGAGCTACATCGTGTTCCCGCAGGTTGCGGAGGACTTCTTTGCCAAGCGCCGTGAGCGCGAGGAGCACGTCGTCCGTTATTCCATAACGGAGCTGTAAGGAGGCGTTCTCATGACAGATATGGTCAACATTTCCGTCGCAAATGCCGGAATAACCGCTATCCTTGGATATCTCGTCGTGTTCGTCGGGCTGATCCTACTGATGCTGGTCGTCATGCTGATGGGCAAGATCATGGTCGCGCAGAATAAAAAGGCCGACGCGAAGGCCGCGGCCGAGCCTGCTCCTGCCGCGCAGAGCGCACCGGTCAGCGCCAAGCCCGCTCCAGGCACCGCGGGCGAGCTGAAGCTTTATGACACCGACCCGCGCGACGCCGCCATGGTCATGGCGATAGTCGCCGACACCCTCGGCAAGCCGCTCAACGAGCTGCGCTTCATATCCATCAAGGAGGTCAAGGAAGATGAAATATAAGGTAACTCTGAATAACCGTATATATGAGGTCGAGGTGGAAATGGGTCAGGCCATGCTCATAGACGAGTATGACGCCGTCGCTCCCGCCGCTCCAGCTCCGGCTGCTCCCGCTGTGGTTTCCGCAGCGTCTGCCGCCCCGGCTGCCGCACCCGCGGCAGCGCTTGCCTCCGGCGAGGTCGTGAAAAGCCCCATGCCCGGCAACATTCTCAAAATCAACGTCGCACCCGGCCAGAAGGTCGAAGAGGGCGATGTGCTGATAGTACTTGAAGCCATGAAGATGGAAAACGAGATAGTCGCGACCAAGTCCGGCACCGTCGCGCAGGTCGCGGTCAGCAAGGGCGCGGTGGTCGAGACCGGAGCGCCGCTGGTCGTCATCGCGTAAGGGGGCAGCTATGGATATAATAGCTACTCTTGAAAAGCTTGCGCTGGAGTCCGGCTTTGCCTCCTTCTTTACGACCGAGGGCGGCTGGAAAAACCTGATTATGATAATCATTGCCTTCGTGCTGCTCTATCTCGGCATCGTGAAGAAGTTTGAGCCGCTGCTGCTCTGCGGCATAGCCTTCGGCTGTCTTTTGACCAATCTCTCCTACTTTGTCGGTCAGGGTGCGAATGCGCTTTATCATCCCGAGCTCTGGGAGGCATTTTTGGACGAGGCCAGCCCCTATTATCACAGCTACGGTCATATTATGAGTAACGCAGGGCTTCTGGACTTCTTCTATATCGGCGTCAAGGCCGGTATCTATCCCTCGCTCATCTTCCTCGGCGTCGGCGCAATGACCGACTTCGGCCCGCTGCTCGCAAATCCCAAAAGTCTGCTGCTCGGCGCGGCGGCACAGCTGGGCGTGTTCCTCGCCTTCTTCGTCGCGATACTGCTCGGCTTTACGGGTCCCGAGGCAGCCGCGATAGGCATTATCGGCGGCGCGGACGGCCCGACGGCAATATATCTGTGCACAAAGCTTGCCCCGCATCTGCTCGGACCCATCGCCATCGCCGCGTACTCGTACATGGCGCTTATCCCGCTGATACAGCCGCCGCTCATGAAGCTGTGCACGACGGATAAGATGCGCAAGGTCAAGATGGAGCAGGCGCGCGAGGTGTCCAAGACCGAGAAGATAATCTTCCCGATCGTGGTTGCGACCTTCGTTATCCTCCTCCTGCCGTCGACCGCTCCGCTGGTGGGCTGCCTGATGCTTGGCAACCTGTTCCGCGAGTGCGGCGTGACCGACCGCTTGAGCGATACGGCGCAGAACGCTCTTATGAATATTATCACCATCTTCCTCGCCACCTCCGTCGGCGCGACGATGGTTGCCCAGAATTTCCTGAGCATCAAGACTCTTGCTATCATCCTGCTCGGTCTTGCCGCCTTCACCCTGTCTACCATCGGCGGACTTGTCGGCGGCGTCGTGATGTACAAGACCTCCGGCGGACGCATCAATCCGCTTATCGGCTCTGCCGGCGTTTCCGCGGTTCCGATGGCTGCCCGCGTCGCGCAGGACGAGGGACGCAAGTATAACAAGACAAACTTCCTCCTCATGCACGCCATGGGGCCGAACGTTGCCGGTGTTATCGGCTCCGCCATCGCGGCGGGCTTCCTGCTGAGCGTATTCGGCGGCTGATATGATAATGATCCCCGACGGTTCATGAACCGTCGGGGATTTTTCACATATGCTATATCGACAACAAGCAACACACCAGCGGCTCGCTTGAGCCGCTGGTGTGCTTAACATAACATAGTTTACATAATATTATAATGAACCCTTTACTTGTTCATTATCGCCTCGAAGCCGGCCTCTGCCTGTGCAACGACGCTGTTGACTAGATTCACCGCCGTCGTGTGCAGATCCATCTCCAGCACCGACTCGATGACCTGCTCCTGAAGGCTCTGCGGCACATGGTACAGCGTGAAGCAGCAGCCGAGGAAACGCCGCAGCTTGTCATTCATCGTGAAATACACGTCGCAAGGCTTAGCCATGAAGCCGCGCATTATCCCCGCCGACGCGATCTCCAGCTCGTAGAAATCGCGGGATGAGCTGCCGGGATTATACGGGGCAAAGAACTGCTCAAGCTCCTTCGCAGTGTTCTGATATATAAACTCTGAGGTGGTGGGCAGGGAATAGGCGGTCACGTACAGCTCGCGCAGAGGCTCCGACAGCTCGGAGAGATAGAGCTGCAGGGAGGTTTCGGCCGCGTATATCATGACCGGCTCCGCACTGCTGCCGATGATGCTGAATATCTCGTTGAACTGGTTGGAGAACATATGCTTCACGAGCAGCAGAAGCAGCGCTTCCTTCGTCTCGAACGCGGCGAAGAACGACGAAGCGGACATACCCGCTGCCTTTGCGATGGACGCGGTAGTCGTTTTCTCGTATCCGTCGGCGAGAAAGTGCGTTATAGCTGCCAGCAGCATTTTGTCGCGCCTGGCAAGGCCCTTTGCCTGCAGTCCCTTTGGCATCGTTATCCTCCTTATCGAGAGTAATGACCGTGACAGCAGACATTATAACAGAGAATCTTTACCAGTGCAAGGCTGCAAAACCGAAAATAATTACCAGCTCTTTTGTGACTTATGACAGTTTACGTTTGGTATACAGCGTTACAGCCGCCGCGGCGCTGCCAGTGGAAACGAGCAGAACGAGCCAGACGATGGATGCGTCGCCGGTGCGGGGCTTCGCGGCAGGGGAGAGCTTTTCAATGCTCACGGGAGCCTTTTTATAGCCGCACACGCTGCACTCCTCGTGCTTCTCGCCCTCCTTGGTGGTAGTGGCCGCGCGGTCGATTTTCCATACGAACTTGTGGGCTTCCACATCCTTCTTGTCATGGCAGAGCGCGCATTCCTGATAGTGGCTGTCCTTGTCGTGAGTGTCCTTGTAGTCGTGCTCAACTGTGACGCTCTCGGTCTTGGTCTCACCGCAGACGGTGCAGGTGTACTTCACTGAACCTGGGGTGACACAGGTGCCGGGATCGGTGACGACGCCCTCGTTCCATTTGTGGGCTTCAACGTCCTTCTTGTCACCGCAGACGCTGCATTCCTGATAATGATTGTCGGCGTCATGCGCGTCCCTGTAATCGTGGTCGCCCTCAAGATCGTTGCAGTCTTTCGCGCCGCATACGGTGCATGTATATTCAATGATACCGGAGACAAGGCAGTTCGGCTCCTGAGTGACAACGCCGTCATCCCACTTGTGGGCTTCGACGTTCTTCTTGTCGTGGCAGACGGAGCATTCCTGATAGTGATTATCCTTGTCGTGAGCATCCTTATAGTCGTGCTCGCCGGTGATGCTCTCGGTCTTAGTCTCACCGCAGGCGGTGCAGGTGTACTTCATCGAACCGGGGGCGAGGCAGGTGCCGGGGTCAGTGATAACGCCGTTGTCCCATGTGTGCGGGAGCACCCTGCTGAGGAGGGAATCGCACTTGGTGCAATATGCCCAGTGGCCGCGCTCGTCGTGCTTGAACTGCGCACGGATGTGTTCCGTTTTGGGGACAGTGCCTCCGCATACGGAGCAGGTGGTGCTGAGGCAGGTGGGATTGGTGTTGCCGCTGTGGTCACAGGTCTGCACATAGCCGCAGTCGGAGCAGCTGCGCTTGCCGGACTGGTATTCCGAATAGTTGTGCTCCTTATTCAAGGACAGTCCGCATACGCAGGTTGCCTTGTGATAGCGGGCGGGATCCTGACCGCTTGAGGCTGAGAGCTGAGCGTATTCGATGGTGTAATCGCCAAATCTGGGAGTAAAACAACGCTGCTCATGATCAAGCGTATGTTCCCAATCGTCATGCGCATGTATAATGTGAAAGTAGTCGCCAGAGCTGGCATTATACGTGCCCTTCGTATATCCGTCCAGATACATATGCAGAGCAGTTTGACCGCACGCCGAGCAGTATTTTGAATAAGGCAGCGCATCGCCCGGCTTTAGCGCGAACGCGGCGGTGGGCAGCAGACAGACAAGCATTGCCGCCAGAATGAGGATCGCCAGAAGCTTTCTTTTCATAATATTCTCCTTGTTCTCCGTATGATTTTTTGAAAACAACCAAACTCTTGACTACAATCAATTATAGCAGAGGAGCGCCGCCTATGCAATCATAAAAATTGAAATCGGGAAAAATTAAGATATTAAGATTTATGGTTTGACTAAGCTGCGAGAATTGGCTATAATTTGATCAGAAAGCGAAGTGATGATGAATGTATGATCTGATCGTCGTCGGCGGAGGCGCGGCGGGGACATCCGCGGCGCTGACTGCGCGCAACCGCGGCAAGACCGTCGCGGTAGTTGCAAATCCGGTCGAGACATCGAGCATGTATAAAGCGGAACGCATGGACAACTTTCCGGGGATGCCGTCCGTGAGCGGGCAGGAGATGGCCGCCGCGTTCAGAACGCAGCTTGAAGAGAGCGGTGCGGAGATTATCGCGGGGCGCGCGCTGTCGGTGGTGCCGATGGGCGGCAGCTTCGGCGTTGCGGTAGGCAGTGATTTCTATGAGTGCCGCGCTGTGATACTCGCCCCCGGCATTACCCGGGAAAAGCTGTATCCCGGCGAGGCGGAGTATCTCGGCAGAGGCGTGAGCTACTGCGCGACCTGTGACGGTATGCTCTATCGCGGCAAGACCGTCGCCCTTATCGGCGGCAGCGAGGAGGCAAGGCACGACGCGGAATTTTTGCGCGGCATCGGCTGCAATGTGCTGGAGTTTGCGGACGCGGCGCGATATGAGATACGCGGCACGAAGCGTGCGGAGGCGGTCGTTTCCGGCGGGGAGACATATCCGGCGGACGGAGTGTTCATAATAAAGGATACGGTGTCGGTTGCAAATCTCATGTCCGGACTTGAGCGCAGCGGCGCGGCGATTTCCGTCGGGCGCGGCATGGAGACAAGCATCCCCGGCGTGTTCGCGGCGGGAGACTGCACGGGCAAGCCGTATCAGGCGGCAAAGGCGGTAGGCGAGGGGAATATTGCGGCCCTCAGTGCCTGCGAGTATATCGACAAATTATAATTTACTTTATATTATAATTAAGAAAGGAAAAAATACTATGGCTATTGAGCATCTTAATGAAAATAACTTTGAAGCGGCGCTCGCCGACGGCAAGTGCCTTGTGGACTTCTGGGCGACATGGTGCGGCCCCTGCCGTATGCAGGCTCCGATACTTGAAAAGCTGGACGCGGAGCTGGGCGGCAGCGTGAAAATATTCAAGGTTGACGTGGACGAGAACCCCGCGCTCGCGCAGAAGCTCGGCATTGCCAGCATTCCCACCCTGCTTGCAACCGAGAACGGCAAGGTCAAGGACATGCGCGTCGGGCTTCAGACCGTGGATCAGCTCAAGCAGATGCTTGCCTGAGATAAAGTTGCCCGCCGCGGCTTGACAAAGTTTTTCAAATACGCTATATTTATCAGAGTTAACTGCTTTGATTGGCAGGAGTACACGCTTTGCGGATCGTCAGAGAGAGCGCGGCAGGTGAGAGCGCTCGTGAGGCGGCGTGGAAGGTCGGCCATGAGCATCCGGCGCGATATGTAGTGTCGGGCGGGTTCTCCCGTTACAGAGACATGAGAGCCGCAGATATGCGGAATTCAGGTGGTACCGCGGTATTTTATCGCCCTGAGGTCATTGACCTCGGGGCGTTTTTTGTTTGGGGTGAAGATATGCAATTTATAGCCGAGTATACGGTGGATGAGATGGACTTTCTCAGCTTTGTGCGTATAAACCGCTATATACGCGGCAAGGTACCGCGCAGGCTCATAACGATCGTGACGGCGGCGGCCTCAGTGCTGCTCGCGGCGCTGTGCGTACTGGTGACGCTGCGCGGCGTGTGGACGGCAAAGAACGCCATAATCGTTGCGATAGGCGTGATGCTGATAGGCTGGGAGCTTCGGCGCGACAGGTATTATGCCAACGAGAACCGCCGCAAGATGACGGGCTATGTCGAGAAAATGCAGCTCAGCGCGGACGAGAGCGGGATAAACATCAGCTCCGACGGCAACGCCGAGCATGTGGACTATAAGCGCATCGAGGCGATATATCACTGCCGCGAGAGCCTGTTCGTGTATGTGGCCGACGACAGGGCGTACATCATCCCCGACGGCGCGTTCACTGAGGGCACCGCGGCGGACTTTGCCGCATACGCCGCGAAGAAGTGCGGCATATGCGTAAATAATGTGAGTATTTGAGAATTTTCAGGAGAGGATCGAAAAAATGAAAGAACTTCCGAAAGTGTATGAACCGAAATCGGTCGAGAAGAAGATCTATGACATGTGGATGCAGGGCGGTTATTTCAAGGGCAAAATAGACCCTGATAAGAAGCCCTTCTCCATCGTCATGCCGCCCCCCAATGTCACCGGCCAGCTCCACATGGGGCACGCGCTGGACTCCACGCTTCAGGACATCATGACACGCTATAAGCGCATGCAGGGCTACGCGGCGCTGTGGCTGCCAGGCGTCGACCACGCGGGCATCGCAACGCAGATAAAGGTCGAGGAAGTGCTCCGTAAGGAGGAGGGCAAGACCCGCTATGACCTCGGTCGCGAAAAGTTCCTTGAGCGCGTCTGGGAGTGGAAGGAGAAGTACGGAGACCGTATCGTCGAGCAGCAGAAGAGCATGGGCGTCTCCTGCGACTGGGACCGCAGCCGCTTCACCATGGACGAGACCTGTGCCAAGGCTGTCCGCGAGACCTTCTGCGACCTGTACGAGAAGGGTCTGATCTACAAAGGCCGCCGCATGATAAACTGGTGCCCGCACTGCCGCACTGCGCTCTCCGACGCGGAGGTCGAATATAAGGATATCCCCGGCAGCTTCTGGCACATCAGATATCCCATTGAAGGCTCCGACGAGGAGTTCATCATCGCCACCACCCGCCCCGAGACCATGCTTGGCGACAGCGGCGTTGCCGTCAACCCCGCAGATGAGAAGTATCAGCACCTCGTCGGCAAGAACGCAATACTCCCGCTTGTCGGCCGCAAGCTCCCCATCGTCGCCGACGATTATGTTGAGCTTGGCTTCGGCACCGGCGCCGTCAAGATGACCCCCTGCCACGACCCCAACGACTATGAGGTCGGCCTGCGCCATAACCTTGAGCAGATACAGTGCATCGACGAGGACGGCAGGATCATAAACGGCGGCAAGTACGACGGCATGGATCGCTACGAGGCGCGCAAGGCCATCGTCGCCGATCTGGAGGAGCAGGGCTACCTCGTCAAGGTCGAGCCGTACAGCCACAACGTTGGCTGCTGCTACCGCTGCGGCAAGGTCGTCGAGCCGATGCTGTCCCCGCAGTGGTTCGTGAAGATGGAGCCACTGGCAAAGAAGGCGATAGACGTCGTCAAGGACGGCAGAATAAAGTTTGTCCCCGAACGCTTCACCAAGACCTATCTCAACTGGATGGAAAACGTCCATGACTGGTGCATCTCCCGCCAGCTCTGGTGGGGGCATCAGATACCCGCGTGGTACTGCGCCGACTGCGGACACATCACCGTCTCCCGCGAGGATGCGACCGAGTGCGAGTGCTGCCACAGCAAGCACATCACACGCGACGAGGACGTTCTGGACACCTGGTTCAGCTCCGCGCTCTGGCCGTTCTCAACCATGGGCTGGCCGGAAAAGACCGACGAGCTCAACTACTGGTACCCGACCTCCGTCATGATAACCGGCTACGACATCATCTTCTTCTGGGTCGCGAGAATGATATTCTCCGGCATGGAGCAGATGGACAAGGAGCCGTTCAAGACCGTGTTCATCCACGGCCTCGTGCGCGACAGTCAGGGGCGCAAGATGTCCAAGTCCCTCGGCAACGGCATCGACCCGCTGGAGATGGTCGAGAAGTACGGCGCGGATGCGCTGCGCTATAATCTCATCACCGGCAACTCCCCCGGCAACGATATGCGCTTCTACGTAGAGAAGTGCGAAGCGATGCGCAACTTCTGCAACAAGCTTTGGAACGCGTCCCGCTTCGTGATGATGAACCTCACGATTGACAAAAACGAGCTGCCCGAAAAGCTCGAGATTGAGGACAAGTGGATCCTCTCCAAGCTCAATGACCTTGTCAAAGAGGTCTGCGAGAATATGGACAGCTACGAGCTGGGCGTCGCCGCGGGCAAGATATACGACTTCATCTGGGACAGCTACTGCGACTGGTACATTGAACTGACCAAGCCCCGCCTCAACGGCGAGGATGAGCAGGGCAAGCTCGGCGCGCAGAAGGTGCTGCTCTATGTCCTGACCGAGATACTCAAGCTCGTCCACCCGTTCATGCCGTTCATCTCCGAGGAGATATGGCAGGCGCTGCCGCACGAGGGCGAGGCTCTGATGGTCGAGCGCTACCCCGAGTTTACCGAGGCGCTGAGTTTCCCCGAGGACGAGCAGAACTTCGAGATGGTCATGGCGGCCATCAAGGCCGTCCGTGCCCGCCGCAGCGAGATGAACGTGCCGCCGTCCAGAAAGGCGCACCTAATCATCGCAACGGATAAGAAGGCCGCGTTTGAGGCCGGACGCAGCTACATCTGCAAGCTGGCCTACGCAAGCGAAGTCACTGTCGCCGGTGAGGCTCCCGAAGGCAGCGAGGGCATGGTCTCGGTCATTACCGATAACGCCCGTATGTTCATGCCGATGGCAGAGCTGGTCGATCTTGAGAAGGAGAAGGCGCGCATCCAGAAGGAGCTTGCCAACGCCGAAAAGATGCTTGCCGGTCAGAACGCGAAGCTCGCAAACGAGAACTTCGTTTCCCGCGCGCCGGAGCAGGTCGTCAATGCCGAGCGCGAGAAGAAGGCAAAGCTCGAAGCGCTGATAGAAAACCTCAAGCTCAGCCTCGAGAATCTGGGCAAATAATATCAATCAAAGCTGCTGCGGCCGGTGAAAGCCGGCCGCAGTGCTAAAAGGAACTTATATGATAAACAAAGCTCTTGAATATCTCCAGCGTGAGTATCTGCACAATCTTGACATGATAGAAGGTCTGCGCCGCGACCTGTACGACGTTTTATATGCCGCCGAGGACGGTGTGCTTATCTGTGACCGCGAGGGCGGGCGTACCCATATGCTCTCATGCCGGGACGCGGAGGCGGCACTGCGCATAGCGAAGCTGACGCAGTCCGGCTGCGGCCTGTTCGTGGCGCATCAGGCGGATACCGTGGAGCCGCTGAGGGAGCTGCTTGGCTTTGACGAAGCGTCCGAGTGCTGGCAGGCGATATACCTCAAGGATACGCCGCTGCCCGTCGGGGATTTCGATATACGCCGGCTCGACCTCAGCTATGCCCCCTTCGTCGCAGAGCACTATAACGGCCCGGACTGCCTTGAATACATGCAGTGGCAGATAAACGACGGCGCGATGCTCGGCGCATTCGTGGACGGCGAGCTTGCAGGCTTCATCGGCAGGCACGATCAGGGCGCACTCGGCGTGCTTGAGGTGCTGCCGGAATACCGCCGCCGCGGCATTGCTACCGCGCTGGAGAGCGCCGCAATAAACCGCGAGCTGCAGGAGGGGCATGTGCCGTACTGCCATCTGTATACGGATAATCTCGCGTCCCGCGCGCTCCAGCAGAGTCTCGGCCTGAGCTTCGCGGATAAAAACGTCTGGTGGCTGTACCGTAAATAATGATCTGTCCCATGCTTCGACAGCATATGCGGAGAATAAATATTAAAATGACATCGCAGAGTAAATTCTGCGGTGTCTTTTTTATTATACACAAGAACGGAGAATCGACATGATGAACATAAGCACGGCCTTTGCCGCCGGACGGCTGACAATTTACCTCGCCGGAGAGCTTGACCACCACGAGGCGCGCGGCGCGATACGCAGCATCGACGAGCTGCTGGACGAATACCTCCCGCGCGACTGCGTGCTGGACATGTCCGGCCTGAGCTTCATGGACTCGTCCGGCATCGCGCTGATAATCAGAATGAGCAGACGCATGAAAAATCTTGGCGGACGGGCGTGGATAGAGAATCCCGCCAAGCAGCCGCTTCGTGTAATAGACGCTTCCGGTATCGACAGGCTCGTGCCGGTGGCAACAGTGAAATAAGGAGGAGCCATGAACGCGATGAATTACATAAAGCTCGAGTTCCCGAGCAAGAGCTGCAACGAGGCCTTCGCCCGCACAGCAGCCGCCGCCTTTGCCGCGCAGCTCGACCCGACAATGGACGAGCTTGGCGACATCAAGACCGCCGTCTCCGAGGCCGTGACCAATTCGATAGTCCACGCCTACCCCGACGCCATAGGCAAGGTCTCCATGCGCATGAGGATACTCGACGGCAACGTCCTTGAGATATCCATACGCGACTGGGGGCGCGGCATAGAGAACCTTGAGCAGGCGATGAAGCCGCTGTTCACAACGGGCGGCGAGGAGCGCAGCGGCATGGGCTTTACTATCATGGACAGCTTCATGGACAAGCTCCGCGTCCGTTCAAGCCCCGGAAAGGGGACAACCGTGACGATGCAGCGCGCCGTCCGCCCGAGAATAGGCCGCCGATGAGCGAGGATATCTACTCGCTCCTGCGCATGGCTCAGGGTGGGGACAAGGAAGCGGCGGGGCGGCTCATCGAAGAAAACTCCGGCCTGATATGGAGCATCGCGCGGCGCTTTTTCGGGCGCGGCGTGGATCCGGACGACCTGTATCAGCTCGGCTGCGTCGGCTTCCTGAAGGCCATAGACGGTTTTGACGAGAGCTACGGCACGCGCTTCTCGACCTATGCCGTGCCGAAGATATCCGGCGAGATACGGCGCTTTCTGCGCGACGACGGAATGGTCAAGGTCAGCAGAGGAGTGAAGGAGCAGGCGCAGCAGATACGCGCCGCGCGCATGGCGCTGGAGCAGCGCATAGGCCGTGAGCCGACGATATCGGAGCTTGCCCGCGAGACGGGGATGAGCGCGGAGGACATCGCCTTCGCCGAGACGGCGACCGGCCCCGCCGAGAGCCTCCAGCGTGAAACGGGGGAGGACGGCTTCACGCTGGAGCTGGTGCTGGGCGATTACGGCGCGGAGGAAAAGCTCGTGGAGCATGTCGCACTGCGCGCCGCGATAGAGAAGCTGCCCGAGCGCGAACGGCAGGTCGTCGCGCTGAGGTATTATCACGGCATGACACAGCAGAACTGCGCCAAGGTGCTGCACGTCTCGCAGGTGCAGATATCGCGGCTTGAGCGGCGCGCAGTCGACGAACTGCGCAAAATGCTGTCGTAGCCCGTGCGGCCTTTTGTTAAATCGGCATATTGAAAAAAATAAAAGCTTTAATTATAATCTCCACATAACTCCGTGGAGATGTTTTTATGCAAAAAAATATAATAAAAAACAGCTTTAAGTATTCGCTTGAGCGCAGCGTGCCGATACTTATCGGCTTCTTTCCGGTCGGCACGGTGTACGGTCTGATGATGTCGGCGGCAGGGTATAATTTCCTGTGGTCGGCGGCGGCAAGCCTGTTTGTCTACGCAGGCTCGCTGCAGATGCTGATGATATCGTTCTTCCGGAGCGACATGTCCATCCTCACCATCGCCGTCACGGCGCTCCTCCTCAACAGCCGCCATATGTTCTATGGCCTGTCGTTTATCGAAAAGTTCCGCAGCTACGGCGCATGGAAGTGGTTTCTGATATACGGCATGCCCGACGAGAGCTATTCGCTGCTGTGCTCCTATGTCCCGCGTGAGGGCGTTGAGGAAAAGTGGGTGCACATATTTTCAACCGGACTTATCTGGATATACTGGATAGCCTTTTCCGTGCTGGGCGGACTTGTCGGCCAGCTCATCACCTTTGATACGACCGGCATCGATTTTGCGCTCACCGCGCTTTTCATCGTCATTCTGCTTGACCAGATAAAATCCACCGGCATGAAGCTGCCCGCGCTCATCGGCGGCGTGTCGTCGATGCTGTGCATAATTATTCTAGGCAGAGACAATTTCCTGCTGCCGTCGCTCGCGGTGACGGTGCTCGTGCTGCTGATCCTGAGAAATAAGCTGGAGGGAGGCATTGAAAATGAACATTGACGTCGGACGCTCAATTTTGATAATAGCCGTCTGCGCGGCATGCACCTTTGCCGAGCGCCTGTTCCCGTTCGTGATATTCCGCGGGCGCGAGGTGCCGGAGGTTGTGCGCTATCTGGGGAAGATCCTGCCCACCGCGATAATCGCCACACTGACCGTATATTGCCTGCGCGGCGCGAGCTTCGGCAGCCTCGGCGGCTTTGCCCCGTCGCTCATCGCCGTTGCTGTGACAGTGGCGCTGCACCTCTGGAAGCGCAACACGCTTATAAGTGTCGTTGGCGGCACGGCCTGCTATATGCTGCTGGTGCAGCTGGTTTTTGCGTAATTAAGCTTGTCGGAAAACGGAATTTGTGATAAAATAAAATTTATGGTTACTGATTTTGAAAAGAGATACATCGAGGCACGGCGGGCGCTTGTAAGCTCCGACTATGCCAAACTCAACGACAAGCAGCGCGAAGCGGTACTGGCCACGGAGGGGCCGCTGCTGATACTGGCCGGAGCCGGAAGCGGCAAGACCACGGTGTTAATCAACCGCATCGCAAATCTTCTGAAATATGGCCGTGCGTCCGACAGCGAGGATGTCCCCGCCGGCGCGACGGAGGAAGATATCAAAAAGATGCAGGACGGCGGCGAGGAGGGGCGGCGCATCGCGGCGCTCGATCCTGTAGAGCCGTGGCGCATCCTTGCCATCACCTTTACCAACAAGGCGGCGGGCGAGCTGAAAGCCCGTCTTGAAAATATGCTCGGCCCCGAAGCGAACGACATCTGGGCCTGCACCTTCCACTCCGCCTGCGTCCGCATCCTGCGGCGCGACGCGGAAAAGCTCGGCTTCCCGTCCAATTTCAGCATTTACGACACCTCGGACAGCACGAGCCTTATAAAGCACATCATCAAGGATTTCAACCTTGACGACAAGACCTACGCGCCCAAGGTCGTCCTCGGCGCGATAAGCCGCGCCAAGGATCAGCAGATCGGCGCGCAGGAGTATCTGCGTCAGGCCAAGGCGAGCGGGGATCTCTTCCGCAGCAAGACGGGCGAGATATACGCGGAGTACATGCGCCGCATGTTTGCCGCCGGAGCCATGGACTTTGACGATCTGATATTCTTCACCGTTCAGCTCCTTCAGGGACACGAGGACGCGCGTACATACTGGCAGCGCCGTTTCAGATACGTCCTCATCGACGAGTATCAGGACACAAACCGCCTGCAATACCTGCTCTCTTCGCTTCTTGCGGGCGGCTTCGGCAATATCTGCGTCGTCGGCGACGATGACCAAAGCATCTATAAATTCCGCGGCGCGACGATAGAGAATATTCTCTCGTTCGAGAGCCAGTATAAGAAGTGCCGCACCATCCGCCTTGAGCAGAATTATCGCAGCACAGGCCACATTCTCGACGCCGCGAACGCCGTTATCCGCAACAATCAGGGGCGCAAGGGCAAGGAGCTGTGGACGAATAAGGACGATGGCAACAAGATAAAGCTTTACGTCGCCGACAATGAGCATGAGGAGGCGCAGTACGTCGCCTCGCAGATAATGGCCGACTACGGCCGCGGCGAGAACTGGCGCGACCACGCTGTGCTCTACCGCATGAACGCGCAGTCGAACCAGCTTGAATACGCTTTCAAGCGCGCCGGTGTGCCGTACCGCATCATTGGCGGCACACGCTTCTTTGACCGTGCTGAGGTCAAGGACGTGCTGGCATATATGAACGTCATCGCCGTTCCGGAGGATGAGCTGCGCCTGAACCGCATCATCAACTCCCCGCCGCGCGGCATCGGCGAGCGCAGTATGGAGATAGCCCGCGAGATAGCCGCCCGCGAGGGCACGGCGACCTTTGCGGTGCTTGAGCACGCGGACGAATATCCGGAACTCAGCCGCCCCGCGCTGCGTATGCGGCAGTTTGCGTCGATGATAAACGGCCTGCGCGACTTCGCGTCCAAGAATTCGCCCGACGCGCTGCTCGATGAGCTGCTTGACAAGACAGGTTATCTGCGCGCGCTCGAAGAGAAGCACACCATCGAGGACACCGCCCGCGCCGAAAACGTGCGCGAGATAAAGACCAGCATCATAAGCTACATGAAGGAGTCCGGGGACCAGACGCTTGAAGGCTTTCTTGCTGACGTCGCGCTTTACACCGACCTCGATAATTACGATAAGGACGCCGACAGCGTCGTTATGATGACGATGCACAGCGCCAAGGGGCTTGAGTTCCCGACCGTGTTCATCGTCGGTATGGAAGAGGGCATCTTCCCCGGCATGAAGGCCATCGGCGAGCCGGAGGAGATGGAGGAAGAGCGCAGACTCTGCTATGTTGCGATAACCCGCGCCATGCGCCAGCTGCATATCGTCTGCGCGCGGCAGAGGATGATCTTCGGCCGGACGACTGCAAACAAGGTGTCCCGTTTCGTCGATGAGATACCCGAGGAGCATATCGAGAAGCGCAACGCCCAGCGACCGAGTCATAATGCCGAGCGCCGTCCGGAGATGCAGTTTGCCTCGAAGAGCCGCTATGCGTCGGCGCGGCAGTACAGCATGAGCGCCCCCGCGCACAGACCCGCCCCGCCGTCTGCGCCGTCCGCGCAGGCAAAGCCCGCGCCGGACTATTCCGCGGGCGACCGCATCGTCCATCAGGCCTTCGGCGCAGGTACGCTCACGAAGATGACGCCGATGGGCGGCGATTTCCTGATAGAGATAAGATTTGATTCCGGCAGCACGAAGAAGCTCATGCTCCGCGCCGCCGCTCCGCATATGAAAAAAGCCTGAGCCAAGCCATTGAAGTTTTCCCAGCGCATGCCGCTGGGAAAGCGCATTTTATTTTGAACAACGACCGATATGAAAGACAGAAAGAACTTTTTGGGGCATCTCGCCCTGTGGGGGACGGCGTTCATCTGGGGCACGTCCTTCGTCATCCTGAAAGAAGCGCTCGACTCCATCGGCACCATGTGGGTGCTGGCGCTGCGCTTTATAATCGCGGCGGCTCTGCTGCTGCTCGCCGCCGGTAAGCGGCTGAAAACGCTTGGCAGGGACGGCCTGCGCGGCGGCGTGTTGCTCGGCGTGTGCCTCGCCGCGGCGTATATATTCCAGACCTACGGCCTGAAATACACCACCCCCGGCAAGAACGCGTTCCTGACCGCGACTTACTGCGTGCTCGTCCCGTTCATGGTCTGGGCGTTTTTCAAGCGCCGCCCGAACGCCGCAAATATCATTGCCGCATTCATGTGCGTGTTCGGCATTGGTCTTGTCTCGCTGAGCGGGACTTCGCCCTTTAACATCGGCGACGCGCTGACGCTCGTCTGCGGCATCTTCTACGCTTTGCAGATAATCCTGACCGAGCGCTTCATCGGCGACTGCGACGCGCTGTCGCTCACCGGCGTGGAGTTCGGCACGGCGGCGGTCATATGCCTTGCCGGAGCGCTGATATTCGAGTCCGCGCCCGTCGGCCTCAGCCTTGAGCTATGGGGCAGCATCGCCTATATGGGCGTGATGTGCACGGCGCTGTGCTTCTTCCTCCAGACATGGGGCATGCGTTACACCCCGTCGTCCACGGCGGCGGTTATAATGACATTTGAATCCGTGTTTGCGATAATAATCTCGGTGATATTCTATGACGAGCCGGTCACTGTGCGGCTGATATGCGGCTTCACGCTTATCATCGCCTCGGTCATCATCTCGGAGAGAGCACCGCTGAGACTCAAGAAGATCTCATAATTTCCTGAAAAGGGGGGCATTTTATTGGGATATAAGTCCGATATAGAGATAGCCCAGAGCTGCGTGATGCAGCCTGTAACGGAGATAGCCCGCACTGTGGGTATAGACGAAAAATATATCGAGCAGTATGGACGCTACAAGGCTAAGATCGACCTTGCGCTGCTGAAGGATCTGGCGGACAGACCGGACGGCAAGCTCATTCTTGTCACTGCCATCACGCCGACTCCGGCGGGCGAGGGCAAGACCACGACTGCGATCGGCCTTGCCGACGCACTGCGCCGCATCGGCAAAAACGCGGCGGCATCGCTGCGCGAGCCGAGTCTCGGCCCTGTGTTCGGCATCAAGGGCGGCGCTGCCGGCGGCGGATACGCACAGGTCGTCCCGATGGAGGACATAAACCTCCACTTCACCGGCGATTTCCACGCCATAGGCGCGGCGAACAACCTGCTTGCCGCGATGATGGATAACCATATACATCAGGGCAACGCCCTCGGCATCGACCCGCGGCAGATAACGTGGAAACGCGCCGTGGACATGAACGACCGGCAGCTGCGCAATATCGTGAGCGGCCTCGGCGGCAGGACTGACGGCGTTCCGCGCGAGGACGGCTTTGACATCACGGTTGCAAGCGAGGTGATGGCGGTGCTGTGCCTTGCCACAAGCATTCCCGACCTCAAGGCGCGCCTTGGCCGCATGATAGTCGGATACACCTATGACGGCCGCCCCGTGACCGCGCATGACCTCAAGGCCGAGGGCGCGATGGCGGCGCTCCTCAAAGACGCGCTCAAGCCGAACCTTGCCCAGACCATGGAGGGCACGCCCGCGTTCATCCACTGCGGCCCCTTTGCCAACATCGCCCACGGATGCAGCAGCGTGCTTGCCACACGCATGTCGCTGAAGCTCGCGGACTACACCGTCACCGAGGCGGGTTTTGCTGCTGACCTCGGAGCCGAGAAATTCTTCGATATAAAATGCCGCCTTGCTGGGCTGCGCCCGTCCGCGGTGGTGATCGTTGCGTCGGTCAGAGCGCTGAAATATCACGGCGGCGTGAGCAAAAATGAGCTTGACGCGGAAAATCTTCCCGCGCTTGAGCGCGGCCTGCCGAATCTCCTACGCCATGTCAGCAATATCAAGGACGTTTTCGGCCTGCCGTGCGTCGTAGCGATAAACGCGTTTCCGGGCGATACGGAAGCGGAGCTTCGCATGATCGAGACGCGCTGCCGTGAGCTTGAGGTGAACGTCGTGCTCAGCGAGGTCTGGGCGAAGGGCAGCGCAGGAGGCACCGCGCTTGCCGGAGAGGTCGTCCGTCTCTGCGAGCAGCCGAACGATTTCCGACCTGCCTATGAGCTTGATATGAGCATCGGGCAGAAGCTCGAAGCCATATGCCGACGCGTGTATCACGCGGACGGCGTGCGCCTGAGCGCTAACGCTGGAAAGCAGGCGGAGCGGCTCGAAGCGCTCGGCTTTGGCGGCCTGCCGATATGCATGGCCAAAACGCAGTACAGCTTTTCCGATGATCCCGCGCTTCTAGGCGCGCCGGATGGCTTCACGGTCAATGTCAGGGAGCTGAAGGTCAACGCTGGAGCGGGCTTCGTCGTCGCCCTGACTGGGAACATCATGACCATGCCCGGCCTGCCGAAGGTGCCGGCGGCGGAGAAGATAGACGTCGACGAAAACGGCGTCATATCCGGACTGTTTTAAAAATTTGAATAAAAATCACCGGATGTGATCAGCGTCCGGCGATTTTTTATATCTGCGGAATAGCCACAAGTGGAATAAAATTGCAGAAATAGCGGCCGGTTGAGCGGACAGAAGTCGAAAATGGGCGAAATTTGCGGCCAAGTGGGGGATTCAGACCGGAAAAAGCGTTAAAAATACGCCTCTGGGGCATCATGGTACTTGACGAAAGGGGCAATAAGTTGTATTATTATAAAGCATAATAATGCCTATTTCTATTCTACATAGAATGGAGGAACACAAATGAGTTTAATACCTGAGGTAAAATGCCGCCGCTGCGGGGAGACCTTCTCCTCACTGCGCAGCCGCTGCCCCAACTGCGGAACCCGCAGGGTCAGCCAGAGCACGCGTACGCCCGGCGCAACCCCCGGCACAGTTAAGGGAACCGCTTCCTATGACCGCGCTGCCGCCAATACCAGATGGCAGATGATCTTCGGCCTGATACTTGTTGTTGCGGTCATTCTCGCGGTGATAGTCATGGTGAGCACCAGCCTAAACGGAAACGGCGCTTCCGGCACGAAAGCAACGCCGACTCCCGCCCAGAATTCCGACATTGTGCCCACCCCCGAGACTCCCCCGACGCCGACGCCCAGCCCCACCCCGAATATAGAAAAAGTCGTGCTGCACTCGCTGTGGTCTACCAATGCTTGGGAAAACAATGAGTTCACGATGGAGTCCACCTCCGAGGACGTTGTCGTTCTTGCGGATGTGTACCCGCTGGATATTCAGAATCCTGAGATCACATGGAGCGTTGAGGATGACAGCATCATCAGCGTAACGGTCGATCCTGAAAAGCCGAAGCAGTGCACCGTGAGCTATGTCGGTCCCGGCCATGGCAAGCTTATCTGCCAGGCGTTTGGCTATAAGACCGAGCTGACGATCTACTGCCGTTAAGCACAGCTCAAAAGCGATCAACAGACTCTCCGATTTCGGGGAGTCTGTTTTTCGATATTTTCAATTTTGAAGCGGCAAAAAAATTAAAAAAGGTATTGACATTTTCCGCTTCCTGAGGTAATATAAACAAGCTGTTAGAGAGCTGGACGATTGGCGCAGCTGGTAGCGCATCCGCTTGACGTGCGGGAGGTCACAAGT
>ENA-ORSL01001213-ORSL01001213.1-human-gut-metagenome-genome-assembly--contig:-NODE-1213-length-22475-cov-6.918733_pt1 | contig 22475 bp, 27 predicted proteins | sample MGYA00242190_ERZ509157 | MGnify/ENA primary metagenome ERZ509157 (study PRJEB26280, sample SAMEA2338664) | human gut metagenome | biome: human gut; feature: human-associated habitat; material: faeces...
CGGCTTCACGCCCCGGATTTCGGCAATGCTGCGCTTAAATTTCTTCCCGGCGGCGTCGGAGAGTTCGGCGGTCTTCTGTGTGAGGGCTTCGTCTTCTTCCATGAGACTGTCTTTCTGCCCGATTTGCTCGCCGAGGACATTGATACGCTCGCGGGTCGCGGCGATCTTGCGGCGCTGCTCCGTAGCGTTGGCCTTTGCAAGCTCCTCCATGCGGCCGTAAATATCCAGCCCGAGAAGGGCGCTCAAGACCTCCATGCGGCGGTCGCTGTCTGCCTCCAGAAACAGGCCGTAGGCGTCCTGGCGGATAAGGGCGATGGAGCAGAATGTGTTGCAGTCCATCCCGAGCAGGCCGATGATCTTCTTCTGCGTAAGCGGCATGGTCGTATCGCTCGCGTCGTCCCAGGCATCCGTATCTGGGTTGAACCGCTGGAGCGAAAGGGTTCCGCGTCCGCTTTTCGTGCGCGTTCTGATAACGCGGTATTTCTGGCCGCCGAGGGCGAAGGTGAAGGTAATGGCGCCGCTCTTTGTGCCATCGCGCACCCAGCCGCCGACGTCTTCTTTTCGGGTCTGCTCATAAAGGCAGTCGGCAATCGCGTCCATAAAGAGGCTGCTCTTTCCGACGCCATTCTGGCCGTTGACCATCGCCATGTGTACGGGGTCGAAGTCAAAGGCGGCTTCCGTATAGCTACGGTAGTTCTTTACTTCGATGGTAAGCGGCGTGAAGGAGCCGGTATGCTTTCCGGCGTCGCGGCCATCGTCGGCCTGCTTGATGATGGGCGCGGCCAGTTCCATAAGCCGGGCTTTATCGGTCTCGGGGATTTCTGCTTTGTCCAGCCAACGGGAAAGGCATTCGACCGGGCCGTCTGTTTCGTTGATGGGCTCCTTCGCGCCCAGCTCCTCGATTTCTTCCGGGAGGATTTCGGCAACGTAAAAAGCGCCGGCCGCAAGAAGCGCCTTCTGATATTCCGCACGGTTAAATGCTTTGTCCTGGTCGCTGTCACAGTCGTAGCGTACTCGCACGATTGCGTCCTTGATGGCCTGATACTGATGATTGAGCTCGCCGCTGTGAATGAACGCGGCAACGTCCTCCGGGCCGATGTGGAGTGTGTAGTGCTTTCTTTCGGGCGTGTTGACGAAGTGCGTCGCAACAGCCGTGCCAGGTAGCCCAACCGGCGAAGTGAAAATATCGTGGTAATAAAAGCCGTGCTCCGTGCCTTCGTCGTTGAAATTGAGCTGATTGGGAGAGCCGCAGTAATAGGCCGGCGTGTTAGAGACAAGGCGCTGCGGGTGGTGGATGTGGCCGAAACAGGCCAGGTCTACGCCGGTGGCGTCGATGGTGGCGGGAAGGATTACAACGTCCTGGCCGGCCAGGAATGTGCTGCCGTTATCAGCTTCGGCACCGCTGACCGTATAGTGGGCGACCAGAATAGACGGTATCGCCCTGTCGAGCTGCGTTGCCAGCCCCAGCACCACGTCGTTTATGAGCGCGGTCGCGTTTCGGTTCTCGGTTTCCTTATCAATGCCGGGGCAGAAGGTGCGGAGCCGGCCCTTATCAAAGCCGGGGACGCCCATGATCTGGACGGGGCCTCCGGTGGTCTGCAACGTCAGCACCTTCGGTGCCGTGATGATATGGAGGTTCCTGGCGTCCTTCGTAAGCTCCGCCAAAAGCTCGAAGGCGCGGGGGTTGTCGTGATTTTCTGTTCCGAACAGCAGCACTACCGCGCTGCTTGCTTCGCAAAGGGGCCGGATAAAATGCGTCACCGCGTCGTTCACGTCCTCAAGGGCCGTATCAGCCCATACGCGAGAGCGGTTAAAAAGATCGCCGGCGATGATTGCGAGGTCGGGCTTCTCTGCCTGGGCGGAGGCTACGATAGCCTCCATACACCGCAAGGTATCAAGTCTGCGGAGGTTCTGGCCGTCTTTCGTCGGCCCTGTCAGGTCGCCGAGGTGTGTATCGGCGGTGTGTAAAACTTTCATAGGTTATCTCCTTTTTCAGCGCCAGCGTCTTGCGGGGTATGGGCCGATGTATCGGGAGAGGTTGTAGATGTATGCGCCGCAGCGGACGCATATATCGTTCTTTCCCCAATATCCGAGCTTCTTCATCCCTCGGACGCTGCCGGTGTAGTGAATAGATGGATGCTGGCCTTTCTGGCCTTCGGTGAGCCTCATGTACCTCAAACAGCTTCCTCCTTTGCAAGCGCGGCCGCAAGCTCCTGGAGCATCTTGTCGATGGCTTCCGCGTCACAAACGAGTTCACGGGTGCTTGGGACACCTTTGACGCCGTTCCGCCTTGCGTCTATCCACATTTCGATGTGTTCGTCGATGTCCCACCCAGCCGCGTATTCCTTGACGTTCTGAATGAAGTCCTTGGAATCTACGCAAATATTGAAATCTTCTCCGGCCGGGGAAAACTTTGCAAGCTCGATTGTTCCGTCGTTATCCTCACGAACCGTCCATTCAAGGCGCTCGCAGATGTCGGAGAGCTTTTTGTCAAGAGCCATATCAGCGTCCTCCGCGCTGCGCGGAACGCGCCTTATCCTGGCAGACCTGGCAGAGGGCGCGGCCGTAGATGCGCTTGCTATACGCAACGATGTCGCTTACCTTCCAGTTCTTCCCCGGGGGAGAGACGATTTTCCGGTGGCAGTCCGCGCAGATGTCGGCTTCTGTGCTTTGCGGTTCGCCCCAAGCGCCGCTTGCCGCGCCTTCGTCGCCCCATTCGCCGCCTTCGGGCTCGTCGGGGTCTTCTGCGGGGTCGTACTGGCCGGGCCCTTCGTCGGGATAGGCCGGAATCTGCTCCGCCTTCTGCGGCTGCTGCGGAGCTTCGAGCGCCTGCCGCTGTGCTGCGGGGAGGGGCGTTTCAAAGAGCATCCCCATAGACTGCAAGTAGTTGGCCGCTACGGCGTCTTTAATCTCCGGTGCGTCCAGATTGGGGACGACGCGGGCAACGACAAAGGGCTTCTTGAGGTCTTCGTAGGCATACGTCCCGGCGAGGCCAAGGGCGGCTCTGATTGCTCGCATGAAGGCTTTACTCTCTGCCATCGCTGTGCGGTGCGGGAGGAAGCGCCGGTACTGCTGGCCGTTGGCGCCGTCTTTCATGCCGGCGGCCTCCAGGGTGCAGTCGATTTCCTTCGTGGCCTGGAGGAGCCGGAAGCCGCCGGACGGCTCCGGCACTCTGATCGTGACCGTCACGGCCACGTCATGCACATGGGGGCAATTCCCGCAAGAGCGAGCCTTGCCGGTGGCTCTCGCCATTTCGATGCAACGGTCGCAAACCTCGGTTCGCCCGGGGGTCGTGGAAACGATGCTGATGTTGGCTGCGGCGGCCAGCTTCATGCCGCCGACCTTCGTGATCGCGTAGGCGCTGCTGGATTTCTCATAGTAGATGTCCTTGCTCGGGCCGTTGTTGGAGCTGTTCTGCCGGACGTCGAGCTGCACTTCCGAAACGGTGATACGCTGGAGGTTGCTGGCGACCTGCATGGTCGTGACCGGCACGAGGACGTTATATTTTTCGCGGTCGTACTTGTTGAGCTGCACGATAGCGTTGGTGGGGTTCATAGGTTATCCTCCTTCAAAAAGGTCTTGACGCGGGTTGCTGCCCGTGCTATATTGTGACCATAGGTTATTTTCCGAGCGAGCCGCTTCCTGCGCCAACAGGGGCGGCTTTTTCTATGCCTGCGTTCATCCCGACAAGCAGGATGTCCGAGATTGTTTCCTCCAGCTTCCGGAGGAAGGCGAGCGCATTGCCGAAGTCTTCGCGTTCGCTGTCGTCAATCACTCCATCGAAGGCAATCTCCTCCAACTGGTCGGCTACCTCTTGCGCGTCTTCGAGCATCCTGCTCACGCGAAGCGTTGCAAGCGGGAGCGGACGGTCTGTTGCTTTTCGGCCGATGCGCTGCCCTACGGGGCACCCGGCGCAATACTTCACCAGAATAGCGGGGTTCTTGTAGCTCTCCGAATAGAGAACAGCATCACCAGGTTCCATCAGAACCTCTCCGCGCTCATGGCGTCCGATTGTCTCCTGCGAATATGGTACTTTGGTCGTTGCTGTGCCTCTGCTGGCATATCCGGCCTTCAAACGTGCCTCGCGGAGATAATCGGGCGCGTTTTTTGTTGCCGTATCTGACATTCTGTGAGCCTCCTTTCCGTGGTATCATTTGTTTGTCAGCAAGGGGAATCGCCTCCGGCGGCCTTGCTGATGGCCTTCAAGACGCAGCGAGCCGCGTACTCAGCATTTCGGGTGAGCTGGCGTTGCCATGCACCGTAGCGAGGCGACCAGCGGAAGCCGTTGGATTTAAGGACGCTGCGGGTCTCCTCGTCGGGCTTCTCGTCGAAGATGATTTGGAGCCGGTCGGCCTCCAGGTTGCGGACGATCTCGCCGCCGTCGAACTTCTCGTTTTCGGTGGGCTGGGCCTGCTGCGCCTGCCGCTTGTCTAACTCGGCCAGACGGTCGGCGACGCGCTTGATGTAGCCACGGCGGCTCTGCAGCTCGTAAGCCGGGAACGGGCAGCCATAAAGCGCAAGGGGCGTTCCGTCGCCTTTGGCGAATACGCCGGGTCTGGTAAGCCACGCTTTTTCCTTCGGGGTGATGCCGGGGCAGCCATCCAGCGTTTTGTTCTTGCGATAGAAGGCATTGGCAGCCTTTGCATCATCCAGAGATTTTTGATAGGCGGCAAGCTGCTCCGTAAGAATCTCCCGGGCGTGAGGGTCGGCCAAATCAACGGGGCCGGTGCCGACGGATTTGATTTTGCTCAAAATGCCTTTGATCTCGTCGTATTCTTTCCAGAGCGTATCCTCGCGGGCCATCTGCTTGTTATGCTTCTTCATGTTGTAGCCGCCTGCGCCGGAAATGAACTGGCTGGGGTAGCTGGCCTGATTGCGGTTGTAGGCGTTCGTCCACTCCGCGAGGCGCCGGGCATAGCGGTCGAGCAGCGCGTCGAGCTTGTCGTGGTAGAACGGGCTGACTTCGGCTTTCTTTGAAGCCACCAATGCGGCGGCTTCGTCTACTGTGGCGCGGTAGCCATCCGTGGCGCTGCCTGACTTGTAGTCGCTCATGTGTACCATGGAGTGCGCGGTGCGGGCGGTTTCTTCGCTGATTTCGTAGTAATTCACTTGGTATCCTCCTTCGGTTCCGTGTTAGACGTAAACGGGGTCTTTACCTCGCTCCGTGTTCTCGCCGGCGAAGCAGTATCCGCAGAACTGCCAGATGCTATTTTCTCCGGCGTAGGTGATGCGCTTAAAGGTGGCGAAAACAGGACGCCACTTTCCGCTGTTGGGGTCTTCCCGATGGGAATAGGGCTCGCCGAGCTGGGTGCAATCGCTTCTCATGCAGGCCGGCGGGAGGCAGTTGACGGCGTTATCAACAACGCCCTGGCTCACATAGTCGCCGACCTTGGCCTTGCCATAGTCGAAGGTATCTTCCGTGTAGACCTCCTTATTGTCGGCCGGCGCTTCGCCGCAGTCACATCGCTCGCCAGGGTCAAGGGCGCAGCCGCAACGGTCGCATTTATAATTCCACATTGTCTTTCTCCTTTCTCCGCCTTCGGCGTTCCGCTTCCTCCACCCAGGCCCGGAGACGGTACCCGAAGTAGACCAGAATGACGGCCCAGATGGGGACGGTAATTTCTCCGCCGGGAAGCCCGGCGCGAGCTGCTGAAATGTCAATAGCCCAAAGAACGAGCCTGGCGGCCGCAAAAGCCGCAAGGGCCGTGAGGAACAGCCGGGGGAACTTGCTCCGGCGCTTCCGCCTGCGTCGCTGCGTCTGTGCGCTGACGGTCATTTCTATCGTCTGCATAGCTGCTCCTCCTCAGGCCGTTTTTGCTGCCCGTGTCTGCCGGGCGGCGGCCTTTGCGGCAACCTCCTGCGTGTAGCAATAACGCTCATGGAAGTAGCTCTTTGCGATGCGGCCCGGAATGATGCAGTAGCCTCGGTCGCTCAATTCGCGGTTAAGGTCTGCGATAATCTTGTAGCTTTTACTCCGTGAGAGGCCGGTAATTGTCATAACGTCCTCCACAAAGTAGAAGATGTCCTTGACAGTTTTCATCTGACCGCCCCCGCTTCCGTCTGCGGATACGTCGCCATGAAGCGGCGAACAGTGGGGATAAGCTGATGGCCGGCGCATCTGCCGGTAGTGGTCTCAACGAGGGTGGTGTACTTGACGCCGGCCTTCTCGGCGAGCTCCTTGACGGTCATGCCCGTCTGGGCGGTAAAGACGCGGACTTCAATGCCAAACTCGGTCTTTGCCTTCCGTGGTGCGCTCATTTGGTTTTCCTCCTTACCTTATTTATTTGGCTTGTAAATACGATGAATAGATGGTAGAATGAGATAAATCAGAGGCGTTTCCGGCTCGCGGTCTCTTTCGTGACTGCCTGCGGAGTGAAGCCTCCAGGCGGTTCCCGACGCTCACGAGAACGCCTGCGGCCGTGATGGCCGCGACCATGATAACGAAGCCGCCGGGCATATCAGCCAGGCCGTCGGCCAGCAGCGCCGTCCCAAAAATGAGGATGAGCGCCAGGCCGTAGATTGCATCGAGAAGTTTCTTCATTGTTCTGTCTCCTTGTGAATAGGTGCGGCCTGCAGGGTTACCAGTCCTCCGCTTCCTCAGATAACAGGTCTTCAAATTCAACTTGGCCGGGAAGCACCCCATCTTCCATCCACCAATGAAACACGTCTCGTCCGGTCGTCCCGGCTCTCCATGTTCCGTCAGTTTTGCCTCGTCGTTTTCGTTCATCGAGCATCCTGTCAAAAGCGCGAATATATGCGTCTTTATACTTCGGATACCTGGTGAACTCTTTTTGCCTGCCTCGGGCTCCGGCCATAGGGCATCCAACGCACCCAACGCGGGAAAAGCCGCACTCATAAAGAGGATTGACCGGGATTTTTTCGGCTTCGATATAGTCCCAGACATCTGCATCAGACCAGTCAATAATGGGATTGCAAACAGCTTTATGCTGCCTCATGCACGTTTCAAAGAGCCGCCGTCGGTCGTCGTTGTCGTTATTGAGGACGATTTTCTTTCGTGGGTCTGATGGCATAGTTTCGTAAATGCCGCGATTGTTCTTACGCTTGACGCTCTCCGCCCACCTAACACCCGTCGTTATGTAACGGCCTTGACCTCCGCGCTCCTTGAGAATGGAGCAACAGTAGCGGACGAGCCGCGTAGGAGGCATGAGTTTTTGCGGGATAAGGCTCCACATAGTCACCCGTTCGCCCTTGTAGTACGGGTAATTGATCTCGCATTTTATCCCTTTTTCCTCGAGCCGCTTAAACTCGCGGCGGATGAAATAGACCGTCTCCGGCGCGTCTACGGTCGTGTGATTGTGCATAACCTCGAAGTCGATACCGGCCTTCTCGGCGAGCGCCACGCAAACGGAGCTATCTTTTCCGCCGCTGGTCGTCACAATGAGCGGAGCCTTGTAAAAGCGTTCGGACGTGTCTGCCGCTTCGCGGAGCCGCATAATGGCTTTTTGCTCTAAATCCATATCCATTAAGCTGTTTCCTCCTCGTCGTCCTTGTACTCTTTTGTGTCGATAACTACCGTTTCCCCGGTAGGAAGCTCAACTGTTATGACCCCATCACGATCCTCCATCGAGGCCTGACCGGCTCCATAAAAGAACTGACATCCTGCTTCCTCTGGGTCTGGCATCCAATTTCCAAGCATAATTTCCAGGGGTACGAGGCAAAAACAGTCGTCTTCGCTTGTGTAGCGGCGGCCTTTCTGGTCGTGGTAAATCCGGGGATAAATATCCGGTGCATTTTCGTTTTGGCTGAAAAATGTCTCTGCGGAAATGACCTGAAGCCCGGTCGGGCCATCTTCACATACGGGGCTAATGTGTTCCTGCATAGTGTCGCCCCAAATATCCCAAGGCGTGATTCCAACTGTTTTTGGGCAATCGGTTAAAACTGCAAACGGGGCGCCGATGCAAAAGCCGATTTTAGAGCTGCTGACCTTACGCCCTTGAACTTCGCTGGCAGAAAAATGTTTGCAGACGAGCTTGACCTCGGCGATGGTGTAAGTGCCGTGCCGGTAGCACTCGTAGAAATCGTGGACAGCTTGTGTTTCGCTTTTGGCGTGTATGCATTCCGTCCCGGTCGTGCCGTTCTCGCGGGTGAAGAAGATTTTGTAGGTGTTCATATAGGTTATTCCCTCCGATATATTTTCCTTGTGTTTTCGCCGTATTCTTCGGGTGTAGCCTAATTATCGCTGAGTACAGCGGAAAAGTCAAGCGATTTTTCGCCGCAAACTTCGATTTGTTGACTTCGCTGTATTCAGTAAACCTGTTTTGTTGACTTTGCTGTGTTTTGGGGAGATTTTTTATGAATTTTGCTGAGAGACTTGATGAATTGATGGCTGAAAAGAAAATGAATAGCCTGCGCCTCTCCAAAGAAATCGGCGGCTCCGACCGCGTAATTGGTGCTTGGCGTAAAGGTGAATATGAGCCAAAACTAGAAAGTCTTATTCGGCTCGCTGAGTTCTTCAATGTCTCGCTTGACTATCTGGCTGGGCGTTCCGAAGTCCGGGAAATGAGCATAAAAAAAGAGCCCGCACCGGAAATTTCCGAGAACGGGCAAGAGCTTCTTGAAATATATAATCAGCTCCCCGAAAGGGAGCAGCTTCTACTCCTGGGCCGCTTGCAGGAGCGGTACGCACCTGTGCTTGATACCGCTTCTGCGGAGCCCCCCGCGCACAATGCGGAGGCCGTATAATCTACGTCGATTTCGGGAGGAGATAGGCCGTGGAAAAGATAGAATGGAACGGAGAATACTACGCGAACTTCTTCGAGGCCGAAGGCGAAGGCCCCGGCGGTCAAAAACTGCGGTCTTGGGATGATGCACGGAAGTATGGATTTCTCTCTGCCGGTGGGGCTCGCTGCTATTGGCATCCGCTTCTAATGCTTTCTCCTGGTGACCGCGTTTGGGTGAAGATGAAGCATAAGGATGGAACGAAAGGATTTGTCGGCTGCTGCATCGTCAACGCATCGGCCGCGCCGGCTACATCGGTGAAAATCAGTGGGACGCCGTTCTTTTCGCTGCCGCTGTCCGGGGAATACTGCCGGTCAAGAGACGATGAAGACGGAGAATACGTTGTCCTGGTTGAATGGATAAAGGCTGTCCCAGCGAACGAAACTGTTTCTCAGACTGGAATGTACGGAAATCAACAGACTGTCTGCCGACCGAGGCAGGTAAACTGGCCGGATACGATTGAGCATCTTAAAAACTGCTGGGAAATAGAATAGGTGGTGTTTTTCACCACCTATCTGCAAAGAGCATATTCCTGGTGATTTTCACCGGGAATATTGAAAATAGGTGGTGAAAATTCCCGGTGAAAAATAAGGGGTATTTTTCACCGACATAAATAAACTGTTCTGTATATATAAACTGGTAGAAAACTTGTGATGATAGTGGTGGCTGGCCCGGGCCGGCCGGAGGTGAAAAAAGTGGAAAAAATCATTGACCTTGACGAACGCCGCTTTGCCCTTGGCGCCGAGCACCGCGTAGGCCGTGCCTATTGCCGGAGCTGCGGGGCCGATGAAAATGTCAGCGATATGGTCTCCGGGCTCTGCCCGGCTTGTGCCTATGTCCGCACGAAGGCCTTGGCCGATATGCAGCGCCAGTACGCTGCGGCCGTTGATGCAGGCGAACCGGACGCCGCTGCGAGGGTGGCCGAGATTATCGCCGCGTATGAGCAGAAGGAGCGCGTTCAGCTTCGCGGCGCCTTCCATGGAAATCTGCGCGGCTCACAGTATCCGGGGAAATAAAAAAGCGCCTCCCCACGGAGGGGAGGCGTCTGCTTTTATCTGGCTGGGGTCTGGCTGGAAAGGGGAATGAACTCGAGGTTGAGCTTCATCCCCATGCCGGCGGCGAGCCGCTTGAGGGTGCGCAGAGACGGGTTTCCGGTTCCGTTCTCCAGTCGGCTGATGTCGGCCTGGTGGATGCCGGTCGCCTGCGCAAGCTGCGCTTGTGTAAAGTCGTTTTCTTCGCGGCCTTCGATAATGGCGCGGATGATCTGGAACTCGGGCTCCAGGGCGTCCCATTCGGCCTTGAACTCGGGGTCTTCCATTTTCTTCGCAATAGCATCGTTGAGAGTAAGCATTATTTTAGAGCCTCCCTTCGCTCGTAGTCTGCCCGGTATTTCTTCGCCAATTCGATTTCGCCGGGCGGGGTCTTTGGCGTCTTCTTGGTGAAGCCGTTTGTAAGGATAATCTTTTTCCCAATCGCAAAGAAATATAACACGCGGGAGATATTTCCTTCCTGCTGGGCTCGGATTTGGAAAATGCCGTCTTTCAAAAACTCTGAATAGGGCAGCCGCAGCCGGGTTCCGTCTATCTCCAACATGGAGGCTATTTTATATATCTTGGCCTGCATCTTCGGGGATAGGGTTTCAATGAAATCGTATGCCGGCTTTGTGCCGTCTTCCGTTTCGTAGAATATGACTTCGTATTTGTCCATATCTCCACCGCACTTTCTTTCTCTACGGCTATTATATGTGATTTATCCCATAATGTCAACGCTATTTTGGCTTATTTTTTTGGTGCTGCTCGGGCAGCGGGAAGGAGGCTGTGATGCCTGCGTATAAAGACAAGGAGCGAGGCACCTGGTACGCCTCGTTCTATTACACTGATTGGCGCGGAGACCGTAAGCTCAAGAAAAAGCGTGGGTTTCCCCGGAAGAAGGATGCCGAGGAATACGAGCGCGAGTTTCTGCGGAAAGAGGCGCAGAGCTGCGATATGACCTTCGGCTCTATGACGAAACTGTATATGGACGATATGCGGCCGCGCCTGCGGGAAAGTACCATGCGCAGCAAAGAATACTTGATTGAAGGGAAAATACTGCCCTTCTTCGGGTCTCTGCCGCTCAACGCTATCAAGCCGGCGCACGTCCGTAAATGGCAGGCTGAAATACTCAAGGAAAATCCTGCGCCCACCTACGCGAAGTCAATCCATAATCAGCTCTCCGCAATTTTCAATTATGCTGTGAAGTATTACCGGCTCCCAGAAAATCCGGCGCGAGTGGCCGGCGCCGTCGGCAAAAAGAAGGCAAGCGAAATGAAGTTCTGGACGGTGGAGGAGTTCAACAAGTTCCTGCCGTGTGTTCCGCGCCTTCCGGCCCGGGTTGGCTTTTCAGTGATGTTCTGGACGGGGCTGCGGATAGGGGAGCTTCTGGCGCTCACGCCGGCCGACATAGACCTCGACGCGAAGACGCTGTCCGTCACCAAGACCTTTCAGACCATCGACGGCCGCGAGGTCGTGACTGAGCCGAAGACGCCCAAGAGCCGCCGCACGATAGATATGCCGCCGAAGCTGGCCGATATGCTCAAGGGATATATGGCTGCTCTCTATAATCTGGCGCCGGATGATCGCCTGTTCCCGTTTACGAAGTCCTACTTTCATCACCAGATGCGGAAAGGGTGTGAGGCCTGTGGCCTTGAAAAAATCCGGCTGCATGATCTCCGGCACTCCCACGCTTCGCTGCTGATAAACCTCGGCTATCCCGTGCTGGTGGTGTCCGAACGCCTGGGGCATGAGGACGTCGAAACGACGCTTCAAACCTACGGGCATTTGTATAAGACGACGACCTCCGAAGCGGTCAAAAAACTCGATGATTTGATGTTGTAATGCCACTATAATGCCACGGAAACGAAAAAAATCCCCGGGGCCCTGTGTTTTCAAGGGCTCCGGGGATTTCGGATATTATTCCCACTCCACGGTGGCAGGGGGCTTGGAGGTGATGTCGTAGCAGATGCGGTTGATGTGCTTCACCTCGCCCACGATGCGGTTGGACACCTTGTCCAGCAGCTCATAGGGCAGGCGGGACCAGGTAGCGGTCATGAAGTCCTGGGACTGCACGGCGCGCAGGGCCAGGGTATAGTCATACGTCCGCTCGTCGCCCATGACGCCCACGCTGCGCAGGTCGGTCAGCACGGCGAAGAACTGGCTGGTGGTGCGGTCAAGACCCGCCAGCTTCATCTCCTCACGGAAGATGGCGTCGGCATCCCGCAGGATGGCCAGCTTCTCCTCGGTGATGTCGCCGATGACGCGGATGGCCAGGCCAGGGCCGGGGAAGGGCTGGCGCCACACCAGCTCGTCAGGCAGGCCCAGCTCGGTACCCAGCTGGCGCACCTCATCCTTGAACAGGCGGCGCAGGGGCTCCACGATCTCCTTGAAGTCCACGCAGTCGGGCAGGCCGCCCACGTTGTGGTGGCTCTTGATGACGGCGCTCTCGCCGCCCAGGCCGGACTCCACCACATCGGGATAGATGGTGCCCTGGGCCAGGAAGTCCACAGCGCCGATCTTCTTGGCCTCCTCCTCGAACACGCGGATGAACTCCTCGCCGATGATCTTGCGCTTGCGCTCCGGCTCGGTGACACCGGCCAGCTTGGCCAGGAAGCGGGGCCCGGCGTTGACGCGGCGGACATCCACATGGAACTGGTGCTTCATCACCTGCTCCACCTGATCGCCCTCGTCCTTGCGCAGCAGGCCGTGATCCACAAAGATGCAGGTCAGTTGATCGCCCACGGCGCGCTGCAGCAGGGCAGCGGCCACGGAGCTGTCCACGCCGCCGGACAGGGCCAGCAGCACGCGGCCGTCGCCGATCTGACGGCGGCACTCGGCCACCGCCTCCTCCATATAGGAGGCCATGGTCCACTCGGGGCCGAAGCCGCAGATGGTGTACAGGAAATTCTTCAGGATCTGGGTGCCGTACTCGGTATGCAGCACCTCGGGATGGAACTGCACGCCGTAGAGCTTCTTGTCGGCGCACTGCACCGCTGCGTGAAGGCAGCCCTCAGTGGAGCCGATGATCTCGAAGCCGGGCGCCAGGCGCTCCACCTCGACGCCGTGGCTCATCCAGTAGATGGCCTTCTCCGGCACATTGTCAAACAGCGGAGATTCCTTGTGGGTCAGCTCCACCTTGCCGTATTCGCGGGTCTCTGCCTTGCGGCACTGGCCGCCCAGCAGGTGCATCATCAACTGCTCGCCATAGCAGATGCCCAGCACGGGGATGCCCATCTCGAACAGTGCCTTGTCCACCATGGGGGCGTTGGGCTCGAACACGGTGGCGGGGCCGCCGGTAAAGATCAATGCGTCGGGGGCGAAGGCGCGGATCTCCTCCAGGGACATGCGGAAGGATTTGATCTCGCAGTACACGCCGCACTCGCGGACGCGGCGGGCCACCAGCAGGTTATACTGGCCGCCGAAGTCCAGAACCAGAACTTTCTTCATCTCAGTCATCCTCCCGGAAGATAATGCCGTTCTCGTCGGCGGATTCGATGACGGCCAGGGCCTTGTAGGGCACGTCGGGCATGGCGCGGAACTTGTCGCCGCCGCCCTGGAAGCCCTTCTCCACCGCCACGCCGATGCCCACCAGCTGGGCGCCGGCCTTCTTCACGATGTCCACCAGGCCGCCCATGGCGTAGCCGTTGGCCATAAAGTCGTCGATGATCAGCACGCGGTCATCCTCGCTGAGCCACTCCTGAGACACCAGCAGGGTGACCTTCTTCTTATAGGTATAGGAGAAAATTTCACTCTGGATCAGGCCGCTTTCGATGTTGTCGCTCTTGGCCTTCTTGGCAAACAGCATGGGAACGCCGTACCTCTCGGCACACACGGTGGCCAGCGCGATACCGCTGGCTTCGGCGGTCAGCACCACCGTGGCCTTGCTGGTATCGAAATACTTGGCAAATTCATCCGCGATATCGCCCAACAGCTTGGTGTCCACCCGGTGATTCAGAAATCCGTCGATCTTGATGATGTTACCCGGCAGCACCTTGCCCTCGCGGCGAATGCGTTCTTTCAACTGCTCCATGGGAATAATCCTCCTTATATATAGTTTGCTTCTATCATAACCCGCCGGGAAATAAAATACAACTGACAAATACCCTAACAATCCCGTCGTAAAAATGGGCATTTTGACACTTCATACAAAGAAAAAGCGCACCTTATCAAAAGCATAAGGTACGCTTTTCGCATTGGCTCAGAAATGGAACACCACGCCCACCACGGCGGCCGCCGCAATGAACACGATGGGGTGCAGCTTCTTCGTGAAGGGCACCCAGCGGGTCAGCACCAGGATCACCGCCGCCAGGGCCAGCTCCTTCCAGCGGAAGAAATCCAGGCCGGAGGCGGAGGTATCCACCAGGCTCAGCAGCACCACGCCGATACCGGCGGAGGCCACCATGGCGGTGGAAGCGGGGCGCAGGCCGTAGAAGGCGGCGTCCACATACTTGTTATTGCGGAAGGCCTTCAGGAAGCTGGCGATGATCAGGATCACGATGACGGAGGGCGCCACCAATCCCAGCGTGGCGACTACCGCACCCAAAATGCCGCCGGTCTCAAAGCCCACATAGGTGGCCATGTTGACGCCCACCGGGCCGGGGGTAGATTCGCTGACGGCCAGTATGTCCGCCAGCTGTGCCTGGGTGAACCAGCCGGTGCGGTCGGCCATATCCGACAGGAAGGGCAGCGTGGCCAGGCCGCCGCCGATGGCGAACAGACCGGTCTTGAAAAACTCGTAAAAAAGACGCAGATAGATCATTTCCTGGCACCTCCCACATTACGGATGATGATGCCCGCCACAGCCGCCGCCAGCACAAACAGCACGGGAGACAGATCCGTCAGCAGCGATGCCGCCAGCACCGCCGCGAAGATCAGCGCGCCCCACACGTCCTTCACCGCGCCCTGCCACAGCTTCAGCGTGGCGTTGAAGATCAGCACGCACACGCAGACGCGGATACCGGCAAAGGCGTTCTGTACCCACTCCAGATGGGAGAAGCTGGTGATCAGCCCCGCCAGGGCCGTGATGATGAGCAGGGACGGGAACACGATGCCCAGCGTGGCCACGATGCCGCCCCAGACACCCTTGCGCTTCTGGCCGATGAACGTGGCGGTATTGACGGCGATGATGCCCGGCGTACACTGGCCGATGGCGAAATAGTCCGTCAGCTCCTCGTCGGTGGCCCAGCCCTTGTTCTCCACCACCTCGCGCTGTAAGATGGGAAGCATAGCCATGCCGCCGCCGAAGGTCATGACGCCCACCTTGGCGAACGTCAAAAACAGATCCAACAATTCCTTCACTTGAAAAACACCTCTTTTGTATGGTTATCTCTTATTCCGCGTAGCCGTACAGGCCCCGCACCGACACCTCGCCGCAGCGCAGCGTTTCCACCGCGCCGTTTTCGTGCCGCACCACAAGGCCGTACTGCCCGTCGATGTCCAGGGCCGTCACCGTCTCGCCCGTCTGTAAAATGCGGGCCTGCCGCCCCAGATTCAGGCATAGCTGCCGGTATTCGTCCACATACGTCTCCGGTGCGCACAGATGGCGGAACGATTGCCGCAGCGCGTCCACCAATGCCGTCTCCAGCGCCGCCTGATCCACGTCATAGCCCTCCGCCGCCAGCGAGGTGGCCAGTACCGCCACCTCCGGTGAGAAATCCTCCGGCCGCTGCCGCAGATTGACGCCGATGCCGATGACTACATGATCCACGCCGCTGCCGGCAAGGGTCACCTCCGTCAGGATGCCCGCCAGCTTTTTCCCATGCAGCGCCAGATCGTTGGGCCACTTGATCCGTACATCCGCCCCGGTGACACGGCGGATGGCCAGCGCGGCGGAGGCGGAGGCCATGGCCGTCAGGGGCAGCAGGCCCTCCGGCGACGCCCCGGGCCGCCCCAGCATGGAGAGATACAGCCCCAGGCCCTCCGGCGACTCGAAGCCCCGGCCCATACGGCCCCGGCCCGCCGTCTGCCGCGCCGCGATGACGGCGGTGCCGTCCGGCGCGCCCTCCTGTGCCAGCGTCTTGCATACGGTATTGGTGGAATCCACCGTGTCATAGCGGTAGACCTTCGGCTGTTCCATGGCGGTCGCCTCCTCTCGTTCGTGGCCCATATTACCACGTTTTTCCCCATCCGTAAAGCAAAAAAAATCGTCAAGCGGCTTGACAGCACCGCTGTCAGCGGGGTATCATGTCTCCATTCTTTTCCTGAAACAGGAGGCGGTTGCCATGACATCACGCAAGCTGGTCTTTACCGCGCTGCTGACCGCCCTGACGGCGGCAGGCGCGTTTCTGCGGATCCCCCTGGGCTTTTCGTCCATCACGCTGCAATTTCTGTTCACCGCCATGGCGGGCGTGCTGCTGGGCCCGGGCTGCGGTGCGCTGAGCCAGGGCGTCTATGTGGCGCTGGGACTGATGGGTCTGCCCATCTTCACCACCGGCGGCGGCTTCGGCTATGTGCTGCAGCCCACCTTCGGCTTTCTGCTGGGGCTGATCCCCGCCGCCGCCATCATCGGCGCCATCAGCGGCAAGAGCACCGCTCCCCTGCGCATCGCCCTGGCCTGCGCGGCAGGACTTGCGGCACTGTACGCCGTGGGCGTGCCCTATATGGCGCTGATCCTGAACGGCTATATGGGGAAAAATATGTCCCTTTCCGCCCTTTTATGGGCCGGAATGATCCCCTTTCTGCCGGGTGACGCCATCAAGATCGCGGTGACGGCCCTGCTGTGTCCCCTGCTGCGCAAGCGGGTAAAGGGACTGCGCTGAGGCGCGTGTATTTACAACGCCGCCGGTAAATGCTATAATGATAGGATAAACTTGTAAAGGAACGACGGTCTATGGAGCTTCACGCCAAGCGTGTCCGCGCACAACTGAATCTGTTCAAGCCCATTATGACGAGCTGTTCGCTGGAGGCCAGCCGGAAGGGGCAGGATAAGCTGGGCGAGCTGATGACCGCCCTGCACCGGAGTGAGATCATGGCCAAGGGCCACGATTTCCAGCGCTTTCAGGGCGCGTGGATCATGCCCCAGGATCAGCGGCGCAGCGGCGTGGTGCTGTATCTCCACGGCGGCGGCTACACCTGCGGCAGCCTGGAATACGCCAAGGGCTTTTCCTCGGTGCTGGCGGCGGAGTGCGGCGTGCGGGTGTTCTGCGCGGCGTACCGTCTGGCCCCGGAGCACCGGTATCCCGCGGCGCTGGAGGACGCACTGGAGGCGTATCAGTACCTATTGAAAAAGGGCTACACGGGCCACCAGATCCTGCTGTGCGGTGAGAGTGCCGGCGGCGGGCTGATCTACGCCCTGTGCCTGAAGCTGAAGGCGCTGGGGCTGCCCCTGCCCTGCGGCCTCATCGGCATCTCGCCCTGGACGGATCTCACCGGCAGCGGAAGATCCTATGAGGAGAACCGGGAGGTGGACCCCTCCATGTCGCCGGAGCTGCTGCAGTTCTATGCCAAGTGCTATACCGACGATCCCGCCGATCCCCTGTGTTCGCCGCTGTTCGGCGATGTGACGGGCTTTCCCCCGTCGCTGCTGTTCGTGGGTGGGGACGAGGTGATGCTGGACGACACCCGGCTCCTCCACGAGAAGCTGCTGAAAAGCGGATGCCGCAGCAAAATGATCGTGGCGCCGGAGCGGTGGCACGCCTATGTGCTGTACTGCCTCAGCGAGAATATGCCCCAGGACTTTGAGACCATCAACCGCTTTATGGACAAGGTGCTGTCCCCCGCCCGGAGCCTGCGGTGGATGAAGCTGGACAACGCCGCCAAGATCTATCCCGCCGCCAAGCGGCGGAACTGGAACAACTTCTTCCGCATCTCCGCCACCCTCACCGAGCCGGTGGACACGGCGGTGCTGCGCAGCGCGCTGGACGTGACGGCCCGGCGCTTCCCCTCCATCGCCGTGCGGCTGCGGCGGGGCGTATTCTGGTACTATCTGGAGCAGATCCCCCATCCCCCCGCCATCCAGGAGGAGAAGAGCTGCCCCCTGGCCCACGTCCCCTTCCACGAGGTGCGCCAGTGCGCCTTCCGGGTGCTGGTCTATCATAACCGGTTCGCGGTGGAATTCTTCCACGCCCTGACCGACGGCACCGGCGGCCTGACCTTTTTCAAGACGCTGCTGGCGGAATACCTCAGCCAGAAGCACAGCCTGACCATCCCCGCCGGGGACGGCGTGCTGGGTCGGCTGGAGGAGCCGGACGAGGAGGAGCTGGAGGACAGCTTCCTGCGCTATGCAGGAAGCGTGAAGGCCAGCCGCAGAGAGTCCACCGCCTGGCACCTGACCGGCACGCCGGAGAAGGACGGCTTCAAGGATCTGGTGACCATGATGGTGCCCGCCGACGCGCTGCGGAGCTGCGCCAAGGCCCACGGCGTCACGGTGACGGAGCTGGTGTGCGCCGCCATGATGCAGGCCATCTGCCGCCTTCAGGCGGAGAAGGTGCCCCAGCGCAGCCGCCGCAGGCCGGTGAAGGTGCTGCTGCCGGTGAACCTGCGGAACCTGTTCCCCAGCCGGACGCTGCGGAACTTCGCCTCGTATATCACGCCGGAGGTAGATCCCCGGATGGGCGACTACACCTTTGACGAGATCTGCGCCGCCGTCCACCACCGGATGGGACTGGAGAACAATCCCCAGACCATGCGGGCCAAATTCGCCGCCAACGTGGCCAGCGAGCAGTCGCCCCTGCTGCGGGTGATGCCGCTGTTCATCAAGAATCTGGCCATGAAGGCGGTGTTCGACACGGTGGGCGAGTGCAAATCCTGCCTGTGTCTGTCCAACCTGGGGGTGGTACACCTGCCGGAGGTGATGGCCCCCTATGTAGAGCGGATGGATTTCATCATCGGCGTACAGGCCAAGGCGCCCCACAACTGCGGCGTTCTCACCTGGAACGGCACCGCGTATATCAACTGCATCCGCAGCATCCAGGAACCGGAGCTGGAGCTGCATTTCTACCGCGTCCTGCACCAGTTGGGCCTCCCCGTAAGGGTCGAGAGCAACCAGCGCTGACGGACAGCGGGAAAGGAGCGTATCATGTATTGTGTCAAATGCGGCGTAGAGCTGGCGGACAGCGAAAAGGTTTGTCCCCTGTGCGGCACGCGGGCCTTCCACCCGGATATGCCGCCCCAGCAGGGGGAGCCCCCCTATCCCCCGGATCCGCGGCCCCATATGGAGGAGGTCAGCCGCTCCGGCGTGCTGTTTATCCTGACGGTGCTGGCCCTGCTGCCGGCGGTGCTGTTCATCCTGTGCGACTGGCGCATCAACGGCACCATCGTCTGGTCGGGGTACGCCTCCGGCGGCGTGGCGCTGCTGTATATCATGGTGGCGCTGCCGCTGTGGTTCCGCCGCCCCAACCCGGTAATCTTCGTGCCCATCGACTTTGCGGCCATCGGGCTCTATCTGCTGTATATCAACTTTGCCACCGGGGGACACTGGTTCCTCTCCTTCGCCTTCCCTGTCACCGGAGCCATCGGCCTTCTGGTGACGGCCATGGTGACACTGCTGCGGTATCTGCCGGGCGGCCACCTGTATGTGGTGGGCGGCGGGCTGATCCTCTCCGGCGGCCTTGCGGTGCTGATCGAATTTCTCATCAACCTGACCTTCCGGCTCCACGAGACCTTCTTCTGGTCCCTGTACCCGCTGGCCGCCGGGGTGATCCTGGGCGGCATGCTGCTGGCGGTGGCCGGCTGCAAGCCCCTGCGCCAATCCCTGCACCGGAAGTTTTTCATTTAAAATCATGCCGCTCGAGCGGCATACCTCAACTCTTCACTTTTCACTCTTCTCTTTTCACTGATCAAAAAATACCGTGTACCCAGTTGGGTACACGGTATTTTTTAATCTAATGCGTCATGGCTGTTGAATACGTCGCTGATGCTGCCATAGGGGTCGGGATGGCTCTCCGGCTCCGGCTGCGCGGCGTCGAAGGAGCCCTTCATCTTCAGCTCCTGCCACTGCTCCTTGGTGATCAGCAACTGCCGGGGCTTACTGCCCTCAAAGGGGCCCACGATGCCCCGCTCCTCCATCTGATCCACCAGACGGGCGGCCCGGGAATAGCCCAGCTTCAAGCGCCGCTGCAGCATGGACACGCTGGCCTGTCCCGTCTCCAGGATGACCTCCACCGCAGCGCCCAGCAGCTCGTCGCAGCCCTCGCCCTCGTCAGCGGAGGGTGCGCTGCCGCCGGAGGACTTGCCGCCGCCCTTGTCGCTCTGCTTCATGACCTCCTCGATCTTCTCCATGACCTCGTCGGAGTAGTCGGCGGTGCCGCTCTCCTTGACGAAGTTCACCACGCGCTCGATCTCCTCGGGGGTGATGAAGCAGCCCTGCACACGGGTGGGCTTCTGGTTGCCCAGGGGGAAGTAAAGCATGTCGCCTTTACCCACCAGCTTTTCCGCACCGGTGGTATCCAGAATGATGCGGGATTCCAGCGACGACGCCACGGCGAAGGCGATGCGGCTGGGGATGTTGGCCTTCATCAGGCCGGTAATGACATCGGAAGAGGGACGCTGGGTGGCGATGACCAGATGCATACCGGCGGCACGGCCCATCTGGGCCACGCGGCAGATGGATTCCTCCACCTCCTTGGCGGCCACCAGCATCAGGTCGGCCAGCTCATCGATGACCACCACCACGGTGGGCAGCTTCTTCAGCTCCGGGTCACTCTCACACAGGGCGTTGAAGCCCGCCAGATCCTTCACGCCCCGCTCGGAGAACATCTTATACCGCTTCATCATCTCGTACACCGCCCACTGGAGAGCGCCGGCGGCCTTCTTGGGATCGGTGACCACGGGGATCAGCAGATGGGGGATGCCGTTATAGGGGGCCAGCTCCACCATCTTGGGATCCACCATGATGAAGCGCACCTCGTCGGGGGTAGACTTATACAGCAGGCTGACGATCAGCGAGTTGGTACATACGGACTTACCGGAGCCGGTGGTACCGGCGATCAGCACATGGGGCAGCCGGGCGATGTTGCCCACGATGGCGCTGCCGCCGATGTCCTTACCCACGGCGAAGGCCACGGTGCTGGGATGATTGGTAAACTCCCGGCTCTCGATCACATCGCGGATACGGACGGCGGTGACCGCCTTGTTGGGCACCTCGATGCCCACAGCGGAGATCTTGCCGGGGATGGGCGCGATACGCACGCCGGTGGCGCCCAGCGCCAGGGCGATATCGTCGCTGAGATTGGTGAGCTTGCTGAGCTTCACGCCCTGATCCAGGGTGAACTCATAGCGGGTGACGCTGGGGCCGTGGACCACCTCGCCGGGGTGAGCGTCCACGCCGAAGGAGGCCAGGGCCGACGCCAGCCGCTGGGAATTCAGCCGCAGCTCCGCGCCCACCTCCTGATGGTTGTCGTCGGTGTTCTCGTCCAGCAGCGTGATGGGGGGATAGCGGTAGGCCTCCTCCCCCTCGGCCAGCTCCTTCTCGATGGCCTCGCTGACCTCGGCGGTGGCGGTCTCCACCTCCGCGCGGACGGCCTCCTTCCGCTGCTTCTCCGTCATGGGCTCCTTCACAGGCGCCGGGGCCGGGGCCGGTTCAGGCTCCGGCTGGGGTGCGGCGGGTGCGGACGCTTCCGCCGCCGGGGTGGCCAGCGTGGGATCCAGCAGTTCCGCCGGGGTCTTCACGTCGCCGGTGCGGCCCCGGAACAGGCTGCCGCCGGAGGACTTCAGCGCCGCGGCCTCGCGGCTGGGCTCCGCCGTCTCGTCATCCAGCGGGATGTCGATATTGGGCCGCCGCTTCCGGGCAGGCGGTGTAACGGATTCTGCCTTTACAGGCTTTACAGGGACTTCGTCCTCGTAATAGTCATCCTCTTCATCGTCCCACTGGGCACGCTCCTCGGCCCGGCGCTTCATCTCGGTGATCAGCTCTGCAGGCTTCACCTGCAGCGCGCCCAGCACCGCCAGCAGCGTCAGCAGGATGGTCAGGATCAGCGACACCACGCGGCTGAGGAGGGCCTCCGCACCCACCGCCAGCGAGCCGGACACCACGCCGCCGCACAGCAGCGACTGGCCGTCCTTCCACATGGGCTTGATGTGCTCCAGATCAAATCCATAGGTTCCCCGGGCCAGCAGCAGGTGCAGCACCATGCCCACCAGCACCGGCAGCAGCAGCGTGCAGACCCGCCGCAGCTTCACCGGGCAGCCCTTGTGGTTCACCAGCAGGATCCCGGCGTACAGCAGTGCCGGGGCCGCCAGCCAGTAGCCATAGCCCACGCAGCCCTTCAGGACGTTTGCCAGAAACGTCAGCAGAATGGCATCCACGTTGAAGTATGTCACCAGCACGCACAGCGCCAGCAGCAGGCACACGATGCCGCCGATGATCCGGGCCTGGGCGTTATAGGCGGGAGGCGGCGGCGCGCTGCGGTGTGGCGTTCGATTCCGCGCGCGGCGAGTTCGCGATTCGGCTGCTGTACGCGGACTACGCGATCTCGTGGCCGGAATTCGCCATCTGCTCGGACAATCCGGGCGCGTTCGCGCTGGGCAACCTCCCCGCGCAGATGCTGCTGATCCGCTTTCTGCTGGAGGGACAGTCCGCGCCGGCAACGGAGAAGTTCCTGACCTATCGGGAGATGCCCTGGGGCGACGTCTATCTGAAGCCCTTCACCGGCCGCTGCCTGACCCGCGCGGCATTCACCTTCGGCACGCGGCTGCCCGCCTTCTGCAAGGCCATGGACGCGTCCGACGCGCAGAAGCTGACCTTCGGCGACGCTTCCTACGAGCTGG
>ENA-ORSL01001220-ORSL01001220.1-human-gut-metagenome-genome-assembly--contig:-NODE-1220-length-22424-cov-6.120524_pt1 | contig 22424 bp, 35 predicted proteins | sample MGYA00242190_ERZ509157 | MGnify/ENA primary metagenome ERZ509157 (study PRJEB26280, sample SAMEA2338664) | human gut metagenome | biome: human gut; feature: human-associated habitat; material: faeces...
TCATTATTCGCTTGACGATACTGTCTGCACGCGGGGCGGCGTCCTCGACGCCCCCCTACAAGCGATAAACGGAAGTGCTATCGTTCAACACCGTAGGGGCGATTATCAATCGCCCGCAGATGGCAGCTCCCGTTTTGCTGCAAACTACATTTCGGTGCGGTTCACAGGCGGTCAATGACCGCCCCTACGGGTTCTATTGGTAGTGCCTGCACGCGGCGGGCTTGGGGAAGCCCGCCCTACGAGTTCTATGGTAGTGCCTGCGTGCGGTGTCAGCGGAAGCGGACGGGAATGCCCTTGACGTGCAGGGGATTGATCTGCATGACGGCGGGGTCGCCGAGCTTGCAGGGAACGGCACTGACATCGACGGCGACGTGCAGCATACCGATCGCGCCGATGACAGGGCAGCGTTTCCCGTTGATCTCCGCCGTGACGCGGCGGCGGTGCAGGAGCTGCTTAACGGCAGACAAACCGCTGCGCAAGCAATCGGCGGCACGGGACATATCGGGCTTGCAGCTCACGTTGAAGCCGTGATACCAGCCGACGGGCAGGATGGCAACGGGCGTATCCCGCTTGGCGCGCCAAAGGGCACCGTAGCCCGTGGTATGCCCCGTCGGGAGGGTGCGAAGCATCTCGACCTGCGTCTGCACATAGCCGACGGGCTGCAGCTCCGTTTTGAACGGCATCCGACCGAGCAGCGCCGAGCCGAGGCGAACGGCGTCGCAGTGCATCTCGGGAAAACGCAGAAACGCCGCAGAATTGCAGCAATGGACGATCCCCGTCTCCAGCCCTGCGGCGTGGAGGCGGTCGATCACGCCCCGAAATTCCGCGAATTCCCGCCGCGTGACAGCTTCGTCGGAGAAGGCACAGTTAAAATGCGTATAAATGCCGCCGAAGGTCAGGCAGCGCATCGTGCGGTAGAGGTCGATGATCTCGTCGATCTGCTCGGGCAGGAAGCCGAAGCGCCCCATGCCGGTGTCGATCTTGAGGTGGACCTCCGCCATATCCGCGCGGGTGGCGGCAATATCGTTGACGCATTTCGCCGTGGCAGTCGAGCCGACGGTCAAAATGACGTGCGCATCCAGCAGCCGCCCCAGCTCCTCGCGCTGCACCGTTTCGCGCAGCATGAGGATCGGTTCGTTTTCAAAGCCGTTCTGCCGCAGCAGCTCTGCCTCCCGTACCTCGGTAACGCAGAAGCGGTCGATCCCGTTCTCCCGCAGCGTCTCCGCAAGGGGCAAAGCGCCCAGCCCGTAGCCGTCGCCCTTGATGACCGCCCAAATTGGGACGCTGCCCGCGCGCTTTTGCAGCTTTCGGACATTTTCCGCAAGAATATCCCGACTGACGATATACGTTGTCATGGCTCACGCATCCTTTTTTCTGTTTTTGATCCGATACAGCTTCGCGGCAAGCCCCTTATAGGCAAGGCTGCCCTTTTCGGCGATGAAATACACAAGTCGGTTCTGCACATAGTCATACTCGCCGACAAATTCGGTGAACTCGCCGTGGAAGCCCTGCTTGAAGCGGTAAAGCCCGTAGTGCGGGTTGTCCTCCGAGATGTCGCCCGAGACGCCGCGGAAATCGTAAACGCGGCAGCCCGTCTCGATCGCCCACTGGATCATGCGCCACTGGAGCAGGTAGTTCGGCATGAGATTGCGGTATTCATTCGACGACGCGCCGTAGAGATACCACACCTTGTCGCCGTAGTGGATGGCAATGGTGCCGGCAATGGGCTTTCCCTCGTAAAACGCCATGTAGAGGCGGCAGTCCTCGCCGAGGTTATCCAGCATAGCGGAGAAATATTCCGGCGGACGGGTAGCAAAATTATCGCGCAGACCCGTCTCGACCATGATGCGGGCAAAGTCGGCGACCATTTCCTTGCCGCAGATACGGACCTCGACACCCTTCTTCACCGCAAGGCGGATGTTATAGCGCCACTTCTGATGGAAGGACGCCATGATCTCCTCCTCGCTGCGTCCGTTCAGGTAGAGGCGGAACACATAGCGCGGCTGAATGGCTTCGAAATTTTTGCCGGTATGACGCGTGCGGAATCCGTTTTCCTCAAGCATTTTCACGAAATCCGTCCGATCGGAGGGAACGTCGGGGTCGATCTTGATGACGTAGGCTTTTTCCTCGGCTGCCAGCGCCTTTGCCGCCGCCATCAGCTCGGCGAAGGTCGCACGATCGTCCAAATCGCAAACCGGTCCGCGGCAGGCATACATCATTTTCCGTCCGACGATCGGCATTTTGCGGATCAGGAAGGCAAGGCTGCCGCGAATTTTACCCTCGTCGTCACGGCAGACGATTGCCCTCCACGTCCAAGCGGGCTTCTGCTTCGCCCAAAGGCTGCTCTGTGCGAAATGCCCCTTCGGGTGATGTCGGACGAAGCTCTCATATTCCGCTAAATTTCTTTCGGTTACAAGTTCGGTCATAGTGATTTCTCCATTCCACGGTTGACCGCAGCTGCGATGACAGTCCTCGCAGGAAAGCAGCGGTTATCCATATCATTCCATGTTGATTGTACCACAATACGGCGGGATTTGCAACAGAGACGGCAAAAGGGCTGCTCCGAAAAACGGAGCAGCCCTTTACAGACTGTCAAAAAAGTCCGTAATCGTCAAAATCGGTTAACAATTTATGGGGTTTTGTTCTCTGCGTTTTGATTTGCAAAAACGGAGAATTCCGAACTTTATAGTCAAAAACAGGCTTGCTTCGCAAGGATTTTGACTTACTGCGCAACTCACGCCCTACCGTACCTATGTACGCCGACGGGTGTGAGTTGCTTGTCTTCCGAACTTTTTCGCAGTCTGTCAGCGTGCCGAAAAGGGTTTTTCGACACGCTGAAAAGGGCTGCTCCGAAAAACGGAGCAGCCCTTTATAACACCTTGATTACACCAGCTCGATGATTGCCATTTCCGCTGCGTCGCCGCGGCGGGCGCCGATACGGACAACTCTGGTATAGCCGCCGTTGCGGTCGGCATACTTCGGAGCCGTTTCCTTGAACAGCTTGTGCGCAACATCTTCCTTCGTGATGTAGGAAAGCGCCTTGCGGTAGGCGGCGAGGTCGCCCTTCTTGCCGAGGGTGATCATCTTCTCCACGACCGGCTGCACTTCCTTTGCACGGCAGAAGGTTGTTTCGAGCTTGCCGTTGTCAAGCAGATCGGTGGTCAGCTGGCGAAGCATCGCCTTGCGCTGATCGCTGGTTCTGCCGAGCTTACGGGTTCCAAACATTCGTATTTCCTCCTTCTTGAAAGGTCAAACTTTAGTTGTTGTTGCCGGACTCCTCCGTCGCCAGAGACAGTCCCATCATGGCAAGCTTGTTCTGCACCTCGTCGAGCGACTTCTTGCCCATGTTGCGGACCTTCATCATTTCCTCAGCGGTCTTGGTGATCAGATCGCGGACGGTGTTGATGTTGGCGCGCTTGAGGCAGTTGAAGCTACGGACGGAGAGGTCAAGCTCCTCAATGGTCAGCTTCAGCGCGGGGGGATCCACATCCTGATTCTTCTCACGGACGATCGACTGGCTCGCCACCGTATCGGAAAGATCGGTGAAGAGCGTCAGATGCTCGGTCAGAATCTTGGCAGCGATGGACACTGCATCCTTCGCCGTGGTCGTTGCATCCGTCCAGACCTCAAGCGTCAGCTTGTCATAGTCGGTCATGTTGCCGACACGGGTGTTTTCCACCGTGTAGTTGACCTTATAAACAGGCGAATACAGAGAGTCTACCGGAATCACGCCAATGGGCGTCTGGGGAGTCTTGTTGCGGTCGGCGGGAACATATCCGCGGCCGCGGCTCATCGTGATCTCCATGTTGAACGTCGCGTCGGGTCCGAGCGAGCAAAGGTGCAGATCCTTATTGATGATCTCGATCTCGTCATCGACCTTGATGTCGCCGGCAGTGATCTCGCACGGACCGGTGGCATCAATATAGACGGTCTTCACGTCGTCGCAATGCAGCTTCGCAATGATCTGCTTGACGTTCAGGACGATCTCGGTGACATCTTCCTTGACACCGGGGATCGTAGAGAACTCATGCTGAACACCGGCGATCTTGATGGAGGTCGCAGCGGTGCCGGGCAGAGACGAGAGAAGAATTCTTCTGAGAGAGTTGCCGAGCGTGGTGCCATAGCCGCGCTCCAGCGGCTCTACGAAAAATACGCCATGGGACGGATCTTCGGGAGAGTCGATACACTCAATACGCGGCTTGTCAATTTCTACCATAAACTATTACCCTCCTTATTATTTTGCAAAACACTGGTCTTGCGGTGTAAAACAGCTTACCAATAAACGAGGGTGAAGCGTTACTTGGAGTACAACTCGACGATGAGGTGTTCGGCAATTTCAAAGTCGATATCGTCCCGAGCGGGCAGTGCAAGAACCTTACCGGTGAGGGTGTTCTTGTCCCGATCAAGCCACTTCGGAGCGGCGATGAACGCATCGTCTTCCTTCAGCTTCTTGAAACGATTGTTGGAACAGCTCTTCTCGCTGACAGCGATGACATCGCCGACCTTGACCATGTAGGAGGGGATGTTCACGCGCTTGCCGTTGACGGTGTAGTGACCGTGGTTGACGAGCTGACGCGCCTCACGGCGGGTCGAAGCAAAGCCGAGACGGTAAACAACGTTGTCCAGACGGCGCTCGATCAGGCTCAGGAGAACCTCACCGGTGTTGCCCTCTGCACGGGCTGCCTTTTCATAGTACATACGGAACTGCTTCTCGAGGATGCCGTATACGAACTTAACCTTCTGCTTTTCCGTCAGCTGCAGCGCATATTCGGACTTCTTCGCTCTTCTCTGACCGCCGGGGTTCTTGTTGGAAGTCTTGGAATAACCCATAGCAGCAGGAGAAACGCCGAGCGTACGGCAGCGCTTGAGAACGGGCTGAGTATTTTTTGCCATTCTAACTTATCCTCCTTAACGAATTAGACGCGGCGTCTCTTCGGGGGACGGCAGCCATTGTGAGGAATGGGGGTAACGTCCTTGATGGAGACGACTTCCAGACCGGCGGACTGGAGCGCACGGATCGCAGCCTCACGGCCTTGACCGGGACCCTTGACATAGACCTCTACGGTCTTAAGGCCGCAGGCGTCGATGGCTGCCTTCGCAGCGGTCTCTGCACACATCTGCGCAGCGTACGGAGTGGATTTACGGGAACCGCGGAAGCCGAGACCGCCGGAGGATGCCCAAGACAGAGCATTACCCTGCAGATCGGTAACGGTGACCATGGTGTTGTTGAAAGAGGAACGGATATGCACGGCACCCTTTTCAACATTCTTGCGCTCACGACGGCGCTTGACGACTTTCTTCGCATTAACCTTAGCCATTTACATATCCCTCCTTACTTCTTCTTATTCGCAATGGTCTTCTTCGGACCCTTGCGGGTGCGGGCGTTGGTCTTGGTGCGCTGACCGCGAACGGGCAGACCGCGACGATGACGCAGACCGCGATAGCAGCCGATTTCGGTCAGCCGCTTAATATTCAGAGCAACTTCACGGCGGAGGTCGCCCTCAATGGTGTAGTTCTTGTCAATGACGTCACGGAGAGCAGCTTCCTGATCCTCCGTCAGGTCCTTGACGCGGGTGTCGGGGTTGACGCCTGCCATCGCGAGGATGTCCTTGGCGCTTTTTCTGCCGATGCCGAAGATATAAGTGAGTCCGATCTCAATTCTCTTCTCGCGGGGCAGGTCAATACCAGCAATACGTGCCATATACTTTTAGAGCACCTCCTATTAGCCTTGTCTCTGCTTATGCTTGGGGTTTTCGCAAATTACCATGACGCGACCCTTGCGCTTGATAATCTTACATTTTTCGCACATGGGCTTCACGGACGGTCTAACCTTCATACTGTTTAACCTCCATATGAGAACAATGTCTCTTAGTTTACTTGCTTCTCCATGTGATCCGCCCTTGGGTCAGATCATACGGAGACATCTGAACAGTTACCTTGTCACCGGGCAAGATCTTGATATAGTTCATTCTGAGCTTGCCGGAAATGTGTGCCAGAATGGTATGCTCGCCGCCGATTTTGACCTTGAACATTGCATTCGGCAGTGCATCGGTTACGATGCCCTCAAGTTCGATTACGTCGTCTTTTGCCAAGTTTAATTACCCTCCTTGGTTGAAACGTTGATTTGCCGGCTGTAAGCAGCCAGTTCCCTTCGTAATTCGCTGTTGAGTATTCTCTCGTCGGCGCGGATGCGTCGGGCGAGATCCGAATCTGACCGAAGGACTTTACGGACATGAATCAATTTCTTTCGCTTGGGTTGTTCGAGCTTTCTCTCTTTGCCGTTGACCAGAGCTGCGTACACACCATCCGTTTCTATCACATAAAACAGAAGTCCCTTGTCATGACCGGCAGTCGAGAGAACGACGTCCGATTTGGAAATTTCCATGTTAAAGCCCCTCAGTGACGGTGAGAATTTCCGGCTCGCCGTCTGTTATGAGAACAGTATTTTCGTAGTGCGCCGAGAGCTTGCCGTCGGCGGTCACGGTCGTCCAGCCGTCCTTCAGCACCCGCACGTCAAACGTGCCGGCGTTGACCATCGGCTCAACGGCGATCGTCATGCCGCGGATCAGTCTCGGGCCCCTTCCGGGCTTGCCGTAATTCGGAACCTCCGGCTCCTCGTGCAGGTGCTCGCCGACACCGTGACCGATGAAGGCACGCACCACGGAGAAGCCGTTTTCCTCGACATAGCTCTGCACAGCGTGCGAGATGTCGGAAATACGGTAGCCTTGGCGTGCGAATTTCACGCCCTCGAAAAAGCTCTGTCTCGTGACATCAATGAGCTCTTGTGCCTCGGAGGAAATCCTCCCGCAGGCATAGGTTGCGGCGCAGTCCCCATGGAACCCGCCCCAATAGGCGCCGACGTCTACCGAGACGATGTCGCCCTCCTTTAACACCCGCCCGTCCGGAATCCCGTGAATGACGGTATTGTTCACGGAGATACAGGCGCTTGCGGGGTAGCCGGAGTAATTGAGGAAGGAAGGTTTTGCACCTTGTGACACGATAAAATCGTGGACTGCTTTGTCGATCTCCTTGGTTGTTACGCCGGGTCTTACCATTTCCCCTGCCAAAGCACGGGCTGCCGCGGTAATTTTACAGGCACGGCGCATCACGGAGAGCTCACGTTCAGTTTTAATAGGGATCATGTCAATCACCTAACGCCGCCATAATATCACGAGTCGCATCCTCAATGGGCTGGTCGCCCTCGACCAGCCGAAGCTTGCCGAGCTTTTCATAGAAGCCCTTGAGCGCCTCGGTCTCGGCGTGGTAGACCTCCAAGCGGTGACGCACCGTTTCCGGCTTGTCATCCTTGCGGATCACCAGTTCGGAGCCGCAGGCATTGCAGATGCCCTCTGTTTTGGGCGGATTTGCCGTGATGTGATAGCTCGCGCCGCAGGTGCCGCAAACACGGCGTCCGGTCATGCGCGCCTCGATCACCTCGTCGGCAATTTCAATGGAAACGACACGGTCGATCTCGACGCCCTGCTCGGCAAGCGCCTGTGCCTGCGGGATCGTGCGGGGTACACCGTCAAGGATGTACCCGTTCGCACAATCGGGCTGCGTCAGTCGCTCGCGAACAATGCCGATGATGACCTCGTCGGGAACCAGCATACCGCGGTCCATGAAGTCCTTTGCCTTCAAGCCGGTCGGCGTGCCGTTTTTGATCGCTTCGCGGAGGATGTTTCCGGTGGAGATGGTGGGAACGGAGAGCTTCGACGCGATGATCTCCGCCTGCGTTCCCTTGCCCGCACCGGGCGCTCCCAGAAGAATCAGTCTCATGTCCCCGCCTCCGATTATCTCTCAAGGAAGCCGGAGTAGTTGCGCATCATCATCTGTGCCTCAATCGCCATGACAGTCTCAAGGGCAACGGAGACAATAATGATAACGGAGGTGCCGCCGAAGGAGAACTGCGTGTTCTTCATCGCCGCGCCGAGGATGATCGGAAGGACCGCAATGATGCCGAGATAAATCGCACCGAAGAGGGTGATTTTGTTGATGACCTTGCGGATGAAGTCCGATGTCGGGCGACCCGGGCGGAAGCCGGGGATGAAGCCGCCGTTCTTCTTGAGGTTGTTGGCAACCTCAACGGGATTGTACTGAATGGTCGCGTAGAAGTAGCTGAAGCCGATGATGAGCAGCAGGTAGCAAACGACGTAGACGGCGCTCGTGCTGCTGAACACATGGTCATACCACCAGTTGCCGCTGTTCTGATTGATGCTGAAGAACGCACAAATCGTTGCGGGCAGGCTGGCGATGGACTGGGCGAAGATGATCGGCATAACGCCGGACATATTCACCTTGATGGGCAGGTGGGTGTTCTGACCGCCGTAAACCTTGCGTCCGACAACGCGCTTGGCATACTGCACGGGGATCCGGCGCTCCGCCTGAGACACGAAGATAATGAACACAATGATTGCGAGCATACCGATGACCAGCAGCAGCGCCCAGTACCACTTCGCCCACAGCATACCGATGATGGGGGTGATGATACCGGCGGGGATGCGGGCGATGATATTGGCAAACAGGATCATGGAGATACCGTTGCCGATACCGTGCTCGGAGATCTGGTCACCCAACCAGGTAACCAGCGTCGCACCGGCGGTGAACGAAAGGATGATGACGACCGCCGGAAGGAAGCCGGTGTCCGTCAGCAGCGCGCCGTTGTAGGTCGCGTTGTAGTTGGTGAGCATCATGTAATAGGCAAAGCCCATCAGCAGACCCAGACCAACGGTGGTGTAGCGGGTGATGCGGGCGATCTTCTTCTTGCCCTCCTCGCCGCCTTCCTTGCTCAGCCGTTCCAGAGCGGGGATGGCGATGGTGAGGAGCTGAATGATGATCGACGCATTGATATACGGCTGGATACTCAGGGCGAAAATCGTCGCCATGGAGAATGCGTTGCCGGACATCATGTTCAGGAAGCCGAGGATGGTGCCGCTGAGCTGTTCTTCGAACATCAGGGACATCTGCTCGACGTTCACGAACGGGACGGGGATGACGTTGCCGATGCGGTAAAGAAGGACGATCAGCAGGGTGAAGAGGATCTTCTTGCGAAGGTCCGTGATCTTCCATGCATTGCGAAGTGTCGTAAGCACTTAGATCACCTCAGCCTTTCCGCCTGCCTCCTCGATTTTTACCTTGGCGTTGGCGGAGAAAGCTGCTGCCTTTACGGTGAGCTTCTTCGTCAGTTCGCCGCCGGAGAGAACCTTCAAGCCGTACTTGCAGTCGCGGATGATGCCCTTTGCTTCCAGAGCCGCTGCATCGACGGTCGCGCCGTCCTCAAAAACGTTGAGCGCACTGAGGTTCACTGCGGTGAGGGGCTTTGCAAAGATGTTGTTGAAGCCGCGCTTCGGGATACGTCTTGCCAAGGGCATCTGACCGCCTTCAAATCCTGCACGGACCTTGCCGCCGGAGCGAGCCTTCTGACCCTTGTGACCGCGACCGGCGGTCTTACCATTGCCGGTGCCGGTGCCGCGACCCTTGCGCTTGCCAACCTGGGTAGAACCCAAAACCGGAGAAAGTTCATGTAATTCCATATCTTGTCTCCTCCTTATTCTACTTCGGTGACCTCAAGCAGATAGCCGATCTTGGCGATCTTGCCGCGGGTCTGCTCATTGTCGGGCTGAATGGTTTCCTGACCGATCTTACGCAGACCGAAGGACTCCGCCGTTGCAATGTGCTTCTGGATACGACCGTTGAGGCTCTTGACGAGCTTGATCTTTAACTGTGCCATGTTCGTATCCTCCTTATCCGATAATTTCTTCCACGCTCTTGCCGCGGATGCGAGCGACCTCTTCGGGTCCACGCAGGCTCAGCAGGCCCTGCATCGTCGCCTTGACGACGTTCTGCGGGTTATTGGAGCGCAGGCACTTGGTACGAATGTTGGTGATACCGACGGCTTCCATGACCGCACGGACTGCGCCGCCGGCAATGACGCCGGTACCGACGGAGGCCGGCTTCATCAGAACCGAGCCGGCACCGTAGATGCCGATGACCTCGTGGGGGATCGTCGTGCCGGAGAGGGTGACCTTGTGCAGGTTCTTCTTGGCGTTGGCGATGCCCTTGAGGATGGCTTCGGAAACTTCCGCCGCCTTACCCAGTCCGTAGCCGACGGTACCCTTACCGTCGCCGACGACCACGAGCGCGGAGAACTTCATAACGCGGCCGCCCTTAACGGTCTTGCTGACACGGTTGAGGTAAACGACGCGTTCGATCATTTCGGGAGCATTGTCCTTTTCAGGTGCTCTGTTATAAGCCATTTTTCCAGTTCCTCCTCTTAGAATTTGAGTCCGCCTTCGCGCGCGCCGTCAGCGACCGCCGCGACACGACCGTGATAGACATAACCGCCGCGGTCGAAAACGACTTCCTCGATGCCCTTAGCCTTGGCGCGCTCGGCGATCATCTGACCAACCTTCTTGGCAGCTTCGCAGTTGCCGGTTGCGCCTTCAAACGCCTTCTCGACGGTAGAAGCGGAAACCAGAGTGACTCCGTTAACATCATCAATGATCTGAGCATAGATGTTTGCGTTGCTTCTGAAAACATTCAGGCGAGGTCTGCACGGTGTGCCGGAGATCTTACCGCGAACGCGAACATGGCGATGCAGGCGCATTGCCTTCTTATCGGTCTTCTTAATCATTTACGCACACCTCCTATTATTTCTTACCGCCGGCCTTGCCCTCTTTACGGCGAATGACCTCGGTAGCATACTTGATCCCCTTGCCCTTGTAGGGTTCGGGCGGTCTCTTACCACGAACATTGGCAGCGAACTGACCGACCTTCTGCTTGTCGATGCCGTTGACAATGATCTTGTTGGGGGCGGGAACCTCGACGGTAACGCCTTCCGGCTCTTCCATAACAACGGGGTGAGAATAACCGACGTTGAGGACGAGCTTCTTGTCCTCCTTCGAGGCACGATAGCCAACGCCGTTGACCTCAAGCTCCTTGCTGAAGCCCTTCTCGACGCCGAGAACCATGTTGTGCAGCAGCGTGCGGGTCAGACCGTGCAGGCTCTTGTTTTCGTGCTCATCGTTGGGACGGGAAACAGTCAGAACTGCGCCTTCCTGCTTGATGATCATACCATGATGGAATGTGCTTGTCAGTGTACCCTTGGGGCCCTTGACGGTAACCACATTGCCGTCAGCGATGGTCACTTCGACGCCGGCCGGTACAGTGATAGGCATTTTGCCGATTCTGGACATAATGTTACCTCCTTACCAGACGAACGCAAGGACCTCGCCGCCGACGTGCGCCGCGCGAGCAGCCTTGTCGGTCATGACGCCCTTGGATGTGGAAATGATGGCAATACCAAGACCGCGGAGAACCTTCGGCAGGTCCTCGGCGCCGGCGTATACACGCAGACCGGGCTTGGAAACGCGGCGAAGACCGGAAATGACCTTCTCCTTGTTGCCGAGATACTTCAGGGTGATGTGGATCACGCCCTGCTTGCCGTCCTCTTCGACGGTGTAGGACTTAATGTAGCCCTCGTCGAGCAGGATCTTTGCGATGTCCTTCTTCAGGTTGGAAGCGGGGACATCCACGGTGTCGTGCTTTGCAGAGTTCGCATTCCGGATACGGGTCAGCATATCTGCTACGGGATCGGTGATTTGCATGTGGTTGTTACCTCCTTTAGAAGTTACGGGCTTTACCCGTTAAGACGCCGGAGTATCAGAGGAATGTAAGCCGTGAGCGGCTCCATTTTCCTCCGACTTCCGATGCCTGTTTTACATTTGGATCACACGAGAACGTGTGGTTCGATGTCGCCTCCTGCGCAGGCGCCGCCCGCGCAGGGTCGAAGCATCAATAATACTTACCAGGAAGCCTTACGCACGCCGGGAATCTCGCCCTTGTACGCCAGCTCGCGGAAGCAGATACGGCAAACGCCGTAGTCACGCAGGTAAGCATGGGGTCTGCCGCAGATCTTGCAGCGGTTGTAGCGGCGGGTGGAGAACTTGTTTCCAGCCTGCTGCTTGAGAATCATAGCCTTTCTTGCCATTTCGTTCTTCCTCCCAAATTAAGCGTGGAACGGAGCGCCGACCAGCGTCAGCAGTTCCTTGGCTTCCTCGTCGGTGTTCGCGGTGGTGCAGATGCAGATGTCCATGCCGCGGATCTTATCGACCTTATCGTACTCGATTTCGGGGAAGATGAGCTGTTCCTTCAGACCCATGGCATAGTTGCCGCGGCCGTCGAAGGCGTTGGGGTTGATGCCGCGGAAGTCGCGGACACGGGGCAGCGCAACATTGAACAGGCGGTCAATGAATTCCCACATCTTGTCGCCGCGCAGGGTGACCTTCACGCCGACGGTCTCGCCCTCACGAACCTTGAAGTTCGCGACGGACTTGCGCGCCTTGGTGGTGATGGGCTTCTGACCGGTGATGGTCGCGATGTCCTTGCAGATGGCCTCGATCTCCTTGGCGTTGTTCTTGCTCTCGCCGCAGCCGACGTTCACAATAACCTTCGCGATCTTGGGGATCTGCATAACGCTCTTGTACTGGAACTTCTTCATCAGAGCAGGAGCGATCTCTTCGTTATACTTTACTTGCAGTCTTGCCATTTCGTCGTTCCTCCTCCTTAGATTTCCTTGCCGCACTTCTTGCAGACGCGAACCTTCTTGTCGCCGTCCACGTTGAAGCCGACGCGCACGCCCTTCTTGCAGTTGGAGCAGTAGAGCTGCACCTTATCCACACGAATGGGGATCTCGCGCTTGATGATGCCGGAAACGTCGTTCTGCTTACGAGCCTTGACGTGGCAGGTAGCAACGTTGACGCCCTCGACAATGAGCTTGTTTTCCTTGGGCATAGCCGTCAGAACCTTGCCCTTCTTGCCCTTGGACTTGCCGGACAAGACGATAACGGTGTCGTTTTTCTTGATATTCATACTCGACATCCCCCTATTAAATGACTTCCGGTGCGAGGGAGAGGATCTTCATGTATTCCTTGTCACGAAGCTCTCTTGCGACCGGCCCAAAAATACGGGTGCCGCGGGGATTCTTGTCCTCCTTGATGAGGACGGCGGCGTTCTCGTCGAAACGAACATAGGTGCCGTCGGCGCGGCGGACACCCTTCGCGCTGCGGACGATGACGGCGCGGACAACCTCGCCCTTCTTCACCGTGCCGCCGGGGGTCGCCTTACGGACGGAGGCAACGATGACGTCGCCGATGTTGCCGAACTTACGCTTGGAGCCGCCAAGCACACGGATGCACTTGATCTCCTTCGCGCCGGTGTTGTCGGCAACCTTCAGATAACTTTCCTGTTGAATCATTTAGTCCCGACCTCCTTATTCAGCCTTCTTGATGATCTCGACGAGGCGCCATCTCTTGTCCTTGGACAGGGGGCGGCACTCCATCACCTTAACGGTATCGCCGATGCCGCACTCGTTGTTCTCGTCGTGCGCCTTCAGCTTATAGGTTCTCTTCACGATTTTCTTATACAGCTTGTGCTGCACGCTATCCTCAATAGCAACCACGATGGTCTTGTCCATCTTATCGGAGACGACCTGACCAACTCTGGTTTTGCGGAAAGCTCTTGTAGTTTCACTCATTTTCGCTTACCTCCTCAGATTGCGGTCTCTTTCTCACGAATAATAGTCTTGATGCGGGCAATGTCTTTCTTGACAGCGGCCAGCTTAACGGGGTTATCGAGCTGGTTGGTAGCGTGCTGCATACGCAGGAAGAAGAGATCCTTCTTCAGCTCCTTTGCCTTTTCCTCCAGCTCAGCCACGGACATGGCTCTGAGTTCCTTTGCCTTCATCATTATTCACCACCATTCTCAGATACTGCATCTTCCCGGGCGATGATCTTGGTCTTGATGGGCAGCTTGTGCTGTGCGAGGCGGAGCGCTTCGCGAGCGTCTTCCTCGGACACGCCGCCGATCTCGAACATGACCTTCTGCGCCTTCACGACCGCAACCCAGTATTCCGGAGCGCCTTTACCGGAGCCCATACGGACGCCGAGCGCCTTCTTGGAAACAGGCTTATCGGGGAAGATCTTGATCCAGACCTGACCGCTACGCTTGGTGTAACGGGTCATTGCGATACGGGCCGCTTCGATCTGGTTGCCGGTGATCCAGCCGGGCTCCATCGCCTGGATGCCGAATTCACCGTAGGATACCTTATTGCCGCGGGAGGCTGCGCCCTTCATACGGCCGCGCTGCACTCTGCGGAACTTTGTTCTCTTAGGCATTAACATTAGCGGTTGCCTCCTTCCCGACGATCGTCACGACGGCGCTCGCCATTGAAGGGTCTGCGGTCGCCACGGCGGTCGTCACGACGACGGTCGTTGCGACGGTCATTGCGGCGGTCACGACGCGGTGCTTCCGGTGCGGTCTGACGCAGGGTGGAGTTGAGGACTTCGCCCTTGTAGATCCAAACCTTGCAGCCGATCTTGCCGTAGGTGGTGTTCGCTTCCGCGAAGCCGTACTCGATGTCCGCACGGAGGGTCTGCAGGGGGATGGTGCCCTCGTGATAGGACTCGCTGCGGGCGATTTCCGCGCCGCCCAGACGGCCGCCGCAGGAGCACTTGATGCCCTTCGCGCCCAGACGGGTCGCTCTCTGCATCGCCTGCTTCATGGCACGACGGAAGGAAATTCTCTTTTCCAGCTGAGCCGCGATGTTCTCGGCGACGAGCTGTGCATTGAGGTCGGGGCTGCGAACCTCGACGATATTCAGAGCGACGCTCTTGCCGAGCTTCTGCTCCAGCTCCAGGCGGAGCTTCTCGATCTCCTGACCGCCCTTGCCGATGACGACACCGGGACGGGAGCAGTGCAGGTTGATCTTAACGCGTGCGTTGCTGCGCTCGATCTCGATCTTTGCGATACCGGCTGCATACAGGCGGGTCTTGAGATCCTTACGGATGTTATAGTCCTCAACGATCAGATCGCCGACCTTATCGTTGCGGGCATACCAGCGGGAATCCCAGTCCTTAATGACGCCGACGCGCAGACCGTGAGGATTAACTTTCTGTCCCATAGTAACCTCCTTATGCCTTCTCGCTCACGCCGATGGTGAGGTGAGTCGTTCTCTTCAGAATGCGATTGTATCTGCCCTTTGCTCTGGGCATGCCGCGCTTCAGGGTCGGGCCGGGGTTGGCAATCGCGGTGGAGACGTAGAGCTTGTCAACGTCCATGCCGTGGTTGTTCTCGGCGTTTGCCATCGCACTCTTCAGGAGCTTGAGCATGGGCTCGGTAGCTGCCTTCGGGGTCTGCATGAGGTAAGCGCAGGCGGTCTTTGCGTCCTTGCCGCGAATCAGATCGCAGAGGATGGTGACCTTGCGCGGAGAAATTCTGAGGAATTTCAGATTAGCTTTTGCTTCCATGTCTCTTGTCCTCCTTACTTAGAATTGGAGGTCTTGGAGCCGGAATGTCCGCGGAACGTTCTGGTGGGAACGAACTCGCCCAGCTTATGACCAACCATATCTTCTGTCACATAGACGGGAACGTGCTTGCGTCCGTCATGGACCGCGATCGTGTGACCGACGAAGGAGGGGAAAATGGTGGAAGATCTGGACCAGGTCTTCAGCACTTTCTTTTCACCGGTTTTGTTGAGCTCTTCAACGCGCTTATACAGCTCAGGAGCAACAAACGGGCCTTTCTTAATGCTTCTGCTCATTATTCATTTCCTCCTTACTTACTGTTTCTGCGCTTGATGATGAACTTGTCGGTGCGGTTCTTGGTCTTGCGGGTCTTGTAGCCCATCGCCGGCTTCCCCCACGGGGTAACGGGACCGGGACGACCGACAGGAGCGCGACCTTCGCCGCCGCCGTGCGGGTGGTCATTGGGGTTCATGACAGAGCCGCGGACGGTGGGACGGATACCCATGTGACGGGTACGACCGGCCTTACCGATGTGGATGTTGCCATGGTCAATGTTGCCGACCTGACCGATAACGGCGGTGCAGTTCATCCGAACGTAGCGGACCTCACCGGAGGGCAGACGGACCTGCGCAAGCTCGCCTTCCTTCGCCAGCAGCTGTGCAGCCACGCCCGCGGAACGGACGAGCTGTGCACCGTAGCCGGGCTGAAGCTCGATGTTGTGGATCACGGTGCCGACGGGGATGTTCGCGATGGGCAGGCAGTTGCCGGGCTTGATGTCGGCAGCTGCGGAGGCGAGGACCTGATCGCCGGGCTTCAAGCCGACGGGAGCGAGGATGTAGCGAAGCTCGCCGTCCTCATACTTCACCAGAGCGATGAAAGCAGAGCGGTTGGGGTCGTATTCGATGCGCTGCACGGTGGCAGGCATTTCAAGCTTGTTGCGCTTGAAGTCGATGATGCGGTACTTGCGCTTGTTGCCGCCGCCGCGATGACGGACGGTGATTCTGCCGTAGCTGTTGCGACCGGAATGCTTCTTCAGGGTCTCAACCAGGCTACGCTCGGGCTTTGCCTTCTTATCGACGCCTTCGAACGCGGACACGGTCATGCCGCGGCGGGCGGGGGTATAAGGCTTGTAAGTTTTAATCGCCATTTTGCGTTACACTCCTTTAATTGAGATGGATTAGACCATACCCTCAAAGAACTCGATGGTCTTGGAATCGGCAGTCAGCTTAACGACAGCCTTCTTGTAGGCGGCGGTGCGGCCCTCGGGGTATCTGCCCTGGCGCTTGACCTTGCCGTCCATGCGGATGGTGGTGACCTTTTCGACCTTGACGCCGAAAATCTCCTCGACAGCCTTTCTGATCTCGGTCTTGTTGGCGTCGGTGGCGACCATGAAGACGTACTTCTTCTGATCGGTCGCTTCCATGGACTGTTCGGTGATGACCGGACGGATCACAATATCGTATGCAGTCTTCATGCGAACACCTCCTGAATCTTCGCCAGCGCAGCCTTATCGACGACGAGCTTCTTCGCGTTGAGGATGTCGTAGACATTGATAAGGTTTGCAAACGTGGTCTGCACGCCGGGGATGTTGCGGGCGGAAAGAACGACGTTCTCGTTGACCTCCGCGGTGACAACCAGAGCCTTGCAGTCGGCGTTGACCGCTGCGAGGAAGCCGGCGAACTTCTTGGTCTTGATTTCGTCCATCTTGATCTCGTCGATAACGACGATGCTCTCGGACTGAGCCTTTGCACTGAGAACGGACTTCAGAGCAAGGCGGCGCACCTTCTTATTGAGGGTGTAGCTGTAATCTCTGGGCTTCGGGGCGAAAACGACGCCGCCGTGCGTCCACTGCGGAGCGCGGGTGCTGCCCTGACGGGCGTGACCGGTGCCCTTCTGACGCCACGGCTTCTTGCCGCCGCCGGAGACCTCTGCACGGGTCAGAGCGGACTGTGTGCCCTGACGGCAGTTTGCCAGATGGTTCTTTACAACGTCATGAACAACGGATTCGTTGGGCTCGATGCCGAAAACAGCCTCGGAAAGTTCAACTTCGCCAACCTGCTTGCCGTCCATGTTATAAACATTTGTCTTAAGCATACGTTAACTCTCCTTTCTTTAGCCGTTTCTCGCGGAGGCCTTCTGCGGGTTACGACCGGAAGCCTTCTGCGGGTTCTTGCTGATGCCCGCATCGCCCTTAGCGACCTTGAGGGTCTTGACGGTGCTCTTGATATAGACAAGTCCGCCCTTGGGTCCGGGAACCGCACCGCGCAGGACGAGCATGTTCAGCTCCGCGTCAACCTGAACGACGTCGAGATTCTGAACGGTGACCTGCTCCACGCCCATCTGCCCGGGCATATTCTTGCCCTTGAAGATGCGGGAGGGGTCGGAGGAGGAGCCCATGGAGCCGGCGTGACGGTGAACCGGACCGCCGCCGTGGGACATCTTCTGGATGTGTGTGCCGTGGCGCTTGACGGCGCCCTGGAAGCCGTGGCCCTTGGAAATACCGGTGACGTCCACATGGTCGCCCGCGGCAAAGGTGTCCGCCTTGATCTCGGCGCCGACTTCAAGCTCGGCAGCGTTGTCCAGCTTGAATTCCTTGAGGTACTTCTTGGCGGTCAGACCCGCCTTCTTGAGATGACCCAGCTCCGGCTTGGACAGCTTCTTCTCGGCGACGTCGCCGTAAGCGAGCTGCACGGAAACATAGCCATCGTTTTCGAGGGTCTTCTTCTGAGCGACGACGCAGGGACCTGCCTCAATGACAGTGACCGGAATGACGTGGCCGAACTCATCGAAGATCTGGGTCATGCCCACTTTCTTGCCGATGATTGCTTTCTGCATTTTGTTTACTCCTTCGTTTTAGGTTATTGGTTGATGAACGCAGCCATTGGGCAGCCGTCGGTTCAGCAACTTGACCCGGGACCGCCTCGGCAGACGGTCAGGGATCGCCGTAACTTATATAATGTATATAGATTACAGCTTTATCTCAATCTCGACACCGGCGGGAAGGTCGAGACCCTGCAGGGCTTCGATGCACTTCGCGTTGGGGTTGAGAATATCGATCAGACGCTTGTGGGTTCTGCGCTCGAACTGCTCGCGGGAATCCTTATACTTATGAACAGCGCGCAGGATGGTGACGACCTCCTTCTTCGTGGGAAGGGGGATGGGACCGGAGACGGCAGCGCCGTTCCGCTTTGCGGATTCAACGATTTTCTCCGCAGTGGAGTCGATGAGCTGATGATCGTAAGCCTTCAGGCGAATGCGGATCATGCTGTTTGCCATGGTTTTGTTTCCTCCTTGATTGAAACGTACTCAGTTTTTCGTCGTCTGCTGGGTACGGTCGAGACAATTTCCTGCACGCTTAACCGTGCGTATCACTCCGCTCACATGAAAAAAGACCGACGTTTGCCGGCCTAAGCGCCATGCAGCGGCGATATACGCCACACACAGTCTGCCTCAGCCGCCCGATGACCGGACATACTCCGCAGAAGTTACCGTTTTTCAACGCAATCTCCTGCATCATCGCAGTGCTCGCGCAGAGCTGTCCCCTTGGCGCGAACGCGTCTATGATAATACACGCAGCCGTGAATGTCAAGCCCTTTTTTGTGTTTTTTCATAAATTTTTTCGCCCGTTTTTGTTCAAGACGGAGATTTTTGTATTTTCTCCCCCGTAATTGCGTATTTCGGGCATCATTCCCCGCCGCTTGCAGGCACTACCGACAGAATCCGTAGGGGACACCGTTTCGGTGCCCGCTCATTACAGCAACGTCAAGTGAACAGTGAACGGTGAATAGTGAAAAATGGCGGTGTGCCTTCGGCACGGATTACAACCCCCTCAGGCGCTTCGCGCCGGCTCCCCCAAAGGTGGAGCCAAGGCAGCGGAACATTTTCTCTTCGGGATACATATTATAATGGGTATTTTTCATTTCCGTGCGGTTCGCCTCTTGCAATTTCCGTTTTTATGTGCTGAGATTGAGTTGCAACTCAATCTTGATTTGAAAGGAGGTTCGTGCTTGTCCAGAAGATACGACAGTGAGGAGGCCAAGCGGCGCATTTTATCCTCCTGCGTCCGCCTGTTCATCCTCAAGGGCTACCGCGAGACGAAGCTTGCCGACGTGATTGCCGAGGCGGGCGTTTCCTCGAGCACCTTCCACAACATTTTCCGCACAAAGGACGGCGTCCTGATGGAGCTGGTGGAATTCATGTTTGAAAACCAGTTCGATGCCGCCGCCCGGCTCCTCGGCGCAGACGCAAGTCCTGTCCTGCTGTATGCCGTCGAAACCGCGATTCAGATGGCAATCGTCGAACGCAACGAAAACATCCGCGAGATCTATTTGGAGGTCTACACACAGCCGCAGATGGCGGAGATCATCCACCGCAAGACCGCCGAGCGGCTTGCCCGCATCTTTGCCTCGTATCTGCCCGACTGCGAGGCGAGCGATTTCTATGAGCTGGAGATCGGCTCGTCGGGAATCATGCTCGGCTACATGGCGCGTCCCTGCGACATCTACTTTACCCTGCAGCGAAAGTTTGAGCGCTTCCTGCGCATGGCGCTCGGCGCCTATCATGTGCCGCAGGAGGAGCAGGAGGCGGCAATCGACGCGATTTCCAAGCTCGACATTACCCGGATTGCCGATAAGGTTATGCAGACGCTCTTTTCCGCGCTTGCAATGAGATTTGAGTTTTCCCTTTCCGATCCCTCACCCGACATATCATGAAGGAGGTCCCTATGAAAAAACGACCGGCAAGTATTCTGCTCATCGTGTGTTTGCTCCTGTCGCTGCTGCCGGCAAGCGTCTTCGCGGCAACGGAGTATGACCTGTACATCAACGAATTCCGGTTCACAAGCACCAATCTCACCTATACCGGTGAGGTCGGCAGCGCGGTCTATTCCCCGCAGACCAAAACGCTGTCGCTGAACAACCTGACCATCAGCACCTCCCGAACAAATGCTCTGATCTACAGCAACATTCCCGGCCTGACCATCGATGTCAACGGCACGACCACGATCAACCTGCTTGACAGCAGCCCGATCGGCGGCTCCGACGTTGGAACGGATCAGACGAATCATGCCTTCATGCTCAATGCCGCCACGACGATCAAGGGGCAGAGAGGCAACAAAAGCATCGACAAGATCGTGATCAACTCCAAGAGCATCGGCGTCACGAATCCGGAGCCCGACGGCACGACCCGCGTCGGCATCTCCTCCGCCTCGCAGCTGACGCTTCAGGACATCACGCTCAGCATGACCGACAACTCGGCAACAAATAAGGTGGGATACGCCAGTCTCCTCCGCGCGGGCGGGTATACGACGATCAGCGGCTGCACGCTCGACGCGCAGAAATGCGCTCACGGTGTCTTTATGCTTGAAAAAGCCGCCGCAAATATTGCAGGTACCGAGTTTTCCATGAATCTGAGCGGCACACTCACCTCCGGCATGAACTTTTCTCCCGGCACGACAAATCTCGTGAGCAACTGCTCCGGCACGATCAACGCAACCTATCCGCTCTATTCACAGGGCAGCGTCACCGTCAGCAACGCAGCCGGCGGCAAGCTGACGCTCAACGGCACCGGAGCCGCGGCGGTCGCCGCTGAAAACAAGGGCGCCGCCGGCGGCAAGCTCCTGTTTCAGGACGCCAACGTTGTGCTGACCTCATCTGACTCATACGGCATTCATCTCCAGCCGAACGCCTCGGCGGAGCTCAAGCGCAGCACGGTCGATGTGACCGCCCCGAATATCTGCGTGTATGTTGACGAAAACGCGAAGCTTTCGCTGACCGACGGCAGCGATCAAACCTGCCGGCTGTATCTGAAGGGCACAAACACCGCGGAAGGCGGCTCGATCGGCATCTATGCAAAGGGCTCGGTCTCCTTTGACGCCGGTCTGCTCAGCATCAGCAACGTCTACACGGCGATCCAGAACATGCGCACGGGAACCGTCGATTTCAGCGGCGGCAACCATACCCTCAATGCTGCTGCCTGCGGCTACCTCAACAACGGCACGGGAAAACTAAAGATCGGCGGCAACGTCAACGTCACGGTGAACGCCCTGATCGGCATTCAGCTCACCAAGGACACAGGCGGTATGCTCCAGATGTCCGACGGCACGCTCAATCTCAACTGCGGCGAGACGGGTCTGCGGCTCCAGAACGGCGCGGGCAAGACCACGCTCTCCGGCGGCAGGCTCAACATCACCGGCACCGGCTCGACGCCGGCTGCGGACGGCATCATGGCCTACAGTGCGATCGAGTTCAGCGGCACGGAGGTATTCTTTCAGCACTGCAAGCGCGATCTGATCTCGCTCAACGGCGCAAACAAGCTCACCGCCGGTAAGCTCAGCCTCTCCGGCTCGAACATGGGCGCGCAGCTCTCGGGCGGCTTCGAAATGTCCGGCGGCGAGCTCGCCTCCGACTGCGCCAACCTCGGCGTCGTCGTTACGCAGGGCACGGCAGCGCTCAAAAACGGCAAGCTCACCCTGAATGCCGGCTACCCGCTCTATTTACAGAGCGGCGGCGTGCTCGATTTCGCAGGCGCGGAGGTCAAGGCGACTGCCACGGAGAACTGCGCGCTGTATGTTGACCCGAACACCGCCGACGGCGCCAGCTCCTATCGGATCACCGGCGGCACGGTCGTCCTGCAATCGACGCAAGCCGCCGCCAACGCGGTATACACCTCTCTCCCCGCCAATTACGGCGTCTGGGTCGGCGCGGACGAGGCAAGCGCCGCGCCCGTGAGCACCGTCACCCAGCCGGTCCTGGCGAGGAACAAATACGCCCGCTTTGCAGAAAAGCAGAGCTACACGCTGACGCTCGTCAATGTTAAGGAGGGCTCCTCCGCCACAGTCGTCGGCGGCGACGCCATCACCTACACGGCAGCCGACGCCCCCGAAGGGCAGCACTTCTCCCACTGGGAGCTGACCGTCGGCACAAGCACGACCAGCGTCGGCACGAACGCGACCTACACCGGAACGATGCCCCACAGCGACGCCACCCTGACGGCGGTCTATGAGTCCTGCCGCGGCGGCACGGCGACCTGCAAGGAAAGGGCGACGTGCGAGGTCTGCGGCAAGCCCTATGGCAGCCTCGCGCCGCACAGCTACACCGCCGAGGGCGCCGACGCAAAATACCTCAA
>ENA-ORSL01001225-ORSL01001225.1-human-gut-metagenome-genome-assembly--contig:-NODE-1225-length-22369-cov-3.040602_pt1 | contig 22369 bp, 27 predicted proteins | sample MGYA00242190_ERZ509157 | MGnify/ENA primary metagenome ERZ509157 (study PRJEB26280, sample SAMEA2338664) | human gut metagenome | biome: human gut; feature: human-associated habitat; material: faeces...
GTGAAATCACTATTGTGGATGTGGTGGAGTACACCGGCCTGATTCCTGGTGAAACGTACACCGTTTCCGGCATTCTCATGGACAAAGCCACTGGGGAACCTCTCCTGGTAGACGAGGCCGAAGTCACCGCCGAGGTGGAGTTCACCCCTGAAGAAAGCGCTGGCACCGTGGAACTGAACTATACCCTGAACGCCAGCACCCTGGCGGGAACCACCATCGTGGTGTTCGAAACCCTCTATTCCGACGGGGTGGAGATCGCCGCACACGCAGATATTAACGATGAAAACCAGACTGTGGAGATCACCGAACCGGAGAAACCAACCCTGGGCACCACTGCTACGGTAGACGGCCAGCACACCGCAGACCCCACAGGAGAAATCACTATTGTGGATGAAGTGGATTACAGCGGCCTCATTCCCGGCAAGCCCTACGATATCCAAGGCATTCTGATGGACCAGGGAACTGGAGAACCGCTAGAAGCAGATGGTCAGCAATTTACAGCCGAGCTGGAGTTCACCCCCGAAGCTGCTGATGGAACCGTGGAGCTTACCTACACCCTGGACGCTAGCACCCTAGCGGGAACCACCATCGTGGTGTTTGAAACACTCTACTCTGACGGTGTGGAGATTGCCGCCCACGCGGATATCAACGATGAGGCGCAGACCATCACCATCGAACCCCGGGGCGGTCTGCTCATTCAAAAGACCTCCGAGGACGGCGTGCTGGAGGGCTTCACTTTCTTAGTGGAGAGCGAGGGCTACTCGGAAACATTCACCACCGATGGTGCGGGGACGATCTACATCGAGGACTTGGCACCTGGTAAGTACACCATCACCGAGCAGGAAAGCGATCTGACTGCCCGCTATGAGATTCCCGCGGGTCAGACCGTCACCGTGACGGCTGATGAAGCCACCACTGTGGAGTTTTACAACCAGCTGCTCCGGGGCAAAATCACCGGCCACAAGACCGGGGCGGAGCAGGCTCCCCTGGAGGGCGTGACCTTTGGGTTGTTCTCTTCTGACACAACCGAGTTTACCGCTGAAACCGCCATCGCTACCACGGAGACGGATTCCAACGGGGAGTTCTCCTTTGAAGCTCCCTACGGCGATTATCAGGTCAAGGAGCTGGAAACCGTCCCAGGCTACGTCACACTGAAAGAGTCCATCAACGTGGAGCTGGGCAAAACAGATGTGGACTTAGAGGACATCGCAAACTCCCAGACCGTGGTACATTTCTCCAAGGTGGACGCTGAAACTGGCGAGGAACTGCCCGGCGCTGTGCTGGAACTGTACGCCCCGGACGGGTCGCTGCTGGATACCTGGGAAACCAGTGACATCCCTCATGTCATCCCCGGACTGCCTGTGGGCGAGGGGTATATTCTGCGAGAGGTAACCGCTCCGGAGGGATTCGAAGTTGCCGAGGATGTGACCTTCAACGTGGAGGACACCACCGAAATCCAGACCATCACCATGGAGGATGAGAAAACACCCGACCAGCCAGAGGAACCTGATACCCCTGATGAGCCAGAGGAACCGGACGAACCCACACCTGACGTTCCCCAAACAGGCGGCAGCCGGGCCGTAATTTGGGTGTCCGGACTGCTGATCCTTGCCCTGCTGGGATTGTGTATCACTGTTCCTCTGCTGCGGCACATCAATAAACAATAATGGTAGTTGTGGAGGGCCGCGGGAACGCGGCCTTCTCTTTTAACAGGAAAGGACGCTATCCCATGAATTTCTTTGAAAAAGAGCTGCGGAATCTTTTCGGCAGCAGCCCCATGCTCCGGGACGCCCACTATTGCGGGCGGACCTGCTTGGCCAAACTGGACGAGGATTTGCGGATAAAGCTGCAATTTACCACCACGGGCTATGCGGATCACTATGACGCCATCAAATTGGCAGTCATCAACCGGACCGATGGCGTGGTGGACCAGCAGCTGTTTCGGTTTTCCGACATCATTGGGCAACAGGCCGTAAAGGGCAGGGACCCTATCAATCCCTACATCTGGGACTATAACGGCAGGCTGGAATGGTACCGCCCCATCTCGCAGGAGCAGCGCTCTCAAATCGCCAACACGATCCTGGATTACGTGGGAATGTACCAAGAGAAAACCGAAGAAAACGACTTTACTATGAAACTGTGAAGGAGGTATCCCTTTGAACAGAAAAAGAAAAATTCTCGCGGGCGCGCTCACCGCCGCCCTGCTGCTCACCTTGAATATCCCAGCTTTCGCCACCTCCGGGGATGTGGCGGGCGCCGTGGAGCAAACCTGGACCAGCGCACAAGGCCAAATTAAGACGGTGGTAAATAACGTAGTTTTTCCAGTTTTGGACGTGATTTTGGCCGTGCTTTTCTTCGTTAAAGTGGGCTCAAGCTACTTTGAATATCGGAAGCATGCCCAGTTCGAGTTCGCCGGCCCAGCCATCCTATTTGCCTGTTTATTGTTCACTTTGACCGCTCCGTTGTATATTTGGGGCGTTGTGGGGATGTAACGGAGATGAAAAGAGAGTTTTCATCTCCGCGAGTTTTACTTCCCTGTCAAAGCGACCGGGATTATGCTTCGCAAAACCGAAAAACATCGCGGAAAACTTAGAAAGGCTGGTGAACGATGAACCCAAGAAACAATAAGGCGGAGTGGTTCCGCTATGCAAAAATGTATGCTAGGGCAGCCAGCTTTCTCATGGAGAAAACTCCGCCTGTGCATAACACCGTCTGCTACTTGAGTTTTCTGTCAGCGGAATGCTCCATGAAAGGCTTTTTGCTTCAAAACCATCTACGTCCCGTCCCGGACACTCACGACCTGAGAGAGCTTTGCCAACTGTGCGCTAGCTTTCAAGCCGGTTACCTGGAACTGGAGGATGACTGTGATTTTCTCACCCAGTTTGCCACGCCCTCCGGTTTTCCCTCCTTTGAGCGGGCCACGCAGGAGGACGCAGAGCAGGCACTGGACACCCTCCAGGGAATCCTGGAATTGGGCCAATCTCAGAAACAATCCCAGGGGCCTACCATGACTATGTAAAAAAACTAAAAAAGGAAAGGGGTGAACCCCTATGTTCAGCTGGCTGGAGGGCTTAGTCAGCAGTATCGCCTCCTCCATTGGCGGGGTGTTCGAGGGCATTGGCGACACCATCGTAAACGCCATTTGGGACAACCTCATGAAGTGGCTCTTCAACGCCTTTTACGATGCCATTGCCGATGTGTTCACTCAGATGGGCGACATGGGCGCGGAAATTTTCGACCTCTCTTGGATAGAATCCGCTGTCCACCTGTTTTTCCTCTTCGGCTGGGTGTTGTTTGGTGTGGGCGTCATTGTGGCCGCCTTTGACCTGGCGGTGGAGTACCAGAATGGCCGGGCAAATATCAAGTCCACCATGCTCAATGTGCTGAAAGGCTTCTTCGCCGCAAACCTGGTGACGGTGGTGCCGGTGAATCTTTACACCTTCTGCATCAGCCTGCAAAATGTCTTTTTGAAAGACCTTGCCGCCGATTATGTTGGCTCTCAGAGTTTCAACCTGGGCGAAGTGGCGTTGAAAGTTTTAGCCGCCAAATTTGGCCCGCCCACCGTGGGACCAGCACTGGGGCTGCTGAACCTGCTGACCCTGGTGGCTCTAGCTTACTGCGTGCTCAAGGTATTTTTTGCCAACATTAAACGAGGCGGCATCCTGCTCATCCAGATGGCGGTGGGCAGCCTGTACCTGTTCAGCGTCCCCCGGGGCTACACAGACGGCTTTTCCCAGTGGTGCAAGCAGATCTTCGCTCTATGCCTGACCGCTTTCCTCCAAACGGTGCTGTTGTTCCTGGGCTTGCTCACGTTCCAGGACAACTTGCTGTTGGGCCTGGGCATCATGCTGGCGGCTGGGGAAGTCCCCCGCATCGCCCAGCAGTTCGGCCTAGACAGTTCCGTCAAGGTCAACATGATGAGCGTCGTCCACGCCACTTCCACCGCTGTAAACATGACGAAGAATATCGCAAAATCTCTTTGAGAGGTGTTTGACTATGAAGCTCTATATTTACCCCCAAAACCTAAAAGCTACCGCCAACTTATGGCTGTGGAGTCTGCGGGACTTCGCCCTCATCTGCGTAGGGCTGCTCCTGTCTCTGGTGGCCCTGACCCAGATGGGCCTGCTGTTACCCCTGGCGCTCACGGCGGCTTTCGCCTTTCTCTCTATCCGCATGGAGGATTTGACCGTGTTGGATTACATCCGGTTCGCCGCCAAGTTCACCATCTCCACCCAGCAGGAGTACCGCTGGGCGGAGCACTGAAAGGAGGCAATCTTGAACAAGCAGAAACGAAAAAAGCGTGGGAAGAAATCGGTGCAGAACCTGCTGGGACTCCAGGGCTTCACCACTTATGGTCTCAAGACCACCGGCGGTGAACTGGTCTATTTTGCCATCCAGCCCACCAACATTTCCGTGCTGTCCCACGGCAATATTGAAATCAAAATCCGGCACCTGCTCATGGTGCTCACAACCCTGCCCCACCTGGAGGTGGCCTGTCTGGACTCCGCCCAGCGCTTCGACGACAACCAGCAATTCATGGAGAGCCGCATCCGTCAGGAGGATAACCCCAAGGTGCGCTATGCCTTAGAGCAAGACAGGGAGTTTCTGGACTCCATCCAGTTGGAGATGTCCACCGCCCGGCAGTTTGTGCTGGCTCTGCGCTTTAAGAATGAAAAAGACAGCCAAATATTCTCCAGAATCAACGACGCGCGAAAAGCCTTGCATGACGAGGGCTTCGAGGCGCGGCGCATGGGCCCATCGGAGGTCAAACGGATGTTGGCCCTGTACTTCGAAGCCTCTATGACCGGCGACCAGATCCCCGATGTAGAGGGCTCGGAAAACTTCGACCTCAGTAAATTGAGAGGTGCCACGATATGAAGAAAACAATCTTAGTTCTAATCACCTTTGCCCTGGTCATCGCCGTGGCGGGCAGCGGCTTCTGGCTGGTGCATTACTTCATCGACAGCCGGGAGCAGCGCCAGACTTATGAAACTCTAGCGGAGGAATTTGTGCTGGAGAGTATGCCAACCCCCAAATCCAATACGCCGGCTGAAAACAGTTCGCCCACTGAAAATTCCAGTGAGCCGGCTGAATCTGTATCCTTGACCACCGCCCCGCCTCGCCACGACCTGGCAGCCCTGGCAGCGGAAAATCCCGATTGCGTGGGGTGGGTCACCATCCCAGACACAGGAATCGACTACCCCGTCATGCACACACCAGATGACCCGGAGCACTACCTGCGCCGGGATTTCTACGGCAATTCCGCCAGCGGTGGAACCCCTTTCCTGGATGGTCGGAACCTGGCAGAAGCAGAAAATCAGAACCTTATCCTCTACGGCCACAACATGATGGACGGCAGTATGTTTAAGCCCCTCATTAGCTATCTCGAGCCAAATTTCCGGGAGTCCCATAAGGATATCTTCCTGGAGCTGAACGGCAAACAGTACCGCTACAAGGTGTTGGCCGTGGTGGAAACTTCCGTGGATTCTTCCATCTACCGCTATACGGGGTTGGGCGATCCGGAGAAGGAATCCGCCTTCCGCTCCGCCTTGTTTGGCGCCGCCGACCTGGAAGTTATCCACCACACTGAGGGTTATCTCACCCTCTCCACCTGCAACAATGGAGGCGGGGACAGCCGGGTGCTGGTGATAGCTTCCCTTGTGGGGGAGGTGTCTCAGTGAGCAGAAAGAACAAGAAAGAAGAAAAACGAGAGCAGATGGCTATCAAGGACTTTTTCGACCGCATCCTGCCGGGCGTCCTCAAGTTCTATTCCGACCACTACATCTGCGGGGATTCTTACCGCTGCGTGTGGGCCATCAAGGAGTACCCTCCCTCCACCGAGGAACAGGCAATTCTCAGACAGCTGGCAGACCGCACCCATGTCACCCTGCGGATCTACAACCGGCTGGTGGACCATGCGGAACAGCACCGGATCATTCAAAACGCCAACCGGCGCAACCGGCTTCGCTTCGGCGGGGATGACATCCAAGAGATGGTGGATGCGGAGCATAATTTGAAAGATGTGAAGCAGCTGTTGACCAATCTGCGGACCAACGGTGAGACTCTCCTGCACACTGCCGTGTTCATCGAACTAAAAGCCGCGGACATGGATAAACTGCGGGAGCTGCAATCCGACGTAATGATGGAGCTGACCCGTTGCAAGATCAGCGTGGACAGGCTGACCCTCCGTCAGCTGGATGGGTTCCTCTCGGTGCTGCCCTTCGGGTACAATCACTTTGGCTCCCAATACGAGAGGGTGCTCCCTGCCAGCTCTGTGGCCAATCTCTATCCCTTTAATTACAGCGGCAAGACCGACCCCCATGGTTTCTACCTGGGCCGGGACAAGTTCGGAACCAACATTCTCACGGACTTTGACAGGAGATCGGATGACAAAACCAACGCCAACGTGCTGATTCTGGGCAACTCCGGCCAGGGCAAGTCCCATCTGCTCAAAGGCATCCTTGCCAATTTGCGGGAATCCGGGAAATCCCTCATCGTTCTGGACCCGGAGCAGGAGTACCAAGAACTGTGTGAGAACTTAGGCGGATGCTACCTGGACTACCTCTCCGGGGAGTACGTCATCAATCCGCTTCAACCCCAGAATTGGGACGAAGACCCGGTCAACGAGGACGATGAGCGCACCCCCGAGCAGCGTGACGCTGCACCCATATCGCGTTTTCCAATAAGCGAATCGGGGAAGCTCGCCCCCGCGCCGGAAACTTCCGTTGTACCCGTTCCCGGTTCTTTCCAAAAAACCACCATGCTCTCCCGCCACATCTCCTACCTAAAGGACTTCTTCCGCTCCTACAAGGATTTCACCACGGCCCAGCTGGACACCATTGAGCTGATGCTCCAAAAGCTGTACCGGCGCTTCGACATGGACGACTACACGGACTTCTCCCAGGTGGCCCCTGAGAAGTTTCCCACCATGTCCGACTTCTATGACCTGCTGGAAGAAGAATACGATTTGTACGATGCGAAGAAGAAAAACCTCTTTTCCGAGGAAACTATCCAGGAGGTGTGCCTGGGGCTCCACTCTATGTGCAAGGGGGCGGAGAGCAAGTATTTCAACGGGCATACCAATATAAGGGACGATAAGTTCTTAGTGTTTGGCGTGAAAGGTATCATGGAGCTCAACCGCAGCCTGCGGGATGCTCTGCTCTTCTCCATTCTCTCCTACATGACCAACGCGCTGCTGGGCGCCGGCAACTATGTGGGCGCGCTGGACGAGTTGTACCTATTCCTCACCAATCTGACAGCCATAGAATATATAAGAAATCTCATGAAGCGTGACCGGAAGAAAGACTCCCTGTTGGTACTGGCCAGCCAGAATCTGGAGGATTTTCTGCAGCCCGGCGTGCGGGAGCTGACCAAGCCCCTTTTCAGTATTCCTACCCACCAATTTCTGTTCAACCCGGGCCAGTTGGAGCCAAAAGCGTTCTGCGACACCCTCCAGCTGGAACAGGCCGAGTTCGAGCTCATCCGCTACCCGGAACGGGGCACTTGCCTTTATAGGTGCGGCAATGAGCGGTATCTGCTGCAGGTCCACTTCCCCGAATTCAAAGAAAAAATGTTTGGAAAGGCAGGTGGACGGTAATGGAGCACCAAAATCGCTATGAAGCGATTTTTCGCTTGGCACTGGCTTACGCCAAGACGGTGGCAGAGGTCACCGAGGGCGGCGACGTCATTGGGATGCGGGCCGCCCTCTCCTATGTGGGGATGGTGGCGGCGCAATACAGCCAGGTGTCCGGGAAAGAATTCGACGTGCGCTACACCATTTCCCACGGTGAGCATGGGGCGCACCTGCGCCTGTACAACACCTCGGAGATCCGCCGGTCATCCGCCATGGGGGACGAACTTCCCGCCAACGGCTCCTGCCGCCAGCTTTATGAGAACAGCCCGTTGTTTGAACTGCTCCGGCAGAGCCAAGAAGAAACACCGGAGGAAACCCAGGAGGACGGCCCATGTCTGCGACTCTAGGCGCGGCCCTGAAAAAGATTGCCGTGGCCCTCCTCTCCGACCGGCGGAACTGGGAGAAGCTCGCCGTGGCGCTGTTCGCGGTGCTCCTTCTCTTTCTGCTGCCCGTCCTCTCCGTGGAGGCCATCTTCCAGGCGGACATGGACTGGGACAGCCCGGAGCTGGTCTCCGCCGTGATGGAGGAACTGGACGTGGACAGCCTGGGCTTCTTGGAGAGCTCCAACAGCGTGCTGACACAGCTTCAGGAAGCCCTCAAAGCAGCGGGCTTCGGATTCGACGAATTTCGCAAAGCCCAGGCGCTATACTGGTTGGCGCTGTCGCCTTTTTCGGAAGAACCGGATTTCATCGAAAAGTTGGTGGGCTGCTTCGCCCCAGACCAGACCAATGAAGAACTGGTTGCCAATGTCAACGCCGCCTTTGGCACGAACATTGACCCGGAGGAATTCGAGAAGATCCTGGCCACCACCGCCAGCGACATGGTAGCTGTGGCACAGAGCCAAATCGGGCAGACCGGAGGCCAGCCCTACTGGTCTTGGTACGGCTTCGGCTCCCGGGTGGAGTGGTGCGCCATTTTTGTATCTTGGTGCGCCAACCAGTGCGGCTACATTGACGCGGGGATCGTCCCCAAATTTGCCGGCTGCGGCGTGGGCGTGCAATGGTTCCAAAACCGGGGCCAATGGCTTCCAGGCAGCGCCGCCCCCGAACCGGGGATGGTCATTTTCTTCCAGTGGTACGGCAGTGATTCCAGCATCGCAGATCATGTGGGCATCGTGGAGAAAGTGGAAAACGGCCGTGTCTACACCATAGAGGGCAACTCGGGCGACCAAGTGCGGCAAAAAAGCTACCCCATCGGCTATGGAGAAATCAAGGGGTACGGTGTGCCGGTTACAGATTAGAGAGGATGATGACTATAAAACTGAGGGACTATTTTCGGCTCCACCCCAACCAGGGCGTGGAGCTGCTCACGGAATTTGGCTATTACACACTGACTAAACAGGAGATCAAAACCCAGCTTCGCAAGCACGGGGCCGTGCGTTCAGTGACGGGCAGACCTCTGTCCTTTGACACCCTGTTGGAGCAGGAGGTGCTGGATGAGCAGCCCGGCGACCCGCCCCTGCTGCGGACGGGCAGAAAAGAAAGAAGGGATGAACCATGCTGACCTTTCAAAAATATGTGCATTTCATGCGGACGCAGTTCCCACCTGGGAGCCGCGTCCTTTTACTTTCCAACGACCAGCCGAAACCTGTCCCCGATGGCACCATGGGAACACTGACCGAGGTGGATGCCGCGGGCCGGTTCCTGGTGAACTGGGACAACGGCAAGCGCACGGCACTCAACCTGGAGGATGATCACTTCCGTATTTTCCAATCCGACCCAATGGAGCTGAAGCTGTACTTCCCCCTCTACGGGGATCTCTACACCCGCAATGAGTGGGGCGACCTGGCAGACGACCCAGAAGAATTGGCCGGCAGCGAGCTTGCCCCTTACCTTGGGGATATCCGGGAGGCCCTCCAGGAGAACCAGCTCCCAGAGGAGCAGGAGCGCGGGTTGATGCACTGGTACAGAGAATCCGATGCCCTATCCTGGAAAGTGAAATCCGCCTTCTTCGATGTGGAGGAACACGATGGACAGCTTTGGGGCGTGGCGGATTGCCAGCTCCTGGAATCCCTGGAGGGGGATGAACTTAACCGCCTCACCAACTATCTGTCGGGACAAGCCTCTGACGGCTGGGGCGAGGGCTTCGAGCAGCAGGAGATCCCCGTGGGCCGGGGCCTGCTCTATGTCCATCTGTGGGACGGGCAGGACTGGGAGATGACTACCACGGAGCCGGAACAGCAAGAATCGCCGGGGATGGGGATGTCCCCATGACCGGAAAAGAAAACCCACTGGAAGAACTGGAAAAAGCCTACGCCCAGTGGGAGAGCCTGTACAAGCAGGGCGGCAGCGACCCTTTCTATCCGGACGGCGTCAACCTCAACCTGGTGCGGAACCACATCCTTTACTTCAAACGGCAAATCGAGGAAACCCAGCCCCTGTACAAGAATAGTGAAGCGTACCAGCGGGAGCTGCCTCCCCAGGTAGAGGACGGCTACATGGCCCGGGCGAAGGAAATCCGCGACAACGCCAAAACCACTCTCACCGCCTACAAAGCCGATCCCTACTACCAGTATTTGCTCCACCACCGGGAGGAACTGGATGACGTCGGCCTTAAGAAAACCTCCATCCGCCCTGTACTGAACTACGCACAGGCCCTGGAAACAGCCATCCAGGAGGACGACCTGGTCACCATGCGCCGCCATGAGCGGGCAGAGCGTTACCTGGATTCCTTCCGCGCCTGCGCCGAGAAAGTGCGGGACGTGCTGGAGAACCAGGAGCTGAACCTGTTCGCCCTGGCCGCCCAGGACGATTTCCCTTTCCCGGAGGAAGAAACGGCCTCTCAGGCAATGACCTTGTAAGGTGGTGGTGATACGGACCTGCGCCAGCTGCGCTTTGGCATCGAGGTGGAGATGACCGGTATCACCAGGGAGAAGGCGTCCCAGGTGGCGGCGTCCTATCTGGGTGGGGAGAGCCTGTATCTGGGCACCTACTACAAGACCTACGCCGCCACGGATTCCCAGGGCAGGATGTGGAAGTTTACCTACGACGGCAGCATCCAGGCAGAAAAGAAAGAAAACGGAGAGCGGGTGCCTGCGGACAAGCCCTACAAAACCGAGATGGTCAGCCCCATCTGCACTTATGAGGACATCCCCACCATCCAGGAGCTGGTGCGGCAGCTCCGACACAAGGGGGCCTTTTCCAACTCCAGTACGGGCATTCACATCCACGTGGAGGCGGCTCCCTTTGACCCCCGGACCTTGCGCAACCTTGTCAACATCTTCTACAGCAAAGAGGACCTGCTGTTCGCCGCCCTCAAGGTGGACCCCGCCCGGTGGGCCTACTGCAGCCCTACAGACGAGCGGTTCATTCAAGAGCTCAACCGCAAGCGTCCCCAGACCATGAAAGCCTTCCAGAAGATCTGGTACGGCGGCGAGGACGGCAGCGACCTCCACTACCACCAGTCCCGGTACCACGCCTTGAACCTCCACAGCGTGTTCTCTAAAGGCACGGTGGAGGTCCGGCTTTTCAACTCTAGCGTGGAGCACGCTGGGAAGATCAAGGCGGACATCCAGCTGTGCCTAGCCGTGTGCGCCCAGGCGCTGAACCAGCGTGCCGCCAGCCACACCAAGACCCAGACCACTAACCCGGCCTACACCTTCCGCACCTGGCTGCTGCGCCTGGGGATGATTGGGGATGAGTTCGCCACGGCGAGAAAGCACCTGCTGGAAAACCTGGAGGGGAATCTCGCCTGGCGTGACCCGGCCCAGGCAGAGCGCCAGCGGGAACGGATGCGCCAGGCCGCCCTGGAACGCCTGCCCCAGCCAGAAGAGTATTCGCAAGAGCCGCAAGATGCTTTCGCACATGGGACGGAAGATGAGCAGGCAACCACGCAGGAGGATGACCAGGACGAAGATCAAGAGTTTACCATGCAAATGTAAATAGAAATGGAGGAATGCACTTGAAAACAAAACTCTACTTAGCCTATGGCAGCAACCTGAACCTGGGCCAGATGGCCCACCGGTGCCCGGACTCCCAGGTGGCTGGCAAGGCAGAGTTGCCTGGCTACCGCCTGCTGTTCCGGGGCGGACAGCACAACGCCCACGCCACCATCGAGGAAGCCGAGGGGCGCACTGTCCCCGCCCTGTTGTGGAAGGTGAGTGTGCGGGACGAAGCTCTGCTGGACCGGTACGAGGGGTACCCGTACTACTACGACAAGGTGCAAATTCCGGTGGAGCTGGACGGCAAAACCGTCTCCGCCACGGCCTACGTCATGCAGCCTGGATTTGACCTCAACAAGCCGTCCCCCTCCTACCTGCACACCATCCGGGAGGGGTACCAGGCCGCCGGCTTTGACCAGGCCGTTCTGGACCAGGCCCTGGAGGATACCCGGCAGGAGATGGCGGAGGGACAGCAGTGGGGACAACAGCTCCGATAACCCTATGGAAAGAGAGGATGACAATGGAAAGACGAGCTATCTTGGATACTGTAAAACAAAAAATAGATGCGGACTACCGCTCCCGCCTTGGCCAGTGGGAAGAAGAGTTTTATCAGGATGACGTTGGCTTTTTGGAGCACCTCCACGATGTGTGCGTGGCGCAGATCGTCCACGACAACCTGATGAAGTGCGGAGACCGGTATGACGCCGGTTACCTTGCCGCCCTGGCGGAGGAAAAGGACCCCCTCGATATGCTGGCCAAAGCCTATGAGGATGGCGGGTTCTTTGCCATCGCCCCCTACGCACAGCAGGCCCTGGATGCCCTAAAGAAAAGCCCGGACGGGGGATCTTCTCCCATGGGAAAAGACGAGATTGATGAAAAGCTCTCCCTCCTGGACAGCCGTCTGGCTATGGAGCGGGCCTGGTTGAAACGGGAATGGTCCTCCTTCGATTTCGATTTGGCGATGAGCCGGGCGGTGGAATACGATACGCTGTGGGAGCTCTACCACACCTATCAGTACGAGAAAGGCCTCTACTCCCCAGAAGATCTGGCGCTGCTTGCTTCCTCCCACGGGCCTATCCGGGACACCATGGACTGGGTGGTGATATCCAGGGATCTTCTCAAGGAAAGCCTGGACGAGCTCCAGCAGGTGTTCCCCCAGCTGTATCCAGACATCCAGATCGGGGAAACAGCCCCCTTCCGGGTAAAGCCGGAGCTGAAAGAGGCCTACCAGGAGTTTCGGACAAAGGTATGCGGCGATTTCTATTCCGCCGGCATCCTCCGCTACGCCGAGCGGTGGGCGGCCATGATGGAGGACAAAATCGAAGCAGGGGCTACCGTGGCAGAAGCAGCGGAAGCCACCCATCACCTGGCGGACACGGAGAATATTTCCGGCTTCATGTATGGCCAGGCTGTGAACCTCTTGTCTGGTTATTGGGAGCATGGGGACGAGCTGCGGCAGTGGCAAGAACAGCAGAATACCCCCCATCTAACCATGGGGATGTGACCGGGAACTGCTTGCTATTTCCTCCCGGCCATGGTATATTTTTAGAAAGGAACCGAGGTGACGCCCATGGATTTTGACCGCCTTTTTCAGAAAAGAGAACAACTTGCCAGAGTGTGGGATACCATCCCCCAAGTGGCCAAGGAGAAGCTGAAGCGCAGCTTTGACATCGAGTACGCCCACAACTCCACCGCCATTGAGGGGAACACCTTAACCCTCATCCAGACCAAGGCCATCCTGGAGGACGGCCTGTCGGTAGGGGGCAAGACCCTGCGGGAGATCTACGAGGTGGCAAACCACAACAAGGCCTTCGACTATGTGAAGCAGTGTGTGGCGGAGGGACGGCCTCTGGACGAGCCCACCGTCAAGGACATCCACGCGCTGCTCATGGAAAATATTCTCACCGGCGGCGTGTACCGCAACGTGGAGGTGCGCATCACGGGCGCGGGCTTCAAGCCTCCTGTCCCCAGGGAGATGTATGTCCAAGTCAAAAACTTCTTTGCTGACTTACCCTATAAGACGGACTTGAACCCCATAGAGTTAGCCGCCTGGACCCACGCTGAGTTTGTTCGTATCCATCCCTTTGAAGATGGCAACGGCAGGACTTCCCGGATGATCATGAACTACCAGCTGCTGCTCTCCGGGTTTCAGGCGGTGGACATCAAGAAAGAGGACCGCCTCTCCTACTACGAAAACCTGGAAGCTTACGCTGTGCAGGGCGACCTGCAGCCTTTCGCCGAGATGATCGCCGGCCTGGAGGAACAGCGCTTGGACGAGTGGCTTGCCCTGGCCCAGGAGCAGGCCCACTCTCCGCAAATGACCCTGTAACCGAGAAAGCCCTTGCCCACTCTCGCGGCGAGGGCTTTCCTGTTTTTGGAAAGGAGCAGCCCATGGACAAGAACATCACTCTGGAGTTTCCGGCGAAGAAGCTGGAGGCCCTTGCGCATTTTTTGAAAAAGAAAGACACCACCATCGAAGCCGAGCTGGACTACGCCCTGGCCCGGCTGTACGAAAAGACCGTGCCGCCCACCGTCCGGGAATTCCTGGAGGACACCGGATCGGACGGCGATTCACCTCAGAATTTCTAAAATCACTTACAAGGATGTGCAGCGCTATGGACGGGAAAAATCGGGAGCTGACCTCCGAAGAAGAAGCCGCTGAACTGGCAAAACCCGGCGCCCACCCAGAGTGGGAAACCAACTTGCCAGCCGACCTTCAGAAAGCCATCGATGACTATTTGGAGGGGATTCGAGCCCAAGTAACTTGCCTAGATTGCTTGGCAGATGAACTGTATGGCTCTATCAACGCCAACCAATGGGGGTGGGACATCTCCAAGGAGCAGGCGGATTATCTGCGGCAGAAATACCTCTTCGGGCCGGAGGATGAAGAAGAATCGGAAGAATTCCAGCATACGCAATCATAACCCCCAAAGCCGCTGTCCGACAAAACCGGACAGCGGCTTTTTTGCGCCCAGCAGCAGCCCAGACTGGGAAGCCCCCTGTTGGCCACCGTTTGGCCCTGTGTGCCGGGTTCGCCCCCAGGGCGGGGAAAGGACCCGACCCAGGCCCCCAAGGCCCGAATTTGGGCCCGTGTCAGGCCAGTTGAAAACGGCCAAAGATGGGCAGCAGAAGGGGTGTGAAAGAAAAGCAGGTGAAAGGGTGTGGGTCGGTGAACCGCCCCACACCCGGCTCACAGCGCCCGGCAGAGCCGGTCGCTTCGGGCTTTTTCGGGGTTTTCCAATCCCCCAAAAAGTGTGGGTCGGTAAAAGGGTCTCTGGGTCAGGCTGTGGGGCAGAAGTCGAAAAATTCCCGGAGTTCCGGGAAAAATCCGTGGGTCAACCTGTGGGTTTGGCCCCAAAATTAGAAGGAGAAACGAGCATGACAGAATTAAAATCCCCTGCATCGGAGAAACGCAAATTTGCCCTGTGGATCAGCAAGGAAACCATAGAAAAGGCGAAAGAATCCTACAAAGACGACAACTGCTCCAGCGCCAGCGAGTTCATCGAAAAGGCGATTTTGTTCTACCTGGGATACCTGTCCAGCCAGGAAAATCAGGACTACCTGGCCCAAGTTATCCCCTCCACCGTGAAGGGCATTGTAGACGAGAGTGCCAACCGCATGGGGCGGCTGCTGTTTAAGATGGCGGTGGAAATGGCGGTATCGGAAAATATCCTAGCGGCGGTGTGCGAGGTAGACCAGCAGGAGCTGAAGCGCCTGCGTGGGCAGTGCGTTCAGGAAATCAAAAGGACCAATGGAATGTTGTCCTTTGAAGGAGCCCTCAGTTGGCAGAGAGATGACTGATGCCATCTCCCCGAGTTTTGTTTTCGCAATAACATCGCCAGAAGGAAAAATAGAATATGGCACAACTCATCACAAAATTCGGCTACTTGAAAGACAACAAGACCCGTTCCCGGGGTGGTTACGCCAAGTACATCGCCACCCGGGAAGGGGTGGAGTCCTCCGGGGTGGAGGGGTATATGGAGTACATGGCCACCCGCCCCAGAGTGGAAAAACAGGGCAGCCATGGCCTGTTCACCGGCGCTAGGCAGTCGGTGGTGCTCTCTCAGGTGGCAAAAGAGCTGGACGCTCACCGGGGGAATATCTGGACAGCCATCTACTCCCTGCGCCGGGAGGACGCCCAGCGCTTGGGCTTCGATACCGCTGCCCGCTGGCGGGCCTTGCTCCGCTCCCAGGCTGGTGTGCTGGCCCAGGGGCTGAAGATCCCACCCACCCATCTGAAATGGTACGCCGCCTTTCACAACGAGGGGCACCACCCCCATGTGCATCTCATTGCCTATTCCACGAAACCCGGCGAGGGATTCCTCACGAAACAGGGCATGGACATCATCCGCTCGGCGCTGGCTCAGGAGATTTTCCGTCAGGACTTGGTCAGCGTCTATGAGCGGCAGACCTCCCACCGGGACGAGCTGCGGCGGGTCGGCCGGGAGAAGGTGGCCGGCCTTGTCCAGCAGATCAGCGGCGGGGCTTGCGAAAATCCGAAGCTGGAATCGCTGCTGCGGGAGCTGGCTGGGAAACTTTCCAAAGTGAAGGGGAAGAAGGTGTATGGCTATCTGCGGCCCGAACTCAAGACCCTGGTGAACCAGATCGTGGATGAGTTTGCAAGGGACGAGCACATCGCCCAGCTCTACGATCTGTGGTATCAGGACAAGCAGGCCGCCCGGAATGTGTACGATGAGAGGCCCATAGAGCGGGTACCCCTCTCGGAAAACCCGGACTTCAAGCCCGTGCGGAACGCTGTGGTACAGGCGGCAGTGGAACTGGAACATGAGCAAAGTGAGGTACAGCGGCCCGCTTACACCCCACCCCTCCTGCCCATGGCCACCCGCCTATTCCGCCAAGTGGGCCAGATTTTCCGTCGACAATTCAACTTAGACCCGCCCGTGGCCCAGCTGGTAGACAGCAAACTCCGCCGCAAGATTGCGGAGAAGAAACTGGCTCACGGGCAGAAATTTGAAATTTGATTGGAGGGATACCTATTACTAAAAAGCAACGCTATCTGGCAGGCCGCTCCGACTTGGTTGCCCTGCTCCGCTCCCGAGGGGAAACACTCAAGCGCCTGGGCAGTGAGTGGGAATGGAAGTTCCACGATGAGCGGGTCACCATTCGGAACAACGTGTGGTTCGACCAATACACCCAGAAGGGTGGGGACGCTGTAGACTTCTTCCGCTACTTCTACGGGGAGTCCGAGGAACAGGCGGCAGCCATGCTGCTGAACTGTTCCGTGGCAGACCTGGAAAAATTGCCCGCCCGCTCCCCGCCGCAGGGCACACCTTTCAAAGAAAGAGAAGAAAAAATAATGGAGGTTCCTCCGGCCTATGGCAATATGCGGCGGGTGTTCGCCTACCTGTGCCAGACCCGAGGCATCGCCCCAGAGGTGGTGTCCGCCTTTGCCCGGAAAGGAATGATCTATGAGGACGCCGACCACCACAACGCCGTCTTTGTGGGCCGGGATGAACAGGGCAAGGTGCGCCATCTTCACGCCCGAGGGACGCTGACAGGCTCCCACTTTCGCCAGACGCTTCCCGGCAGCGAGAAGGCGTACAGTTTCCACTGGCAGGGAACCAGCAGGAAACTCTATGCCTTTGAAGCCCCGATAGATATGCTCTCCTACATTTCCCTGCACCCGGAGGGATGGCAGAACCACACCTATGTGGCCGTGTGCGGGGTGAGCGCAGCCCCTATCCACCACTTTCTGGAAACGCAGCCTCAACTGGGGGAAGTCACCCTATGTCTGGATAACGATGAGGCCGGCCACAACGCCGCCCGCAGAATTGCCGCAGAATTGCTAAACAAGTGGAATACCGCCGTGTCCGCTGAATTTCCCAGCCAGAAAGACTGGAACGATGAGCTGCTCGCCGACCGCCAGGAGGAAACCCAGGGGCTGACCATGTCCATGTGAATTTTTAGAGGGCCTCTCCGCTGGGCGAATCATAGCTTTACTCACAAGGGGAAAGTCTGCCCTTCTATTTGCGGAATTTGCATCGGTTTTCCGCAGGAAAATTGCCGCCGTGGGTTGGCGGCAAAGATGCAAAAACGCGTATCATGGGGAAGCTCTGCCTTCCCCATGATACCGGCCCCCTGTCATGGTGACAGGGGAAGGGGAACTAGCTCAGGTTAACTATAAGCAGAAAAGAAAAAGTCTAAGAGAGTACCTGGTAGATTACCGGTAAGCTAAAAAACAAGCTAGAAAGAAAAATTGCCTTCGAGTTTTCCACAGGGATGGAAGATTCGCGGCCTCTTTTCTTTTCTGCTTCGAGAATTGTTGAAAACTAGAGGGAGTTGATGAAATGCAGCCGATCGTGAAGTTAGTGATCGCGGGAACGGCCATGTTTGCCACCCTGGGGTTGATCGCCGGGCTGTCGGGAATGTACAGCCTCAATATCAAGGCCAAGACCGTGGGCCATGGGCAGCACGGCACCGCCCGGTGGGCCACCAAGGGGGAAATCAAAAAGACGTACACCCATGTGCGGTTCGAGCCAGAATTGTGGCGAAAAGGGGAGCACCTTCCCACCGAGCAGGGCATCGTGGTGGGATGCCTGACCAAACGTCACCGCCTTGGCAACGGCTTCCGGGCTGTATGGAACGTCTTGGTGGTGAAGCTGCTGCGGAAATCCCATGCCATCCCCAAGACCGCTGATGAAACCACCGCCCTGGTAGACACCGGGGACGTCCACGCCCTGATGATCGGCGCGGCCGGTGTTGGCAAGACCGCCTACTGGCTCTACCCCTGTTTGGAGTACGCCCTGGCCAGCGGGATGTCCTTCCTCGTAACGGATACGAAGGGGGACGTGCTTCGGAATTACGGAAGAATCTCCCGGGAGTGCTACGGCTACCGGGTGGGGGTGATTGACTTGCGTAACCCCACCCGCAGCGGTGGTTTCAACTTCTTGCACCTGGTGAACAAGTACATGGATCTGTTCAAGGAACATCCGGACACTTTGCTCTACAAGGCCAAGGCCGAGCGGTACGCCAAAATCATTTCCAAGACTATCATCACCGCAGGGATGGGCGACGCCAACTTCGGGCAAAACCAGTTCTTCTACGACGCCGCCGAGGGGTTGCTCACAGCAACCATTTTGCTGGTGGCCGAGTTCTGCCCCCCACCGGAGCGGCACATCGTGTCGGTGTTCAAAATCATCCAGGAGCTGATGGCCCCCAGCAAAACCAAAGGTCAGACCCAGTTCCAGGTGCTGCTCTCGATGCTGCCGGAGACTCACAAGGCCAAGTGGTTTGCCGGGGCCGCCACCTCCACCGCGGATCAGGCCATGGCCTCCGTCATGTCCACCGCCCTGGCCCGGCTCAACGCCTTTCTCGATTCCGAGATGGAGCAGCTGCTGTGCTTTGACACAGCGGTGGACGCCGAAACCTTCTGCAAGGAGAAGTCGGCGCTGTTCTTGGTGATGCCCGAGGAAGATCCCTCAAAGTTTTTCATGGTGAGCCTCATCATCCAGCAGCTGTACCGGGAGATCCTGTCTGTGGCGGATGAAAACGGCGGGAAGCTGCCCAACCGGACGGTTTTTTACTGTGACGAGTACGGGACGCTGCCAAAAATCGAGAGTGCGGAGATGATGTTCTCCGCCAGCCGTTCCCGGCGGCTCTCCATTGTCCCCATCATCCAGAGCCTGGGGCAACTGGAGAAGAATTACGGCAAGGAGGGCGCGGAAATCATCGTGGACAACGTGCAGCTCACCATCTTCGGTGGCTTCGCCCCCAACAGCGAAACCGCCCAGGTGATGAGCAAATCTCTGGGCAGCAGGACAGTGCAGTCAGGCTCCATCAGCAAGGGGAAGGACAGCGGCTCCCAATCCCTGCAGATGATTGAGCGGCCTCTCATGACGCCAGACGAGCTGAAATCCATGCCCAAGGGTCAGTTTATCGTCATGAAAACCGGGGCGCATCCCATGAAGGTGAAACTGAAGCTCTTTTTTGAGTGGGGCATCACCTTCGGGGAGCCGTACACGGTTGCCGACAAGGGCAACCGGCCTGTGGCCTATGCCGGGAAGAAGGCCCTGGTGAAATCCATCCGGGAAAAGTACCCACCGCCTCCTCGAAAAAAAGACAAACTGCCTGAGATCCAGGAGATTCCCCTGGATCAGTTCGACCCACGGGAGCATTTTCCGCAGCCTAGCCAAGCAATACAGACAGACGCCAAAGTTCACGCCAGCGTCCCCGCCAGGCGCAAAACACCTCCGGGAAAGGAGAAAGAAGATGACAGACCTTAAGAAACTTTATCAAAGCGACCTGCCCAACCGGGCCATCTCCGTGTATCTGTATCTGCGGAGCAGAGCCAACAAAGAGGGATTCTGCTGGCCGGCGATTCCCACCATGGCGCGAGAGTTGAAGATGTCGGAGAGCACCATAAGAAGAGCCCTCCGGGATCTTGTCCGAGAGGGCTTTCTGGTGATAGAAGGACGGCTGAGGGAAAATGGGGCGGATTCGTCAAATAAATACTGCCTGATATCTACTTAATGTCCACTTTTTATCCAGAAAAACCATGCTCTACATTTTTATAACCGCTCTCATCCGTTTTGCAGGGTTCTGTTTTCGTCAAAGCAAGAAATTCTTCAATGAAATCCTCATCGATTTCTCCCAAAACATACAGAAAATCATACACATCCATATGTTGTCCTCCATTGAATATAACTGTTTTTATTTTCCATCCACCCTTTTGGCGTGCCCCGCCTCCATCTCGGTGACGGTGTCACAGAGAACGGCGATATCCTCTTTACTGTGGCTGGCCAGCAGGATGGTTTTGCCCTTATCCCGCAAAGACAGCAGCACTTTGCGGATGTCCTCCACGCCCTGGTTATCCAGACCGTTCATTGGCTCGTCCAGCAAAATCACTGCCGGGTCTTCCATGATGGCCTGGGCGATGCCCAGCCGCTGGCGCATTCCCATGGAGTATTTTCGCACTGCCTTTTTGCTTGCGGGGTCCAGCCCGACGGTTTCCATTGCCTGACGCACCTGATCTTTGGTGATCTTTTTTCTCAGGGACGCCAAGTACCATAGGTTCACAAACCCGCTTTTAGAGCCGATGAACCCTGGGCTTTCGATGATGAGGCCCATGCTCTCCCGCAGGGCACCGGGCAGCGCCGGCTTCCCATCGAACAGCACTTCTCCCAAGGTGGGGGCCATAAAGCCGCAGAGAATTTTCAGCAGCACGGTTTTCCCGGAACCGTTGCGCCCGATCAACCCGTGGATCTTCCCTGTGGCAAACCGCAGGCTCACATTGTCCAGAGCCTTTGTCTCCTTAAATTCCTTCGTCAAGTTTTTCACTTCAATCATGGTTTGTCCTCCCCTCTATTGGATGTCTCTCTTGTCAAATCCCACAACCGCGGCAACGCTCATCCCCAAAATGCTGATCCCCCAGGCTGAGAAAGCGTACACGGGCGAGGGCGTGGCACCGCTGTGATACCAATCCAGGTTCATGAAGTTGCTCCAGCTCAGAGGCGAAACAAATTGCAGCCAATAGCCAATGGTGATCAGCCCCAGATATAGGGCGAACAGGGCAATCCCCACGAAAAAACCCGCTGCAATGATTCCCACGGACTTCTCCCAATAAACCCGGCAGAAGGTGATGAGCACCCCGATAAACGCCGTGGAAAGCCACAGGCAGAGGAAGGAAATCCCCACGGCCTGGAATGGTGTAAACAGGGCGATGCACTCCGGGGAAACCACAAAGGAGAGGGAAACCCCCGTTTGCTCCGCCATAATGCCGGAGGATTCCGCCAGGGTGCGCAGCAGCGTGCCCCAATCGCTGTCCCAGCCCAGCACGGGCAGAATGAACACCACGGAAAAGACCAACAGTATCAGGGCGTAGAGAAACGAGGTGAGCAGCACCTCCAGCAGCCGTCCCATCATGGTGGCTTTCCGGCCGCAGCGGGCCAGCATCAGGTAAGAGTAGCCATCGTTCTCTCCCCCATCGGAGAACAGCAGCAGGCAGAGGCCGCCATGAACCATCAGCATGATGGGAAAGGACATAAAGAACGGAAACAGCCAAGGAGGGCAGGACATCTGATAATAAGATGCCAACTGGCAAACAGGGCTGTAGATATAAAAACTAAAAATCGCCATGACTGCCAGGGCCAAGTAGGTTTTGGATTGGTTCAGCCGGCGGCGGAAGCAAATCCCAGCGGATGTGACCGCCATCTGGATACTACGCATGACGAAGCCTCCTTCTCATCACAGGGATTCCTACCAGGCACATCACACCGCACAGGATGACCGTAGCCAGCGCTTTTTCTCCAAACACCTGATAGGCAGTATTTCCTGTATGTACGGCGGAAAACCAGGAAGAGGGCCAATAGATGGAGTTTTCCGCGATGGAAAATCCGGAGAGCAGCCGTGTCAACAGCAAGTAAAAGGAAATCGGCGCTGCCACCCCTACAAATTGGTTGTGAAAAAGGATGGTGAAAAAGGTTCCCAACATCCCAATGGTTGCTCCGGAGAGGGCGTTGTGGAGAATAAACAGTAGCAATCCCCATACAATATGCCCTTGTTCCAAGAGAGATTGATAGATGGTGTCGATCCCTTGGGTTGGCCCAAAATTTCCCGCAATGACACCGGCAACCAGCAGGAACAGCAGGCTGCCGCCGCCCACTGTAAAAAAGCCTCCCATCGCCCCGCCCATCAGTTTGGAAAAGGTGTACACGCCCGATCCGCTGCGGATGACCCAGTAAGGTGTGGCATGGGCATCCCACTCTTGGGCCAGGGTCATGGAAAAGGGAATGGCAGGCAACACATAGAAGGTCAGGTAGGTGGTGCCTGATGTAGTGCTGAGAACGTAGTAATAGAGGGCGGTGGGATTTGGCGTTGCGGCCATCAGGCCGGAGATG